>ULNJ01004072.1_pt1 | contig 9798 bp, 5 predicted proteins | sample 1951891 | NCBI WGS metagenome assembly ULNJ01 (sample SAMEA4835574, study PRJEB28245) | human gut metagenome | biome: gut microbiome; material: fecal sample | place: Denmark | collected 2008 | reverse complement strand
TGTTAAAATGATTCCAGATATTTTTATAATTATAATGTTTATTTATATTTTAGTTACAAGAAAGCAAAATATTAAAATGGATAAAACTGATATTGTTGTTTTAATATTTATTATTTTTTCTTTCATAACTTCTGTCTTATTAAATAAAAGAAATATGATATCATATATATTTGAAATAAGAGCTTTGTTTTTATACTATAGTTTATATTATAGTTTGAAACATATAGACAAGAAAAATGTTAATTATGATAAATTGTTAAATGTGCTTGAATTCATGATAATATTATTATCTGTTTTTGCTATAATTGAAAAAATATTTAATAAAACGATTTTATTTCCGCATAATTGGGCTATGAGTATAACTTCCCCAAATAATTTTCCAAGAGTTTATTCACTTTTAAAAAATCCTAATACGTTTGCATTTTTTAATTTCCTATCTTTTGTTATTTTAACTTTAAATTATAAAAAATGTAACAAAACTTTATTTGTTTTTATACTTTGTTTGATTTTTAATAATCTATGGTTTTGTTCTTCAAGAAGTACATTATTAATTATGGGAACATATTGTATTCTCATGTTAATACTTAATTATAAAAAAATATTTAATAAAATTAATGTCAAGATTTGCTTGTGTGTTGTTCTATTATCATTCGCTCTAATATCATCAACAAGTTCTTTGACAAGTTATTTAAATGTAGAATTTGTAAGAAATAATTCAACTCAAATGAATCCGGATACGGTACAAGATGAACCACAAAAACCTGACAAAAATCAAAATGACAAAATACCTAATAGTTCAAATCAACAAGAAAATATTAATGGAAATGGTGACAACAAACAAGATACGGTAATAATTGAAACAGAAAAAAAAGGTTCCCTTTTGTTAAGAATTAAAAATGTTTTGAATGGTAAACAATTTATAAATAGTAAAATTGATGGAAGATTATACAAAATAAATAAAGGTATTCAGATATTTAAAGATAACATGTTTATTGGCTCAGGATTTGGAACATACGGTGATGCAGCTAGTCTTACTTTCATGCCAAAAGATGTATATAAACAATATAAAATACCATCAAGATTTTATGCTGATAATTTTTATATGGTGATATTAGTTGAAACTGGGATATTAGGGATTCTGCAATTCACGATTTGGATGCTATTTTTATTTCAAAAAATATGGAATTGTAAGTATAAAGTAATTTCATTGTGCAGTGTATTGTTGTTTGGCTTTTTTACAAATGTCTTTGAGATACAAATTGTAAATTTATTATTGATTTTAATTCTCATGATGAATAACACTAAATTAAAGAGTTAAATATAAAATTAAAAGAAGGTGATTAAATTGAATAAAGAAAACATATTAGGAATTGACGTTAATGTTACAACATATGAAGATTTAAAATTATCTTTAATAAACGATATTGAAAATAATAAAAAGTCTTTTATAGTTGCAATTAATCCGGAAAAAATTCTTAAATCAAGAGAAGATAAAAACTTAAAAGAATTACTAAATAAAGCAACTTATCAAATTCCAGATGGCGTAGGAGTAATATACGCTTCTAAGTTGAAAAAAGGAAATATTAAATCAAGAATTACTGGAATAGATTGTATGGATATGTTATGTAATCTTGCTGACGAAAAAAAATATAAAGTGTTCCTTTATGGAGCAAAAAAAGAAGTAATAAGTAAAGCAAAAGAAAAACTTATTGAAAAATATAAGAATATTCAAATAGTTGGAACAATAGACGGATATGAAAAAGATAATGATAAAATTATAAAAGAAATCAATAATAGCAAAGCAGATATCGTATTTGTAGCATTAGGTTCACCTAAGCAAGAGTATTGGATTACAGAAAATATGGACAAAACTTGTGCAAAAGTTTTTCAAGGCGTAGGAGGCTCTTTTGATGTCATAAGTGGAAATATTAAAAGAGCACCTATGTGGGCACAAAAACATGGCCTTGAATGGTTATACAGATTAATAAAAGAGCCCAAACGTATTTTTAGACAGGCTAAATTAGTTAATTTTTTAGCATTAATCATATTTAGCAAAAAAAATAGTTGAAATAATTACTAGTATGTTTTATAATTAAATGGAGGAAGTGAAGTTATGAAGATTAATGTAGTAGGATTAGGATACATCGGTTTACCAACTTCTTTAACGATGGCTAATGCAGGTTTTACAGTTGTAGGAACAGATTATAATAAAAGGTTGGTTGAAACACTCAATGCAGGAAAAGTTACATTTGAAGAAAAAGGATTAGTTGAACTATTTAATTCAGCTGTTTCCACAGGAAACATAACATTTAGTAATGATTACCAAGAAGCAGAAGTATACATCGTTTCAGTACCAACACCATATGATAAATTTTCTAAAAAAATAGATGCAAGCTATGTTATAAACGCAGTAAAAGAAGTTTTAAATGTTTGCAAAGATGAGTCAATAATAGTTATAGAATCAACTATTTCACCAGGTACAATTGAAAAATACATTAAACCATTAGTAAATAAAAATGTTTATCTTGCTCACGCTCCAGAAAGAATTATTCCTGGAAATATGGTTTATGAATTAAAACACAATTCAAGAACTATTGGTGCAGATGATATGATAGTTGGTGAAAAAATAGCTAATATTTACAGAAAAACAACCGATGGTGAAGTTGTAGTAACAACAATTAAAAATGCAGAAATGACAAAAGTTGTAGAAAATACTTATCGTGCAGTAAATATAGCTTTAGCAAATGAATTAGCTAAAATTTGTAGCCATGATAATATGAATGTATATGAAATAATAAAAATATGCAATATGCATCCTAGAGTAAATATTTTAAATCCAGGTCCAGGAGTAGGCGGACACTGTATCTCAGTAGATCCATGGTTTTTAGTCGGTGATTACCCAAGCTTAACAAAAGTAATTTGGGAATCAATGAAAGTTAATGATTCAATGCCAGAATTTGTTTTAAATAGGGTAAGTCAAATAATGGAAGAAAAAGGTATGACTGATTATAAAAGAGTTGGATTATATGGTTTAACATATAAGGAAAATGTTGATGACTTTAGAGAAAGTCCAACATTACAATTATTAGAAGCTCAAAAAAAGCATTTAGCAGAGCCTTTAAAAGTATATGACCCTTATATAAAGAGGGATATAGTTAGTAATCAATATCATGATTTAAACCAATTTTTAAAAGATGTTGATTTAGTTATCATAATGGTAAAACATCAAGAAATAATTGATAACATGAATTTATTAGAAAATAAAGTAGTGTTTGACACACAAAATATATGTAATTTTAAGAACACTTACAAATTGTAGTGTTCTTTCTTAATATATTAAACTAAAAGGGAGCATAATTATGAAAAAAATAGTTATATATATGTCTAGACTAAAACATGGCGGAATGGAAAAATCACTTATAGATTTTTTAAACATGTCTAACATATCAGAAAAAAATGATGTTTGTTTGTATTTGGGTTATACTATGGACAAAAACTTAATTGAATTAATCCCAAAAAATATTAAGATAAAATTACTCGCAAAAAAATGGAACGTATTAGGAAAAATTATAGTCGGAATAAAGTTAACATTACTAAAAATTAAATATACTATAGTTAAAGATGCATATGATGTTTCTATATGTTATACAAATCATCAAAAAATTTTCTCGGATTTAGCAAGACTAAGCAGTAAGAATAGCATATTATTTGTCCATAGTGATGTTTCCAGATATTCAAGTAGCGAAATGGAAAAAATGAAGAAGAAGATCAAATATGATAAATTTAAAACAATCATATGTAATTCAAATAAAAGTAAAAACGCTTTACAAAGTAAATATGAAAAAAAATTAAATATAAAAGTAATTCCAAATTATATAGATGGAGAAAACATTATTAAAAAATCAAACGAAAAGATAACAGAAGATGTATTTGATAAAAGAACTATTACATTTATAAATATAGCAAATCATGTTGAAGAGTTTAAAAATATTTCATTAATTATTAATACAAGCGCAAAATTAAAAAATGACTATAATTTTAAAGTATTATTAATAGGTAGTGGAAAAGATACAGACTATTATAAAGAATTAATAAAAGAATTCAAATTAGAAGATTATATCTTCATTTTAGGTACAAAATCTAATCCATATCCATATTTAAAAAATAGTGATTGCTTACTATTTACATCAAAATATGAAGGCTACGGCTTAGTTTTAAATGAAGCAAGAGTCCTTGGTGTACCAATAATTACAAGTAATTGTGGAGCAAGTGAAGAAATAGTAACAAAAGAATATGGTAATATATTTTATAAAGACTCTGAACTTGGAAAATTAATGGCAGATTTTATAAATAAACCTAATAAGAAAAAGACAACATTTGATTACAAGGAATTTAACAAAATAATTACAAATGAATTTAAAAATATAATTGGTAAGGAGTAAAATAATGGAAAAAATTAAAGTAATGAGTATATTTGGAACAAGACCAGAAGCAATAAAAATGGCTCCACTTGTTAAAGAATTAGAAAGAAGAAAAGAAATAGAAAGCATAGTCTGTGTAACAGCTCAGCATAGACAAATGCTAGACCAAGTTTTAGAAACATTTAATATTAAGCCTGACTATGACTTAAACATAATGAAACAAGGTCAATCTCTTAGTGAAATAACTTCACGTGCATTAACTGGCTTAGAAAGCGTTATAAAGGATGTAAAACCTGACATAGTTTTAGTCCATGGAGACACCACTACAACATTTGCTGGTGCCTTAGCAGCTTTCTATAATCAAGTAGCTATTGGACACGTTGAAGCAGGCCTTAGAACATATGATAAATATAGCCCATTTCCTGAAGAAATGAATAGACAGATGGTAGATTGTATGACAGATCTTTATTTTGCCCCAACTACCGTCAGTAAAGAAAATTTACTTAAAGAAGACATAAAAGAAGAAAAAATATTTGTAACAGGCAACACTGTAATTGACGCGATGAAAACAACTGTTAAAAATGATTATACACACCCTGAGTTAGAATGGATTAAACCAAATGAAAAAATGATACTTTTAACAGCGCACAGAAGAGAAAATTTAGGCGAGCCAATGAGACACATTTTTAAGGCTATAAGAAGAATTGTAGACGAGTTTGATGACGTAAAGGTCATTTATCCAATACACTTAAATCCACTTGTTAGAAGCGTTGCAAATGAAGTGTTTGATGGTTGTGACAAAGTTAAACTAATTGAACCACTAGAAGTATTTGATTTTCATAATTTTCAAAACAAGTCTTACATAATTTTAACAGACTCGGGCGGTATCCAAGAAGAAGCACCAAGTTTAGGTAAACCAGTACTAGTTTTAAGAGACACTACAGAAAGACCAGAAGGCATTTCTGCGGGCACTTTAAAACTTGTAGGTACTGATGAAGAAACAATCTATAACGAGACAAAGAAATTATTAACAGACAACAAAGAATACGAAAAAATGAGCCATGCATCTAATCCATATGGAGACGGACACGCTAGTGAAAGAATAGTAGATGCTATTATAAAATGGAAACAAAAAAATTAAAAGAATAAAAGTAATTAAAAAAATCTTATGAAAAATGAGATTTTTTTGATATATATTTTTATAATACATTTATACAAAATATATAATAGTTTATTACCAATTATCCTGAAAGAATCAAATAATAGAATAAAAAAATATATAGCATTTATCATGAATTTTCACTAGTTTACAAACACAGAAATAATAAGGGATAAAAATGGGGTAAAAAAATTATCGTTCCATTTTTTATGTGTTTTGGTTAATTTTTTCTCTTTTTCTATAAATATATGACCAAAGGTTAAAAATAAAAGCAACTCTGTTAAAGTTGCTTTATAACAATTTATTTTGTAAATAGTTTGTGAACTTTTTCTTGCAATTCTTTTTCCATTTCAGAATAATCCTCATCATTTTTTGCTAATTCATGAATTGCTTTCGAAATTTCAGAAATCTTCCTATGTAATTCATTATTAGTATCAAATTTAGGTATTGCAACATATTTTAAAACATCAACACCTCGGTTTGTAGAAACTGCATAGCCATCAATAACATCAGTAATATTAGGGGAATTTATTATTCCACATACATAGTATGCCTCTGATTCATCGTATACATCCAACATTAAGACTTTTGAATCAACAACAATTATTTTATCATCTGTAAAGATGTCTGTGTTAGGATTTGGGACACTATTATAATAAGTACTTATAACAACCGCTGACATACTTCCAGTTTGTTCTTTCCATAAAACTTTATATGGAGAATATGTATATTCGCCAACATTGTCCAGTCTATAAAATGGTTGGATTTTAGGGTTAAAGAATTTACCATTTTGTATCCTTGTTTTCAATAATTCATCATGATAAAAATCTAACCACTGATATGTTTCTGGACATTCCTTTGCAAGTTTTTCTTCAGGAATTCCATATTTGTATCGTGATGTATGAGGCACTAACATAAATTCGTTAGATTTAACTTTCCATTTAGAGATATTTCTTCCACCGAGCATTGGATAAATATAATTTTCTTCAATTTTACCTTTGTTGATTCCTTTTTCTATAATATCTTGCCTTCTTTGTCTTGTAATATCATTTTCGATTTCTAATAAACCATTATCACACTTGCGAGGTTCTTTTAAAATATAGACACCTTTAGCACCGGCTGGCTCGATTCCTTTTCTTCCTTTATAGTATCTTGGCTTTGAGACATCAAGAACATTATTTGCAAAAGTCATATCGTTTAAAGTTAACCATGCAGATTGATTATTACTCATGTCTACTGGTTGAGCAGAAAGAACTTCAACAGATAATTTTTTATTAACATCATCCCAGTTTGAGTGTGTATCGATTTTACTTCTTCTTCCAACCTGAGAAAACATATTATAATCATCCATTGGATATTCCATAGCAATATTTTTCTTAAATTTAATTGCAACTGCTGGAATAGTAAATAAACTAACATTAGAAAAGTCATGAACACTTAAAACACTAAACGGAATATTTTGTCCATTTCTAATTATTTCAAATTTTCTAAATCCCTCTCCACCTTTTGTAGACTTTAAGAATGAAGCTGGTAATAGGAAAACCATTATTCCATTGTTTTTTAAATATTGATCTAGTGAAACATATGTAACCGCCATACCAAAATCATCATGAGTTGTTTTTTTATCGTAAGCATTTTTTTCAAAAATACCATAACTTTGCCAAATTGCTAAAGTTCCTTCACGATAACTTTTACTCATTGATTTCCATGCAATCCAAGGTGGATTTCCAACTACATAATCAAACTTATTTCCAATCATAGTTGGTGCAAAACTATTTTTTAAAATGATAGGCCAAAATGAGTCTTTGCCACTTCTATGTAATACATACAATCTATCAAATAGATTCTTAACAATTGGTAAGTCTTCTTCTTTAATTAGGTTTTTACCTAGCATTAAATTTTTAAATACTTCGTATTTAGGTTTTTCATGAATAAAATAACTTAATTGTTTTAAAAATTCATTTCCTTTTTTAAAACTTTCAAATTTTGGTAATTCTAATTCTCCAACAGAAGTTGTTAATTTAAGCGTATCTCCATTTTCTTCTGTGTAAACAACTGGTGAAAGAATTGAATCTGCAATAAATACTGGTATACTTACTGGATTACCAAATTCTTCATCACAATTATCAAAAAATGCTGAAAACATAATAAGTATATAATTTGCTTTTGCGGATACAACAGATATTGGATTTATATCAAATCCAACAATGTTGTTAGTTATTTTTATTATGTCTTCTTTTGTTAATACACCATTTTTTTTCAAAATGATTCTTTTAATAGATTGAGTCAAGAATGGTCCAGAACCAGCACAAGGGTCTATTAAAGTTTTATCCATATTCCCATTGTATCCCGCCATATCTAAAACATGTTCTACTATCCAATCAGGAGAGAAATATTCACCCATTAAATGTCTCATTTCTGATGGAATTAACTCCATATACACTTCTTGTAATATGTCTTGAACATTTTCAGGTTTTAATACAAATGTACTTAAATCAAACTTGTCGATTATTTGTAATGTATCATTAACAATTTCTTCTTCAAATCCACTACATGTATAAGTAAACCATTCCATAAAGTGTGCTTCAAAGAAATTATCAACCAGATTTGTTCCATAATCGTATGTACCATCAAACAAACTATCAATTTCTGCTTTAGATAATTCTTTTTTTGCACTAAATCCGGGATTCACTAATTGAGATAAGAATGAATAAATTAACAATTTTAGGAAAATGTTGAAAAATGTTTGCATTGAGAACAAATACATCTTACTATTTATCTCAATATTATCTTGAATACCATATGCCTCACGAATTTTAGAAGTTACTTCTGTGAAGTCTGTTGCATCTTCATCCTCGCCATACATTATTCCAAAAACACGATTCCATTCATTATATAAAGTTCTAACTCGATTACTTCCATCTATATTATTTAAGTTAAAGTCAATTTCTTTATAAGTATTAAGAATACACTTTCTAACAAATTTACTTTTTGTATTGATAATTGCTAGTAAGTTCTTTTTATTTAATGCTATTTTATCTTGTTGTTTTAAAATCAAAAATAGTCTTTTTAAACCAGATTGAAAATCTTTAATTTCATAGTGAAAATCCAAGTTTAGATTTAATTCAACCGGAATATTAACTTTAGATGTATTTAAAAGATTTTTTTTACTAGATGGAATAAATCTTGCAAATATAAATTTTCTTCCATCAAATCCAACACCTATGCCATTCAATAATTTTCTGGTAATATCATCTGTATTATCCATTCCAGTTATTCCAGCATTGCTTATCAAATAATCATATAAGCCATGGTCTCTCTCATCACGGCCATGCAAAGCCTCTCTTATTCCAGAATCACTAGAAAATCTATTATCTTTTTTTAATTCAAAACTTATATTTTGAAAAGTGGCATCAGTTCTTCCGCCTGACAATAACACATCTTCACTTTTATATTGATTAGCCATTTCAGAATTAAATTTTTTTAATATTGGTTTTACTATATCTGAATGAAAATGTATTTTTATATCATCCTCATTATTAAATATGTTACTTTTAAACTCTTGTTCAATTTTTTTGAAGTCCATTTTCTTAATCCTCCAAAAAAATTATACCACAAAAAGTTAAGGTCATATAGTAAAAATGTCAAAATCAGCATTTTTTTTAGTCATTTTTTTTAATTGGTCAAAGAAAAAGGTACATTGTCATTGTACCTCTATATATTATTACTATTATCATTTCTTAAAATTTGTGCTTGTTCAATGATGGTGCTTTATCCCTTATTTTACCGATAGTTAAGTTATCTTATAGTGGTGACGTAAAAAGTGCTGTAACACAAATTATGTTGAATCATGTTATATCACTTTTTAAAAAATAAAAAATGCCTTGAAACCCTTGAAATTTCAAGACATATAATTTCTTCTAGCGTCCTTGGGCAGATTCGAACTGCCGACTTACTGACTTAGGAGGTCGTTACCCTATCCAACTGAGTTACAAGGACATCTGAATCCCATAAATATAAGGGGATAATGTATGTTTTTTGTACGCCCTCAATCCTCTAAAAAATGAACACACGCTTAGGAGGATTAAGCCTTTTTTGCGTGAAATAATATAATTAACTATTTAATTTTTATATTTGTTATTAAATTATTAATTAATTTGAATAAAAATAATAAAAAAGCGTACAATGGAATAATTCATCAAAGAATAAGTTGTAATT
>ULNJ01020242.1_pt1 | contig 9828 bp, 9 predicted proteins | sample 1951891 | NCBI WGS metagenome assembly ULNJ01 (sample SAMEA4835574, study PRJEB28245) | human gut metagenome | biome: gut microbiome; material: fecal sample | place: Denmark | collected 2008 | reverse complement strand
AGACTAAAAATATAATATAAAATATATTTAAAAATTGCATAGCTAATTTATTGTTTTGAAATGCAATAGCCAAATAATATCCCAAAGTACAATAGCCACAAAATAAAAATGGCAAAAAAATCATTTTTGAAAATGTTCCAGTTAAGTTAATAAATATTACAGAAACTATTATGCAAAACGCTAAAGAAGGTACAACTGATAGTATTCTTTGAAATATATTAGAAATTTTAATTAAATTAGTATCATCAACATTACCAGTTTCTGATTTTTTTAACTTTATTTTATATATTAAATCATAAATTATCACAAATAATGGGCCAAAAATTAAAGGAATTGAATAAAGTTTTTCAAACCCATTTCCCATTATAAATAAAAATAGTCCAATAATTAATGTCAAATAGATAATAGGTAATAAAAATACACCCTCAAAATTTCCAGAAACTGTATACATATTAAAAAAATAGTTATTTTTTTCTTTCAAAGTCCAAGTATCATTAGTTTTTTCTAAAACATCATAAATATAATTGTGGGTTTTTAAAACATTATAATAGCCTTCCTCAAGCATATCATAACCAAAATCATAATTATACCTTTTTCCTTTTTTGTCAATAAAGTAGATATCTGTGTGTTCAATTTTCTTTAGAAAGAGAACATCTTTGTGTGGTTTTAAAATAATATTCAAAAAATAAAGTATCCAACAATATACTGATATTAATGTAAAAAAAAGTCCTACTATAATTGCCATTCCAAAGCCTAAAGACTTTGATACAAAAATATTTTTAAGTGAAAAATAAATGAGACCTACACCAATTATACCAAGAATAGTAATCATTACGAATGCACCTGTACTAAAATACTTCTTTTTAATTCTTCTTTTTCGCTTTTCTAGTTTTTTCTCAGAATCCATTTACAACACCCTTACTATTATCAGTATAACACAATTGCTATATAAAAAAAAGAAAATAATCGCTTTATCTTCCTTTTCCATTGTACACATTAAATTTATCTTTTTGAATATTATAATCTTTATATTTATATTTTGGGCTGAGATATTTTTTAAAATCATCATATATATCCTTTTTAAGGATACTTCTTTTTTTATATTGTAACCCATACATATAAGGATAGTAAGAAGATTCATCAACTAATCCTAAATCACCTATTCTACTTGCTTTTATAGTTCCTGCACCATTATTAGTTATATAAATAACTGTATTATCAAACAGATAAAGTGCAAGCCTACCATTACCATAATAATCATTATAAAATTTATTAATAAATTCAGCATTATCTAAAAATTCATCTAATCTCATATATTTTTCATAAAAATTACTTTCATAGGTTAAAAATTCATCAACTTCGTTTTTTTGACTATCATTTATATATTTTCTTAAAAAATGAATAAATTCTCCATCTTTGAATAGTTTTATAACAAATTCAGGTATATCTTTATTTGAATCTCTTGTTATAAAAATTTCATAATTATCATTTTCTTGGTTATCATTTTTATCTTCAACATTTTCAAAATCAATTTTAGTTTTAAAATCTAATGTTCTAAGACTTGATAATATTTCTTTATTTAATTTATTTTCTTTTACAAGTTGTAATTTTTCCAATGCACTCTTTAATGTATCTAAAGAAGTTTTAATTTGCTCATTATCAGTAAAATTTAATTCTTTCATTCTGGTATTAAAGTTTACTAGTATAGCATTATAAGTTTCTTCGAGTTCCTTATCTAATGCCTCTTTTTGTATAATCATAGTCATTATTTCGCAACGAAGTCTATTAGCTCCATCTTGTAAACTAATCTTATCCTCAATGATATCACTTAAAATAGTCGCTTTTATACCAAGTATTTTTTCTAAAGTATTAGCACTGATTTTAACCTCAAATGATTGAACAACATCATCTAATGATTTTTGTATTTCATCATGCTCTTTTTTGATATTATTTATTTTTCCAAAAAATTCATCTATTGTTCCAACCATGTCTTTATTATATTTTTTCAAAAATCTATCAGGAATATTACCTAAAATGCTTTTTCTATAATCTTTTAAAATAGCATTAACTTTTAACAAAATGTTATTATAAGCGGTATTTAGTACATTTTTATCCGAAGTTAATGGTAAAGTTTCTAATAGTTCATTAATTTTGTTAACACATTTATATTCAGTACTTCCAACTATGTAAACTTTTTTACTAACAAATCTTTGTAATTTATCTTTTAAATTATTAAAATACGATAGATCAAAATTAGTTGATTTACCTTTTAAAGCATCATAAGCAGCATTTACTTTTTTCATCATTTCATCACTACCACCCATATCTGGATGATATTTTTTTGATAATTCTAAATATTTTTTTCTTAAACTTTCTTCAGTAAAACTTCCTGTAAAACCGAATAAGTTTAATGCTTCATTATAGTTCATAATAACCCCCTTAAAAAAACTCATTGATTATACAACGAGTCTCAATTTCACTTTCTTTGCAACCCCCATTGCTTAATCAGTGATTTAATTATAGCACATAAAAAGTCAAATGTCAAATATGTGTAAAGCATTCTTAAATTTTAGAGTTAATGTCATCGGTTAATTTTGTATTCAAGTCAAATAAAACAGAGTATATTAAATAATCTTCCCATAAAATAAGTTCTTCTTTACTTTTGTTTTTTATATTACTAAAGTCAGTTAAAAAATTTTTTAATCCGTTTAACTTTATGTAAAGACTTTTACCTTCACTATTTCTTATATATGGATCATTAACCTGAAACTTATGATAAAAAAACACATATGCAAGCAAAAATACTGGACACATCGATACTATAACCATAGCTACAATTGGAAGAATGAAATCAACAATTTCTATTGAATTACTATTCGAAATTATCATCATTTTGATAAAAGAATAATAAAATAATATAATTGTTATGACAATTGTAATTAAGAAAAAAAATGTTATATATTTAGATCTATTTCCCTTTTTCTTTAATAAATTATTGTTTAAGCTATCCTCACAAACTACTTTTTTATATTCATCAAAATCAAATTTTTTTAATTTACAATTTTTTACTGCATTTAAAACATATATTTCATTTTGTTCAAGATCTTTGTAGTCAGAATTCAAAATAGTTATTTTTTCCTCTATTTTAATTTTCCCTTTTAATTCTAACATTAATAAAGTTGCAATTAATTCATTCTTGCCAACGTTAAAATCAAATATATAACTAAGTACTGCTGGTGAGTATTTTGAAATAATGTCTCTATAGTATTTTGTATCATCCTTTGAGATTTTTACCTCTTTTTCTTTTATATGTTTTCTTTGAGCAATTTTATATGCTATATATGCGATAATTAAATAAAAATGTTTTAATAAGCTAAATATAATCATTATTACAAAGGCAATAATATTATATAGTACAAAATATAGCATATAAAAATTTTGAATTTTATTGATATTAAAAATTGTTAAAAATAAATTATAAATCTCTTTATAATTTGTCACAAAATCAATAATTGTTAAAAAAAGAATAATTAACAAAAATAAAATATCTATATTTTTAGTAAATTGAAACTTCTTTTTCATATTATTTTATACCTACAATCCAGTTATTAATTTCTCTTAATAAAACAATATACTTCATAATACCTCTTTATTAACATATAACTATTTTTTACTATTTTCAGCAATATTTTTAGAGGTAATTATTATTCCCACTAAATTAGTTCCAATAGAAAGACCTAAGAGTACACCACTTGAAAATTCACTAAAACTAGAACTAATTTTATTTCCAAAAAATATATAACTTAAATAAAGTAAGTTTCCAAGTATAATTAATAATAATCCATAATTTTTTTTCACTTGTTCCTCCTTAAAAATTATTTTTATTTAATTTTCCCTTTTATTATATCATCTTTTTCTATATTTTCTTAATATTCTAAGTGTATTTAATATTGTAAGAAGTGTTACACCAGTATCTGCAAAAACAGCAAACCACATATTAGCATAACCAAATATACTTAATAATAGAATTAATATTTTAATACCCATTGCAAATATTAGATTTTCTTTAATAATATATTTTGTATATTTTGATATATTTATTGCAAGAGGTATTTTCATTAAATCATCACTCATAAGAACTATATCACTTGCCTCAATTGCACTATCTGTTCCTACTCCACCCATAGATATTCCAATATCAGCTCGTTTTAATGTTGGCGCATCATTAACACCATCACCCACAAATACTAGGGTTTTTTCATTCTTTTTTACTTCTTCATATTTTGTAAACTTTTCATGAGGAAGCATCTCATAATATATTTCATCTATACCAAGTTTTTCACCAATTTTTAAAGCATGTTCTTTTTTATCACCAGTAAACATATATGTTTTTATATTAAGTTCTTTTAAATTTTTTAAAGAATCTTTTGTTTCACTTTTAATACCATCACTAATTTCTATAGTTGCAATATGTTTACCATCAATATTTAAATGTAATGTTCCATCCCAATCACATTTACATACTTTTTTACTACCAATAACAATTTTTTTATCATCAATCTCATAAGATATTCCTTTTCCAGTAGTTTCCTTAAAATTTTCAACTTTTGAGGTATCAATTTTTTTATCAGTTAATTTTAAAATTGATTTAGCTATTGGATGATTTGAGAATGTTTCTCCCATAACAAGATAATTAATAACATCTTTTTTACTATAATCTTTATCTTGAATTATTATATCAGTAACAGTAAATGTTCCACTTGTTAAAGTACCAGTTTTATCAAATATAATTCCAGTTGTATTTTGTAAATTATCAAGAAAATTACTACCTTTAATTAAAATTCCATTTTTTGAGGCTGCACCAATACCTGTAAAATATGAAAGTGGCACAGATATTGCAATAGCACAAGGACATGATATTACAAGAAAAGTTAATGCTCTATAAATACTTTGTGAATATGTAACACTACTTATAAGTGGTAAAAATATAGCCACTATTAAAGCAAGAATTAAAATTATTGGTGTATAAACTTTACTTATTTTAGAAATAGTAGTTTCAGTTTTAGCCTTTTTATCTGTGGCAGTATCTAGTAATTCTAATATTTTAGAAACTGTTGAATCTTCAAATGTAGATGTTGCTTTAATAGTAATAACATCACTATTATTAATAGACCCAGATAGTACCTTATCACCATTTTTAACTAAAATATTTTCACTTTCTCCAGTAAGAGCAGAAGTATCTAAATAAGTTTTTCCATTTATAATAGTTCCATCAACTGGAATTTTTTCTCCTTTTCTAACAACTATAACATCACCTAGTTTTACATCCTCAACATTAATAGTTTTTACTTTATCTTTCTCTTGTTTATTTGCGTAAATACTTTTTATATTCATTAAATCTTTAATGGATTTTCTTGAATTATTTAAGGCTTTTTCCTCTAAAATCTTACCTATGGTATATAAAACAATAACCATCATACCTTCCATCGCTTCGCCCAAAACAAAAGCACCAATGCAAGATATTAAAATTAAAGCATTTTCATTAATACCTCCACCATTTTTTATCATTTTAAAAGCATTAATAAAAACTTTATATAAAAGTAAAATATATGATATTATTAATAAAATCAATTTAATTGTTTTTGAAATATTTAAATAAAATCCAAATAACCCTATAACTAGAGCAATAATAAGTATACTTAAATGATATTCTTTTTTTACATTTTCTTCATTTTCACTAATGTAAGCCTCTGGTTCAATTTTTTTAATTATTTTATTAACACCATTTATACTTATATTGTTTTCAGTTTCATAAGAAATCATCATTGTATTAAAATTAACTTTAACATTTTTAAAATCTTTATTTTTATTAAGATTATCCTCAATTTTTCTTGCACAATTTGCACAATCTAAATTATTAATTTTATATCTATATTTATTCATTACTGCCTCCGATTTTATGATTAATATGTTTAATACCTATCTCATATAATGTCCTTATATGTTCATCATCTAAAGTATAATATACTTCTTTACCAGATCTTCTTGACTTTACTATTTCACTTTTTCGAAGAACCGCAAGTTGATGAGATACTAAAGACTTACTCATATTAAGAACATTTGCTATATCACATACGCACATTTCATTATTATCTAAACACCATAAAATTTTAATTCTAGTAAGATCTCCTATTAATTTAAAAACCTCTGATAGTTTTAAAAGAGTTACTTCATCAGGTCTATTTTTTAAAGCCTTTTCAACAATATCTTTATGAATAACATTACAATCACACATACTATCTTTCATTAAATATCTCCTTTAGTTGAATATCTATTCAACTATTTAATTATATATGAATGGCCATTCAACTGTCAATGGTTATTTTCAAAATTTTTATCAATTAATATTTCATGTATTAACTCTTCTTTATTTCCTAAATAAATATCCTCAATACGATCAACACGACATTTCTCACTTTGAATTATTGATTTAACTTTATTAACTGCATCCTCTACTTTATCATTTACAACAACATAATTATATTTTTTATAATTATTGACTTCATTATAAGCAGTAATAAATCTTTCAACCACTTTATCTTTACTTTCAGTTTTTCTACCAATAAGTCTATTTTTTAAAGTTTCCATATCCGGAGGCATAATAAAAATAAAAAGTGCTGATGGAATAATTTTCTTAATATTTATCGCTCCATTTATATCAATAACAAGTATTACATCTTTCCCTTCATTTAATTTTTCCTCTACTTTATCTTTAGGAGTCCCATAATAATTATCATTATAAGAGGCATATTCTAAAAAAGTATTATCATTTATTTTATTAAAAAAGTCTTCTTTACTTACAAAGAAATAATCAACGCCATCTTTTTCAAGTGGTCTTGGTTTTCTCGTAGTCATTGAAACAGACATCCAAATATTTGAATTTTCTTTTATAAGTTTTTGACATATAGTATCTTTACCTGCACCACTTGGTCCAGATACCACTATTAAAAGTCCTTTATTATTTGTTTTTATCATATTAATTCCCTTTCTTATAATGAATAGCTCTCTTCTAAATCACTTTCATATTGACTAATATACTCATTTTTATAAAATTCATAGCCATCATAATCAATATTTTTAAAATAGTTTAATAGTTTTTCATAAGTTTCTTTAACATCACAAAGCATACCTATTTCCAAAAGTTCATCAAATATTTTTTCTATCGTACTGTTTTCCGTATAATCCCAAGAAATAATATTATTTACCATATCATCCAAAGATTTAAGTCTTTTATTACATTCTTTCTTTGCACCAATAAGTAAACCTTTTAAATCATCAAATAAATACTCCATCAATATTCCTCCCTTCGAGCATCAAAATAAGTATATCATTAAAAAAATTAAAAGTCAAACACTTTTTCGTATTTTTAACTATTCATTTTTTATTATTTTTTTGATATACTTTAAATGGAGGTAATAATGACTGCATTAGAAAATATTAAAAATGAATTTATTACAAGCCTTTTAATTAATCAAAATAAAGGTGTTGAAAATATTCAAAAAAATTTATATTCTTATGAAGATTATGAAAATCTTTTACAAAGTGCTTATGAAGTTATTAAAAATAATCCTGATGATGATATTACTTCAATTAGAAAAAAAATGTATGAAACTTCCGGCATAAATGAGGCTGTTAATCATCTTATTTATGAAATGGAAATGGCACCTTCTCTATCAATTTCTTATGGAACTAAAAATTATCAAGAAGTTATTAATGCTGGAAAAGTAAATCAAATTAATACAAGTGAAAATAGTATTTATGATTTAGCAAGCATTTCAAAACTGTTCACATCCATAAGTATTTTAAAGCTTGCAAGTGAAAATATAATTGATTTAAATAAAGATATAACTTATTATGATGAAAGATTTCACAATTTAAAAGGTGTTACTTTACTTTCACTTTTAACATTTAATACTCCTCTTATTACAAAAGGAAGAATTGATGAAAAAGATATTTCTTATGAAGAAAGTAAAAATAGACTATATAATATAATGGTAAATGAAAACTTTTTATCTACTGCAAATCCTTATACCGATTTAGGAGCAATGGTTTTAAAAGAGGTAATTTCAAAAGTAACTAATCAAAATTTTTATGATTTTGTAAAGGAAAATATAATTGATAAAGCAAATATGCAAAAAACAAGTATTTTTGTAAACCCACAAGATTTATCATACTTAGCACCCACTGATAATACTATTGTTTATAAAAACGGAGAATTTATTTTTAGAAATATTCCTTTTGGAACTGTTAATGATGGAAAAGCACAAATACTTGGACAACAAGCAAATGATTTTGCCGGTCATGCAGGACTCTTTTCTACAAGTGAAAATATGGCAAAATTTGCAATTAGTTTAATGAAGTATGATATTTTAAGTGAAAAATATTTAAAATCAATGAGTAAAAATGCAACAGGAAGATTCATCGAAGAGTTAAATTCTTATAAACAATTTTTTGGTCAACTATGCTACTCTAAAAATCCAAACCCTAAAGCAACTGAAGTGTATCACCCTTTAAGTGGAACATCTTTTGCAATGGGAGGTTATACAGGTAATCAATTTACTTTAGATCCAGAAAATAATGTATTTGCCTTTTTAGGTTCAAATAGGACAAACAATAGAGTTGCAAATATTTCGGGTTTTGATAAAAGTAAAATAAAACACTTTCCAAATGGTAAAGAAACAATACTAATTGGAAATAAAGAATACATAAATTCTTCTTCCTATTCAAGTAAAAGAGATGAAGCACTTAGATGCACATTAAAACTATCTTTATCTTATTTATTTTTAGAGTATTATGTAAATACTCTTGAAAATGAAATTGACTTAACAGGAACTTATTCAAGACACATATAAAAACTGCAGAAAAAATCTACAGTTTTTTTAATACTTTTCTTTTAAAATTACTTTATAAATATTTATAGTTTCTCCTAAAAAAATATTTTGTAAGCTTTCTTTAAAGGATTTAAAGTTATCATAATCATAAAAATCATAATTAATATCATTTTCTTTTAAATTATTTATTTTTTTACTTTCAATAAAAGTAGCATTTAATAATCCTATTATATCTCCTTCTTTATTTAATAAAATAATATCAAGATTTTCTTTATTACTATATAAATTTAAATAAATATTTTTTCCATTAAATAACTCCTTACACTTTTCATCACTAAAATATAATTTTCTAGTATTTTTAAAAAGCCTTGCTCTTTCATTATTACATAAATTATCAGTTATTTTATTAGAATCTTTTCTACCAATAAATAATAAAAACTTTTGTAAATGATTTAAATATCTAAGTTCATCATTACTATAGCATTTTTTATCTACATCATTTAAATTAAAACTTTCAGGATATAAATAAAGATTTTTTATTACATAATCAAATTCATGTTCATGACAGTGTTTTTTTCCTATATTAAAGGAAAAATATAAGGAATAATTTATTACTTCACTAAGAGCATTATATAAATTATTTTCTTTAATATTAAACTCTTTTCCCTCATAATCACTAATAGTTACATAATAATTTAAATTATCATTTTCAAATTTTGGATAAGGTAAATCATACTTTTTCAAAAGCGACTCCTTTGATTTAATATACTTATAGTTTTATCAATATGAATATCTTTTAATCCTCCATCATATAAAGATGTTTGAACTAGATTATTTTCTAAATCTGTTCCTTTTAAATACTCTTTTTCATCATCAATTATAACAAAACTATCTACATCATTATTTTCTAAATAATCTATTATTTCTAAATATCTAT
>ULNJ01001209.1_pt1 | contig 9877 bp, 10 predicted proteins | sample 1951891 | NCBI WGS metagenome assembly ULNJ01 (sample SAMEA4835574, study PRJEB28245) | human gut metagenome | biome: gut microbiome; material: fecal sample | place: Denmark | collected 2008 | reverse complement strand
CTACGGTATGATATTGAATTCAATTTGATAGCAGCCGATAACAGTCCTATATCCGCAAATCTCCATGGCGGCAGCAAGCCACCGCCCTACCGTGTAGGATATTAAATTTAATTTACAAACAGGCTATGAATTTTGGACAGTACTGTGTACAGACTTCAGAAAATTCAATACAAAGTAACACACAATCTACAAAGAATTTTTCCAGAACAAAGTCGCAGACGGATTTGTACGGAGAAAAGTTTTTATTCGCTAAATGCTTTTTCGCAATAGGGGCAAGTGCTTTCTATTCCTGCATTGTCCATTACCTCTTTAATTGCATCCTGAAACATTTTGAAATCCGTGTAGCCTTGTTCTTTATACTTGTTTGTCGCAATAGCATACAAATCGGAGTTATCATAGTTATCGTTGTTATAGTAATAATCATGAACATCACAAACGCCAATTGCTCCAATGTCTATCAATATGCTTTTTGCAATATTAAAGTGTTTTTCTTTTTCCTCTAAAATTCTTTTTGCTAAGCTCATTATCTCACCTCCTTATCAACACTTTTTTAATGCCTGAATCCGTTTTACCTATCAATGTTATTACTTCCATATTAGCCCTCCTTCCGCACAAAGCCGTCAATCTTAATTAAACAAAGTTGAAACAATTTATCAAATCACATTACTAATTACGCTTATATGTTACATCGCCATACGAATAATAGGGATATGGATTATTGTTTGGATCAAGTCTGTGGGTACCAGAATATGCTAATTGCGGGCCATCAAGTTCACCGGTAAACACCAACGAATTTGGCGTAAAGCTGGTAGATGAAGTTTGACGACTTGCATAACCATTCCAATTGTTTTCTCCTTCAACGTACAAGGAAAAGCTATATTTACTATCGCCAAACTGACTTTTATTAAGCGTAAAAGCTGAACGCTCAATCTCTTTTACACTTGCCGGTATTCTGACTGTTTTTAAATTAGTACAATACATAAAAGCACCGGTACAAATTTTAACTACCGTGTTGGGGATGGTAACCGACAGAATGGATACTTCATCTTTAAATGCATACTCACTAATTTCAGTAACAGCCTTACCATTATAGCTTGAAGGAATAGTTAGTTTGTTGATTGATACTATTGAGCCGGTAACCGCATATGTGTCATTTTCCAACAGTTCATATGTTAAAAGATCCGAAATACCACTCTCTGCTCCGCTTACGCTTCCAAGATTATCACTTGTTCCATCGGTATAGGTTATTATCAATTCACCGTTTACAAGTTCGGTTTTTGCTATTCCTCGTCCGTCAGCGCCCTTTTCGCCCTGCAATCCCTTGTCGCCTTTTTCGCCCTTGATATTGCCGAGGTTAGATATTGAATTATCCGACATTACGACCACAAGCTCGCCGTCAGGGGAGAGTGTGAGCGACTTAATTCCTCGTCCGTCAGCTCCGTTTGCGCCATTCGCACCGTTTTCGCCCGTTACCTTGCCGAGATTTTTGACATCGCCGTTTGAATAGGTCAAAACAAGCTCGCCCGAAGCGTTTATCTCCGACTTTGTTATGCCCAAGCCGTCGGCACCCTTAATGTTGCCGAGATTGAGAACCGTGCCGTTTGTAAGCGTTACGGTCAATGCGCCGTCCACCGACACATCAACATTCTGTATGCCCACGCCATCAACACCGTTTGCACCGTTTATGCCGTCAGCGCCTTTAAGACCCGTATCGCCTTTGTCGCCTTTATCGCCTTTTGCACCCTTAATATTTCCGAAGTTTATAACGGTGCCGTTTGAGAACGAAAGCACAAGCTCGTTATCGGCATTTATTGTAACATCTGTAATGCCTACACCGTCAGCACCGTTTGTACCGTCGATGCCGTCAGTTCCGTTGATACCTGCGTCGCCCTTATCTCCTTTATCACCTTTAACGCCCTGCAAGCCTTGCTCGCCCTTTGCACCGTCGTTGCCGACTACCTTGCCGAGATTTACCGTGTTTCCGTCGCTGTATGTTATGACAAGCTCGCCGAGAGTATTTATTTCGCTGCTTGCAACGCCTACACCGTCAGCACCGTTTGTACCGTCGATACCGTCAGTTCCGTTGATACCTGCGTCGCCCTTGTCGCCCTTTGCACCCTTAATGTTTCCGAGGTTAAGTGATGTTCCGTTCGTGAGAGTTATAACAAGATTTCCGCCTGTTGAAATTTCAATATCATTTATTCCCACACCGTCGGTGCCGTTTGTACCGTTAAGACCCGTGTCGCCTTTATCGCCTTTAACACCCTGCAAGCCTTGCTCGCCCTTGTCGCCTTTATCTCCCTTGTCGCCCTTTGCGCCGACAACCGCCCCGAGATTTTCGGTAAGGTTATTTGTATACGTGATTACAAGCTCGCCGAGGCTGTTAATTTCAGACTTTTTAACTCCGATACCGTCAACACCGTTAAGTCCTGCGTCGCCTTTTTCGCCTTTAACACCCTGCAAGCCTTGCTCGCCTTTATCTCCCTTATCGCCTTTTGCACCGACAACTGCTCCGACATTGGCACGCTGACCGTTAGAGAATGAAAGCACAAGCTCGCCCAACGAATTGATTTCCGCCGAAGTTACGCTAACGCCGTCAGTACCGTCAGCACCGTTTGTACCGTCGATACCGTCAGAACCTACTATTTTGCCGAGATTTGCCGTTGCTCCGTCTGTGTATGAAAGAACCAACTCGCCCGAGTCGTTTATAACAGCCGAAGCAACGCCGACACCGTTCGCACCGTCAACACCGTCTTTACCGTCGGTGCCGTTCGTGCCGATAATCTTACCGAGATTTGCAACCTCGCCGTTTGTGTAGGTCAAAACAAGCTCTCCGTTTTCGTTTATAACGGAAGATGCAACTCCTACGCCGTTATTTACGGTTTCGCCGACAACCCTGTCAAGATTTACGCTTCTGCCGTCTGAATATGTAATTATAAGCTCGCCTTTTTCGTTTATCTTCGCCGCCGTTATACCAACGCCGTCTTTGCCGTCCTCGCCCTTTGCGCCGACAGCCTTACCTACGTTTATTTTCGTTCCGTCCGAAAGAACGATTACAAGATCTCCGTTTTTCGTGAAAGAAGCGGTGCTTATGTCGGACTTATCTTTCTTCGACATTGCAGAAAGAGTCTTTGACCAATCCTTTTCGCTGCCGGAATAGCCGTTATCTACCGCTATTTGATATGCCGATTTGCCCTCAAGTGAAATAAGCCACTCGTCCAAGCTTCCCGTGTAGCCCTGCTGCACCGCAAGCTCATATGCCGACAAGCCGTTCTTGACGTTTGTCGAAGTCTGAACGCTGCCGTTTTTATGCACCAAGCTTGCAACGGCATATGAAATTCCTATCATTGCGGCAATTATAAGTATTGCCACAGCTATTTTTTTCAATAAATCCTTGTTTTGCTTTGTTTTATGCATAATCTTCCCTCCAGAGGTTATATATATTTTAATCATACAACGACGTACTCGTTTTGTCAACTGTATTCTCGTTTTTACAAGCGTTTTACGGTCTTTTAGATTAAAATATACAAGAGGTGAAGCATATGAAATTCAGCGATAAATTGCGAATGTTAATCGAAGAACGCAACCTTACTCAAAAGCAGGTTGCTATCGACTTAAATGTTGCGGCGTCAACGATGGGCGGATATGTGCAGGGCAGCAGTGAGCCCGATTTTGACACGCTTATCAGAATAGCCGAGTATTTCAATGTTTCTACTGATTATCTGCTGAACAGACTTTCAAAGAACACCGTCGATCAGGACGAAGAGGAATTGCTGAGGGTTTACCGTTCAATGAAAAAGGAATACCGTCAAATATATATAGAACAAGGCAAAGCATTCCTAAAATAAACAGAGTACACGTAAAAACACGGGCGACATTATAAAATGCCACCCGTGTTTTTTATATTGTTTTTCATTTAACCCATTTGAGCTTATACATACCGAATGCGCCGAGGATGCTGACAACGATTGTTATGAATATCATTGTGCCTACGGGCATTGACGGGGAGAAGATATAAACTACAACGCCTGCCAAAATCGGCAAAATCGCAAGTCGCCAATACTTTGCAAAATACGATGCGCCGAGTGCGCCGAAAAGTGCCGGTATTACATATTCAAACGCCGGCTTTACAACGGAGTCGTCCGCCGTTATGTGCGGAAGAACAGGAGCGAAAAGCAACACGCCGACTGCGATAACTATTGTTGTGGTAATCGCCGAAGCCGCTATTGCGACGGTTGAAATAAGCTCGCCCTCCTCGCTCGACGCCTTGACCTCCGCCCTTTCAAGAGCGTTCATAGCGCACGGAAGCTTTAAGTTCGTGATGTTTCCCGTTACAAACGAAAGATATGTACCGCCTGCACCGAGCATGGGCGTATATGTTATTACCTCAACAATCGCCGTTGACCAATAAATCGGAACGACAGCCGCAAGTGCCTTTAACAGCATTGAAAACTGCGGAAATGCGTTGTATCTGATTGAGAACATAAGCGGAACGAAGAACAATGCCGCCAATGCGCTGACCGACCATATGCTTCCCCAAGTGTGTACCTTGTCGATATAAGTTCTTTCTTTTTTCATTGCCGTTCCCTCCTTATCTCCAAGTAAGCGCCGCAATTTCCGGCGGTAAAACCTGCGTCAGCAGCACGGCAATTCCCATTGCTCCGAACATTGCTATCGGCAGAACAAACGGCTCTAATTTTTTGAGCTCTTTTTTTCTGCAAAGATAGTCGAGTGCAATCGTGAATATCATTGCCGAAAGAAGCGTTGCAACCGACATAATGCCTGCCGACGGTCCGTCCGATGGAACGCCTGCGATTGCCCTTGAAATAAATGCCGCTATTATTCCGATAAACGCCGCCGCACCGAGAATATCCCCGAGCCTGCCTGCGTTTGCGCTTTTCTGCGTAACCTTGCCCATTGCCTTGTGAATTTTCTTGCAGAGTATCGGCAAAAGCACAAGCGGAAAGCAAGAGCCGATTGTCATAGTCCACGCTATTGTCGAAAACTGCGTAACGTCCGTTACCTCATTTGACACGGAGGTTCCGAGCACGTTCAAAGCCGCTTCGGCGGCAACCGTTTCATATGCCAAATTGCCGATAACCGAGAGTCTTATCCACGGCAAAACAATTCCGAGTGCGGAAGCAAGCGCCAACACCGTTGCAAGAATTGAAATTGCAGGTGCTATTGTGAAAAGCATACTCGAAATCATAGTTTGCTTGAGCTTCTCCGTTTCAACGCCTATTTCCTTTGCCCGTTTCCACGATTTTACAATGAAAAATACACTTTGTGCGATTACAAAAACAACTATAAAGCCTGCGAGCGCATACATAAGCGGTCCTGTTTTGAAATCTGCCATAAAATCCCTCCGTTTATCAAAAATACGGCAGACCGAGAAAAGCCTGCCGTTTGTCTTACTCTTGCTTAGCGAGTATTTTATCCATCCAACCGACAATATCCGACATAACCTCATCACGGTTTAACTCGTTGAGAAGCTCATGTCTTGCCTCGGGATAAAGCTTCATAATGACGTTCTGATGACCTGTCTTTTTAAGGTCCTCAAACACCTGCTTTACGCCCTTGCCGTATTCGCCTACAGGGTCGTTATCGCCCGAAATGAGCAAAATAGGCAGCTCCGACGGAACGGTTTTGTACCAAAGCTTCGCCGACACCTGCTTGAGTGCGGTGAACAGGGTTTCAAAGCCGTTTGTTGTAAAGCAGAAGCCGCAAAGGTCGTCGTTAATATACTTATCAACTTCCTTTTGGTCTCTTGAAAGCCAGTCGAATTCGGTTCTCTTTTCAGTCTTTTTATTATATGTGCCGAAGGCGATTGAGTTCAACATTCCCGAACGGTGAAGCTTGCCCTTTGTCTTTTCAAGCTGCTTTGCAAGGGCAATTCCCATACCTGCCGCAGGATTTGTTCCGCTTGTGCCGCATATAATTGCGCCGTCAATCAAATGACCGTACTTTGCAATATACGCTCTTGCCATAAACGAGCCCATACTGTGACCGAAAATAAAGAATGGTAAATCGGGATACTCCTGCCTTGCAATATCTGTAAGCTGCTTCAAGTCCTCAACAACGCTTTCAACGCCGTTGTCACCGAAAAAGCCCAATTCATCCGCATTGGCAACGGATTTGCCGTGTCCGAGATGGTCGCTGATATATACAGCATAGCCATGCTTACAAAGTTCCATAGCAAAGCGTGCATATCTGTTAGAATGTTCTGCCATACCGTGAGAAATCTGCACTATACCCTTGACCTGTGAAAAGTCTGCGGGTGCAGCGCTCTGTGCGTAGATGTCGCAAAGTCCCGAGGCTGACGGAAATGTAAATTCATTAGCGGTAAATTCCACTTTAGTCACTCCGTTTCGCTGTGCCGCAGTGCGTCAAAACGCCTTACGGTACCTAAAAAATATTTATAAGTATATCACATTCCACGGAAAAAGTAACGTTTTTAGACAATGTTTGTATCGTTCAACAAATTATCGAGGCTCACATTATACAAACTGCACAACAAATCTATCGCAATTCTATCGGCTTTGACAAAACGGTGTACCTCTCGCACAAGAAGTCATCTATCACGCAAAATATATGCGTCGGCTCAACCTCATAATCGTTTAAGCGTTGCGTAAGCTCGCAAATCTCGTCGAGGCTGTCCGAAATATCCCTTATCAAATTGTTTTCGTATGTTATCCCATAGCTGTTTACGTATTCCTTTCCGTCAAATTTTCTCTCAACAAATACCCCATAAAACATTTCCCTAACTTCCCTAAAATTGTTTCTTATAGTAACAATGTTACTTATTGTAACATAAATAGAGCATAAAAGCAAGAGAAAAAATAAAAAGTCTCGGATAAATTATCCAAGACTTCAATTTGAGCTTTATCTTATTATTTCATTTTTACGGGAAATGCAGTTGCGCCCGTGTTCCTTTGCGTTGTAAAGCTGAGCGTCAACCCCCAAAACTGCGTCCCTGAACATAGTTGTTGAGTCAATATCAACCGAATGTACGCCCATACTGACAGTGATGTTTTCATTGAACTCGGGGCAGCCCGATTTGATTTTCAAATTCTCGATTTCACACTTTAGGGATTTGAGCTGTTCAAGTGCTTTTTCTTCAGTCTCGCCTGCGACGATTATAATAAACTCCTCTCCGCCGAAGCGACAGGTTATATCCGTCCTGCGTGAAAAGGTTTGCTTGATGCACTCGGCAATCATTTTGATACACTCGTCGCCCTGCGAATGACCGTACTTATCGTTGTATTTTTTGAAATAGTCAATATCAAGCATCGCAAAGGTAATCGGAATAGAGTGCTTTTTGCAGTAGCTCCAAATTCCGTCAACCGAACGCTGCATACCACGGCGGTTAAGCAAGCCCGTAAGCGGATCAATCTCCGAAATGCGTTCAAAACGCTTCGTTTCAATCGACCTGTTCATATATGTACAGTATTTGAAAATCGACAAAAACAGCCCGACCGCAACCGTGAACAGACTGAATACAAACACCTCAAAAGAGCTTTTTGTGATAATCGTTACCGCTGTCTGCTCTGCCGCTATCACGAAATAATATATAAATATGGGCTTCGGCTCAAGCATTGCGAAGCTTGTCAGCGAGAATACCGTCAGGAAAAAGCTGCTTATGCTGCCTGAGCTTATCGTCTCAAAGCTGTTTATAAGGCTCGCAGTAATCACATACACGCCCCAATAAAGATATGTAAAATATTCCTTGCTCTTGTCGGTTGCGTCTCCGCTTGCAAGCGTTCTTTCCAAAAATACATATGCCACTATGTTAAAAAGTAAAAACGAAAGACAGGCGACGCCCGTACCGACTCTGCAATACCAAATATCGCCTGCGGCAATGTTAAAAATTCCGCTTGAAAGCTCAAAAATTATTACAAAAACGGAAAACGGTATAATATTCACAAAATTCGTTTTAATTCTTTGACTTTCGACCTCTCTGTATACGGAGTCAAGCTTTACATCCATACCGACAAAGGCGATTTTGAAATTGTCAAAAAATCGCTTCCATATAACCTTAAATTCTCTGTAAACATATTTCATTAAAAATACCGCCATATATTTAATATGATAATTATACTTGCAAAAGGGTCTGTTTTCAACAAAAATTTTTGTAACACATTATCAAATGCCCCATAAACTGTTAATGAAGTTTTCAAACTCAAAACTTATCACAGGAGGAATTACTTATGTCAGAGAATAAAGCTTGTTGCGGTAACAATATTCCCGGCAAAATCAGAGAAGCAATTTGCATTGACACAAACCGTGTTTACGACTCTTGCGCAGACAAGGATTGCCTTGCCGACCTCAGAGTTTATTTCCCCGACGAGGCACAAAACGTAATAAACAACTGCGTAAATGTAAAATTGAGAAGCGCACACATAATCAACTGTCTTATCGACGTTGAAAAGGTGCCGTTTAACAAGGGCTGCTACACGGTTGACATTACATTTTTCTTCAAGGTTGCCATTGAGGCTTACACGGCAGGCTGCCTTGCGCCGATTACAGTACACGGTCTTACGACGTTCTCGAAGAAATGCGTACTCTACGGCAGCGACGGTGCCGTTAAGGTCTATTCTTCGGAATACACCGCAGATGCGAACGACGACCAGCTTATTTCCACAAACACAAATCCACGTGCAAAGGTACAGGTTGCCGAGCCTATCGCCCTTGACGCAAAGCTCTGCCGCCCGTGCGACTGCTGCTGCACCTTCAGCAATTCCAACGTAACGTTGCCGAAATGCATTAAAAGAGCGTTCACCGAGGAATTCCCCGAGGACCTTTTCAGCCGCCAACACGACAAGGCAGTTGCGGTCACGCTCGGTATTTTCACAATCGTTCAGCTTGAAAGAGACGTTCAGATGCTCATTCCGGCATACGATTTCTGCATACCCCGTAAGGAATGTAACTGCAATACCGACGACCCGTGCGAAACCTTCAGAAAAATCAGATTTCCCGTTGACGAATTTTTCCCGCCGAAAAACGAATGTAACAATGAATGCTCCTGCGAGAAAAAGCCCGACTGCGGCTGTTAATGCAAGCTACCGAAAATTTAATCGCCGAGAGAGGTGCACTTCCTTACGGAGTGCGCCTTTTTTATTCGCCTTATCGGATTTTTCAAGGCAGTGCGAAAATAATCGGGTTTTTGTTGACAGAATACATAAAAACAGGGTATTATACTATTATAATACACGGAGGCGATACAATGACAGTCTTTGACTTTGACAATACAATATACGACGGCGAAAGCGGCTTTGACTTCTTTTTATACTATCTTAAAAAATATCCGAAAGAGGTTGCAAAGTACACGCCTAAATTTGCCGAAGCATTTTTCAAATACAAAACGGGCAAGCTCACAATTTCCGAGGTTATAAACGATTACGGCTATATCCTCAAGGAATGTTGCGCCAAATTTGACAATATCGAGGAAGAAATTTCCATCTTTTGGGACGAGCACGAAAATAAAATCAAAAGCTTTTACGACAAAATCCGCAAGGATGACGACGTAATTCTCTCCGCCTGTCCAACTGTAATTCTAAAGGAAATATGCAGACGTGTAGGCATTAAGAATTTTATCGGCACCGAGGTTGACATTGAAACGGGCGACATTCACGGCATTTGCTACCGTGAGGGCAAGATTAAAATGTTCAAAGAGATTTACGGCGATGTTGAAATTGACGAGTTCTACACAGACTCTATCAATGACAAGCCGTTTATGGATATTGCACGGGACGTGTATTTCGTCACGGGCGACAGAATTGAAAAGCTCAAATACAACGGCGTTTATTTGAGAGAGTTAAAATAATCCGAAGCAACAAAAAACGAAAACCGCAAGCAAAAGGCTCAGCCAAGGCTGAGC
>ULNJ01049909.1_pt1 | contig 9911 bp, 8 predicted proteins | sample 1951891 | NCBI WGS metagenome assembly ULNJ01 (sample SAMEA4835574, study PRJEB28245) | human gut metagenome | biome: gut microbiome; material: fecal sample | place: Denmark | collected 2008 | reverse complement strand
CGTTAACCGCATAACCGCCGCTTCGGAGCGCTTCGGCTACCGACAAATATGCGTCGTGCAGCGCCACATACTTACCGACAAGGGCAATCTTTACTTCCGTTTTTACGTTTTTAGCTCTTTTTACAAACGCCTTCCAGTCGCTTAGCTGCAATCTGCCGCCGAGCTTGAGCGCCTTACACACCGCCTTGTCCAACCCTGCGTTGTGCAACGCTATCGGCGTTTCGTACAAACAATCCAATGTAATGTCCGAAATTACGCAATCGGGTTTTACGTTGCAAAACAGTGCGATTTTGCGACGTATATCTTCCCCGACTTCGCCGTCCGAACGCAATACGATGACGTCGGGGTTGATTCCCATACCTTGCAATTCGTTTACGCTATGCTGCGTAGGCTTAGATTTGTATTCGTTAGAGCCGCTTATATAAGGCACGAGACAAACGTGAATATATGCGCAGTTCTCTCTGCCTACGTCCAAAGCGAATTGCCTTATTGCCTCCAAAAAGTGCCTCGATTCTATATCGCCTATAGTACCGCCGATTTCTGTGATAACTACGTCGGCCCCGGTAGCAACGGCGGCTTTTTTTATAAAACGTTTTGTTTCGTCGGTAACGTGCGGTATTATCTGTACGGTTTTGCCGAGATATTCGCCCTTTCTTTCCTTTTCTATAACCGAATTGAATACTTTACCGGACGTAAGGTTGGAATATTTATTGAGCTGAGCACCGGTAAATCTTTCGTAATGTCCTAAGTCCAAATCGGTTTCCGCTCCGTCGTCGGTGACGTAAACTTCTCCGTGTTCGCACGGATTCATGGTTCCCGGATCCACGTTCATATAGGGATCCAGTTTTTGCACGGCTATTTTGTAACCTCTTTGCACAAGCAATCTTCCCAAAGACGCCGCAACTATACCTTTTCCCAATCCAGATACAACGCCGCCCGTTACGAAAACGTATTTTATCTGTTTCTCTTTCATAAATTCTCTCCTTTAGTAAAATAACGCATGCCTCTTTGCCTCTGCGGCACAAAAAAAAGGCGTTTTTTTTTAGGGGTATTCTAACCTCTAAAAAAACGCCGATACATCGACTGCGTCGTCTAATCGTCTACAAACTTAATGACAAACGCTTATTAAAAACAAGCAATATAATAATACTTGTCGGATTAAAAGTCAAGCGAATACAAGAATTTTTGCGAAAATTTATAAAATTTAGAATGTAAATTTATTGCAACCCGGGATTCGACTCGCTTACCTTATTTTCGTTACAGCTTAGGTTTACAATACCTGACTATCTCAAGTCTAACAAACGGATTTTTTGCGAAATTATGTAAAAACATACGGGATTGTTTTCGGAAACTCGCAAAAACACTGCCGCTTTAACGAGCATGTCATCGTAAGCAAAAAAACTCTTTTTGGGGCGGCATACTAATCATCCGTCATAGCCGCAAAGACAAGGAGCCCCTTCCGCTAACTCGATTCGATATTTTTTCTTCATCTCCATCGGCTCACGTCATTTAATTGAGTTTTGCGGCAAGATGAAAAAGGCGCAAAAAGCCGAGCAAAATGCGTAATCAAAAAGTTTAAGTTTTATTAATCCGTTTCTCAACTTCCTCAAGTCGGCTTTTTATTAAAATGCAATCTTTTTTGTATAACAATCTTCTTCTACTTTATTTTTTTGACGTAACTTCGCCTGCGTTTGTGTTGAACGCTTTTAAACGCTTTCCACTGGTTTTGAATTTTTGTGTTCGTTTCCAAATTAAGGTTTGTCTCGGCGTACTTGATTCCGCCTTTCGAAAGCATTTTTATCATTTCGCCAATAATCGAAGTGGCTATCGCTTTGCTTCTGTATTCAGGAATAACGCCGATTAACGCCAGGTCTACTACTTCGGGTTTTTTGATTGCTCTCAGCGTTCTGAGCACAGCGATCGGCGTCAATTTGCCTCCGCTTTTTTGCAATGCCTTGCCTATAGACGGGAATGCGATGCCAAAGCCTACGATTTTGTCGTTTTTGTCCAAAATGACGGTTGCGTAATCTACGTTTATAATGAATCTGAAACTATCTATAAGATTTTTCTTCATCTTTGGCGTAAACGGCACGGACTGGTAAATAGCTTCGTAAGTTATGTCCAACACCTCAAAAAACTCGTCGCCCCACTTTTTTACGAACTCGCGCGCATTTTTTGCCACGCCCAAACGCAATCCGTATTTTTTCATCATAAGATCGGAAATGCGCTCCATACGTTCGTCTGTCTCGTCAGGAGCATAAAGCTTATACTCCACCCAATCGACTTCCTTTACAAATCCGCAATTTTCGATAAGCTTTACATAGTATGGGTAATTATACTGCTCCTCGAATGTAGAAATCTGATCGAATCCCTCTACTAACAACCCCTCTTTGTCCAAGTCGGAGTATCCGAGCGGTCCTACGATTTCATCGGTTCCTTTGGATTTGCCCCAGCATTCTATAGCACGAAAAAGTTCGTTTGCCACTTCTTGGTCGTCGATGCAATCGAACCGAGTAAAACGAATACGGTTTTGCTTCCATTTTTCATTTGCGACTCGTTGCAAAATTCCTTGTATTCGACCTACGGTTTTCCCGTTTTTCTTCGCTATGAAAAATACCGATTCGGCTTGTTCGGAATACACCGTATCCTTCTTAAACAGCGCTTTTTCGTCGGCATACAGAGACGGCACAAAAAAAGAATTGCCTTTGTACAATTTCAAAGGAAAATCTATAAATTCTTTAATTTCCCGCCTCGTTTTTACTTCTCTGATTTCTGTCATAATATTCTCAAAATTATCTATGAGATGCGTGAAAACAAACTCCAACCGTATCCGGACCGCAATGACTGCCTGCCGTGGGATTTACCGTCACAATTTCCGTACGCAAATCGGATCCAAACAATTCCTTTAGTCTCTTTTCCATATCCGCTGCCAGTTCGTAGGCGTCGGCATGTCCGATAATAACACGATGCGATTTTATGTCTTCTTGCAAATTGTTTACATAATCCAAAATTGCTTTCATTGCCCCACGCCTACCGTTTGCCTTTGCAATGGAAGTCATCATCCCGTCGCTGTTCATCGTCAGAATGGGACGAACGCCGAGCAGTCCGCCCATCATCGCCGAAAAACCGCTTACCCTGCCGCTGCGAGCAAAAAATTTCAAGTCATCCGCATAAAAATAGACGGCAAACTTGTCCACTTCAGTTTTTGCCCAATCGAGAATTTCATTTGCGGAGGCTCCCTTTTTCGCCAATTCGCCGATTTCCAAGGTGATAGCGTAGCTGCAAATTGTAATACCTTTGGTATCCACGGTATACAAATTACGATCGGGATATTTCTCTTTTAGCGTTTGCCAGGCAAGGTGCATGGCGTTAAAAGTTCCGCTCATTGCTTCCGAAAAATGCACGTACAAAATGTCTTTACCTTCCTTAAGAGTAGGTTCAAAATATTCGATATATTTTTCCGGCGAAAGCGCAAACGTCTTGGGAATTTCTCCGCTTCGCAATGTATCGTAAAACACTTTTTGATCAAACTCTTCGAAGTCCACATACGGGTAAATGTCTTTCCCCTTTAAAACGTAAGGCATACTGATAAGTTTGTAACCGTACTCCTCCGCTATTTTCGGCGTAACGTCGGTGTCGGTGTCCGTAAAAAGTTGGTACATAAAATTTCTCCTTTGTATTTCATTGAAAGTTTTAGTCTTTCTTCATCGCAAATGCGCATGATAAGAAAAACTTTTCCGATTCAGCAAAACCAAAATATACTCGAAAGCACAGCAAGCTTCGTCGAGTATTTTGTGTCATAAAAAAACGTATGCAAATAACGTATCCGCAAAAATGCCATAACCAAGCTTTGCATAAGTTTTTCCTAATGATTCGAATCGCTTAAAGAACATTCGACATAAATGCGAATGTACAAAAACGGGTAGGCAGATTGAGCTACCTACCCGTTTTGTTTTGCGGATAAAACTGAATTTTAAAGATCGTAATACATCTCGAATTCTACGGGAGTGGGAATCTTATTCATCTTAGCAAGTTCGCTGCGCTTAAGATCTATCCAAAGTTTTACAAGTCTCTCGGGGAACACTCCGTCCTTGGTAAGGTAATCGTGATCCTTTTCGAGTGCCTTAAGAGCTTCTTCGAGCGAAGTCGGAAGATGCTGAAGTTTTTTCTGCTCCTTTTCGCTGAGGTCAAATAGGTTAAAGTCAAACGGGCCCCATCCGTTTTTGTGCGGATCGATCTTGTTGATTACGCCGTCAAGACCTGCCATGAGGATAGCGGCATAAGCGTAATAAGGATTACAAGTTGCGTCGGGATTACGCAATTCAAAACGCTTGTTAAGCGGTGACTTTGCATATGCGGGAATACGTATTACAGCACTGCGGTTAGCGGTTGCATATCCGATTGTAGCAGGAGCTTCGAATCCCGGCACGAGACGCTTATAGGAGTTAGTGGAAGGATTGGTGAACGCACAAAGCGAAGCTGCGTGCTTAAGCAATCCACCCATAAAGTAATGTGCGGTTTCACTAAGCGACGAATAACCGTTTTCGTCATAGAACACGGGTTTTCCGTCTTTAGTAAGAAGCATATGAACGTGCATTCCGTTACCTGCCTCGCCGAATATCGGCTTGGGCATAAACGTTGCGGTCATGCCTTCCGCAATCGCCTGATTTTTGATTACGTATTTGATAATCATCGTGTTGTCTGCCATCTTGGTCATATCGTCGAGTTCTACCTCGATTTCTACCTGTCCGGGACCACCGACTTCGTGATGATGATATTTAACTTTTACGCCCCAATCTTCGAGCATCATGCACATACGGCTACGAATATCATAGGTTACGTCCTGAGGCTTGCAAGCGTGATAGCCGCCCTTATGTGCCGTATGATAACCGTTGTTTTGACATTCGTCGTCGCCGCTGTTCCAATCGGCTTCCCATGCGTCTACATGGAACATAGCCTTATTGGGCTTATTTTCGAAAGCTACGTGGTCGAAAAGATGGAATTCGAACTCCGGTCCGATAATCATTCTGTCTGCTATACCGGTTTTCTTCATATATTCCTCGGCGGCTATAGCTACGTTACGAGGATACTGATCGAAACGGCTGTTGTCTTTGTCTATAATTCTTACGTCGCCCGACATAGTAAGAGTCGGTTCTTCTGCAAACGGATCGACTACAGCGGACTCTATGATGGGTACAAATACCATGTCGCTGTTTTCTACCGGCGCAAAACCGTAGTTAGAACCGTCAAACCCGATGCCGTACTTCATAGTGTCTTCGGTAAATCTTGCGGTAGGAATCGAAAGATGATGCCATCTTCCGTTAATGTCAATCATCTTAAAGTCAATCATTCTGATGCCTTCTTTTTTGCAGAAGTCCAAAACGTCGTTAACGCTTTTAAACATTTCTAATACTCCTTTAGTATCGTTATTGAGTCTATTGTAACACAATAAAATACTTCCGTCAACCCTTTTCCGCCTCCTTAATCAAATCGAAACGCCATTAACCGGTTTTATTTTGCCGCTTTAATCGGCTATAAAATTTCTTTCTATGTGTTTGATTAAAAAAAATCAATTTTTTTTGCAAAGCACCGCAAAAATGTTTGACAAACCGCAATAAGGTTTGATATTATATGTAAGCTGTTTGGCGCGTGGGGGTATAGCTCAGCTGGTAGAGCACCTGCCCTGCAAGCAGGGGGTCAACGGTTCGAACCCGTTTACCTCCACCACTTTGCCAACGCTGCCCTAAGACGCAGGTAGCGTCATATTTTTTATAAAGGATTGTAGCTCAGCTGGTTAGAGCACCACCCTGATAAGGTGGGGGTCGGTGGTTCGAGTCCACTCAATCCTACCAAATTCGGGAGCGAATTTCGCTCCCGTTTTTTATCTAAAAAATGGCTAAAACCCAGTAATTTCGGACATTTTAGGGCTTTGGCTAAATTTTAATTTTGATAAATTCGAGTTCCTTAAAATCAAAAAATTCACTCAAAATTTTGACATCAAATATTTTTTACTTAAAAAATTGCATTAAAAAAGACCGATAAGAATAGATTTTTCCTATCGGTCTTTTTCTAACTAAAACTGCCTAAAACTGATACGTTTGATGTCAATTGATGTCAAAATTGATGTCAAATTTTTTATTCTTTTGAATGTGTAAAATCTTCTATTTGTTTTACGATATTTTCTTTAGTGTCATTTGCATTTTATGTAAAGATTGTAGCTCTTTTTTTCTCCCAAAACTTTATTTGCTACCAAAGAATAATATGTTTTGCGAGCAGTATTTGATTTTTTAATATGTTCAATTGCTTGGTCTCTTGTATCACCGTACTGCAAAGTATTTTGTGAAATTTTTATATAGACTATTGACAATTGCCGAAAGTATGCTACAATGAAGTCGACGGCATTTGCCGCATCCCAAAAGTAAAGGAGACAAAAAAATGGAAAAAGACGACGATATTATCACCCTTCTTACGGCAGAAGGCAAAGAAGTAGACTTTATGGAAGTTGCGGGCATTGCGTTGAGAGGAAATTATTACGTAATTCTGCAACCGGTAGAATTGCTTGACGGAATGAGCGACGACGAAGCGCTTGTCTTTAAAGTAATCAAAGGCGGCGACCAAGACAAATTTCAAATCGAACTTGACGACGAAATTATAGACGGCGTATTTGAAGAATACAACAAACTGTTAGACGAAGCGGAAAACAAATAACAGCAGCTTAAGTCCGCACAAAAACAAACCGTTTCGGCTGCGACGTAGTGGCAAAAAAACAATGCAAATTAAAACAAATCTGCACTGCCTACAAGTAAATTTATTATACGTTTATGCTTTTTTAAGACAAAACCGTTCGGTCCCTATCGAACGGTTTTGTCTTTGCTCTCATTTTTTTGCATATATGCGTTTTTTACGGATACGGTTATATGACAACCGGTAAATATAACTGCGGCTGCAAGCAAAGGATAGCTCAGTATCGTTATGCCGGAAAACAAAAATATCAGCGACGGCAACACCGACAAAACAATGGCCTTAAAAACAGACAATTTGCTGCAAATAAACCATCCGAGCAAATACAATGCGAGCAAAACTCCGTTACATATCAAGTACACCGTTAAACCGTTTTCAAACCAAAATTCGTCATATAAATGCGGAATGTTAAAAATCATAAGCAAAAAGCACCCGAACCGTCCGACTTGCTCTAAGCAAAGCACGACCTTGTTTTGATAAAGGTTGACAAACCCCTCCTTATTCTTTGACGCATAAACGAAGAACATGTCGGTCGACTGCGACTGCTGTGCGGTAGCCGAAGACCCGTGCCTAAAAGACATCGGCATTCTTGCTTCAACGGATCCGGTAGCCATAGACCGAGCATGTATCGACCTTGTTTTACAATCAAATGACAGCGGAAAAGAACATTTTATGGAAAGAGTCCGTTCGAGAAACGGCGAATACACCATTAAATGCGCCGTGGACCTCGGTATCGGTAGCGACAAATACGAGCTTATCGATATAGCTAAATAGCTGTATTTAGTACATCGGCGGCATCGTTTGCTTCGGTTTGTATGATTTCCCATCTTCCAAAAGCAAAATTATTATCCTCGGGAACAAGAAAACCGCAATAAAAAACATCGGTCAAAAAGCGTCTCCGTTTCTTATTATGACTTTCTGAGTTCTTCGAATTAAGTGATTATATGTAAAAATCGTCAACCAATCGTATATGTCGGTTGACGATTTTTATTATTTGTTTTTGCCGCCCGGTAAATATGCCATAGGATCCACATATTCGCCGGACTTCTTCATTTCGAGATGAAGATGAGCGCCGTCGGCACTCTCGATTATCATAACCGAGTCTACTTTGCCTATTTCGTCTCCTGACTTTACGTTATCGCCCTCTTTGACCTTTATTTCGCTAAGCGACTTGTATACGGCTATAAGTCCGTCCGTCTGCTCTATGGTAACTACTCCGCCTTCAAGCGTGGTAGTTTCCACCTTAACGACCTTGCCGTCGTAAACTGCCTTTACTGCCGAGCCCACCGGAGCCGTAAAGTCAACGCCGTTATGCGTACGCCATTGCTTTAACGTAGCGTTATAAACAAGCTTGTCCGAAAACTCTTGTCCGAGCGTATACTCGGCAAGCGGCATAACGTATTCGGTTTTTGCGTCTCCGTTAGCCGGCACAACATTATCGGGTTCGGGTTTGTCGGCAAGCGTTACGCACAGCGTGATGACTATAGCGCACACCACGAATACACAGCCTACTATAAGGGCACCGAGATTTTTCTTTTTGGTTGAATCAGATTTTGAATAAACTTTCATATTGCCTCCTGTCGAATATGATTATTATCTTACTTGGCGACGTTTATACATATTTTTTTCGGTCGCCGCCGTTTTTTAGTAACTGCCTTTAAGAATAGGGCTACCCACTGAAATTTTATTTCCCCGCACGGCTATCATAACATTGACTTTTTCGCCGTGCACACGCTTGTAATACGCCCTGAGCGGAGTGTATGCGTATATGACTGTCACACCGTCCAAATATTCGCGCCAAAGTTCGTCGCAACATTCGAGTGCCGTAGTTTCGCTCCCGTAATAGTCTATGCGTTCTCCTTCTCCGGGGATATAACAACCTTGACGATATAGACAAAGACCGAGAATTACCGCCAAAGCTCCCATTAAAGCCACTAATCTTCTCATACGGCAAATTATTGCCCCTTTTCGAATATTTATACTCGTCAAATAAAAAAACTTTGCCTTTTTAAAAAGACAAAGCCTTTATATTTTAACTGTATTATCGCAAGCAGCGTTTGCAAAGTTAACGCATTACAAAAATTCTATTCCGTAAGGTAAAGTTTCAAATGCAAATGTGCGCAAACCTTTTGCCGTAAGTTTTTTCGCTATTTCTCTTGCGTCTTGAGTAAACGCATATACCGTAGAGCCGCTGCCGGTCATGTTAGGGGTAAGTCCCTCCCTCTCCAACTCGGCTGCACAAGCGCAGATTTGCGGATTAATTTCGCAAGCCGCTTTCATAAGCATGTTCCCAAGTCTCATATTCTGCGAAAAGCCCGAGTTGTTATCCGTAGGCAAATCGCCGCCCACCTCGTCAAACTTCTTATATACGTCTTTTGTTTCCACTCCCGTCGAAGTAACGGCAACTCCGGTAAAAGTACCGTCGTAAGGAAGTTTTTCCACCTTTTCTCCCGTTCCGGATATTCGTGCGTATCCGCCGCTTAGCATATACAAAACGTCGGAACCCGTTTTTTTGCAAACTTTAGCATAATTTATATAGCGCTTTTCAAAATCGAACAATTCGCTTAGCGCAGCTATGACGCCGGCTGCGTCTGCCGATGAGCCACCCATCCCGGCGCAAAACGGGATATTCTTTTTTACGGTCACGTCAACGCCGAAATCTCCGAAATCATCTCTAAGCGCCTTTATGGCTTTTATTACCGTATTTTCCTGCGGTGCAACGAACACGTCCGAATCGAAAGCAAGGTTTATTTTACCGTCCAATCTGTCGCTTACAAATATAGTGTCATAAACGTTTATCGAGGAAACCAGAGAATCTATTTCGTGCAAATTCCCCGTTTTTTTACCTACGTTTAACGTAAAATTTATTTTAGCGTACACATTTACGCCTACCTTCTTTTTCATCGGCTCTCCTATATCTCCACTTCGACGCTCGAAACGAAATGTTCCTGTCCGATAAGCGCCAATATATCGTTTTTGGCTATATCTCTGCCCTCAACGTCGGTATATCTGATATGTAACATATCGCCTTCGTTAAGGACCAAGTCGCCGTGCTCGTCTATCTCCGAGTCCCGACGTTTCTTTTGCACGGATAAGACAAAACAGTTAGGCGGCCACAATACGTCTCTGACGTGTTTTCCTTCGGCAAAAGAATTTTCGCCCACTATCGC
>ULNJ01004515.1_pt1 | contig 9931 bp, 2 predicted proteins | sample 1951891 | NCBI WGS metagenome assembly ULNJ01 (sample SAMEA4835574, study PRJEB28245) | human gut metagenome | biome: gut microbiome; material: fecal sample | place: Denmark | collected 2008 | reverse complement strand
TGCCCGGAATGCCGGAATTGTTATCTCGACTTCCTCTTTCTGCGGATTTCCGTCCTTATCAAGCAACAACTCTTGTGTAACCGGATCAATCTTATCCCGTTCCTCTTTAATTTTATAAGGTGCAGGTGCAAGGATACGGATTGCTTTCTCCCCTTTATTTACATGACGCTCAAAATTCTTCTGCCAAGCCTTGTATCCGGCCACTAGCGTAGCGTCAGGCTTTTGCATCGCAATTAATAACGTGTTGTTAAAACTATAATTATGAAATTTTGACATCGTGCTAAGATAATTGCGGTAACTGTCACTGTTGAATAAATCCTGCAATCCCTGCTCCAGTTTATCCGTAAGCTCCTGCACACGCTGTTTTTCTGTATTATTTTCTGCCATAAATGACCTCCATTTTGTACGATAAAAGGCAGCCACTACTGACTGCCCTTACATCAACTGCTATAACATTTTAATAATCCTGCTTTTATTCCCAACCCGAATAGTTCTGACAGGTTGGGAATAAAGTTGGGAATAAAACTTTTTATAAAATCTGATCTTTCCCCTTTGCCTTATCTACTGCATCCCTTCCTGCAGGTGTCCCGGACACTCTTGCCTTCATTGCTGCGAGCCTTTCTTGCAATGAAGTCCGTTCTATAGGTCGGTCTGCAAGTCTGCGTTCTCCTTCTGGTGCTGCTTTTTCCAAATTGCTCTGCTTGATTGGCATATCCGCAACCACTTCCTCCCGGTTATCCACTTTTTTCACATCTTCCTGTGGTTTTTCCGGTTCCGTGGCTTCGTCATCCATGCCAATCGCATCATCGCCCTTTTCATCCATGTTAAGCAAGGCATTAAGTTCTGCAAGACGTTCCAGTTTCTCGGAAAGCTCCGCTTCCTGCGGAAACGGCTTGTCTACTTCTGCTTTTGCTGTTTCAAGCTGATGTTCCACATTGGAAAGTTTCGTCTGTGCTTCTTCAAGCTGTATTGGCATGGCTTCCAGTGCATTGTTGATACGGGTGATATTGCCGAGCGGATCAGTGCCGACTTCCATCGGATGGCTCATGGCTCCTTTGACATTCATCACAAACTTATTGTTAAAAGAATCAAAAGTTACATTCAGCTTAAATCCAAGATATTCCCCTACATCCGCACTAGCATTGATGCCTTTGATTTCCTTACACATGGCTATGATCGCAGTACCGGCTTCCTTTTTATCGGTGTATGGCTTTCCTCCCACCTGCATGAGAAATTGTTCCTTATCCTCCGGCTTATTTTTCGCATATTTATTCATATCAGCGGCAAAGCCTTCGATACGCTCCTTGAAAATGGCGATCTGATGCGGATAATGTTGTGTGATGTTATCCTCCAGCCTGTACTTCTGACTGGTATGGTTTGCCTTCATCAGTTTCAGCTTTGATACCTGAATATCGAGATCCATCTTTTCTTTTATATAGGGATTGCCTGTGGCAAGTGCCTTGACCTCCGCATAGGAAAGTGCCGCTTCATCCACATCCTCACAGCTTCGTACCGGAGATTTACTGGTCATAATCTGTCCGATGAATTTCTGCTTATTCTCAATGAGCTGCCACGAGTAACTGTCAAACGTACCTTCCGTAACATAACGAAATATCTTGACCTTATCATTCTGGTTGCCCTGTCGTAAAATACGACCTTCCTGCTGTTCAATATCAGAAGGACGCCAAGGCACATCCAGATGATGCAGTGCTATCAATCTGTCCTGCACATTCGTACCGGCTCCCATTTTTGCTGTGGAACCTAATAAAAAACGAACCTGTCCGCTTCTTACTTTTGCAAACAGCTCCGCTTTTCTAAGTTCTGTATTGGCATCATGGATAAATGCGATCTCCTGCTCCGGCACTCCTTTTTCCATGAGCTTATTTTTTATATCCTCATACACATTGAAAGTGCCATCGCCCTTCGGTGTCGATAAATCACAGAAAATCAACTGTGCTGACTTCTGCTCTTTGGTATTTTCCCATATCTTATAGGCTTTCTCCACACAGGTTGACGCTTTGGAATTTTCCTCATCCGGCAGCATATCGTTGAGTAATCTCTGATCAAGTGCCAGCTTTCTTCCGTCATTGGTAATCTTTAACATGTTGTCCTCGTAAGGCTGTACCTGCCTGTCCCGGACTGCTTCGGCACGTTCCGCAAGTGACGCTACCATGTCTTTCTGGAACTCACTCGGCTTTAGAACCACATTTTCATATTCTGCTTCCGGCACAGGAAGTTTTAACATATCCGGTGTCTGAATGTCCGCACTCTCCTTGAAAAGTGCAATCAGCTCCGGCAGATTGAAAAACTTCGCAAATCTTGTCTTTGCCCGGTATCCGGTTCCTTCCGGTGCAAGCTCTATGGCTGTCTGTGTTTCTCCAAAAGAAGCCGCCCATGCGTCAAAATGTCCCAGTCCCAGCTTCTGAAGCGTACCATACTGAAGATAACGCATATTCGTGTAAAGCTCCGTCATGCTATTAGAGATCGGCGTTCCGGTCGCAAAAGTTACACCCTTGCCGCCCGTGATTTCATCAAGATACTGGCACTTGGCAAACATATCAGATGACTTCTGTGCTTCTGTCTGTGCGATACCTGCCACATTCCTCATTTTCGTATAAAGGAACAGGTTCTTGTAATTGTGGCTCTCATCCACAAACAGCCTGTCTACCCCCAACTGCTCAAAGGTTACGACATTATCTTTCCGGCTCTGGTCATTTAATTTATCAAGACGCACCTGCAATGCTTTTCTTGATTTTTCCATCTGCTTAATGGTATAACGCTCCCCATTATCTTTTTTCGCCTGTTCAATGGCAAGCTCGATCTCATCAATCTGTCTTTCGATTGTAGCTGCCTGTCTCTCCTGCGATAATGGGATTTTTTCAAACTGGCTATGTCCGATGATAACGGCATCATAATCGCCTGTGGCAATACGGGAACAGAACTTTTTACGGTTGGCAGGTTCAAAATCCTTTTTCGTTGCTGCAAGGATATTTGCTCCTGGATATAACCGTAAGAAATCACTTGCCCACTGCTCGGTCAAATGGTTCGGCACTACAAATAATGACTTCTGGCATAGTCCCAGACGCTTGCTTTCCATTGCCGCTGCTGTCATTTCAAAGGTCTTTCCGGCACCAACACAGTGTGCAAGCAGGGTATTATCTCCATACAGCACATGGGCAACCGCATTTTTCTGATGCGGCTTTAATTCAATATCCGGTGTCATGCCCGGAAATTTCAGATGCGAACCGTCATATTCTCTTGGTCTGGTGGAATTGAAAAGTTCATTATATTTTGCCACAAGTGTCTGCCTGCGTTCCGGATCACGAAATACCCAGTCCTTAAATGCTTCCCTTATTGCTTCCTGCTTCTGGCTTGCAATCATGGTTTCCTTTTTATTGAGGACTCTCTTTTCCTTTCCATCCTCCTCAATGGTGTCATATACTCTCGTATCTTTGAGGTTCAGGGAATCTTCCAATATCTTATAGGCATTTACCCGGCTTGTACCGTATGTCATGTTGACAAGCGTATTGCCATAGTCCGCATTTTTGCCCTTTACATTCCACTCTCCGGTTACACCCGAAAACTGCACACCTATCGTATCCCTGCGGAATAAATGTTCCGGTGTCTGGAAGATGTCACGCATAAAATCATTGATATACTTTGGATCAATCCATGTGGCACCGATACGCACCTCAATCTCCGATGCGTCCAGCTCCCTCGGCTGTACCTGCGTAAGAGCCTGTACATTTTGGGCATATTCCGGGTGATTTTCCGCATAAGTTGTTGCTATGGCAAGTTTCTCACGCACATTGCCACTTAGATACTGGTCTGCTGTCTCCCAGACATCGGTAAGCGGGTTCTGAAAAATGACATCACGAAGCTCCTCAGTAAGTGTATCCTTATCTTTTCCGGTAAGCTCTCCCATAAAATCAAGGTCGATTTTAGCTTTCTCTGCTAAAGATACTGCCAGCGCTTCACTTGCAGTATCCACGCTTGTGACAACCTCTGCCCTTTTAATGGTACGCTTCGTAAACATATCCGCTTTGCCTTTGAAATTGCCCTCATCATCAAGTTTTTCCAAAGAACACAACAGGCAATAACTGCTGTCCTGATTAAAGGCTCTCTTATTCGTCTGTGAATTGATCAGACCATATTTCTTAGAAAAATTATCATACAGGCTATTAAGTTCTGCCTGCTTTTCCTTAATTGTTACATCGGAGTATTCCTCAAGCTGCATATCAATCAGTTCCTGCGTACAGTTACGGATTGCCACCATTCCCTTGATACGTTCTTTTGCGGTGTCTGATACTTCCACCGGCTTCATGACAGAGTTTTCACGGTAATATACCTCATTATCGACTACGGTATAACTGAAATTCTTGACGGACGGATCAGCAGGAATACTCTGCCTGCTCATTTCATCCGCAAGCTCCTCATCCAGATCAATCGTATCAATCTGTCCTGTAATGTTTTGAAGTGCTTTCGCTAACTGCTCCTCAAATGGTCTGCCATCATCTGCCTTGCAGGTGCTTTCCATACCATAAGGACCGGATACCATTTCCATCTTTCCTACGATCTGCTCCGGGTGCTCTGCAAAGTAAGCGTTCATTGTAATGCCATTTGCGTCCTCTCCCAGATGTACCCAGTCCGGCTCACGCTCCACCATACGGTCACGCTTCTGGAAAAATAAAATATCCGAAGTGACCTCGGTTCCTGCATTTGCCTTAAATGCGGTATTCGGAAGTCTCACTGCACCAAGCAGGTCTGCTCTTTGTGCAAGGTATCTTCTGACTTCCGGACTTGCCTTGTCCATGGTTCCCTTGCTTGTGATAAAAGCAACCACACCTCCGGGACGCACCTTATCCAACGTCTTTGCAAAGAAATAATCATGGATCAGGAAATTATTTTTATCATACTGCTTATCTGCCACCTTATACTGTCCAAAAGGCACATTTCCGATTGCCACATCAAAGAAATCATTCGGATAATCGGTCTTTTCAAAACCTTTGATCTGCACATCTGCCTGCGGATAAAGCTGCCTTGCAATGCGTCCGGTGATACTGTCAAGCTCCACTCCGTAAAGCCTGCTCTCTTTCATGGAATCCGGCATCATACCGAAAAAGTTGCCGATACCCATGGAAGGCTCCAGTACATTTCCTTTGGAAAATCCCATTTTCTCCAATGTTTCGTACATCTGGCGGATAATGACCGGACTTGTGTAATGGGCATTCAAGGTACTCTCCCTTGCCATGCGGTACTCCTCCGGCGATAGCAGTTCCTTTAGCTGGTGATATTCTGCTGACCAGTTTGATTTGCTCTCGTCAAACGCATCGGCAAGACCGCCCCAGCCGACATACTGGGATAAAATCTGCTGTTCTTCCGGTGTAGCATATCTGTTTTCACCTTCGATCTGCTCCAACAACTTAATTGCCGCAACATTTCTCTGGAATTTTTCTTTTGGAGAACCTTCGCCCAATCGGTCATCGCTGATATGGAAATTGACAGAGTTACTTTTATCCGGTGCAGCCACATTTATTTCCTGTACAGTCTTATTCTCCTCTGCCGAAGGTGTAAGCGGCTCCCATTCTCCGGTAAGCACCTGTGACAGCATTTCCTCTGTCTGTCGGTCTGCTTCTCCATTCTCCAGACGCTCACGGGCAAACTGCGTATCTATACTGTCCAGTTCATCTTCAGTCTGTTCTGTAACAACATTCTGTTCCTTTTCATCAGGAAACTCCGCTTCTGCTTCCCTGCCACTTTCTGCAAGCTCATTGCCCCAGTCCATTGCTTCCTGCAAAGTCGAAAATGTCTCCAATGCCGGACGGGTGGTGTCTGCCGTATCATAAATAGCATATCCGTCCACTTCCTTATCAATCCAAAGGAATACTCCCTCTGATAAGGTGGCACTCCACTGTGTCGGATTGCCATATTCATCATCAGCATCATGTACCACATGCCAGAATAATTTCTGCGATTCCTCTTGTGAAAATTCTTGTTGTGGCTCAGTTTCATCCGGCTCTGCGATACCATCCGTCCCCTCAAACCTTGAAAACACCTCTGCTTCGTGTCGGTCAATATCTTCCTCTGCAATGGCATTGATATAATCGTCCTCTACCTCGCTACGCTCCGGCTTATGGTCATATTCAAAGGTTTTCCCATTGACCTGTGCATAATAAAAGCTGTTATCCGCAATGTTATTTCCAAGCAGATATTTTTCTTCCTCACTGCCCCACTGATCAACCAGAGCACACTCATATCCATCAATCGTGACCTTTTCCTGTGCTTCCTTTTCTTTTTCCCACAATACATTGATATATCTTCTTGCCTGATTGGTAAATCCGTCCAATACTGCCGGATGTGAACTTAAAATCAGATCATTATTCTGCCACTCATTTTCCGCAACAATGCCTTTTGCCCATTCCTTATTGTTCTGCGAAAACCGCCCATCATAATCAAAATGCGTGACGGTATTTGCAAGAACAAATTCCACACAGTCAATGCCATATTTATCTATGATTTCATCTGCGGTATTCCTCGGAAGCACAAAACCATTGAATTTCTCGGCAATCAAGGCTTCGATGTCCTTCTTACATTCAAGTCGCTGTCCATGCTCCAGACGGGAAAGCTCTCGCTGTCTTGCTTTCTCTGCCTGTTCTTCCTTGTATGCCTTGTAGTTTTCTTTCCCCTGTGGAGATAAATATTTATCCTCATGGATCAGCTCACGTAGCCTTTTCTCGACTACATTCCAGTTCAGAAGCACTTTTGCATACGGATTTCCATAGCTGCCCTTCTCCAGACGGATACCTTTTCCATCATGTTCATTATGGGAATCATCGTTGCCTGGAAGTCCACCGGAACCGCCGCCAATACCATATTCATTTTTCAGAAAAGCAACTGTTTCTTTCTGGTCATGTCCTTCCATGAAATACTCATAAATGCGGAAAGCTCCATGCTCATAGCCGCTTCCTCTGCCAAGTGCATAGTCGATTTCATCCTGTGTGATAAAATCTTCCTGTGCTACCCCCACCGCATCCGGCAATGGAAATTCCAGTCTCTCCCTGTCAAGGTCTGCTATCTCCGATAACAGATATTCCGGTGATTTCACATGCCGCCATTTTAATTCGGCTTCACCCGATGCAAGTCGCTCTGCCGCATCTTCCAAGATATTTTTAAGCTGTTCCCTGCCCTCATGGGTGGAAAGAAGCTCCATGAGTTTTGCTTCACTTTCCGGATAATTTCCTGCTTTTAAGCCAAGCTCCTCCAGCATTTCATCCATTCCATCTCGCAGGAAGAAATAGATCTGATTGGCAACACGATTTCTCTCCTGTGTATCTACAAGAAATGCTTCACTGGCACTCATATAAGTACCATTTTCGATTATGGAACGGATATGGCTCTCCACATCTTCCCAATCCATCGTGACAATCGGTGTTTCCCTTGCCTGTGTTCCATAGCCGACGCTCATACCATGCTCATCGAACCACACTGATACTGGATTTCCATTGATTTCAAAACCTTTTCCGGTCTGTCCGTACTCATTTTTCAGAAAATCCACCATCTGCTCGGCATTTCTGCCCTCTGTGTACTTTGCAAAGATACGCTTTCTGCTGTGCTGTTTTCCTCCACCACTGCGAAGAATGGTTTCAAGCTCATTCTGTGGCAAAGAAAAAGCAGCGGGCATGGTATATTTCATACTTGCTTCCGCTGCTGCGACTGTTCCGACCTGCTCCTCAAAAGAAGGAAACAGGCTGAGTTGTGTAAAGGTGGGTTCCGGTGCTTCTCCCCGGAGAAGATCATCTGTGTCTGTTACAGACTGTAAACCAGTTCTCCCAGAACCACTTCCTCTGCTCGGTTCCGAATGCTGTTCATCTTCGCTACCCAAAGCATCTGATCGGTTTCCTTGAGCTGTTCTGTCACTCCCTCTGTTGCCGCCATCTGGCTTATCAGCTTCTCCATTCTCTCCTCTGCCTGCTTCTGAATGGTCAGCAGGTGTTCTTTCAATGTCCCTTTCAGAAGAAACGCTGAGTACACGCCCCTGTGGTTCTCCTTCAGATAAGTCTCCCTCATCATTCCGTACTTCGTTACGGTTCCCTCCGGCTGACTGTCCGCCTGTAATGTCGGGATCAGATAATCCCCATTCTTCTCGTATGTCAGATTCATTGCTATTGCCCCTTTCTACGCTGTTTTGATTGTTGTCAATATATTCCTCATGTCCGCTCTCGCTTTCACGCTTTAACGCATTGTAGTCTATTTCAGAAGTATTTGCAAGTCTTTTCTGCGTTAAATTTTCTGTTTGTTCCTGTTCGTGGCTTCTGTTATATGCCCTTATGGTTCTTCCAATCTCTAAAAGTACCGGTTTTGCAAGCTCATTGGCTGCATCTCCAAGTACTGCAAGGGTGTCCATGGAATTAAATTCATGGATAAAATCGAAAGAAAATTCCGAACCATACTCCTGCATATCTGCACCACAGGCAGATAAAAGTGTAAAGGAAATGCTGTCCGATAATGTCTCCCTCAAGCGGATACCGACATTCTGCTCGTCCAGTCCTTCTAAAAAACTGCCCTCGATCATGTACTGCAAATCCGGCAACAATTCCTCATAATAATCTGCCGCAATCCTCTCAGCTATCTCTATAAGTCTTTCTTCAAACAGCTTCTTATCATCGGTAGCACCATAAGTCTGCTCCAGACGCTTAATTACATCTTCCTTATGTTCCTCATGTAATTCCCAGAGTTCCGGATACCGTCCGATTCTCCTTGCCGCATGGACATCTGAAACATCAAATACATATTTCAGACGCTTTCCATGTGCATCATCCTCGTCCAAAAGTGCGATACCTTTTGCCCCTTTGTTTACCCAGCAGTGCATCCGCTCATTCCACAGTTCTATGGAAGCACACGCTGTTGCGTCCGGTCTTTGTGCATAGATCAAAAGCTGTTCCCGGAACGGATACTTATACAGCCTTGCCGCTGTAGTCAGGTATTTCATCCATTCCTCACGATTTTTGACAACCTCGGCTGCTGTCTCTTTTGCCAGAGCCGATATAAAATCATATTTTCTCACACAGTTCTCCTTCCTGTCATAGATACGACAAAAAGGCAGCCACATACACTACATGACTGCCTTTCCCTTACTTCCCGTTACATTCCTATTCTGTTGTACCAAAGCTGAAAGTCTTACTCTCAGCCGCTTTCTTAGGCGTAAATCTCGCCTTAACTTCCGCAACCCTCCCCTCTAATGCCTGAAACATAGCATCTACCTGTTCCTGTGTATATTCGTAGGAACCTCGATTTGCAAGATTCTCCAGTCTGCCAATAGCATCCACCGCCTTATTCATGCGGTACTCACCAATACGGATAAACTTCTCCGCCTTTGTCTCATTTTCCTTTGCCGCAGGCTCACCCTGCATTTCCTCTGCTGTCATTGTTACATTTGTTTCTTCCATGTGTTTTCCTCCATTTTTTGATAAAAAATTAGAGCGTACAGGTTTTCCCATACGCTCTGACGCTGTGTTGTTATTTTAGTTATGTGTGGTATTAGTGTTGCACCGACAAACTTGAAGTTGTTGTATTCTATACTGATACATCAATAGAATTACGAACTAGCCTATTACCATTTTTGACAAGTGTCGCTTCCACTGATTCTCTTGTGACATTATCAAGAATACTTGTATCAAATCTTTGTCCCGGTTTCCAATTTGGATTAGCTGCTTTCACTGCTGCATACATAGCGGATCTATACTGTCCTTCGTATTGCTCTAAAGTCCATGTGCCACTTAGCCGTTTGTCTTTGTTCACACTTAATTGATAATCTTTGAAAATATCTGAACGCTTAGTTGTATCACCATTTGAAACACCATTTTCTTGAATAAATTCTTTCTTTACATTATCAAACATTTTTTGACGATATTCCTCAGATACATTTGTGAGT
>ULNJ01026936.1_pt1 | contig 9934 bp, 10 predicted proteins | sample 1951891 | NCBI WGS metagenome assembly ULNJ01 (sample SAMEA4835574, study PRJEB28245) | human gut metagenome | biome: gut microbiome; material: fecal sample | place: Denmark | collected 2008 | reverse complement strand
AAGCAAGGATATCTGCTTCTCCATCGTTCGTTATGGCAATGTAGCCGGAAGCCGTGGATCTGTCATTCCGTTCTTCCACAACATTATCAAAAATGGTGGAACCGAACTTCCTATTACGGACTATCGCATGACACGTTTCTGGATCAGCCTGCAGCAGGGTGTCGAGTTGGTCATCAAAGCGTTGGAAGAATCCAAGGGTGGCGAGACCTTCATCTCCAAGATTCCTTCCTTCAAGATCACAGATCTGGCACAGGCAATGCTGCCCGGATGTCAGATGCCGGAAGTCGGAATCCGTGAGGGCGAAAAGCTTCACGAGATCATGGTAACCGTAGAAGATTCCCTGAATACCTATGAATACGACAAACATTTCATCGTATATCCCCAGATGGTATGGAGTGAATCCAGACGTGCCGTTCCTACCGGAAAGAGAGTCCCCGAAGGCTTCTCCTACAGTTCCGGCAACAATACCGAGTGGCTGACCGTGGAACAGATTCAAGAACTATTGAAAACAATTGATTTGGAAAAATAATGTGATACGAAAAAACTACCGGTTATTTTAAACCGGTAGTTTTAATATGAAAATTCATATACCCTTCTTTTTCCCCATCGCACTATTATCTGTGACTTCTTCCATGCTGCCAAAATTCAATGTTATACTATGCTTTGCATCTTTAGATATTTCTTTTTCTGACAGATCCCATATTCCCTCATTTGAGGTGTAAAAAGGAATGGGCGGAAAAGGCATCTTTTCAAATTCAAAGCCATAGCTGTTATTAACCTCTCCAGGGACTTCTACAAATAACGAATAGCAGCCATACGTTAAATTGAAAAGCATATATGGCTTATCCCAAACATCTTTTCTTCGTCGGTATAGCGCATAACAAGGATACTTCGTCACATGAAATCCAGGTATCATTTTGTAACGGACAAGCAATTTTTTATTTTCATAGAAATTGAAATGCTCGCGTTTACCAAGCCATGCTATTGTTTTGGAAAAAAGAGGCAATTCTTCAACAGGCATAACCGAGATTGCCATTTTTATAATTGCTTTAAATACCGCAATCGGGCAACATCTCCCTACCGGTTTTGAAATGGTAAGTGAATTGCCGGAAAATGATAAATACTCATCGCCAACTTCCCGGCACTTACGGATACATGGCATATTATCTTTAAAAGATACTTCAACGCAATATTTTACGCAGTTTTCATTCCGTTTATCACATGGCACTTTATATTTGCATTTTGGTATCCCACTCTTACCTGCAATCTGCATTATACTGTGGTATAAACTAAAAAAATTAGCATATTCGTTTTCAATGGTATCTCCAAAAAACTCGTTACATACATCGCACTCATAATTCGAAGCTAAAACATGATTCCCAATACACTCAGGAAATGCGTGGGCAATCTTATTAAAGCTAACCTCGTTTTCATCTTTACCGCAAAAACGACATTTTTTCTTTTTTGAATATCCTATCGTTTTCATTCCATGCGACGGCTTCAGCACTCTGGATTTGTCATCAAAATCCGGAGTACGAAGAATATCATAAAACGCTTCATAATAATCTCTTGTTTCCGGATCGATCATCTCTTTTATTCCTATTTTCATAAAATGCCTGCCCCTATGGAAATATGCTGAGTATTCCGATGCAAGTGTCTTACTTAGCATCCACAATATCATATTTGCTTAAGTTACTATTATTTTTACGAAATTTTATTATTTCTGTAAGTATGCATGGATGCATGCCAGGATATGAAACAGAAATCCTGGATTAATGCTCCTATCCATATATACGAATTAGGGGGGCAGTGTCGCCAGAATTCTCGTACCGGATAACTGCAAAACAGCAGTCATTCACAATGGTGGTTAGAAAGATCACCAGCAATATCTGGAATGGAACGGTAACCGATTCCGTAAATGAGCTGCGCTGATTGGCATAAATATGTACACCACGGTCAATGCAATACTGACCTCGAAAAGTTCTGCTAACTTAAAGATTGGGGGCTTTTATAAAAACCTAAACAGCAAGGTTTAGGTTTTAGGATTATCATTTTTATTAGATTCATAATCAAATACAGCTTTAAACAATTTAAATAGATCCACTTCAAAATGTATCTTTTCACTTTGTTTTTTCTTTTTACTGCAAAATAGAAGTATTAAAAAAATAACTAAGAATACTAAAACAAAAAAAGAAATACAGATTAACATAACAACCACCCTTTCATAGAATTTAAAATTAATTACCTTATTTGATCATTAAGGATGGTTATTAAAAAGAAGTATAGCAAATCAAAAAATAATTTCAATAGTGCTAATCGAAAACTGTGGCTTTTCACAAATGTTTCGTGCGTAATTTGTAAAAAATAACAACAGAATTGGTATTGATTTTTTCGAGAATATGATATAGCATGCTCTTTTACATATTATAACTATATAAAAATATTGATATAGGAAGAAATATTAATTATTTATGAATAAAATATATAGATTGGGGGTAATTTTATTTTACAATAAACAGGCAGAATCCGGAAAATCGAGAACAGATCGTGGTAAAAGGCAAGCTGGAAGCTGCTTTTACCTACCTTCTGAATCAGGAAAAATATCTCCGGGTATTTCTGAATGATGGAGATGTTCCGATGGATAATAATGCTTCGGAGCGTGCCATCCGTGGCTTCTGCATCAGAAAGAAGAACTGGGAAGTCATTGATACCATAAACGGAGCCAAGGCATCCGCTGTGATCTACAGTATCGCAGAGACAGCAAAGGCCAATAACCTGAAGCCCTACGAATACTTTGAGCATTTGCTGACCGTGATTCCGGAACACATGGAAGACACAGACCGCAGCTTTTTGGAAGAGCTGCTCCCCTGGTCACCAGCGCTGCCGGAAAACATTCGAAAATAAAATTTACAGCAGGCCGCGAAAGTGGTTTAAGCTTGTCAAGGTACTTGCTATGGATCGTTTACTTTCAGAACCCATATGGCAGGATATTGAATACCGGGCAACTTATGCCATTGTACAGAATTATATTGAAAAAGCAGAAGAAACCTCTCGTCTTCTCCTGCTCTTCTTGTTTGGTTTTATTTCTTCTATAGAAATAGACGGACATATATATTCTTTAGAAAAAAAGCCGCATCCCATCAAGCCTCTTCGAAAAGCTTATTTCAAGTTTTTCCCTGAGTTGGCTCAGTATCTATATGAAAATGACTGCATCCCGGATACAAACATGAACTCGCTTTTTCATTTTCTCCGTACTTTTGTCCATCTTATGCTATAAACATCAGAAATGTTTCTCCCTGATGTAGTTATTGCAGCAAAATAGTCACTGAGAGATTCTTTGGCTCCTACCGTACTATTCATTTATAAAAAATTAATTATTAATTGTATTGACAAAACATGTGTAGCATCATAAGTTATAAGTATATTATATAAGTTAAAACTGAATTTTCAAATTAAGAGTACAAAATTTCGAACAACAAGTTGTTTTGTACTCCTTTTTATTAACAAAGGAGGATAAACTATGCAAAAACAAGTAAGAACTAAATTGCTAACCGACTACTCGCAATTAAAATTCAAGGGAAAAGGAACATGTGTTAAATACCGATATGACTATAATGGTGTAACTGTCAATCTCTATTTCGATGCCTTTGACCCTGCTTCAAACACTTTAACAATGATATTAAGTACTGAAAAACAATTTTATTTTACAACCTTAAACTCCATGAGCACACGCATCCGCAAAGAATATTTACCCCAATTACCTCTTGTTTTTTTGGATAAAATTCTTGTGAATGATGAATTAGACCAATTTTATGCACATATGGAAAATAAAATATTGGAAATGCAACCGATTCCAGTATCTTATGAGAAAGATAAAATCTTTATCAATACAACCAAATTTCAAAAAGGTGCCATAGATTTACCCTTCTGGTGGCATCTTCGTAAAGTTCCAATGAGTGACGATACTCTTAACGCATTAAGTGAACGAGCAGATATTTCACGAGAAACTTTATTAAGAATCCAAAACCAAGGCTTTACATTAGTTCGCACAGATGACATTAACAAACGTACAAGTTTAACTTTAATCCTAGATGAGCAAGGAATCACTTTATAATCTCAATTGGCGCATCTATAACGCCGTCTTGCAAGACTGGAAAGCAGCATTTCCGGCAAGTGCGGAGCAGTTTATGAAAAAAAGGAACAAATTCATCCACCCTTTCACAGTAGGGCATATGAACCGGCTGTTCAGTGATTCGGCAGAAGGACTAGTAGGCAGTACTATTACCTACACGATGGTGGAGATATCGAAGGCACACGGGGAGCAGACATAGACTTGGATTGGTCACTTAGATAGTCCAAGAAAGAAAATGTCCGCACCCTCCACATAATATGATATGATCCCATTTTTGACACTTTATAGAGCCAAAGATGGGATTATATCATATTTACACTATGAAATGCCACTTCCATACTCGTCTTTCACTCTATCCGTTAATATTAAATAAAACTTAACTGTACCATCTCATCTGTATAATCTGGATATACTATTTTTCTAAAATTCTCCTTATCTTTTAAAGCTTCTTCCAACAATCCTTGTTTTTTTAGTGATACATATATTGCAGCTGCTTCCGCCTGGCAATTTATAGATTTTTGAGGATTAAACGCAATATCTGTAAATGCATCATATTCCATTATCTTTACAGCTAATTCCTTATTTAAATGCAAAGTGTTTATATACAACCAATTATAAAAATATGTCTTGGGTTCTGTATTAAAGTCTTTCCCGTCAATACTAAATCCTATAACTCTTCCGCTGCTTTTCAAACGTTCATCTTTCTTTGCAACTCTTGAAGGCACATCCAGTAAGTCCTTGTAAGGTCCCCCTTTCTCAAATACCTTACTAGACTGAAATGCTGACTCAACCGAAAACTCTTTCCCACTTTTTGTTTTTATCATAAGATTAAATGCGCTCAACTTTATCCCTAGTTCCTCTTCCGATTTACTAGAAATTTCTAAAATTTTTTTTGTTTTATTTTTTTTTAAATATTCTTGATGTAAGCTGCTTATACTCTTTCTTTTTTGTGTATCAGAAAAACCACTAAAAAATTCAAATTCCACATTTTCTCTAATACAATATCTTTTATCCGAAGTTACAACAAATATAGGTCTAATTGCCATTATTCTCTCCTAATTTCTCCAAGCTTGCCAATCATTACGAGGGCAAAAAACTTTTGAATTTACTTTAGCTGATATGTCAATCGGAATCAGATCAAGATACTTTTTCCTATCCTCATGATTTTCAAAATAAACTGCACTTATATAGTCCGTCGAAATTGTTCCGAATACTAAAACTTCGGCTTGCGGATTTGTAGGATACCAATCATTAATGTGTAAGTCTTCACGCTTTGGATATCCTTCTCTGTCATCAAACAACTCTAAAAAAGCATCTGTTCCCATTCGTTCTTCAACCGGAACAGTATATATACTTGCATCTCCTGCATTAGTCCAACAATATGCACATTCAAAATCGCATAAAATATTTGCATCTAATTTCAAGACTACCCAATCCGTTTCTGGATTCTCCTGTCTTAATTTATAAAACATTTTATAGTTTGGAAATTCAATAGATGTACATACTGCATCAAGACAATCATCATATCGAAACTCATCATTATAAGAACTTTTAATTCTCCTTCTATCCAAGACCTCTCTAGGTATGATACCATATTGAAATATGTTTTCTAAATTTTCAGTCCTTGTAAAATGATATAATGTATCAATTCGTTTTTGTTCTAAAATTCTATTCATATAACTCCCCTTAACACCACTCACAAAATGCACTTGTTAATCAATCGCTACAATACTCCTTCAGCAGAAATCAAATTATCTTTTTTATCATAATCAACCCAAAATCAAACATAGCCTTAATAGAAATTGCTCTCATCCTTCTACATTTTACTTTTTCCATATTAGCCATCTCAATTATTCTGGCTCTACTTGTTCTTCCGATAATAATTTTATCAATTGTTCTATTCCCACATTATTATTAACTTCTTCTCTCTTCTCTTTTGATATAAATTCTGAAAGCAACTCTTTTCTAACATAGGCATGAGATGCTGTTATTTGACTCAACTTATGAGAATTTATTGCAGTTGCATAATCTCTATATGCTAAATAAGCCCAATTATGTTCATCATCACTTTGGAGATCGCGTTGATACTGATAGTATAATTGATCATAAATCAATGCTCTTCTGTATATGACATAGGCATAGTTTATACTAGGTTGTTCTTGTGCTAATTCCTTTAAAGCTAAATTAATATAATCTAACGCATCCTTTAACTGACCTATATTACACATTATTTCAGCCAAACGATTCGCACATAACGGACAATTAATTTTTAACGAAACTGCCTGTTGAAGTATTTCTATCTCCTTAATAGTCCCTTCCTTCTTTCCATGTAGCAATCTAATTATTTTGGCTTGTGTAAAATATGCTCTATCCTCATACGGCATCCATTCAACAAAATCACTTGCCAATTTATTTGCCTCTTTCAAGTCACCTACACTTATATAGTAATTTATTATAAAGTTAAACGCTCGCCAATTCCACATATTATATGAAATATCGTTCAATTTATGAATCGCTATTAATGCTTCATCATACTTTCCGATTTTAGTCGCATAATTTACCCAATCCGCAAGCAAATCAATATCGCCCCCCAAGCATGTAATCCCCACCTCACAAATTCGACATGCATCATCATACAAATTATTACGTGCAAGTTCTGCTGCCAAATTATGATAATCACTCTGATCACCAACGATTTTTTTTGTCACTACTCTATCAACAATATGTCTAACAATTTCAACAACATTATCTGGTTTTACATTGAATATTGCTTCGACTTGCAAATGTGCATCTGCAACCGAACCTATCATCATAATACTTTTAATTTCATCATTTTCTCTAAAAGAAGCCAACCAATCGTATTGTTCTTGAAAAAACTTTATATCTTTTATATACTCAGAAAAAGTATCTTTAATATCGGAAATCCCCTTTTCTCGGCATTCAACCAACTCCTTTTCCAAATTTTCTTTTTCTTCTCTCAACTCATTTCGTATAGTCTCTTTAAATTGGCTTGTTTTCGTATCTATCTTTTGATCCAAACTTTCAGTTAATACATTTCGATGAAATTGTAATTCCTTTTTCTCAAATTGTATATTTTCAGATAGCTCTGTCCTTAATTCAACCAACTGTTTTTTCTCACCACTAAAGTCTTCTTTTAATTCTATACGAATCTTTTCCACCTGCGTATCTATATCTCTAAGACGATTCATACCTAAAAATGCCAAAAAGAAACCCGCTGTAGTTAATAATATCGGAACAACAAACTGTAAATAATCAATATTTCTATTTACTGAAACGTTTCCTTCTTGTAAGTTCTCGAGCATTGAACTATCCATAAAAAGTAAAGAAACAAAAATGATTAGTATCAACAATATACATGTCACAACAAGAAAAAAAACCATACTTATCCAATACTTTTTCTTCTCGCTTTTTAGATTAGTTTCCAAAGATTCAATTCGCATTTTTACGTCATTATCCATATCATTCCTCCATTCAGCTTAGTAGTATTTTTTAGAGCCCCTCTCCAAGGTCTTTATAACCATTAAATCACAGTCGATTCTTTACCTCTTTCATAGGTTCGACTATGATATATAAGATGCTGTGGAGTGGTCCATACCCCTCCTATTATATATCAGAAAATCTCCAGTGATTCGCTATACTGTGCAAGCATTTTTAAATAGATGAAAAGTAATTCCTTCTTCGGAGTCTCCAGCCTTCGATAGGCTTCTATCAAATTTACTTCCTCTCTGGTCTGCAGTTTCGCCAATTCCCTCTCATCAAAAAAGTCTGTGATGGAGACTCCCAACTGATTGCATAGTATCATCATGGTGTCAATTCGGGGGTTCGTCCTCCCATTTAAAAAGCCGCTTACCGTAGAAGAAGACAGACCAGCCTTCTTAGCTATCTTGTAGGGCGTTGTGCCTCTGTCTTCACATATCTGTTTGAACTTCTGCGCAATCTCTTTACATTTTTCTTTGGAATTATACATCTGATTACCACCTTTGCCATGTATTTATGTTTCTATTAAATACATGGCAAAAAACGACAGTATCTTACAAACAACTTGTTCCGTCAAGCCCTCTACCTAGCTGTCTTTTTCTTTCCCATCAATGTTTCCTTTTAACTTTTGATATAACTCTTCAAATTCCTTCTCGCTCCTTATAGCTTCGCCATCTTTCCATTGTGTTTCTATTATGTTTTTAAAAAAAACGTACCAGTCCCTACTAAAGAAAGAATCTACCACAATATTAGGTTCGTCCTTGGGTTCAATACAACGATATTGATAGAAAGACGCTTTTAATTCCTTTCCCCTTCTCTTACCGGCAAATATATTATCTTCGAAAATATCATACGCTACAAAAGAAGTCGAAAATACCACATTCAGTGTCTTCAATCTGAATTTTCCATTTTTCATATATGTAAAGATATCGGGAATTCTTCTAATATGATCAAGCGTAAGAACCTGCTTATCTAATATATCCTTAACATTTCGAGACTCATTCTTTATCCCATAGTATAGACGCGCATTTTCCTTAATTGCATCTATGGATACTATTAAAACATCTACTTCTTTTCCTTCTTTTAGAAATTTTTCTATGGTCGATCGATTTCTCTCAAAAAAACCATTTAATGCAATACCTGATATGAAAAATTCTCCTTTCGTATTCTCAAAGAAATCCGTCAAATCAAAATCATGCACACGCACTAATGCACCTCTTAATGTTTCAAGTTTCGTACCCATTCCATTTAATTTTCTTTGGGTAATACAATCTTTAATACTAAGAGATACTAATTCCCCCGAGATAAGAACCAGTAGACCTATAACTATCCCAAGTTCATTTTTCAAACTGATATTGTAATACGCTCCGATCAACAGCGAAATTACAAAAAGACCTATTTGAAGTTTTGAATTATGTTTCTCAAATAGGTCTTCTATAGTCGTTTTAAATTTAACTGTCATCTTATCTGTTTTTTTCATAAGTGCACCACCTTTTCATTAGTATTATAGCTAATATTATATATTAACAATTTTTAAAATACTATGATTTATTAGGTTTTAGGTTGTTCGAAATATCGAAATGGCAGTGCTGTAAAATCGAAGTAATTTCGTTATGCTATTCCATCAGTACCAGCCATCCACTTTCATATCGTAGAAATAAAACTCGTACTCTATTATGAGTAACTTCCCCTTCCCAATGCCCGTATGGCCTCGCGTTCAGATTTCCTCTACCGCTTTGTCCGTTTTAGACTGCAATGTATATCCATCCCTCCCGGTAAAATAGAACATAACCGCCATTAACGTAACCGTAATCTGTCCGCTGACAAGCACCATCTCTGCCATACCAAAGCAAAGTATCGCAAGAAGGAATACTATGCAAGTCCAGTTACCTTTTAAGCATAACCGAAAAGCTCTATACAAACTATACAGGTATATCAGCAAAAACAGGATTCCCGATATAATTCCGTAATCATAAGCGACCTGCAGGAACATATTATGAGCGTGACCATAATATGTATCTCCTGATATCCAAAATCCCGAATGTTGCTTATCGTGCCCTACTAAGTTCAAATGATTCCAATAATATGTGTAAATAATTTTTCGTGCTTCTGTAGAAGACCAATAGGCCAATTCTCCTGATGGATTGAATGGATTATCCGGATTGCTCCCAGCCTCAACCTCTATCTCCTGTGCATCCAGTTCTTCAGCATGAACAGGCAATGCCTGAATAAAATCCATTAATTGTGGTATCCATCTTTGAGAACTAACCCCTATCAGCTCCAATACTCTCCCTACATCAACAT
>ULNJ01009888.1_pt1 | contig 9964 bp, 13 predicted proteins | sample 1951891 | NCBI WGS metagenome assembly ULNJ01 (sample SAMEA4835574, study PRJEB28245) | human gut metagenome | biome: gut microbiome; material: fecal sample | place: Denmark | collected 2008 | reverse complement strand
CTGCGGGAAGCGGCAGGCCGTGTGGACGCTGCCGGAAGCGCAGGCCGTGGAAGACGCCGAGCGCTGGGGCGCGAACCAGATTCAGAAATACAAGGATCCCGTGCGGAGCGCCAAGGTGTCGGGCGTGCGGCTGGAATGTCCTTTACAGGATGGCACCTTCAACGTGCGGCACATGACGACGGACGGCGAGGCAGAGATCCGCACGCTGTCCGGGGATACTTACACCTATCCCATCAACAAAATCAGCTACACCGTATCCGCCTCGAAGGGCATTTCGGCGGATCTCCAGCTGGGAGAACCTGTCTTCGCACTGGACCGGTATCTGCTGGAGCAGGAAAGAAATTACAAGGCGGCGGTAAGCGCTAGCGCGCAGGCGCTGAAGCAGCTGGCTACAAAGGAGGGCGCATGATCTCAATCGACAAACAGACAAATGACCTGAAGATATCCCGGGGCGATACTTTCACGATCCGCGTCAATCTGACCGGCGGCGTAACGCTCGGGGAGAATGATCTTGTCCGGTTCGCGGTGAAGAAGACCATCGGATCGTCAGAAGTCCTATTCTCAAAAGATGTTCGGAACCCGGGCGAGCAGTGGGCGGACATCTTTTTCGATTATGAAGAACTCGACCGGCTCACTGGAGATGCGTACAGATATGACGTCACGCTCATCAGCAAGGACACGAGAAAGATATATACCCTTATTTGGGATGCAGCATTGATTATAAAAGGAATCGCACATCATGCAGAAATCGAATAATGTAACCATCAACGCGGATCCGAATGACCAGGTAAATATCAAAGCAGATATTGAACCGTTTGCTGGTGATGTTGCCAGAGAATATGCAAAGCAGGCAAAGGCCTCGGCAGAAAACGCGGCGTCCAGTGAATCTGCGTCCGCCGCATCGGAATCTGCGGCAAAGGCTTCGGAAACAGCCGCGGCATCCAGCGCAAGTGCAGCTGCGTCCTCTGCGGCGTCCGCAAAAGAATCAGAAAATGCAGCAGCCTCCAGTGCTACGGCGGCTAAAAACAGTGAAACCGCTGCCGCTGCCTCGGCTAAAGATGCCCATGACGTGGCGGCAGCGGTCGGGAATCCAGTTACAGATGTAACGGAAGTCAACGGGAAGGTAACCGTTACGAAATCGAACGGGGACAAGAATGAATTTTTCGCCGGGCTGAACATGCTTCAGCGGAATAAGGCTTACTCCGTGGGGGATATCGCATACAGCCCTAATTTGAAGTCGTATGAATACTTGGAATGCATCACTGCCGGGACGACCGGAGACACAGATCCAGACTTTTCAGAAACCCAGACGGGGGGGGTGATTAGTGACGGAACAGCACAGTTTCAGATCGTGGATCAGAAGCAGGACGGGACGGACATTGATGCACTCAAAAGTGAGCTCGAGGCGGTGAAGTCGTCTCTGGCAGCGGTGCAGACCGCGATATCTGATGCACAGAATTTCACGATCATATATCCGAATGGAGGGTCCGCTTCTAAACCAGCCAGTGTTTCTACCAATAAGCGGTATGTAGAGGAGAATCCATTCCCCGGATATTATGTGTTTTGCAAAGCACAAATTAAAGTAAATAATCAATGGGGATATCCCGGATGGTTTACACAGCAGGCATACGGAAGATTTGTTTCTGCTGAGCAATTATTACCCGATGACGAAATAATTGTTCAAACTGGGGCAAATACAATATCAGGGGAGCCACAATACGGAGGGAGCCCATTTAAAGAATCCACAATTATTAGTTCTGCTCCTTGCCGCATATTAGTTTACAAATTAGGAAAGATATAAGGAGGTAAGCATGGGAAAAATTCAGGATGGAAGCGCCGTGTTCACTGTCAGAGACAAACGGGAACAGGCATTCTTTGATTTTGTTTATCCGGTAGGCATCGTGGTTGCTTTGGCAAATGATAAAAAGCCCGCGTTCATGAATTACGGAACATGGGAAAAAGTGGCTGAAAATAGAGTGCTTCAAGGTGCGAGTGACAGCAATGCACCTGGAAAAAAGATTGAACCCGGATTGCCTAATATTACAGGTTCGACATTGTTCGGCGGGATATTTATATACCAGAATTATTCTCCGTCAGGCGCTTTTTATAAGAAAAGTGAAAATGGGCCTTTCGGATATCCTGCTGGAGCAGGTGCAAATAGTGAACCTAAACTGTATTTTGATGCTTCTAAATCTAATGAGATTTATGGTAAATCGGAGACCGTACAGCCTGCGGCATATGTCGTAGCATATTGGCAGCGCACAGCATGAGGTGAAGATATGATGGAAAAGACGATTCAGGACGGTACGGCGGTTTTTGCTATCCGGGATAAGAGAATGCAGAAATTGGTTGATTTCTTCTTACCTGTTGGCACGATTATTTCCCGCGACGATGATATAGAGCCGGAATTTCTGAAATACGGGAAATGGATAAAATTTGCAGAAGGAAGAGTGCTGCAAGGTGCTGGGGGGGTCATAACGTAGGAGAAAATGTAGATGCTGGACTACCGAATATTGTAGGAAATATACGGTTAGGGGTATGGGGAGGTAATACTTCTGGAGCATTATACATTGATAGTAAAGAAAAAATGGCTACAGCGTATACGGATACAAATGGAGCTGGAATAGTTGCATTTGATGCATCGAAAAGTAATTCGATTTATGGAAAATCAGATACTGTGCAGCCGGCAGCCCATATTGTCGTGCATTGGAAAAGAATTGAATAGAGGTGAATATTTTGATTTCCGACTATCGTCTTGACCCGTTCACCGGACAGATCAATATACGGGAAATTACAGGGGAAGAGCATACCATTCCATCTAACAGCCCGTATACGGTCCGGCTGAATGAAGTTCCGTACAAAGGAAATCCATCCACATTGAAGGTGTATTTTCGTGATAACGGTGCTCAGCTTACCGAAGTAGCAGCACAGCCTGCATCCGGTCAGTTTTGGCCGGATTACTCGACTACAGCTCACGGAATTGAAGGGTGGAATACGGGGACGCTCCTTTTCAATGCCGCCGACGCCGGGAAAACGGTGCTGGTCTCCTATCAGGGCATGGGCACGCTGGTAGACACAAGAGCTCCGGAATTTCTGGAAGTGGACGTCACGGGAAGCACGCAGCCGCAAAGAGAAGCGATCGTTACAAGCATAACGAGCGCATCCGATGGTAAAGTGACGACGCCGGGCGGCGGAGATTTTACGAATTCCCGCGGGCGGATTCAGACTGTGCCAGGCGTTTCGGCCGGGACATATACTTTGAAAGCGGTATTGCAGGATCTCATCAACAAAAGTCATACGCATAAATATATGACTGACACGTATCACACAAACTGCAACTGCAACTGCGATAATACGTGCTGAGGAGGCCGCCATGCTTATAAAATGTCAGAAAATTTTTATTCTGCTCGGGGACGACTGCAATCTCGCCTGCCGGTACTGCATCCAGCATCCGCTCGTCCGCGTCAGGAAGTCCGCGGATGTCCCGCCGGAGCTTTTAGAATGGATAGACCGGGAGGCGGAGCTGGCCGACGGGATGCTGGATATCTGCTTTTTCGGCGGGGAACCGCTTCTGTATTTCGACGCGATCAAAACGATCGTCGGCTGTCACAGGGCGGAGAATGTCCAGTATCATATGATCACTAACGGGAAGGCGCTGACCGAAGAAATGGTCAGCTTTTTTAATGCCCATCACGTTTACCTGAATATTTCCTGGGACGGGGACCGCGTGAAGGAGACCCGCAGATATGACGTTTTCGAGAAGAACCGGGACAACCTGCTGAAGCTCGACTGCCTCGGCGTGAACGCGGTCGTCTCGTCAAAGGCCTATCCCTGCGATGTGCTGAAGGCCATGCAGAAGATCGACGACGCATACTACGCGCTGCACAGGCGGCACATCAAAGTGCATACGGATTTCATCTTCGGCTGCGATCTGCCCGACCCGTCCCTGTCAGACGGCATTGACTACGAAAAACTGAATGAACAGGTGAAAAGGATCCTCGCGGAGTACGACAAATTTGCCCGCGGCGGAACGGCTGATCCGGTCATCATCCAGTGGATGACCTTTTATCTGGAAGGCTATCTGTGGGCCATGAGCCACGACGAATCCCCCTACTGTCAGAACGGAAGGGGGATCTTGAATGTGGATCTGAAAGGAAATCTGTATTTCTGCCACAATACGCGCCAGATGATCGGCACGATATGGTCCCGGAATGACCGGTATATCTCCCGTGTGGACGCGCTGGAAAGCGGCGTGGAAAAGCAGAAAGCGGTGTGCAGACAGTGCCCGGCGTACAAACTCTGCCGCATCTGCTGCAAGCTCATCCCGCCGGAGAAGCGGGAAGACCATTACTGCAGACTGCGCCGGGCGGTCTTTGCTCCAATGGCGGAGTATATCGAGCATACGCTGGCGGGATACGCGAAGGAGGGAAAGCAATGAGGTACATCATGTGGTCCGGCGGGTGGGACAGCACCTACCTGCTGTGCAAACGGGCCAGAGAATCCGACGAGACCATCCAGCCGATTTACATCAATTACCGGCACGGGAATGAAGTCAACGAAAGAAAATTCAAGCAGACGCTGCTGTCTCTTATCCGTGCGAAGAGCGATATCAAGGCGGAGATCCGGGAGGTCATCGAGATCGCAGAGGAAGCGCTTCCCGCATCAGAGGCGTTTGATGCCGCTTATGAAAAATGCGGTCCGTACATCGAAGAGCTGTACGGCGATCACAACCTTTTCCGTTTCTTTGGGAAAGCGGCTCTCATTTTCTCCACGCCGGAGATCGGCATGGAGGCGCCGCCGCCGGGACTCTGGGAAAACGACCTCGGCCGATTCGGACAGCTGCTCAAGGCGCATAATCTGCTGGTGGATAAGGACGGAAACGTGGACTGCGTAAATGCCGATCCGGGCTTTGCCGAGGTGCTCGGCTGCTTCCGATATCCGATCCTTTTCACGAATGAGCTGCAGATGCTGGAAGACGTGAAAGGATGGGGCTATTTCGACGACGTGTTCCAGAATACGTGGAGCTGCTACAGCGGGATGGACAGACAGTGCGGGGTGTGCCGCTCCTGTGAAGTCAAGTGGCTCTGCGGAGATGCTTTTGCCTGGCGATTCGACGATAAGGCAAAGAAGGATCACGAGATCAAACAATATTTACAGTCTCTCGATGCGGATGGAAACACGAAGTATGCCGATTATTTTACACATTACATAACGAATGGAAACTGGGTGACTGTGGACGATGGGAACAGCAGCGTATCGACCATGAGCGCCGGCAGCGACGCTTATAAAACCACTCAGGAAAAGTCCGAGAGACTTATGGCCTATTTCTCCTATCTTGAGAAAAACTGGCCGGAAGGGAAGATGCTCAATGCTCCCATCATTTGACTTGAATGTAGCGGATCCGGTCACTACAAGATACCGGCGCACCCACAATACGCCAGTACGGGACACGGAAGCGCGGCTCAATAAGATGTATGGCGCATGGCGCACCATTCTCTGCGGCAGTGGGATGGAAGCGGTCAATTCCGCCTTTGCGCTCATCCGGCCGCAGACGGTCATCACGGACAATCACACCTTCTTCGAGACGAGAAACTGGCTGGCGTACATGGGTATAAAAGTCATGCAGCTGAAAGACCTGAACGACCTGTGCGCGCTGGAAGACGCCCTACGGTCGGCGGCGCTGCCCTGCGTGGTCTGCGGCGACAGTCCTTCCACATTCGGGAAATGGCTGGACATCAAGCATATCAGTGAGCTGGCCCATCACTACCACGCGATCGTCATGGCGGACAACTCCGTGGCATCGCTCTATTACAGCAATCCTCTAAAAGAAGGGGCGGATATCGTCGTAGAATCGTACACGAAGTACGTCTGCGGCCACGGAGACTGCTTCGCCGGGGGCATCGCTCTGGCGCCGTCCATGCGGAGGCTGGATGAGCAGGTGATCGACGCGCCCATGAATGGTCTCGGAGCCATTGACTGGATCCTCTCCCGCCGGGGAAACGTGGCCTCTCCCTTTGCGGCGTATGCCGTGGCGCGGGGACTGGAAACGCTCCCCGTCCGCATGAAGAGACACACGGAAAACGCCCGCCGGATCGCGGGCTGGCTGAAAGTGGAGGGTACAGAGACGCTCTATGCAGGAGTGGGCGGGCTCATTACACTGCCGGGATACGGAGAAGATTTCTGCAAGCGCCTGCGGAAATTCGTCAATATCGGCACATTCGGGTGCACCTATTCCTGTTGTGATTTCTTCCGCAGCGCTGATATGTACATCGTTGGCCCGTGCGCCCGGCTGTCTGTCGGTCTGGAAGATCCGGAGGAGCTGCTAACCGATGTCGCTCGGGCCATAAAGGAGGAAAAGAAATGACATTTCCGCAGAAAATGATTCTCTCAGCGGCAGCGGCCTGCGCCTGTGGCTGGCTGTGTCCGGATGCCGCGCCGGTCATGAAGCAGATCGGCGGAATGTTTATAGACCTGCTCAAAATGACGGTCATGCCGCTCGCCTTCATTTCCATCCTCTGCGGCGTGGTGAAGTACGGCGGGGAAGCGGGCGGCATGGCGGAGCGGGCGCTGCTCCTCGCCGCCGCGATGACGGCCCTTGCGGCGCTGATCGGCATGGGGATGATGGAACTCATAGGCGTGCCCGTCATGGCCGTGTCTGCCGCCGCGTCAGTCCGGCCGGAGCCGATGACAGTGTTCGGATTCCTGCGCGGCTGCATTCCTGTCAATCCTGTCAGCGCCTTCGCCTCGGGGAATATGCTTCAGATCATTACGCTGGCTGTCTTCTGCGGCGCGGCCATCCTCCGGTATTTTTACTGCGCCTCCGTCGTCCGGGCACTGTCCTTTGCGCAGGTCTTTTGTCTGCGGGCGGCGGATATGGTGATGCGGCTTGCGCCGGTCGGCGTCTTCGCGCTTCTCTACAGTACGGCATCGTCCTGTCCCCTTAATCTGCTTATAGGCTGGGCTTCGGCAGGGGCGGCGCTTGTCTGCGGTATGGCCGTATTTCTTGGGGCAGTGTCTGTTCCATGCCTGCTGCTCTTCCGCGCGCCTTTGCGGGTCATCCCGCATATGGCAGCGGGGGATTTCATCGGAGCGGTCTGCAACGGTGCGACGAACTATCTCGCGCCGCGCATGGAGCGCATGCGGGATATCATCAGCCCGGCAGCGGTCGATCTCATCCTGCCGCTGGTATCTGTTCTTATGCGGGCGGGCTCGGCAGTGTGCGTCGGCGTGTATACATACTTTGCGGCTTCTGTTTTCGGTGTGGACCTGACGCCGGGAATGATCGCCGCGGCCGCAGTCATCACCGTAGCAGCATTGACAGCGGCTCCCGGAATTATTGGCGGCACGCTCATGGACTGCGCCATCATCTGGGGCGCGGTGGGAATCCCGCTGGAAGCGGTGGCGCTCTTCGCGCCGATCGACTTTTTCATGGACGTGATCCGCACCGTGGGAAATATCCACGGCGGCGAAGTGGTGACCGCTTGTATGGGGAAGGAGAATACATGGACGAAATCGTGATCCACTACATTGTGGAGACCGTGTATATGGTTGCCGGCCTTGCCATCGGATATCTGTGGCGAAGCTTGCGGACCGGGCACAGAGACTACGGGCTCATTAAAGAAGGCGTCTGCGCTCTCCTGCGCGACAGGCTCCTGCACAAGCTGGAAAAATGCCTAGAAGGGGGCTACTGCACAACAGAAGCACGGGACGACATCAATCATATGTTCTCTATCTATCAGGTGCTCGGTGGGAACGGGACGATCCCGCCGCTGATCAGGAGAGTGATGTCTCTCCCTGTAGATCCTCCGGAGGCGCACCAATGAAAGAGAAGCTGTTGGCGTGGATGGAAAAACTTCTTGAAAAGACGCCGAAGACGACAAAAAAAGCGGCCATGAAATATATCATCTGGTACGCCCTTTTCCTCGCGCTCTGCGCCGGCCTGTATCTCATCATGCTTATGGCCGACTGGTATGCTACAGGCCGGCCCAATTTGTCAGAAATGAGACAGTTCATCTCTACGATGCTCTCCGGCGCGGCCGTGGCGGCCATCGGCTTCTGCGCGCGGTGGCTAGTGGACAGAGATGGAGACGGCGTGCCGGATGAAGCACAGAAAGGAGGTGAGAAGCCATGAAATACGCATGGATCATCGCAGGCGGACTCGTATTCTGCTTCGGGCTCGTATATCTTCTGAATTGAATGGCAGCAGTCACAAGGTAAAACGCATTTTTTACAGTACAGCAGAAAGCGGCGGTATCCACAGGGAGCCGCCCGTTTTTTGCTATGGAGGAGATTATGACACTAGACGAAATCAGAAAATCTGTCTCGGATGTAAAAGACGAAATCTGGAGGCAGGCGGTGAATAACGGCCGCGACCCGAAAATTTACATGCACTGGACGGCAGGGGCATACGATATGGACTACCCAGATTATCATTTCTCTATTCGTGCAGATGGCTCCGTCGTACAGACGCATGATTTTTTCACAAACATTGAAGCGACATACATGCGCAACTCTGGCTCCGTAGCGGTTTCGCTCGACTGTTGTGCAGATGCCGTAGCCTATGCAGGCGGCGGATGCGACTTAGGGAATTACCCGCCAACCTCCGCGCAGGTCGAATGCCTCGCGCAGGTCGTCGCCGTCATCGCGGCGGCGCTGGATATCCCCATTGATCTTCCGCATGTCATGACGCATGCCGAAGCGGCGGACAATCTGGACGGCCTCTACCCGTGCGACCCCTACGGCCCGGCGCACACCTGCGAGCGGTGGGATCTCGCCGTGGTATCTGAGGACGAAGACTGGATGACCGGCGGCGACACTATCCGGGGCAAAGCTCTTTTTTATCAGGCGCAGGGGGTGTGAGAGTGGATGCGTATAAAAGGTATTTTATATACGCTCTTATTGGCGTGCTGCTTTTCAGCACCGGTTACTGGCTGGGCGGAAGAGCCGACGTACACAGTGACGGAGCAAGAATTGACGGAGCTCTCGACGATCTTCGCGCAGCTGGACAGCAGGCAGAAACAGCAGGAAGCGCTCTTGACTCAGCAGGCGGAGCAATTGACGACGCTGCGGGCACAGCTGGAGACGTCGAAAAAACAAATCAGCAGCTCGCAGACGGAAATGCAGAAGCTGCAGACCTCATTGGACGCGGCAAATCAATCCTTGCAGACATCCGCGGCCGCGGCGAAGAGGGAACGTGATAGGTTGGAACGGCAGCGGGACACTTGGGCCGCTGTGGCTGTACTCATTCTTGGTGTGGCAGTTATGGATTGAGAATGCATATTTTATCCATATATAATGTATAAAGTATTGCGCAGAAATTGCCCCAAAAATCTGAAATTTAATGAGAAATGCTGAAATTAGATTTTAGCCGGATAGAGGGTGTGCGATAAAATCTCGCTTTTGTGAGAGTATAAAAAATATGAATCCTACGGGCACACGGGCGGCATGATGTAATCTCCCTGTGAGATCATCACAACCGACAAAGTGATAAAAGAAAGCACCGGATTTTGTCCGGTGCTTTTTTGTTGTGCTGTTTCGCTGCAAGACATGGCAGGCCCGGCCGGTTTCGCTTTGCAATGGCTGGCAAATAGTCCAAAATTATACTATAATAGTAAAAATTCAGACTATATGGAGAGAAAAGAAATGGATGAAAGAACGGCAATCAGCGGCCTGTATCTGTCGTGGGCACAGGGGACGGCGCTGTATGTGAAATATGCGGAGCTGCGCCGGGTGAGCTACAGCGAGCTCATGGTGCTGTATATGATGCTCGAGGCGGGGCGGCTCACCCAGCGGGAGCTGTCGCTGCGGTGCGAACTGACAAAGCAGACCGTCAATCAGACGGTGAAAAAGCTCCGGGAGTCGGGATATCTTGTCATGGAGAACGATCCGTCGGACCGGCGCCGGAAGGTGCTGGCCTTCACGGAGGCCGGGCGGCGCCATGCGGTGGACATCGCAGAGCCGCTCC
>ULNJ01015693.1_pt1 | contig 10037 bp, 10 predicted proteins | sample 1951891 | NCBI WGS metagenome assembly ULNJ01 (sample SAMEA4835574, study PRJEB28245) | human gut metagenome | biome: gut microbiome; material: fecal sample | place: Denmark | collected 2008 | reverse complement strand
CCGTTTTCCTCGGCATCCATGACCGCCTGTTTCAGCATATCGTTAAGTCCCGCGCCGTAGAAGATATTGTCACCAAGCACGAGACATACGCAGTCATCCCCGATAAACTGCTCTCCGATAATGAACGCCTGGGCCAGTCCGTCCGGCGACGGTTGCTCTGCATATTCAAACTTCACCCCAAAGTTGCTGCCGTCACCCAACAGTCGCTTGAAACCCGGCAGATCGTAAGGTGTAGAGATAATCAGTATTTCCCTGATACCTGCCAGCATCAGTGCCGAAATAGGATAATAAATCATCGGTTTGTCGAAAATAGGAATGAGCTGCTTGCTGATTCCCTTGGTGATAGGGTACAGCCGCGTACCGCTGCCACCTGCTAAAACGATTCCTTTCATAATATTATGCTTTATGTCGATTTATACTTTACAAACAGAATGTATTTTTACACATACCTGCATAGTCAGGAATTGAACAACCGTGTTTTTTGAAAAAAGTCATCAAACTTTTAAAATGCAAAAAGGCTTTCTTACCGATTTTAGCACTTGCGCGTAGATGATCGTGTACCATCTGTGATTGAGGTACGTAAACAACAGGACAATCCATTAACCATGAACGCAAACAAATGTCTTCATCTTCCATATAAAGGAAATAGTCTTTATCAAAGCCTGCCAAACGACTGTACATCGCCCGTGGTATAAACAAAGCTGCGCCAACAGCCCAGTTTACAGGTTGTATCTTTTCAACATCAATGTCTTTACAAAGATATTTTGCGACATAACGATTTTTAGAATCGTCTCTTCCATGCGAAAGCACACGGTTTATAAATATTTCGGGGGTGATAAAACCACGGATAGAAAACTGATGGGTCAAGTCTTTATTAAAAAGGTGTGGCACAGCTATCCCCACCTCCGGGTTCTTTTCCATAAATTCATATAAAAAATCAATACTGCCTTTTCTTAATGAGACGTCAGGATTTATTATAGCAAGATATTTTCCTACCGATGCAAACGCACCGATATTGTTGTTCTCACCGAAACCTTTTGGCGTTTCATTCTGGATTATTTTTACCTGTGGATAATTTTCATTCAAGAATTCCACACTGCCATCTTTGGAGCAATTGTCTATATATATTGCCTCAAAAGGCATTTTAGGCTTAGAATCACCAGTATAAAGAGACCTGTATAGCTCTTTTATATATGGCAAGTGATTCATACCTACAGTAATTATAGATATGACTGGCATCATAAGCTAATGATTAAGAATCAGATTAATCAAACCACTGCTTCAAATGTTCTGCAATGATTTCAGTGGCACTGCCTTTTTGTAGAGATTTAAACTTGAAGAATTTGGCCCGCTCTATGCATGTCCCCAAATCCTTAATGTCGTAACACCCTATGACGCAACCAAGCGAATCGAGTTTTCTCACAAGTTGTTCTTGGTCATGTATGTGCTCTGGCCCCTCTTTTCTCGGCACAGCAACAATACGCTTATGCAAATCAATGGCTTCCTCCATACCGCCCCAACCACCCTGCATTACAAGCAAGTCTGCTTCATGCATACACTTGTCCATTTCACTTTTAGGACAAAAAGCAAAGTGCTTTGCGACATGTTTCATCGGGTAGTCGGACACCCCCATCTGTACGATTATCTTTTCATTTGTCGTTGCTGCATAGTTGTCTATCCCTTCAGCCAAACGGTTGAAAGGCTGCGTGTGAGTACCTAATATTACTAATATCATAATGTTCCGATATATTTTGCATTAGGAAATATTTTTGTCATTTCCGGCCATTGCACAAGAAACAAATCACTTATGGGATATGCACGGTAAGGTGTTCGGGCCGGTTTTGTGACATCAGCTGCTGACGCTATGAATATCACCTTGCAACGGAAAAACTTTTTTCCTAACCAAATAGTCGGAAACGCGACACCAGCACCGGTCGAGATAATAACGTCCGGCCGCTCCCACATCAGGAATACAAGCGACTGCAAGGCATTCACAATCCAGGTCAGCTTATTGGTCGGCGACGTGTTCATCACGTAATGGTGTTTTTTGTCTTTCAGGAAATCCTTTACATGCGGTGAGCGGTACATTATCCAATAGCTGTTACTGCAATCAATGCCTCTGATTGCAAGCTGAAGTTCATGCAAGTGTCCGCCAGCCGAGCATGCGAAGCAAATCTTAGCTTTCTTTTTCATGATTTTAGGACTTTAACAATGTTTTTCTTCATAACATCTTCTGTGAACTCTTCTTCATAACGTATTCTCGCCCCTTTGGCGAGAGTCTGTCTCAATGTTCCGTCTTCGATCAACAATTCCAATCCTTCAGCCAATTTTTTTGCATCGTATGGGGGAATGAGTATGCCTTGCCGCATATTTGATATTGACTCGCCATTGCCACCTACAGACGTTGCGATGATGGCCTTACCTGCTCTCATCGCCTCCAAGACAGCTATTGAATGGTATTCGTACAAAGACGGCAGAGCAAAAATATCAGACGCCTCAAGCCACTCAGGAACATTATTTTGAAACCCTTCAAACGTTATGACATCATCCAAATGCTTCTTTTTACACAGATGTTTCATATTCTGCAACTCAGGACCATCGCCTATCATATAATAGTGAAAATGCAAACCTCTTTGTTTCAATATTTCTACTGCTTCCAACATATATGGCAACCCTTTCACTTTATCAATCCTTGAGGCTGTCATGATGTTCACTACACTCTTGTCCATCTTTATTACATTTGGAGTGGTTTCCGCAATGTCTTTAATCCCATTATGCACCGTCACGACCTTATATTCCGGCACACCTTTAGAAATAAGATACTGCCGTGAATATTCGGCAACACATATTGTGGTTTTCGCAACTTTTCTATAGACGTAATATGTTAACCCATTATAAACAGGCTCCAATATCTTTTTGGCTCTTGTAGGAGCATGGTATGCGCCATGGTAAGTCAACACTATTTTTGTGTCCATTCCCTTGACATATTTCTCAAGCATTGACATAATTGCACCGTTAAAGCCATGTGTGAAAAGTATATCTGCGCCAAAATCGTCTATACATTTTTTGAGTTTTCCCAACCATGAGAAATCAAATGGTGTATTTATATTTATGAACGTGACATCTAAATTCTTCAACGGTTCTAAGTGACTGTTCCTGCTTAAAATATTGATGCAAACATTTTTCATGACGATACTACTGTCAACACTGTCTAATCTTGCATAAGTCATATAACATTTGTCTATGCCTGCACCCAAAGTGAACCCCCAAATAAGATTAACTATCTTCATTGTTTATGCTGTTTTCATTTTATCGGAATTTATATCCGATATTGATGTCCTGTTTTAAACGCTGTTTCTTTACAAACAACTCTTTATCGAATATTCTTTATTCTGTGAGACAACCTTTAAGAAAATCTATTGATTCGTCACGATATTTCTTTAACTTTTCATGTATTACTTTGTAGTCAATCTCATCCATTATTTTCATAACATTTCCACGAAAAAGCCTGTCTCGCAGTCCGAAAGTGTCCAGGAGGCTGTCAATCCTTGAGTTTCGTGAACCTTTACTTGATGAATTGAAGCGATAAAAAGTCATAAACTTACGTTTGAACTGTATTGAAAATGCTGAACAGTGAAAAGAATCCGTAAGCACATAAGAAGCGCCACTAATGTATTTCAAAAAATCATTTGGGTCTATGTTATATGGGGCCTCGTCGCCAAACTGTTCATCATCAGGAATATACTCATCCATATGGCGTAGTGTTACGATTTTGTAGCCGGTAATTTGTTTCAACTGGTTTGCTGCTTTTCTGGCTTCAATGTTCGAGCCTAAGAAATAACAAAAGATATAAGGCTCAACCTCATGGACAAAGCTGTATTTTATTTCTTCATTCCATTCTTCGGGTGTAAGTAACATTGTAGGGTCAGCTACGACAGTGGCTTTCTGGTGTGACAGGCTCTCTACAATGTCCTTACCTTGTTTTTCACGAACGCCTATTCGGTAAAACCTGTCAAGGTAAGCGCCAGTGGCTTTTCGTTGGAAAGAAGGAATAGATGAAACTCCAAAACTTGACGCATATGCCACCTTGCGCACATAGTCATCAACAAATAACAGATTGAAAAATTTTGCAGGCAGACTCAGTGGTGTCCATACCTGGTCACTGCCAACAATAACAGCGTCATAGTACTTCGACCCCTCATGCAATGCAGGAAACCCTTTGTAGTCCTTGAAAAAGGGAATGAGTTTACGCGCCTTATATGCCTCAACTGCTTTGGTCCTTTCCTTTATATGCTCAGCATATAGGGTGTTTTTCTTCAAATCACTTGAGCCTTTAAATTTCTCAATAAAGAATTTCAAACCGGAGCAACGTAAAGCATTAATTCCCCACGACATCTTGTCGCATAAAGACAATTGTTTTATATAATTTATCACCTCAACCTGATAACCTAATATCTGAAGTTTTTTAATGAGGGCATATCCTACGAGTGCCGTGCCGTAATTCGTATGTTCTTTACGATAGGCAATGACACAACCAATTTTATGTATCTTCATATTTCTATATTTCAAAATACAACCTTTTGAACGGTGGATGTAAACCATTCAACGCCGTAGTGAGTTAATTAAACAAAATCATTTGTCGTAATGTGCTGACTAACATTAACACCAGTAAACATGAAAGTATAAATTGTCTATAATGATCATCAGCAAGAGACTCTTCAATATTGTCGTATTGCTTTGAGTGAAAATCCAACGGTCTGACAAAGCGATTGAATATTTCTCGTGAAAAGACATAATTCGCAAAATTAGCGCTTGAATCCCCTAAGGTGTATATACGCATTGCATTAACCTTGAACTGATGCAAAAGAACATCGCAAAAACTCTCGTCAAGCGGCAGGTTCAATTGTATTCTGTCCTTCAAGATTTGGTCCGTAATATACAATGTGTCCAATATTTTAGGTTTTCCCGCACTGAAAAAAGATACGCTCCGTGTGTTTCTTCTCCACTCATATACAATTTCTTCCAATGCCGATATGCGTGAAGCTCTGTCGTGAATGACAAAAGCACATACAGTGTCCTCAAACCAATAGTTCTGCGGAAACTGTACGTTATCCCATATTGTCGCTTTGTAAACTTTTCCCCATGGGAAGCCGAAAAGTTGACTATGCCGAGGCAGTGTTTTTAGCAGCATCCGCACACCGTCAAATCTTGAATAACCGCCACCCACAATGTCATAATCTCCTTTTACTGCTTCATCAACCAATGCCTCTATGGCATTTAACGGTAGTCTGTCATCTGCGTCAACAAACATGATGTACCGGCCGAAACAGTTATCAAGGCCAGTATTTCTTGCTCCTGAATGCCCTTTGTTCTCTTGGTCGATGATTGTAACTGATTCGTTGTTCTCAAATTGTTTCAGTTTTTCGCGGCTTCCATCCGTTGAACCGTCATTTACGATTATTATATGAAACGAAAACTTTGTTCTCTGTTGCAATATGGAGTTTATGCATTCACTTATGTATTGCTCCGCATTATAGACAGGCACAATGATACCCACATCATAAAGAAACTTTCTCGTTGACAAAACACGGTTGCAAATACAACTTTCGCCATTGTCAGCTGAAATGCCATGACAGACTTTCAATACGTCATTCAAATTACCCCCCCCAATACGTTTTTTCAACTTTAACATAGGTAAGGTCTTCAGAATGTTATATGATATGTGCTCAATATGCAACTTTTTTGATATTTTCGATACGAATAATAAGGTATCCATAATACAAATATTGAATTATAGAGCTGTCAATTTTTCAAATTTTTTACGTGTATTTTATTCCAATTCCAATCTCCTGAAACTAAAAATGCACTTTTAGTAACACAAATAGGAAAGATTTGATCATTCCCAAATGAAACATCCATAAGTCCTTTATATTGTAAATCGCCATTTTTTTTAATTTTGAATACGGCTGTACCACTTGTAGCTGCGCTGAGGTAAATATTGTCGTTATAGATGTCTATGCTCTTGGGGTGCGAATCACCTGGCATAGGCTCCCAATAATCTTTTCGCGGTATGTAAAATGCTTTTGCCCTGATGTCCTGCATATTTCTCACATCCAACCTTATTACGCCACGCACGTCATCTTTCTTGAAATATACATTATGCATAGGTGCCAGTGTGGCAAACAAATAAGGATAATGAGCCTTTATAGCTAAGGTCTGTATGTTCTTATTACCGCCACAAACATCTGAAAGATTGATGTTTTTCAAGAATTTTGGGTTTGTGTTATCGGTTATATCCCATATGTCAATACCCAATGTAAACAACGTAAATGCCGCATATCTCCGGCCGTTTTCTTTCCAGACAGCAGTCCCCTGATATTCTTTATATTCAGAAGATTTGTGTTCTGACAACTTTTGTGGATATTGCGGTGTATTAATATTAAAAAGAATGAAGCGGTTGATGCCCGACAATAACAGAATACTGTCGCAAACTGTAGCATCATTCATTTTGGACGGCAGGAAAAACTCGCTCAATATCTTTAAATCCGATTTGTGCATTACAACCAATTTACCTTCATAGCCAGCTTTGTCATTTTTGTCCGGTCCTGGCAAATAAGACCTGCACGCCAAAAATATATATCCATCTTTTACAGCTGCGCCATTTCCTACCATTCGGTGATTTAGAAAAGATTCATTTTCCGCCAGGACATCTGCTTCACCGTTTTTAATCAAATACTTTCTTATGCCGCAATAACCTGTGGCGTAAACAGTATCACCGTCTGCTACAAGATTCCAGTTACCTTTGAAGATGGAACGATAAATCTGTGTTCGGAGAGGTACGTTAAAATACACATATCCGATACAGAACATCAATATTATTACAAAAGACAAAACTATGAAGCTAATCCATATTTTATTCTTGTAATGAATTTGTCTATTCATATTTTGGAAAGAGTTTGTTGATTATACTCCGTACTATCCTGAAATCATACAGCCGCCCTTTCAACTTTTGTTTCCATGTGAGATTTTTCCAGCTTGCCGCACACATGTGTACGGCAAGGCTGTGCTTGTTTGCATGTAGTTTGGATGCGAATACGGTATAATCAAAAATGGCTATGTTCTCCTCAACATGCTGTTCAACATTCTTGTATTTAAATCCGTATTTTTCAGCATGGAAAGCTAATATGTTTGGTACTGTAAGGTCATTATTCCATACTTCCTTGAAGGAATGACTGTCATAATAATTCAAGACATCAATTATAAAAGGGTGATGCCTTTCACAACCGATTAAGGCAGAAAACAGTCCGATGCCCGGAATGCGTGTACATTCACCTTTCTTTACACGTTCGCCTGCAGGCGTGAGCATGGATTTCACTTTGGGAATATCTTTTCTCGAAGGTGCGCATTCATAGCTTGTGAAAACGCCATATTTCAAGAAATCATCAAATCGGGTCTTAAGCAAAATGTCTGTGTCCATATATATGCCGCCCTCATGACACAGGGCGTATATTCTGGTATAATCCGCGACATAAGCATATTTTCCTGCCTCGTATGCTTCTTTTGTAAACGGGATGTCAGTAATGTTTATATCTTTCTCCGTCCAGCATTTGAATTTGTAGTCAGGCATAAGTCTTTTCCAACCTTCTACATATCTCTTTTGGTCTGCCGGCATCTCTTTGGGGCCGAACCAACAATAGTGTATGATTTTCGGAATCATAAATTATCTGTGTTTTAAGTTTTTCAATGCAAATAATCTAAAAGACATCAGGCCATACGCAACCGCATAAATGATTTTTTCTAACAGATTTAAGTGACAATATGCTTTAAGGTAATACGTCCTGCTATCAAGCCCACATTTCTGGATAAAATATCCCGGCTCTCTTTTTGTGCTTGAAGCCCCGAGATGGATACAGCTTAATTGAGGCAGCAAATAGTTTTTCAGTCCTCGCGAGTATATTTTTGAATAAAGGATGTTTTCTTCAAAATACAGAAATGTGTGCGTGTCAAAATAGCCAATTTTTTCAAACAAGCTCTTTTCTATAAGCATACACGAACCGCTTGGCATCTCTATTTCCAGAATTTCGGCATTTTTAAGTTTAGGATCTTTTACAAACAACCAATATTTTTTCTTTAAAACATCTCGATAATGATTGTTATTCATCCCAACCATCAGACACTCTTTTATGAGAGACCATGGTGAAGGGGCTAATCTTGCGCATGTGGTATCATAATCGGACATATCTTTTTTATAAAGAGCAGGGGATATGATTGCGCAATCCGGCAATTTTGCCTTTGCTTCGAGCAATTTGGGAATGATATCCTCAACAAACAGCACATCGTTGTTCAGTATCATTATATATTTTATGCTGTCATCATCTGAAGCCAATTTTAAGCCATGATTGTTACCAACAGCATAGCCCTCATTTTTAGGATTAATGACAAAAGTCAGTTTAGGCAACACATTATGTAAATGCTGTCCTGCCTTCAAACAAATATAATCATTACAAAACTTCTGTTTTAAGGCATTGTCCAAAGTAGCAACAGTATCTTCTCTCGTTGACCCATTGTCAACGACAATGTATTTTACAGGTGCAGTGTTATATGCCTCAACAGAATCTATGCAAGACAACGTGTCCTCATAATTATTGTAATTAAGAATGATCAAGGCAGTATATTCTTTTTCTTTCATATTCATAGCGTGTTATTTTTTGTCCGTTTTGAAATTTGAAAATCAAATACAGCACCAACATTATATCTATTATTTGTGTATAAATTAAAATAGGAGCAGACATCACAGACAATAGAATTATTGAATAACAGTAATAAGTTAAATATTCTCGGTCAGCCGTTTTCTTGACCATAGCACCTTTCAACAAGAATATAAAGACACCGACAACCGCTATTAAGCCGAAGTGCCAATAGAAGCCTATCCAACCAATATCAGAACTATAATATCCGTAATAACTTATGTCCATTTCAAACTTATTTCCCCAACGGCTGTTGCCTATTGACGGTATGCCGTTACCCAAAAATCTGGTGAAAATGTTTGTCTGATATTCATCAGAATAAAAACGAGCTTCCCTTATACGAACATCTTCTTTTTGGTCATTCCGCTCAATTTGATTTTCTGTCGTTTCAACAAGTGCCTGATAAATAGGTATTTTAGGAAGAAATACTGTAACAAATATTGCCATTAAAACAACAAAAATCGCTTTCTTATAAAACGGCAGTCTCTTTAACAAAAACAAAGTTCCCATAATTGCCGTAATACCGATAACTTGCCTTGTGACGGAAAGAACTATCATAAGCCCACTGACTCCTATCACAATCAGCCACTTCTTTTTTTTGCTTAACAACCATTGGTTAATTCCATAAAATGTTGACAATATAAAAAGGTCTATATATTGAACACCTATTCGCATAACCCCACGTGATATGTCTATATTATCGGCATCTTTATTACCAAATATCATAACAGGGAACGTGACATAATTCACCACGTAAACAAAAAGAGAACAACAAAGCAAACCGACAATCAACCTCTTCACAGCTTCCTCATCCATCCCCGATTTCATAAAGACCAAAAAAGAAAGATAGCCGAACAGATAAGGAAGGACTGCCATAAGCGAGACGCTGACCGATTGTTCTTGAAACAAGGTTGCCATCACAACAGCCCCAATAATTCCAAAGATAATCATTCTGTATGGCTTAATTGGATATAGCCGATTGAAAACTTTTGCTTTGACCGGAAAAAACAACAATCCATATAAAGCACAACCATAATAAATGAACTTTGAAAGCTGTGGCGAAACGGTTCCCAACGGATTAAAAAATCCTGAAGCTGCCAAAATCAAGACTATTGTAATAAAACGAACCATTCTTATTAGATTTATTGGCTAACAATTGTTAGATACCTTTGAGTATTCCATCTACTTTCTTCGCCCACACGCCCCAGTTGAGCCGCTCGCGATAGACTTGTTTGGCGGTTTCCGACATACGCTCAAGCTCGCCTGATTCGAGGCACTGCTTTATTTTCC
>ULNJ01019482.1_pt1 | contig 10058 bp, 7 predicted proteins | sample 1951891 | NCBI WGS metagenome assembly ULNJ01 (sample SAMEA4835574, study PRJEB28245) | human gut metagenome | biome: gut microbiome; material: fecal sample | place: Denmark | collected 2008 | reverse complement strand
GCAACATCACCCATCCGTGTCTTTAGCATCTTTGTTGCAAAGTCACACATTGGGTTATTTATCTGTTTTATAAGAAATTTAAAATTATAGTCAATATTGCCTATCTTACATTTTTTATATGTCAATTTTTTTGCGTGATTATTTTTCTGCATTTTCATAGCATTATTTAAATAAATCTTGCTAATTTTTAAAATATTCTTTTGATTTTTGCGTTTTTTGCTATTAATATTTATAGACCGTTCATCACAACAATAATTAAAATTGCACAAAAATTTACGCGAAAATAACCGCGGTTTTAAGCATAAAAACAACATAACCAAACAACAGGTAAAGTTAATAATACAAACTATCACATATCAATTATTATCAAAATAAAATGTATCAAACGCCGCACAATAAAAAAAGCCACCAATTCGGTGGCAAAAATATAAATCAAACTATTTATTTAAAACAACACATTCGCTTTCATCTTCATCGCAATATGCAAGTTTTTCAAGTTCGCGATTAACATAAAGTTCAGCACGCTTACAAACGCGACCTTTGCGCTGTGAAATCGTTACTCTGTTTAAGTTAACAACACTTTCAAGCTCAACAAACGTCATCTGATTGTGATAATATTCGTCTAGTATCAGTTTCGTAGAATCGTCAACGCCCATGTCAAGAAATTGGTCGATAAGTTTAAGACACTTTATTTTTGTAGCAGTAGACTTGTCATTGAGATTAACGGCACCAAGACCAAAATCGTCAGCCAGCCCATAAATAATACTGAAATCATTTTTAAAATCTACTCCATTTGCGCCCGAGGTCGTAACGCCAATCTGCGCCAAGTCAAAGTTTTTAAGGAAGAACGCAAGGTGGTTAGCAAAAATCACTTGGCTGCGCCTTTTCATCTCATTCGTACCTTTATATGAAGTGTTTTTTTGGTTTGCTCTGTAAAGCTCTTCACTTGCAATATTCGCCAGCATCTCAAGATTTTTACTTTCGTCCTCGTTAAAGCAATTTTTCCAGATAAAATCAATCTTTTTAAGGTCGCCAATTGCCCCAACCTCAGGCGAACCCAGCACGTTTCGGTTCGTTCTAAAAAGCCTTAGATACAACCCCAAAAGTTGCTTTTTATTATGAACAAACTCGCTATCAGGCACGGCGTCTAAAAGGTCGCCAATTTTAGCAACCCTTACCGCCGCATCGTCCGTACGCGGTTTTTTGTTTAACACGTCACACTTTGTAAAGGCTGATTTTGGTAAGGCTTGAAGTTCCTCTTTGATAGCCGCGCTTTGGCTTGCGCTAAGTTTTTGAAACTCTAAGGCAAGTTCACCATCGTTTTCGCAGACCGTATAGCCCGCCGCACCAAGCGCCACCCTAAGTTTTTTAATAGCTCTAAGTTTAATCTCGCTGCATCGTTGACGCGTAATGCCAAGCTCTTTGGCCATCTCATTTCCGTTTTTGTTAAATGCAACCATGCTCATGATAATGTTAAGCTCACGCTCTTTTAAAACCCGTTTACAAAACCCCAAAAGCGTCTCAACCATTTCATTATTTTCAGCAACTTGCTCAGGGCACACAGAATGATTTTCAATCGTATCAATAAGGCAAAGGTCGCCCCCATCGCTTGATGACTGTTCAGTTTGTACGGCGTCATAAAGCAAAACTGGTCTGTGTTTTTCTTGCTTTTGCTTCTGCGCAAGGCCATACCCTAAGCGGCTTTCAATCGCCATACAGGCATACGATGAAAACGACACGGGCATGCCAAGCGAGTTTTTCATATTTTTATCAAACGCACGCAAGGCCGACATCAGCCCCCAGCTTCCCAAAGACACAATCTCGTCCTCGTCAAGCGAATCTTTATAGCTGTTAATATATCTATAAACAAGCCGCATATTCCTTTCAATAAAATCGTTTTCAGCAAACTTATCACCGGCTCTGGCAAGGTCAAACAGCCTTTCATCCTCTTTGCTTTTAAAACTTGTTACGCCGTTTGCTTTGCATTCTTGCGCATCTAAGTTATCAACACAGTTGCCTTCCTTATCAAACGAAAACCCGTGCTTAGATGCAATGTTTTTAAAATCAATTCCACAATAATTAAGGTCAAGAATTTTTGGGTCGCTGCTAATTAGTTTTGAAACCGACGAACAAAATTTAGAACGCTGCTCAACCGTCGCATCGTCCATACGTTTGATTATCCCACAAAGCTGCTTTACCGTTTTAACCGTTTGAAAATTAACCATAACCTTCTTCCCGTAAAGTTTTTCTATATTTTACCACTTCTTTACCCCATTTTCAAGGGGGTTGTTAAAAAAAGTGCAAATTGATGTGTTTTTATCTTGATTTTTAATTGGTTTTATATATTTTTTCGCATTTTTGAACAAGTTTTTTAATTTTTTGCCATTATTTTTTAAAATTTTGTGCGTTTTTGCGTTTTATTAATTATTAAAATTTCCAAAAATACACCTTAACATTTTTAATTTAACGCGGACATTTGACCAAATAACCAGTTTTATTTTATAAAAAACCAACAAATATTCTACTTTAAAATTTTAAGTTTTTTTGACATATGTTTTGCAAAAAACGTTTTAAAAACCCTATGTCAAAATATTGTTACAAATAAAAAACCCCTCATAAGAGGAGTTAAAGTTAGTCTGTAAGCCGAGTTCTGTTTTAGATGATAATCAATCTTGTTTACGTGTTGCCACGTAACTCTATGCGATATTGAGGGCGAGCGGACAGCCCTTAATGCCCTACATCTTGCACCGTGCGGAGTTTACAGCGAGGCGTTGTCACCAATGCCACGAGTGGGCTCTTACCCCACTTTTCCACCCTTGCCCCTACCCGTTTGGGCGGTTGGCGGTTTATCTCTGTTGCCCTTTTCCTTAGGTCACCCTAGCTTGACGTTATCAAGCGCACTTGTCCTGTGGTGCTCGGACTTTCCTCACACAAGGTTACCCCTGCGCGCTATCATCTGGCTAACTCTTAGAGTATTATATCATGAAAGGCGGGTTTTGTCAAGCCCTAACAGCCTTCTCATTGTCGTCACCCAAACAACTTTTATCACTATTAGCTGCACAATTAGTAATATTTTTAACGCCATCTTCAACGCTGTTACAATTGTTTACCAAAAAGTCAATATGCATTCTTGCAGCCCGTTGTTCGATTAACTTTTTTATTTTAGAAATTGCCCTTAGTTCAATCAATGCAGCATACGCGCGCGAGTACCCAATAATTTCACCCACCTCACGCTGAGACAAGCATTTTTTACCACCAAGCCCATAGCGGTTTTTTATAACCACACGCTCCAGCTCGCTCAAGTCATTTTCAATAATCTGTTTAACCAATCTTGCGCGTTCGTACCTACCAACCCGCTCGTCAACCTCGTCAAATGTCGGGTCGTCACCATCCGTCTTTATCAAATCAATCAGGCGCGCCGCCTCTCCCGTTTTGTTGTCAATTCCAACCTCGTCATAAAAATACAAAACATTTTTGGGTGCCGCCATTCGGTCTTCGTGCCGCTTAGCCCTTAAAATTTCATTAGTTATAACGCGCGCCGCATAGCTTGTAAATCGCCAACCCTTGCTGCTATCAAACGTACTGATAGCCGCCGCCAAACCGACCAGCCCCAAAGACACACCCTCTTCAAACCCCGCCATACCACAATAATGATTTGCCAAAGAATTAACCAGTCCCATATTCATATTAACAAAATCGGTGGCCGCAAACTTGTCACCTTTTTGCATCTTTTCAAACAACTCTTGTTCGCGCGACGACCTAAATCCGCCATACTTAAAATTAACAATCTCGCAATTTTTATCAATGCCAAGTGCGTCCAAAACCTGCGCCAAACTTTCACCACTTCTCGTCGTTAAATTTATCATATTAGGAAAGCGCTTCATCATAACTTTCGTTGAGTTTTTAAGCCGGCGCCGCTGGTCCTCACTCATTTTATCAACATTCTTAAAAATGCAGCAAATATACTCTAAGCACTCTTTGTCGCTGTTAAAACCATCGAACTTCGCCATAATGCTATTCATATTCCCATTTTTACAGTCTGTTTTTTTCATATTTTCATTATATCACGCCACCCAGTTTTTGTAAAGACTAAACAAAAGTCAATGTTTGTCGAATATTGTCAAAAACTGCAATTTTAGTGTTATTTTTGGGAAATAATGCACTATTTTATGAAATTTTGATTGGTTTTGCACTTTTTCTAACTCAAAGTTTTATACGGACATACTTAACATCTGCCTTTAAGACAAGTTGTTTTTTATCTTTTCAATCGCCTCATTTTCAATTCTTGATACATACGACCTTGAAATTTTAAGAATGGCTGCAACCTCACGCTGAGTGTGTGACACTTCGCCCCCCACCCCAAACCGCAAGTTAATAACCTCCTTTTCGCGCTCCGTCAAGCACCTAGCGATAGTCGCATTTACCCTTTCCATAAGCATCTTGTTTTCAACCTTGCTAAGCACCGTTTCTTCACAATCTTCACTTAAAATATCAATAAGACTTATACTATTGCCGTCTTTATCCGTGCCGATACTTTCATCAATCGAGATTTCTTGATTATATTTTTTTTGCCCACGAAAAAGCATAAGTATCTCGTTTTCAATGCACCTTGACGCATATGTTGAAAACGACCGACCCTTTTCTTTTTTAAAAGTTTTAACTGCTTTTAAAAGCCCGATTGACCCAACTGAGATAAGCTCGTCTTGGTCGCTGAAATTTTTATATTTTTTTGCAACAAAGGCAACCAGCCGTAGATTGTGCTTAATCAAAAGTTCCTCAGCCTCTTTGTCGCCCTTAGAAAGCCTATCAAAAAGCTCATCTTCCTCTTTGCCTGAAAGAGGTTTTGCAAACGCGTTTTTGCTTTTGATAAGCCCCGTCCACAGAAACAGCTTAGACAAAAGCCCAATAAGCCAATTAAAAAACATAGATTCTATCCCCCGATAAAATCTATGTCGAATTTTAAATATTTATGCCTTTTTATGAATGCTATTTTTCCATATTTTCATACATACCCGCAAGCGCAGTTTTAAGTTTTTTTAACCCCGCGCTTTGAATGTTATAAATATTATGCGTAGATACATTCCTTTCCGCCGCAAGTTCTGCCACCGATTTCGCGTCTTCGTTTTTAAGGCCATACAATTTTTCAATTATTTCGCGCTGCGTTTGCGTAAGCTTTTTAGCAAGCACGCGCTTAACCTTTTCGCTTACGTCCTTTTGATAAAGCCCTTTAAAGATGTCAACATCCTCGTCTTCCAAAATGTCCATAAGTGTCCATATATGCCCGCTTTTAAATTCAATAATCGGGTCAAACAGCGAACATTCTTTGCCAATTGGGTTGCAAGCGCGCTTGGTTTTTTTATAATACTTAAACATTTCATGCTTAATGCTAAGCCCCGCAAAGGCCGAAAATTTTATCCCGCGCGTCTTATCAAAACTGCGGTACGCACTCATAAGCCCAAACGCCCCTGCCGAATAAAGCTCATCGAAGTCCGCAATGTTTAAATGTCTTTCGGCCAAAAACTCAACAAGTGGCAAGTTCCCCTCAATAAAATCATACTCAGCAAACTTATCGCCCGCGCGCGCCTTGTCAAAAAGTTCCTCTTCATAGTCACTTCTAAAAAGACCATTTTCACAAGTCCGCGTTAAGCTCATAATACTTTTGAATTTGCCAAGCGCAGCATAATCATAAACGCCCAAGCCGTTTTCATCTTTCATCGACGTTATAATCATATTATTTTTAACCAAATCATAAACCGCGTCTTCAACCTTGCCCTTAGTTACAGCCGAATATTTATCGGCCATTTTAAGACACGTGCAAACCTTGTTAAAAATCGCCTCAGTCTCTTTTCTTGTTATCTTACGTTTTGCCAAACTATCCATATTTTTCCCCTCAATTTTTCTTTATTATACCACGCAAAAAACGCAATTTCAATGGGTAAAATAAAAAAATCGGGCAAAAAACTCGATTTTTTCTTTAAATTTGCAATTTTTTATATGTTCCCAACGGCCTTAAATCGCCAAGCATTAACAATGCCTTAAACCAACAATCGTCGCCCGCACTTATCATTAAGACCTTAAAATATCGCCTTGGGTCAATTCATAAACCCCGTCAAGCGTAAGCCAGATGCTTTGTTGCACAAGTTTTGCTTCGTCTAAACATTGCCCCTTTTCGTCTTCAATTTTAATCACTTTCACCTTTTTATTAAAGTCGCTGTTTGGGCTTAAAATTTCAAGACTGTCACCAACCTTAAATTTATTACGCTGCTCAACAAGCACCCTGTTTCCATCGGCTTTTAAAACAATCGCCCTAAACATACTCTCTTGTGTTTGGCTTGATGATAGATAATTCTGCCTCACTTCGCCATCGTTAAACATAAAGCCAGTCGTGTATTTTCGGTGACTGGCTTTTTTAAGTTCGCCCAAAAGTTCGTCGCTTATCCGATACTCTCTCCCTTGCTTTCTTGAAAGTTCAAGTTCGTCAAGCGCACGCCTGTACGCGTTTACAACTGTTGCAACATAATAAGGCGACTTCATTCTGCCCTCAATCTTAAAGCTGGTCACGCCCGCTGCTGCAAGCCTGTCAAGATACCCAATCAAACACATATCTTTGCTGTTTAAAATATATGCGCCGCGCTCGTCTTCTTGCAACTCAAACTTTTCATCAGGGCGCTCGTCTTCAACAAGGCTGTAATGCCACCTGCACGCCTGCACGCACTCGCCGTGGTTACTGTCTCTGCCCGCAAGATAATTCGAAAGTAAGCAACGCCCGCTGTAACTTATACACATCGCGCCGTGAACGAACACTTCAACTTCAACGTTTTTAGGCAGCGCCGAACAAATCTCTTCAACCTCAGCAATGCTTAATTCGCGCGCCAAAATGATACGCTCTGCCCCAAGGTCTGCCCACGCTTTTGCACTAAACTTGTTAGTGGTGTTTGCCTGCGTTGAAACGTGCAGCGCAAGACCCGGCTGGTGAGCGCGGATAAACATAAACAACCCAAGGTCGCTTACGATGCACGCGTCTACCTTTGCCTCAACCAAAACTTTAAGATACTCGCTAAGCCCCTCAAAATCTTTGTTGCGCGCAAACACGTTAAGGGTAACATAGGCCTTTTTGCCCGCCGCGTGCACCAGCGCAACCGCAGCCTTTAAATTGTCATCTTCAAAATTGCCCGCAAACGCCCTGAGCCCATAATTTTTGCCAGCAAAATAAACGGCGTCCGCACCAAAATGCAATGCCGTTTTAAGTTTTTCAATGTCGCCCGCCGGGGCCAATAGCTCAATCTTTTTCATTTTTCTTACCTTTTTAGCGCCCTGTTTAGTGAGGATTTGTTAGCACCACGAAGCCTTTTTATAAAGTTTAAAGTTTAAATGCGGCCTATTATTAAAGTTTAAAGTTTAAAGTTTAAATAATGACAAGTGCATTCACCAGTAATTTCTTTTCACTTTTAACTTCCAAGCATCGCTTGGTCTTATTTCATCCGCGCAACAAGAAAACCGTCTTCGGTATCATAAACGCACACGTCACAAAACGCATCGCTATTTTTAGCCGCGTCAATAAACTGCCTAAGCCGCGCCGAAAGCGTTTTGTACCTTTTCGGGCACTGACCATAAACAAAACCCCTAAACAACACGTTGTCAGCAAACATCGTGCCGCCCGGGTTCAATAACTTTATAATATTGGGCAAAAGTTTGATGTATTGCCCTTTAGAACTGTCAAGAAAAACAAAGTCAAACTTGCGCCCGTCCCTTACCATTTGGCAAGACACCTCAAACGCGTCGCCCGTGTGTAACGTGATGTCGTCCGAAACACCCATCTTGTTAAAGTTGGCTTGCGCCTCTTTTGCGCGCGCAGCGTCAAGTTCAATCGTGTCAATCTTGGCGGGAGTTACCTCGTGCATCAAAATCGCACTAACCCCCACCCCCGTGCCGAATTCAAGGATGGTTTTTGGCGCCGTCATATCAACAAACGCGCACAAATCATCGGCCGTTTGGTCACGAATAACCGGCACTCCTTTCGCCCTTGCCTTGGCCATTAAACCTTCAAAATTTCCTTTAAATTCCATACGCCTTCCTTTGTTTTTACGCCTATTGTGACCTTTTTACACATTTTGCCACAATGAAAACTTGTTGCCTTACACTCTAAAAATAATAGGCAAAATCATTGGGCTGCGCTTAGTTTTCTTATAGAAAAAGTTTCTAAGCGGCTTGCGAATTTGGTTTCTAAGCTCGTTAAAGTCGCGCTCTTGCATATCAAGCGTAACAAGCGTGTCATGCAGCACGCCCTTGGCCTCTTCAACCAACGCCTCTGCCTCGCCCGAATAAACGAACCCGCGTGTTATCATATATGGATCGCTGGTCAACTCGCCCGTTATACCGCTTACGCCGATAACAACGATAACAAGCCCGTCTTCGCTAAGCAACTTTCTGTCTCTTAAAACAACGCTGCCAACATCACCAATGCCAAGGCCGTCAACAAGCATCTCGCCCGCCTGCACCTTGCCCTTAACGCTCATACCGCGCTTGCCAACCTCAACCACCATACCAATCTCTGGGATGATGATATTGTGCCTGTCCATACCAAGTTTCTCAGCAAGATTAGCGTGCTCTTTAAGATGACGATACTCACCATGAACTGGGATAAAATATTGCGGCCTTAAAAGGCTGTGTATAATCTTTAACTCTTCTTGGCAAGCGTGCCCCGAGGTGTGAACGTCGTCATGAATAACAATTGCGCCCTTGCGATAAAGGTTGTTGATAACCTTGTTTACGCAGTTTTCGTTACCCGGAATTGGCGTTGATGAAAAGATAACCGTGTCATTCTCGCCGATAACAAGTTTAGGGAACTCGCCGTTAGCCAGCCTTGAAAGCGCGCTGGTTGGCTCGCCCTGGCTTCCGGTAGACAAAACAAGCACGTTTTTATCATCCATATTAGGCACTTTTTCAACGTCGATAAAAACCGACTTGTCAAACTTAAACTCGCCGATTCGCATACCCGCGTCAATGTTATTTATCATACTGCGACCAACAACCGCCACCTTGCGATTATATTTGATAGCAAGGTCAATAATCTGCTGTACGCGATAAATATTGCTTGAAAAGGTTGCAACAAAAATTCGCCTGTCAGAATTGTCTATAAAGATTTTTTCAAGTTTTTGGCCAACGCTTTTCTCGCTCATCGTGTAGCCCGCGCGCTCAACGTTCGTGCTTTCACAAAGCGCAAGCAACACGCCTTTTGACCCAATCTCGCTGATACGCGGAAGGTCAATCATCTCGCCGTCAATAGGTTCATAGTCAATCTTAAAGTCGCCCGTGTGGAACACAACGCCCGCAGGAGTGGTAATAGACAACGCCATCGCACCCGCAATCGAGTGGTTCACCTTGATAAATTCAACGGTAAACACGCCAAGTTTAACAACGTTGCGCGGACGCACCACGTTCATCTTAACGCCACGAATTTTGTGCTCATTAAACTTGTTTTCAAGCAGCGTAAGCGTCAACTTGCTTCCAAAAATTGGACACTTAAAGTCTTTAAATAGATATGGGATAGACCCGATATGGTCTTCGTGCCCGTGGGTTATAACAAGGCCCTTAATGCGCGACGCGTTCTCTTTAACGTACGTAAAATCAGGGATAACAAGGTCAACACCCGGCATATCCTCGCCAGGGAACGCAAGACCACAGTCTATAAGCAAAATATCGTCGCCATATTCAAGCGCCGTTATGTTTTTGCCTATCTCGCCCACGCCGCCTAAAAACACAACTTTAAGCGCGTTATGACGCGTTTTTGGCTTAGCAATGATTTGTGGTTCTATCTCGTCTTGGTCAAAATTGTTAAATGTAGCGATTTTTACACCCTCTTTTGGTGCATTCGCTACCTGAACTGACTGCCCATTTTGTAAAACCTTAGCGCTTGGTGTCTGAACAGATTGCGCAGTTTTTGGGTTAGTCTTTCTTTGCCCTGCGCGAGGCCTAAACTGGTGTCTTTTAGCGCCACCTGCTTCGTAATAGGTTTTGTTTTCAACGTTAGCATCAGCTGAAAACACTCTTTTTTTAGG
>ULNJ01059163.1_pt1 | contig 10067 bp, 8 predicted proteins | sample 1951891 | NCBI WGS metagenome assembly ULNJ01 (sample SAMEA4835574, study PRJEB28245) | human gut metagenome | biome: gut microbiome; material: fecal sample | place: Denmark | collected 2008 | reverse complement strand
CCCGAACCCTGACTATGCCATATGACACCACTATTCTTTTCCAAGAGTCGAGGCTTGGCCGCCTGAAGCGCATGGTACTGATGTGGACGCATGACCTTCTTAGTACCTCCGTCATTTATTACTCCATATCTGAATAAATCGAAGAATGTTTCTTTCTTGAAGAATTCTTCAAAAGATTCCTTGTCAGACAGTGATACTCCGACTTTATGGTCATCCCGTTTCCATGGACACCAGAACTTTTGTGGCGTTAATATTGTCGCATACTTGAATCCGTTCCTATCACTTGCGGCTACAGTAAACTGGGTTGTCGTGAAGAATGACGGTATCAAGTCTATTTCATTGCTCAGATTCTGCTTTATACCTTCTTCCAATGATACAGTACTCCTTTTCAATTCGATGACGCATAAAGCAATGCCGTTTACATAAATAACCAAATCAGGCCTACTGTGCTTTCCTGTCAGTTCATCAATATAGCTTACTTCCTCTGCTATGGCAAAGTTATTGGCTAAAGGATTATCAAAGTCAAAAAGATATACATTCTCATGATGGTGTTCTGCATCCGGCTGTATCGCAATATGAGTCGTGAGAACTTCGTATAATTTATTATTTGTGTCAGCAAGTACTCCACGCTTGCTGTCAATTAACCTTGCCATTTCCTTTATCTGGCGAATGGCTTCTTCAATTTGTAACTCTGTATATCCGTATTTTTCAGATGAAAGAAACCTTCTAAGTTCAGACTCTATTATCGGAGAGTTACTTTCTCCATTTACTTTAGTAACCGAATTTTTAGGATATTGAAATGAGCCAAGGTATTCATAATTAAGTTTTTCTCTGAATAACTTTATAATCTCATTTTGATATTGTCTTTCCTTTTGTGATATATAGTCTGTCATCTTATGCTATTCTTCAAAGTTAATGATAACAGGATATTCATTCAACATATCCCTTATTTTTTCCCATCCCGGCAGATAGGTATTTAAGAGTCTGTAGAATCTGTCGGTATGATTTCTCTCAACCAGATGTATCATTTCATGTATGACGATATAGTCTATACATTCTATTGGCTTCTTCGCAAGTTCAAGATTGAATAAAATATTTTTCTTCTCCTTACTGCAACTCCCCCATCTTTTAGACATAGACTTGACCTCAAATGATGGCCTTTCTATCTGCATTCTTTTACACCATTTTTCTATAAGTGATGGAAGAAGTTCCTTTAGATTTAACCTATACCATTCTTTAAGAAGATTTTCTGCATTCTCTTGCCTTCTACAATAAATAACGATATAATCTCCTTCAATAGCCACCTCCTGCTTACCGATATTCCTTATTTCAACTCTCAACCTGTATAGCTGTCCCTTATAATAATGGGCTTCTCCGCTAACATACTCCCTCGGTTTCTGGTATTTGTGACTTCTTGCTTCATCAATTTTAGTTTTTAGCCACATATACTTTGAAAGGATGAACATCCTGATCTGCGGTTCACTCATTCCATCAGGAACACTTGCATGTACATTCCCTTCTGGAGGATAAACCGATAAATGTATATGCTTTATCGGTTTATATTCTATATCTATGACAATCCCATTGACTTCCATCACTATATTGAATCTATATTCAAAAGCTCCTTTACATCTACTTACTACTATTTAGCGATCCTGGCAATAATTGTTGAGACATCCATCCCGTATAGATTAAGTTCTCTATGTGTATAGTTACCATTAGCATACTCCAATTTATACACTACATTTATCTCATTTCCGTTTTCATCATTTCTTGGTTCTACTGACGACATTACCAACGGGGCTTGTGTACTGACAATAAACTGGATTTGGGGAAATGTATCCTGTAAAGCCTTTAAAACACGTACCTGTAAAGCAGGATGTAAATGTTCATCTATCTCATCAATAATTATAGTACCATGTGTACGTTTGTAGCATTGATCTCCAAACATTGCTTTATTAAGCAACGCACAACGGAAAGCAATATCCATCACAATATTTACTAATCGACGATAACCATCTGACAGTAATGTGGACTCTGATTCCCTGCCATCGACAAATTTGAAATATACTTTACCTTCATTATGGCGGATATCAATATCACTGATGATATTACAACCATCGGGACCTAATGCGTCAATGATGGCATTTCTGACTGAATTTATCTCTTCTTCTCCCTTTTGCGCTCCTCTCAGAACAAGAAGTCGATTTATCCAACATTCAAACAAGTCTTTACAATCATAACACCCATAATAGCCGAATGAGGGCTTGTGATTGTATTTCTTGAATCTTGTCTTGTCGAACTTCCGTACAGTATGAATACCCTCTGTTGTAAAACAAGCATAAACAGGCAGCGGATTAATCTGTCTTATACTTCTGTCTTCCTGTACGACATGAGAAAGGTGCATAAGGGCAGTTGCATAATCTTTTAATGGTTTTAGACCGGTGACAAGATTCCGGGAATTCTTCTTTGACTTTTTTCTATTTTCAGCTCCACATTTGTATCCAAAGAATAAGAGTCTCCTATTTGTGTCTGAATAGTTGGAAAATCCCATTCGCCTGCGTGAAATACGAGTTCTATAGGTGATTCTGTGATTCCTGTTTCACGGAAATCTTTGTCATCTGCACTTTTCCAAACCGTGTTTTCATCACTATAACCAGAAAAAAATGCATTCATTACTAAATTACAAGCATGAAGCAATGATGTCTTACCAACTGAGTTATCTCCAATTAGTAAATTAACTCCTCTACGAAATTCTATGTTTTTTTCTTCGTAGCAACGGAAGTTTTTTATTGTAATATCACGCATAATATTTCTTTTAAGATTTCTGTACAATCAAAGTTGCCCCATTAATAGTAACTAAGAGACCCAACCTAACAGAAAGTTATACCTTCTAGTCCTGCAGGCACTTATATTTTGCTGATATGCTTGCAGTTACGTACATTACCTTAAAAAGTTCGAGACTTGTGTCCGTCATTCTCCCATTCCTCATACATAGCTATTTAAAGCTCCGTACTGTTTCTATTAGCCTTGTTCTTACCCAGTAAACAGTTTTGTTCTCCATGAGAGATTGTTTTCACACACAAAAATAAGCATAATTATCGAAAAAGAGGAATGAAACAAGCAGAAATAAAGAACGACTGATCCACAGTTTCAACCAATCACAATCTCCTATTTTGATCTTTCTGTCGACCCTGTCCATAAATATTATTTAACTGATTATCAAGATCGTAAGGTATTGAGAAGTTCGCATCACGGAAGATCAAGAAACGATAATGATGTCCTACGAGTTGGAACCCGGAAAGCGCAAGGAAAAACAGTACGGCTTCTACCTAACCGTCTACTTTCTTAGGATGGCTTTCTGCAAGGTGTCTACTGTTTCAGTTTATAAAGAGGAGTTGCATCAAGACGGCATCTTCCCAAAGAGGCACGGAAGATCTCGGGAGTTATGACTGGAAACGGATGAAGGCAAGGACAAGACCGACCGAAACATCACGCCCGGCCATACGTTCCTATATATAATAAGGTAGAGCATAAGCCCCTATATATAATAAGGTATAGGGGCAGATCCTTTGCATCATCGTGCCAACAGATATCCCTACCCTTCCCTATCACCATCGGCCACCAACTGACATCGGGTGCAAGACACGGGAACGGACGCATTAAAAAAGAAAGAAACGGAAGTACCAAAGAAAGAAGGGAACGGGTACGCCAAAGAAAGGAGAAAACAGAAGGAGGCTATAGTTTCCCGGACAAAAGGCATACGCCACGGCAGGGCCGGATAACGGTGATGACACCTGCAAGTCGGGATCGAGAGATCGTAAAGAAAATTAGTATGACTTTCGCTTCTTTTTCTCCCTTCAAGATGCTTTTCCGCAAGGCGTTCACAGCCTCCGTTCAACCGGCAAACGAGGTGAGGCAAAACAGGAAGATAGGTGCGTCCGCGAAGGAATATACTTGCAAGGGCAAAAGAATATATATTAAAAGGCAAAGTAGTATTATGCTCGAGAGGCAAGTTACCATTGGTTACTTTGCCAAGTAATATATGGTAACTTTTCCCGAAATATAAGCATTCTGCAACGTATTGATTTCCAACATCTTGCAGAACAGCAGACAAACCCGGGAACAAAGGGGCTTGCCAGGGACTCCTACTACCCAAAAATCGGGCGGACAGCCACCGAGAAGAAGGCATAAACAGCCTGCAAGTGGACCTGTTGGCCTTCTCATCCGGGATTTCTCGATGTAAGGAAAAATGGATAGAATTTCGTTCTTGCATCCACCTTTGCCGGATCACAAGTATCGTGCTTCCACGCCCTTTCCTCCTGCTCCAAAGGGAACGCAAAGGACCGCCCTACTTCCCTCCTGCCGGCATACGGACAACACCCTTCCACAAGGGTGCTCCGGCGAGCAGCCTGCGGACAAGAGACGCAGGCGAGCGACATGAAAACGGCTCTCATTCTCTCCCTTTCCGACCCGCGACATAGAGCCGGAAGAAGAGAATGAGAGCCGTTGTATCTTATCTTGAGGCGCAATCAGCCACACGGCTGACTACAAAGCAGATACGCAATAATGGAAAATCGTCCTATCGCTTACAGGAGGAGGACACGCACCTCCGCATTGCCCATCTTCTGCAGCTTGTTCATGGGCTGGTGATAGTAGATGCTCTGGATGGCCTTGTTGATGATGCCATGGCCCACCGCCAGCACCGTCTTATCGGGATAGGTCGTGCGCAGATAGGTAAGGAAGTTGATGGCACGGCTCTGCAGATGCTCCAACGACTCGATGTCGTCGGGCCAGGGCTTGTCCTTCAGGTCGGGGATGAACTTGTTGGTGAAGCTTCCCCAGTCGCGCTCACGCAGCAGCGGCGTCGTGTCGATCTCCGGATTGCCATGAGGCTCGGCGATGATCCGGCAGGTGTCGATGGCACGTTTCAGATCGCTCGACACAAAGGCGTCGATCTTCTCATCCTTCAGCCGGTCGCGTACCTCACGGGCCTGCTGACGGCCTGTCTCATTCAGCTCACCCTGTTCCTGGCCCTGCAGGATCTGGGCCTTGTTGTCCACCGTCTCGCCGTGGCGCACTAATAATAACTTTGTCATATTATGTCCGTTTATCTTGTCATTTGATGACGGCGGCGGCGTGCCGCCATCGTCCGTCCGGACTGCAAAAGTACAAAAAAATAGGGCGAAGGCGCATACAATGTACCCATTTATTTATTATTTTTGCAGTATATAAAAACCATCGTCAATTCATATCATTGCATGAAGACAAAAGTCAGTATTCTCCTGCGTTCAATCGGAGCCATCATCATCGGTGCCCTCCTGATCAAGTATAGCAATAACGCCGTGCTGTGGCTCACCATCCTCATCGGCGTCATCTTCCTTCTCTCCGGCCTCGTGTCGTGCATCACCTATCTGACCGGCCGGAACCGCAAGGGCATCGACGGCATACAGATTCTCGATGCCACGGGACGCGACATCACGCCCGCACGGCCCTCCTTCCCCATCATCGGACTGGGCAGCCTGCTGCTGGGAGGCCTGCTGACCTTCGCCCCCTCGCTGTTCATCAACTTCCTGGTCTACGGACTGGCCCTCATCCTCATCCTCGGCGCGCTCAACCAGTTCTTCAACCTCGGCTCCGCCTCCCGCATCGTCAAGATCGGCCTGTTCTGGTGGATTGTCCCCGCACTCATTCTCCTCACCGGCCTCATCGCCCTTGTTAAGCCCAGCATCATCGCCACGGCTCCCCTCTACATCATCGGCTGGTGCATGATCATCTATGGCGTGGTGGAAATGATCAACAGCATCAAGATCAGCCGCTGCCGACGCGACTATGCCAAGGCGGTGGAGATACGCGAACAGCAGGAAACTGCCAACAGCCAGACCGCCAAAGAGACGGACAAGACGCCCCAACCCTAACCGCACAACCAGAAAATACAAGGCATTTTAGCATCCGGACGCACCACGGTGCCTCCCTACATCGTCCCACACGACAATCGCCAGGACGATACCGCCCACACCCGGATAGGGATGAGCCGGACATAGGGACGTACCACGGTGCGTCGACATTTATAAGTGCGTCGACATATATAAAACGACCCTGATATCCCAACCAACCTTTGACGATCGCATATCCATCTAACCTAAACCCTCATTTGACTGCAAGCACTTATTGTCTTGGCTTGCCCGACACCCTTTCTCTTCCATGCAGTTGGAGCTTAACCGCCGACTTCAAGAAACGGAAACCGGCTTGCGCTGCAGGCGTCTTCTGACAGACGAAGACCAAACCTAAATAAGGGAAAATGTGAAATTCAAGGCTGTTACCGGTAGGGAGAATGTGAAATATAAGAGCTTCGATAGTGGGGAAAGTGTGAAAATATAGCCTATATTAAGTACGGAAAATGTGAAAAACAGGGGTCAGAATAGTGCGGATTATGTGAAAATTGCTATATTTGCAGATATATAAAAAGAACGCTTGGAAACATGGAGAAGATACTGAAAAGAAAGATCGACCAATATCTTACTGACTGGAAAAATAAGCCTGACAGAAAGCCTCTGATCGTTAAGGGAGCGCGTCAGGTAGGCAAGACACGCTCTATAGAGTGGTTTGCCGGCCAGAATTATGCAAGCGTGATAGAGATCAATTTTATCGAACAGAAAAAATACCGCGAGATATTCAATGACGGCTTTGAAGTAGACGACATACTGAAGAATATCTCGCTGCTCAATCCTGAATTTAAGTTCATTCCCAGCGACACCCTCTTTTTCTTCGACGAACTGCAAGCGTGTCCCAACTGCGCCACATCGTTGAAGTTTTTTAAGCTTGACGGCCGTTTTGACGTTATCTGCTCAGGTTCGCTCATGGGAATCAACTATAAGGAAATCGAGTCGAACAGCGTAGGGTATAAGGAGGACTACGAGATGCACTCGATGGACTTTGAGGAATTTTTGTGGGCAAGAGGCTATACCGATGAGTTCATATCCGACCTATACAGCCACATGCTCGACATCAGGCCCCTCTCCCAACTGCAGATGGACACCCTACTCGGCCTGTTCCGCGACTATGTCATCATCGGGGGCATGCCCGAAGTAGTCAGTACGTATGTAAGAAACAAGAATTTCAGCGGCACGCTCGACATTCAGCGGCAACTGCTGAAGGACTATGAGGAAGACATAACCAAATATGCGGAAGGACTCGACAAGGCTAAGGTGAAGGCTGTATATAACCATATCTCAACCTTTCTGGCCAAGGAGAACAAACGTTTTCAGATAACCAAGATAGCCAAGAACGCACGCAACAGAGACTATATAGGTTGCATAGAATGGCTCAGCGATGCCGGAGTGATCAACGTGTGCTACTGCCTTAACCAGCCCGAACTGCCTCTCAAGGGCAACTATGATCCTAAGATGTATAAGATATATTTTAAGGATACAGGACTGCTCATTGCCTCGCTTGACGAAGAGGCGCAGGAAGACCTGAGGGCTAACAAGAATCTCGGTACATACAAAGGAGCCATATATGAGAATATCGTAGGTGACATGCTCGTTAAGCAAGGCTACCAGTTGTTTTATTACAATAGCGACAAGCCTGCCCTTGAGATGGACTTCTTCATAAGAGACGCCGATTCGCTCATACCTGTGGAGGTAAAAGCCAACGACGGGGCTACAGCCTCACTGAACAAGTTGCTAAAAGACGACAAATATCCTGACGTGAAATATGGTATCAAACTGGGATACAAGAACATCGGATTTAATGGCAAATTCTATACTTTTCCCTATTTCCTGTCTTTCCTGCTGCGTAGATTCGTAGCAGAAAGGAAATAAAGGAATTCCTACCTTTATCGTATCAGCCATCTCACCCATATCCGCCATTAGGCCACAGGCATCTATTTCATCCGGCTGCCCTGACACCCTTCCTCTTCCATGCAGTTGGAGCTTAACCGCCGACTTCAAGAGACGGAAACCAGCTTGTGCCACAGGCGTCTTCTGACAGACGAAGACTAAACCTAAATCGGGGAAAATGTGAAATTCAAGGCTGTTCTCGATGGGGAAAATGTGAAATATAGGAGCCTAAATAGTGGGGAAAGTGTGAAAACATAGCCTATATTCAGTACGGAAAATGTGAAAAACAGGGGGCGGGATTGTGCAGATTATGTGAAAACACTCTCCTTACCAACGATCCCCACCATCCCGAAGGAGGACACAAGGTCCTGACATCTTACCCTATTTCCCAGCCTATCATTCCATAAAAAATGCACCCCAAAAGTCATCGTTGACTTTTGGGGTGCACCCTTCTTATTAGGACATCTTCTTCCGACATCCCTCCGCCGTGACTCTTATCAGTCCGGCCGGAGCGGACAAGCCGTAGAATGATGTTACTGATACTTCTTGATCTGATCGGCCGCCCGCGGATCGCCCAGCTCCTGTGCCTTGCGAAGGGCTTCCAGACCCTCCTTCTTCTTCTTCAGCTCGCACAGGGCAATACCTTTTATAAGATAGATGTCCGCATACTTGTCGGTGAGGCTGATGGCCAGATCGCAGGTGCGCACGGCATCCTCCAGCTTATTGACGCGGAGCTGCAGGCTAGCCATCTCCGCATAGTAGGTAGGCTCGGTGCGGTTGAGCATGATGGCGTGTGCGATGTCGTTGAGGGCCAGCTGATACTGACGGAGCTTCATCTCACAACTGAACTTCAAGTAGTAGAAGTCGGCCGTAGCGTTATAGTTCATCAGTGAGTCGTAGCGCAGATAGTCCATGAAAGCCTTGCGCGTCTCACCCATCTCGTCGTAGATCTGACCGCGGGTCAACACATAAGGAGCCGACGGCGTTCCCGGCTGTACGTTCACGGCCTGGTCGAGCAGCTGCAGGATCTCGGTCTTCGGCGCCTTCAGCTGTGTCTTGCACTGTGCCGCCTCATAGAACACCTCTCCGTTCTTGCCCAGATCGGTCTGCTGCAGCTCGGTGAAGATGTTGAGGGCCTGCTGGTAATCGCCCTGGGCGAAGATGGCCTGTGCCTGCTGATGACGGTAGACCGGCAGCGGGTTGTTCTTGTAAGCCTCCTCGGCGAGCTCCTGCGCACGCTTCATGGTCCAAAGGGTGAAGGTGGAGTCGGTGGGATAGATGCTGTAGGCATACACCTGCTTGGCGTAGTTGCTCAGCGCCTCATCCTTATGGGTGGCCTGCTTCACGCCTTCCTGCAAGGTGTTGTCGGCATCGGCGAGCCGCCGCTGGCTGATCTCACGTCCGGCCTTGAGGTCGTAGCCTGTGGCTGAGGCGGGGAACTGACGGATGAAGTCGCTGATCATGGCGTCGTAGCGTACGCTGTCGTTCTGCTCGCCCGGGAGCATCAGCATCACCGTGGCCTGCTGCTCATCATCGGGCAGTGCGGGACGGATGCCAGTGGCACGCAGCACCGGATCGTTGACCGAGAGACCACTCACCTGAAAGGAGGCCGTCAGACGGGCATCGGCAGAGAACGCCTGCCCACCCTCGGAGGGACGCTGCATGATGCCGAGCAGCTCGCCCTGCTCATTGATGACGGGACAGCCCAGATCGGTAGACGACACGTCGTTGTCGTTGAAGACATAGTAGTTGAGCGTTGTCTGGAACTTCTCCACACGCTCCACCTTGATGTTCTTCGAAGTGGCCTTCTTCACGCTGTAGCCCACCAACGTCACCGATGTCGCAGGCGCGTCCGTGGCCGTGAGCGGCAAGGCCGGCTCCTTCTCGCCGTCCTTGATGCGGAAACGGCAGAGATCGTACATCTCCGAGGCGCCGATCATCACGTCGACCTCATGCTGCTGGCCGCGCGCATCGACCACGATGGCACGCTGTGCCCCATTGAAAGCCGACCAGGCGGCGATGCCCTCACCCGGCTTGCCCGTGAAGACGCCATAAGAGGCGCTGTGGATAGAGCCGTCGGCATTGAAGGTGGTGAGGGCGAAGACGCTCCCGGCTGCCTTCTTCACTGCAGCGGTCTGCGCAGCCGAAGGGAGGGCGATGAGAGCGAATAGTGCAATAATGATATTTCTGACTGATTTCATGATCTATGATAATTTCAATAAGTTT
>ULNJ01017542.1_pt1 | contig 10090 bp, 9 predicted proteins | sample 1951891 | NCBI WGS metagenome assembly ULNJ01 (sample SAMEA4835574, study PRJEB28245) | human gut metagenome | biome: gut microbiome; material: fecal sample | place: Denmark | collected 2008 | reverse complement strand
GTGGGAGCTTTGAATTTAAAAATCAGTCGGTCACATAGGGCAGGAGAGCGATCTGACGGGCTCTCTTGATAGCCTCGGTGAGCTGGCGCTGATGCATTGCGCAGGTACCGGTTGTACGACGGGGAAGGATCTTGCTGCGCTCGGAAATGAAGCGGCGAAGCTTTGCAGTATCCTTATAGTCGATGCTGGTGGCCTTATCTACGCAAAACTGGCAGACTTTTCTGCGCTTGCGGTTTTTGGGATTGTTCTTATCGAAAGCCATTAGCTGTATCCTCCTATATTATTTTTAAAACGGCAGTTCGCCGTCATCGTCGCCAAGATCGGAAAACGCCGACGCGCCCATCGACATCGAGGGGGCCGGAGCATCGTAGCTTGAGGAGTGACGGGGCTCACCGCGCATGTCGCCGCCTTCGCGGCGCTTGCTTTCGCCGAAATACATGTTGTCAACGACGACCTCGGCGCTGCGGCGCTTGCCGCCCTCGCGGTCGGTCCAGTCGCGGATCTGCAGTCTGCCGGAAACGACAGCCATGCTGCCCTTGGCGAAATACTTGCTGACAAACTCAGCAGTCGAACGCCATGCGACGCAGTCGATAAAATCGGTCTGCTTCTCGCCGCCGTCGCGGCCGCCGAAATCGCGGTCAACGGCAAGGGTGAACGATGCGACAGGGGTCTGTGACTGAGTGTATCTCAGCTCCGGGTCACGGGTCAGGCGGCCCATGATCGTGATGTGATTAAGCATAACTCGTCTCCTTACTCAGCACGCAGGGTGATCAGGCGACGCATGATGCCGTCGGTGATGCCGAGGATACGGTCCAGCTCTGCGGGGAAATCCGCGCCGCTGGTGAACTTCATCAGCACATAGTAGCCTTCAGAAATGTAGTTGATCTCGTAAGCGAGCTTGCGCTTACCCATCTCCTCCAGTTCGTCCAGGGTACCATGAGCCTCAACGAGCGCCTTGAACTTCTCGACGACAGCAGCGGTCTGCTCCTCGGTGAAGTTCGGGTTGATGATGTACATTACTTCGTACTTCTCAGTTGCTTTTGCCATGGTTTGCACCTCCTTCTGGTCTTTTGGCCCCCGATTTCTTCGGGAGCAAGGATAGCCTGCGCATACTCGCAGACCATAACATTATATCCGATTTTCTCCGTTTGTCAAGTTTTTTTAGTGGCGTCAATTCGCCTCTAAAATTACGCCTCCAAAACACCGTAGTGGTTTTTGAGGAACTTGACGAAGCGGCGCGCGGAGGTCGAGGCGGACTCGAGCGACTTGATCGCGACGCCGACGCGCACGACGACGGGGATCTCGAGAGGTATGGTTTTTACCTGCTCCTCGTATCCGGCGAGCGAGAGCGACGACAGGATCGACACGCCCAGGCCGCACGAGACCATGGACAGGATCGCCGCATCATCCGAAGCCGTTACATGGATGCGCTTTGCGTCCGGCGGCAGCAGCTTTTCGGAATACTGCTCCTGACAGGTGATAAACGGCTCCTTCAGGAGCCTGTCGATGGAAATGCGTTCCTTTTCCCAATGAAACTTCGGTGGCACGACCGCAATGAGCGGAACGCGCGTAAGGGGTATCCACTCGAAGCCCTCGGCGCAGGTCTCGTCCACGAGCGCAAGCTGAACCTCACCCTTTTGAAGCAGCGCCGGCATCTCATAGCCGCGGATGGTCACATCTATCTGAATATCGGGGTAAAGCGCCTTGAACTCCTGCAAAAGCTGGGGCAGCGCAGAGCGCGCAATGCTCGCAAAGCAGCCGAGGCTGAGCTGGTGGCGCTGGGTGCGGCTTTGCGCGGCAGCCTCCTGGCGCAGCGCGTCGCAAGCATCGATAACGCCTTTTATATAAGGAAGAAGATGCTCTCCCTCTTCCGAAAGGCGGACGCCGTGACTGCCGCGATTGAGCAGCGTGCAGCCCAGCTCTGCTTCAAGATTATTCACAAGATGCGTCATTGCCGATTGCGTGTAGCCAAGCTCCGCCGCGGCCTTGCTGAAGCTGCCGCGATCGACCGCTGTCAGCACTGCGCGCAGTCTTCCGTCATCCATAACGCTCACACCTTTCTTATATCTATAATTATTGCCATGCAAATATAACACGCCAAATCGACACATTCAACAACATTTGGTTAACATTTTATCACGCGTAATATGAAATTATTTTGTGCATAGTATTAAAGTTTTTAATACAGAGATGAATAAGAGTGATTTCCGCAATCATGAAAAAAATGATATCCTTTATTCACATTTTTCAACACATTGCACATATTGGGTTGAAGTGTAACAGTGTGCAGCGTTTTTGCAGAGCCGCTGCGCAGCAGATGAGAAAGAAAATGATGAAAGAGGAAAATTGAATGAATCTTCAGAACAAACCCCACACTGTCCGCGACATTATCGTCGTCGGCTTTGCGTTGTTTGCGATGTTTTTCGGCGCAGGCAACGTCATTTTCCCGCCGTATCTCGGCGTTGAGGCAGGTCCCGAATGGCTCGGCGGCTTCTCGGCATACTTCATTGCGGACATCGGTCTTGCAATGTGCGCGGTCTTTGCGCTTCTGCGTGTCGGCAGCAGCGAGGCCGTCACCGCGCGTCTGGGCAAGGTCCCGGCCGCAATACTCATGAGCGCGCTTATCCTTTGCATCGGCCCCATGGTCGCAATCCCCCGTACCGCCGCAACCACCTTTGAAATGGCAATTGTCCCGAACATCAGCGGCGTTTCCTCCGTTGTGTTCTCCATAATATTCTTCGCGATCATCCTGTTTTTGTGCATCCGCCAGTCGGCCGTCGTCGATATCGTCGGCGCGATCCTGACTCCGCTGCTGCTTGTCGGACTTGCGGTCATCATAATCAAGGGCGTTGCAACGCCGCTCGGCGAGATATCGCTCACCCCGAACGCCGACAACGTCATTCTCGGCGGCATCAAGGCCGGCTACCAGACCATGGATGCGCTTGCGGCGCTGCCCTTCGGCATCATAATCCTCCAGAGCGCTGCCTCCAAGGGCTACACCACCAACGGCCAGAAGTTCAAGATCGTCTCCGGCTCGGCAATCCTCGCAGCCGTGCTGCTGCTCGGCGTTTACATGGGCCTGTGCTACCTCGGCGCTACCGTTTCGGCTCAGTACGGCCTTGAGATCGGCCGCGCAGAGCTTGTTATGGCCATCGTTGAGGCGCTGCTCGGCAAGGCCGGCATGATCATCTTCGGTGTTGTCGTGGGCCTTGCCTGCGTCACCACCGCCATCGGTCTGACCAGCTCCGCCGCTGCTTACTTCACCGAGCTGTGCAGCGAGAAGGTGCCCTACAAGGCATTCGTTATCGCCATCTGCGTATTCAGCGCAGTTGCATCCAACCTCGGCCTCGACCGCATCGTTTCGATCGCAGCTCCCGTGCTGGACATCGTTTATCCCCCTGCACTGGTCGTTATCTTCATTTCGCTCATTATCCCCAAGGCAGATGACTATGTCAGCCGCGGCGCAGCCCTCGGCGCAGTCGGTGCGAGCATCCTGTGCGCGTTCAAGGTTCCCGCAATGGAGCACCTGCCCCTGTACGACATGGGTCTGTACTGGATTCTCCCGGCCGTCGTTTTCGGTCTGCTCGCCTTCGGCCTCGCGGCTGTCGTAAAGCCCAAGAAGAGGTCCGAAGTGGAAGCAAGCGTCTGATATTTCAAGCCACGAGCTTCGGCTCGTGGCTTTTTCACGCAAAATACGCACAACAAAGCCCCGGAGCTTGTCCGGGGCTTTGCTGCAAAGTGTGCATAAAGTGAAGATAAAAGGAGTATAGAACTTTGCTATGGTAAAGGGAAGGTTGAACCGGTGTCCGGTTCGATATCGCGCAGAGCGGAGACCTGACCGCCCTGCGGACATAGAAGATACATATGGGGGTTACGATATGCATTCTACCTTATGCGCCGCCCTTTGTCCGCTCCAAAACGTCATTCCTATGCTCCAAATAGGTTTTAGTGGCGCATTGAAGCAGCTACGGATACATATATTGCGGTATCCCGGTATCGAGACTGCCGACAAAACCGTGCGGTTTCTCCGCGGATGAGAGCTAATAGCTGACAGCCGAGAGCCATTGTGTGCGCTAAAGCGCACTTATTTGAATATACAACCCCTCAGTCGGCAGAGCCGACAGCTCCCCTTGCAGGTGAGCCAATGAGGTGCGGTGCAAAATTCAGCAACGTACTAACGTAGCGCGAGGCAACCATGGTTTGGTCGGTAACTTCGACACCGGGCGGCAAAAACTCCGCACCGCACTTGCGTTACGCGAGAGTTTTACGGTTTTGTCGGTTGTCTTGAACCGGGCAACAAAATCCTTTGCCGTACTCACGTTACGCGAAACGGCACGGTTTTCTCCGCACCCTCGAACCGGGTTACTGCAATATGCGTATCCGCAGCCGCGTCAAATCGCCTCTAAAAAACTAAAAAACAAAGGAGGTATCGACGGTGACGACGGCGAAGTGGCCGGGGAGCTTTTCCTCGACAGTGCGGCATATGATATCGCGGAACTGCTCTGGCGTTTTGCCGCAGCCGGTGTCCATAACGACGTCGAAGATGAGGTTTGTGTGGCTCGGCCCCATGACCATGCGGAAATCGTGAATGCCGCGCAGCCCGTCAACGTCCTTGAGAGCCTCCTCGAGCGCGGCGTGTTCGGCATTTACCTGCTCGTTATCGGTCTCGACGGGATCCATGTGGATCGTCGCGTCGCAGCCGAGCGTGCTTTTCAGCTCGCGCTCGACGGTGTCGATGCTGTCATGCAGCTCGAAGATATCGCCGCGGCCGTCTACCTCGGCGTGCAGAGAGATCATCATTCTGCCCGGGCCGTAATCGTGAACAACGAGGTCGTGCATGCCGATGACGGCGTCCGAGCTCATGACTATATCCTCGATGCTTTTGACAAGCTCCGGATCGGGTGCCTGACCGAGCAGCGGCGAGAGTGTGTCCTTTGCAACGCCGTAGCCGGCAAAGAGGATAAACACCGCGACCGCCGCGCCTGCCCAGCCGTCGATGTTGACCTTAAACAGCCAGCTTACGCCCATCGAGAGAAGCACGACCGTCGTTGCGACGGAGTCGGACAGGCTGTCCGCACCCGTGGCGGCCATGGCCGAGGACGAGATCTTTTTGCCGACGCTGCAATTATACGCAAACATATACAGCTTGACGAGGATTGACGCAAGCAGTATCGCCGCCGGGAGCAGGCCGACCTCGACCGGCTCGGGGCTGAGTATCTTTTCAACCGAGCTTATCAGCAGCTCAACGCCCATGATGACGATCAGCGCCGCGACTGCGAGGCCGGAGATATATTCTATCCTGCCGTGGCCGAACGGGTGGTCGGGATCGGGCTTTTTGCCCGAAAGCCGGAAGCCCAGCAGCGATATCGCCGACGCGCCGGCGTCGGATAGGTTGTTGAACGCATCGGCGGTTATGGCTATCGAACCCGAGATCGCGCCGGCGGCATATTTTCCGGCAAACAGCAGTGCGTTGAGGAATATCCCCAGCAGGCTGCACAGCGTTCCGTAAGCCTTGCGCACCGAAGGATCCGTATACTCCGTCGGATTTTTTATGAACAGTTTTGATAACAGCTTAACCATTTTACGGCAGCACTTTCGCGCTCTCCTTATATTGTTTTGCACCTTGCGGCGCACACGAATTATATAACGCTTTTATCCCAAACACAAGGAAATTAATAAAAACTTGACAATAATCCCTTGATGTTTTTTTATCTGTGTAATAAAATATGTAGATACATCACCCGTGGGAGAATCAGATGCACAAATTAGCCAAATTTATCATAGACAGCAGAAAAATAATACTTATTCTTTTCATTGCGGCCGCATGTATGTCGGCGTACACGATGCGCCTTACGACGGTTCAGAACGATCTTTATCAGTTTCTTCCCGCCGAAACGGAGACGCGGCGCGGCCTGAAGGCTATGGACGGCGAGTTTATCACCTACGCGACGGCCGACCTTATGATCGAACACATTTCGTATGACGACGCGCTGGCGCTGTCGCAGGATATAGCGGAGATCGACGGCGTGCGCCAGGCAAGCTTTGATGATACACAGGAGCACTATAGATCCGGCACGGCGCTCATAAACATAAGCTTTGCCGGAAAATCGAGCGACGAGATATGCACACAGGCTCTTGACGAGATAAAATCGCTCGTCGGAGGAAAGTTCGACCGGGATAACGTGAAGCTCTACACCGAGGTCGGCACGGATTTCAGCAGCACGCTGCTGGGCGAGATGCTCATAATAGGCGCACTGAGCGTAGTTACGGTCATAATCCTGCTGCTTCTTACCTCGCGCAGCTATGCCGAAGTGCCTGTGCTGCTGATAACCTTCGCAATGGCTGCGGCCATTCAGCAGGGTACGAATTTTTTGTTCTCGGAGATATCATATGTCGCAAACTCCGTAACGCTCATTTTGCAGCTTGCTCTGGCGATCGACTATGCCATCATCCTGTGCAACCGTTTTTCCGAGGAGCAGCGGTATTTTGAGCCGTATGACGCGGCGGTGGAGGCACTGTCGAAGGCTATACCCGAGATAGCCTCGTCCTCGCTGACGACCATCGGCGGCCTTGTCGCGATGACGTTCATGCAGTTCGGCCTCGGCGGCGACCTCGGCAAGGTGCTGATAAAATCCATACTTATCTCAATGCTGACGGTGTTCCTGCTTATGCCGGGACTGCTTCTGATGTTCAGCCGATCCATTGAAAAGACAAAGCACCGCAGCTTTATGCCGAACATAAACGCGATCGGCCGCTTTGCGTGGAAAACGCACAAGATCGTGCCGCCGGTGTTCATCTGTATCGCGGCGGCTGCGTTCTTCTTTTCGAGCATGTGCCCGTTTTCGTATAACTACAGCGACGATTACCCCCTGCGCCTGAACGAAACGCAAAAGGCGCATCAGCAGATCATAAACACATTCGGGAACAATAACATGATGGCGCTCGTCGTACCGACGGGCGATTATGAGACGCAGGCGAAGATGCTCGACGAGATATCGGAGCTTGACCACGTCACCTCGGTTCTCGGCATTGCCTCCGTTGAGGTCATGGACGGCTACCGCCTCGGCGATAAGCTGACCATCGGCGAGTTTTCCGAGCTTGCCGGACTTGACGACACGAGCGCGAGCGCGCTTTTCGTCTACTACGCTGCGCGCCACGCCGACTACGACCAGGTGCAGAGCAACATGCGCGAATATAAAATTCCGCTTATCGACCTGTTTCTGTTCCTGTATGACGTTGCCGAGGACGGCACGATAGAGCTTGAGCAGGACAAGCTTGATATGATCGAAAGCCTGTATGCCCAGCTTTCCGACGCCAAGGCACAGCTTCAGGGTCAGCACTACAGCCGCATGCTCGTTTATTCCGACCTGCCCACGCAGTCGGACGAAAGCTACGAGCTTATCACGCAGATCCACGGCGTTGCCGACAGCTACTACGGCGACGATGTTTACGTCACCGGCAACGCTACCGCCGCGCGCGACCTGAAGGATTCGTTCTCGACGGATAACATTCTGGTCAGCGTGCTGTCGGCAGTGTTCGTCGTGCTGGTCATCATGTTCGTGTTCCGCTCGGCAGGACTTTCGGTGCTGCTCATTGCGGTCATTCAGGGCAGCATCTGGCTCAACTTCTCGATATCGTATTTCACGCAGAACTCCATCTTTTTTGTCGGATATCTAATCGTAAGTGCGATACAGATGGGTGCAAATATCGACTATGCCATCGTCGTTTCAAACCGCTATCTTGAGCTGAGGCAGCGCAATGTTTCGCGCCGCAAGTCGATACGCCTTGCGCTCAACGGCGCTCTGCCCACGCTCGTCACAAGCGGCAGCATACTCGTCATCGCCGGACTTCTTATCGGCTTTATAAGCACCGAGAGCATAATTTCCGTCATCGGACTTGTGCTCGGCCGCGGAACGATAATATCGCTGGTGCTGGTGCTGTTCGTTCTGCCGCAGATGCTCGTCTGGGGCGACAGATTTATCTCGCGCACGACCGTCAAGGGCAGAAGGCTTCGCCTGCATCCGCTTTTTGACGAGGACTTCGAACAGATAGCGCTCAGAGACAGGGCGCGCAAGGGAAAGTAATTCCGCAGGAAGCACTGGGGGGAATGTGTTTCCGCAGGAGAAAGGAAGATATAATGAAAAGAACACTGTTAATGATCATGAGCATCCTGCTCGCTGCAAGCTCGGTATTCGGTATCATTGCGGCAGGACGCGGCTCGGATGAGCTGTCGGACATCATGCGCTTCAAGCGCGGCCAAAAGGCCGATATCATCGACTTTGTCGATGTCCTCGATAAGCGTGTTGCCGATCTGCGCAAGGCGGAGGAAAACCGCACCGAGGACGAAAAGGACTACACCGAATCCGTTGTGACCGACCAGAAGGGCAACGAGCAGCTCAGTCAGGGCACGCAGGAATATAACGCCGGAGCGGCAAAGATCGCCGCAGGCCAGGCGGAATACGACGCTGCCGAGAAGCAGTATAACGAAAAGCTCGCCGAGTATCAGGCGGCAGAAAAGCGCCTGAGCGAGGGCGAAGCTCAGCTCAACGACGCGAAGGCTCAGCGCGACGCGGCGCAGGCCAAGCTCGACGCGGCAACGCCGTCATACGAGCAGGCAAAGCAGCTTTTTGCTTTCATCGATCAGCATCCTGCGCTTCAGATAGCCGAAAGCATCCTGCGCGGCTTCGGATTCACCTCGCTTGACGAGGCGAGGGCCGCGATGAAGGAATATGAGGACGGTCAGGCGCAGCTTGCCGAGGCAAACGCCCAGATATCCGCCGCCGAGCAGGAGATAAACGACGGCAAGGCTCAGCTCGCCGCCGCGAAAACTCAGCTGGATAACGGCAAGGCTCAGCTTGACGCTGCAAAGGCTCAGCTCGATAACGGCAGAGCGCAGCTCGCCGTGGCCAAAAATCAGCTCAACGCCGGACAGCAGAAACTCAACGACAACGTTGATAAAATGAATGATCTCAAGGAAACGCTCACCGAACAGGACGATGCCGAGGCCGCAGTCAAATCGGGCATTGCCGTGCTCATGGAAAACGAGGGCATTGCAAAGCTCGTGAGCGACGAGAGCGACTACGAAGCCGTGCTCCAGGCCGCGCGCGACTATGTCGAGGACGATGCCGACAAGCTCAACAGCGAGCTTGACGTGCGCCAGAACCTGTATAACCTTCTGCGCATTATAAGCATCGTCGGCGTTCTCGCCGGAGTTATCGGCGTTCTCGCCTCGCTCAAGCCCAACCGCACGCGCATCTATGCGGCGACCGGCGCCGCCGGCATTGCCGCTGTCGCATCCCTTGCGCTGAACATCTACGGTCTGTCAAACGATTACCGCAGCTTTGCCTATGCGCTCGAGGACGGCTCGGGCAACGGGCAAATGCAGCTTATAGCAATGCTCGTGCTGCTTGCCGTTTCGGTCATAGCGGCGATAGTCGCCGTCATCTGCGGCAGAGCGTACACCGATGCCGTAAACGGCAGGGAAAAGTCGAAATATACACGCCCATCGGAGGCCGTTGCCGCTCAGCCCGAGCTTGATGCAGTCGAAGAGGACGACGATGACGATGAGCCGGCTCCCAAGCCGCGCCGCAGGGACAACAAGAGTAAAAAGCACCGCACCGAAAAGCTTGAATACACGCCCGAGCCGGACAGCATCGACGAGCTTACCGAGCAGACCCGCCGATTCAATGAGGAGGCCGAAAAGCTCGAAGCAGAGGCTCGCAAAAACGATTACGAAAAGGCGCGCCGGGAATACGAGGAGGCTCGCCGCAGATTTGAGGAAGCTCGCCGCCGCTCGGAAGAGAATAAGTGACAAACGGTATTACGCCATCCGGGTTCTCCGGATGGCGTTTTGAACAGGAGAACAGAAATGGACAGAGACACTCTGCGGCAGTATATCCTTGAAAACTATGCCGCCGTAAACGATTTCCCTTGGATATCGAATCCGACCTACGAGGTCTTTCGCCACGAAAGCAGTAAAAAGTGGTTCGGCCTCGTCATGGAGCTGCCGCGCCACAGGCTGGGCGAGCCCGGTGATGACATGGTCACGGTCACAAACTTAAGCTGACGAGAGTCGAACACGTATCGGTTT
>ULNJ01010757.1_pt1 | contig 10149 bp, 6 predicted proteins | sample 1951891 | NCBI WGS metagenome assembly ULNJ01 (sample SAMEA4835574, study PRJEB28245) | human gut metagenome | biome: gut microbiome; material: fecal sample | place: Denmark | collected 2008 | reverse complement strand
GTGAAGTGCATAGTTTGTATGTTTAGTGGTTTGGTCACTCCTAAATTACAAACTTCAGGGATGACACGCAAGGGTCGGCCCTTTTTTACGACTTATCAGACACACTTTTTGAGACAGTATCCGACTAAATAACGGTGACTATATTAATAACTTAGCAGAGCCTTTGGGGATATTGAAGATGTAAAAACAGCGCAGAAAGAAAACTTGACACAGTTTCTGTTTACACTACCAACTATTCCTATAATAAAAAGATCACATATACATCCAATCTTCCTGTAAGTTATTAAGTTTAATTAGTTTATTTATATGATAACTCACGATAAACATCGTATGATTAGCCTGATTTGTCTTTCCTTCATACTTTTCAATAAGTGGAAGTCCCTTTTCTCGAAGGAACTTGTAATCCTTGAATTCGTTAGGAGCTGTTAGGATTTTAGCCTTCCAAAAATCAGTCACAAAATGATTAATAATAGGTTTTATATCTTCACCCAAGATTTGAATCAATTGTTTCTCCAACATAGGCAAAAGGTCAATTAGAAGTGAGAATGCATAATCAGCCTCACTCTGATAAGTTGTCATCAGATAAGCACAAATATAAACAACATAGTTATCATTCATGTCCAACTTATTAATTTCCGCTATATAGTCTTTATCATACGTAGGTCTATCAAACACAGATTTCACTAGTTCAAATTTTTCAGGATTATTCACTGGATGATAATTGTCCAACACCTTCTTAATGAGTTTCAAGCCACTATCATCTCCACGAAGATTCTGACTAAGCGACACCATTAGAAGAGGTACTATACAAAACTCAACAAACTCAAAGTCTGCATTTTCTTTATGCAGTTTAGGGTGATTCTCATAACTAATGCGCTGCGCTTCACATGTATGATTAATTACAAAAAGTATGGCATCTTTATCATTATCCTCAATAAAATATGGTAATAACAGGAAGAGTAGATAATGAATCTCGAGAACTTCGCCTCTTTTCTTGCATGCATCCAATGTTCTATGCGCCCATTCACGAGCCAAATCCCTTAAGCCGACCATTTTACACAGTTGACACATCTGATAACTGGATGTATAGATACGGTCTTCACTATATAGATTATCAAATGAACTTAAGTCATTTTCAGTGAACATCCCATGATAAGGAATCGCTAGATCTTTAGGCATAGGTTTGTTATCCAAGTCACACTGATACTTTATTATTAGACACCCTAATAAACAGATAAAGCTCTTGGCAAATTTTTCTTTGCCATCTTGAAGGTCATTCGTGACAAAACGCACACATTCTGATAGTTTTTCAACAGCTTTCTGTCTAATGCCCGCACACCAATATGCATATGACAACTCTCCTATGCACTGATAGTATTCATATATATCTATACGATGTTTAACATCAGAAACATATTGTAGTGCCTCTTCAAGTTCTTTTACTGCCGCTTCAATATCAGTCTCAGCCAAAACGTATGCCATCATTTGCTTAACATACAACATAATATTGGGAATCAACTCGGTATCAGCAATCGAAAGTGACCTTTTAAAGTAATTAAGAGCATGACCATGTACTTCAGCAACATCTCGGAAGTAGCTATTCCCCATTGAACCATTCAAAATCAACTGCGCAAATGGCAATTTCTCATACTTAGAATACTTGCTTTCATATAGCGATCGAGCTTCTTCATAACGGTGTTCAGAGTTAAAAATCTCCATAATTGCAAAAACACAAGCGATAGCAAGTTCTGAGCAGCGCTTAAGTTCTGCTTCTTCCAAAATTCTGAATAATATCTTCACACGATCATTAACGGGTTTACCCCCTAAATGATATCTCCAAAGTCGTTCTATTGCAAGATAACAACACTCGCAAATTACATGGTCATTATGTGAGTATTCAATATCATCTGCCTTGAATACATCAAGCCAGTTAATGAAATCTTGTTCATTAGACAAACGCAGAAGGAAAAACCAAATGTTATTATCAAAAAATGGTTTTGCATCTCCAATAGTCTTTAATAGTTTATTGTCATCACCTTTACTTTCCATGTATCGATGATAATAGGACAACCCACCCTCAATGTCACCTTCCATCCAGCAAATTATTGTAATCATGCTGCTATAGAACGGTATTTTTTCAGCATCAGTACATTTAGAGACATTGTCTTTTAAATCCTTTATCAAGAATGATCGTTGAGATGCACTCAGATCTTTGATAAGTGCAATTTGAAGATAACGTACTCCTATCTTGACATCAATAGACATTCCCTCAGGTAAGGGGACATTCAGCCATAATTTACAAAGGAGGCTTCCATGTGGCAATTCTCCAATATCATCCAATTTCATTAAGGTTGTGATATACATTCTTCCAGCATTGTCATCCGCACCACCTCTAATACTGTATAGGATATAATTCAGTACATCATGTTCTCCAAGTACTTTTTTCTTAGTCAAAATACCTTCTGCTAATACTAAATTGGCAACTTTGAAAGTCTGTTCTGGCACATCTGGCTTCCATAATTTACTGATAAGTGGGTTCGCTTTAAAATAATTATCTACTGGCATTACCCATGTAGGAACTAATCCATTTAAACGCATTCTTGGTTCGTCAATAGATGGATCTATTCCGGCTAATTTGCAGGCATCTTCTTCAGTAAAAGTACCATTCACAATCAACAGACGATTTAGCAAAGCGCGATCAGTCATATCAGCTAACAATGTCCGCATCAAATCAGCCATTGTTCTACTCAGATTATAGTCAAAACTATATGCTAAAAGATTGGAAAAATGTTTTTCATCTAATCGCCAATGATTAGCTTTCAAATATTCGCAAAGTGTTTGCACAAGAACAGGATGCCCACAACTATGTGCATAAATGAACATATGTAGGTTCTGCTCTGGTCCATACATATCAACAAGTTCTTTGGTTTCAGCGACTGTCAATAAAGGTACTTCAATTTGACAAACTCTACTATCATCGAGTCCTGCTATATTTAGATTTAATGCCCCCGTGCTTACCAATACACTTTCACCGCCCTTTCCTTCCTTTAGCAGTATTTTTATATTCTTTTCCAAATCCGCCAACGGAACAGGATCATATATGGCAGTCTTTGGCCTACACTTATATATTTGTTTTGCTAAAATCGACTTCCCAATTTTCAAAGAACCATAAATTACAAGTACTTTCCCTTGATTCAGTATGTTTATGCAACGCTCCAACAAGGCTGTACGTACTAGGATATGATTACTTTGAATAGCAGAGGACAATGGTTCCTTTTGAATAAAATCCACATTTACGTTTAATGTAAGGTCGTCTATCACTTGTTCCATCTTTTGCGGAATAACGACAGACCCTCTCAATTTAGGACTTAAATCTATAGAAAAGACATCTTTAGGCGTATTTTCCAAGTCGACATAAGGATACTTAGCCCAACCTTCGTCAAACCATGTATGTGCATATACAGAACACATACAAGTTGTCGGATCGTATTGTCCTAAAAGTACAGAAGAATGCACACCTCCTTGTTCATTGCGCAGGGCACCAGCCTGTAAAGAGAAGATATATTGAACTTTTTGCAGAACATGGTCATGCTCATGGCCAGCTAGCCAAAGTCGAACTCCTTTATGTTGTAGCATAGTAGAGATGACTTTCTTCTCTCCCTGCAAAAGTGACGTAAATGGATAATGACTAAGCAATATGGTAGGCTTATTTGTATTAAGCGTACATACTGCATTATATAAAAAATTTGTACCAACATACAAGCCATTACTTTCTTGCCCCGTAGTGTATGCTAGACTAGTGTCGACATGCAATATATTAAAATGTTCTGTCTCTATATTAAAATGAGGCATTTCTGGATTACCATAAAATCTCAGTCGGTCTTCATTGTATATATTGGCAAGAAAAGAAATAAAATCTTTCTCTCCAGCCATAATAACCGACATTTCTTCTTGCTTAATAACACCTTCTTTTGGGTTATAATATCCGTCACCCTTAAAGAAGACATTTTTTATAGCATCTTGGCGCCCCTCGATATCTCTATTAACATCATGATTACCGGCAACTATATACAATCTATCCACTGATGCCTGGACTGCATCGCATATAGATTTCAAATAATCAGCCATTTCATTCGTAAATACGTTAGGACTTACATTCGCTGTTCGAATGTCACCAGTACAGAATACATAATCACATTTTACCCCTAGTCCTTTTAAGTAATCAGGCAACTCATCGCGCATCATCTTCGTTATTGCACCTTCACTACCTAAATGTAAATCAGATATATGCAGCCAATTAACCATAATCGTCGTTATTATTTAGTTCTTTGCTATTTTTTCATATTCGTAATACCCCCTATCGAAAATGCCTTTCTTGAAATATATTTGTAGTCATAACTACCGACTGGAGTCTGAAAGCTTCGGGATGTTTCACCGTCATCGATTGATGAACATATACAGCCTCGGGGGATAAGTCCATAATATCGCAGTGCGATAGACATTGAAATATATGAAGGTGTATAGAGATGATTGGCTATCAACTCACTCGATAGAGTCTTTCCCGAATATTCGGGATTGATCACATAAAGTCCTCGCTTCAGTCTGATGATAATCCCTTGCTTTTCGAGCCAAGTTACTTTCTTGTCAGCAGACTTAAGTTCCGGATATAACGATTCAATGATCGAAGTCGTTACTGGAATAATTCCTATTTCACTTAATTGTCGATCCATACTGCAAATATAGCAATATTTTGAACAATAAAAGGAACAATACTTCTTTTTCTGTCTTGAACTGTCTAAGGAGCTCCTTGCATAACACCTCGTCAGACATCACTTAATTCTCTTCCTTCATAATCTTTTTCACTTTGCAAATCTATAAAATAAAAAATACAGAATTCTATTTTGAATCCTGTATTTTCCATTTACACAAAATATTTTATAGTGCCTTTTCGAAAGAGTCAATACAAATGACCCGATCCTTCCATCCTGATGCCTACCTTCTGGGCACGGACCTGTGGTTGCTTCCCCTCTTGAAGTCACTCAACGAGCACCTTCACAAAGGATTCGGGAAGGCAAATATTGTCAACCGTCAGTGCGTCCCGAAACAACGGGGCTATCTCCCTATCACTGAAGCCGGCAATGCCGCATCCTATCCGCGTGACATAGAAAAACAAGGCGGGATGTTCTTTCGCAAAATCAATAAACTGATCCACATAGGGTCTGATCGTTTCCACGCCACCCTGCATGGTAGGTATGGCATAGCTCTGTCCCTGCAAGCCCGTGCCTTGCCCCCATATCGCTCCAAACTTCATCTGTGCCACACGGGCCGCCCCTCCGCCATGGCGACCATGGAGATTGCTGCCGAAGACAAAGATCTCATCCTCTTTCAATGACGAGATCTTATCAGGAGTATAGGCCGGGCGCACCTTCCCATGATAGAACCTGTCTTTCAGTTCCATAGGCTTACAAAGAGATTCTTTGAGCAGTGTATCGAAAACAGGCTGCACGCGCAAGTCACGCCGGTATTTCCCTATCAATCCGTCAAAGGTGTCTGCCACCATCAGGACCTGGCCATCTTCCCGCTGCATCACCTGATCGTAGGTCGCGTTCATATCCTCCAACAGTTTCTCGTCTCTGACGTGTTCGAGAATCATCTTGGCAAGCTCTCGCAAATCAAAACACAACGTATATTTGACGCCCGACACCCTATAGAAGGAGAAATCCTTATCCCACAGATAACGCGACAACAGCCTTCGCAGCGTCTCTCCGCGCCTCAACAGATCCAGCAGCGTGCCCAGCTCCTGTTCCAGCGTCAGCTGGTTCGACTCATCGGAACCGAACTCGAAAAAGGCTTTTGCCGGAGCATGAACCCCGTTTCTCACAAAAGCGGACTTCCCTTTATAGTTGGACAGTTCGTCAGCCACAATCTCCAGTGTCTTCGGACAACGTTCGCCCTCGAAATAATTCCCTAAGAAATCCGCAAAGATTTCCTGTGGCGACACGATATCAAACAGCGTCAGACAAGACTGCAACTTCATGGCATCCTCCTGCCCAAAGATCCACTCGGCATCTCCAAACACCGGCAAGGCGTTCATCACCTCATACATACGTTGTCCCAAAACAGGATGCTCCAGATAGGCCTTGGCTTCCAAAAGAGACTTAATACTATACTGTTGGGACATACGACTACGTCCCAGTCCGCGGATCTGAGGAAAGACATGCCACAGCCAGTGGGACCACTTCTGTCCCTCCTTGATCTCCTTCAGTGCCGTGGCATACGAGCCGTTGGCATCTTGCGCCGACACAAACCGTTCCAAATCGAACATATCCATATTTCGTCCTCCATCCTATCTTAAAATCAGAACATAATCTAAGACACCTCATTTTTATGGGAGGATATCCCATAATACTAAGTACTGAAACCAAATACAAATTTACAGATAAAACATAAGAAATACAAATATGCCCGTTTACAATTAGACACATTCTTTTCATTATATCTCACAATGACTCAGCTGGAATATACCATGATATTTTTAGATCCTTTTTGATCCACACCATATATCCTTCTACAGTTTATTACCATCACCATCAGAGTGCTATTGTCAATTTGATACAAAATATAGCAAATATGTTTCTCCATGACTAGAAAATTTTTCTTATAAAAGAAATTTGCATATATTTGCGGTGTTCAATGTTTAATTAAAATATATAAACTTATGGAATTATTTTCTAAAGTTCTCTCTTCTATGCTGTTGACAGTCCTGCTGCCACTAACAGCAGATGCCTCAGTTCCACCCGGCAACAAGCATCAGCAACGATTACCCCTAGTAACTATGCAAAAAGGTCATGCCCTACCGGTCAACGACCGCAAACCACTCTCCGGCACACCGGCTGCCAATTGGTCTGTAACTAACGACACTATTCCAGAAACAATCAAGACACACATACGCACAGGCTCTCCGAAAGCTATAGTACCTAAGATTCAGGTTAAGGAAGCTGCCCCGCTTAATGATTCTACAAAAGCCCGCATCACTCTCGACGTACAGAATGACTGGGGCGACGGCTCTGGCTATCAGATGCTTCTCGACAAGGACGCCACAGCCTACGGAACCTATTTCAGCGAACTTTTAGGAATAAGCTCCTTCGCTTACGATCAATGCGAATACAAACTGCCCGAGAATGCCTCATACGATGGCAACATGGCTTTCTTCGGCGATCGTCTTTCCGTCGACATTCCCGCCGGCACCTATGATTATATAGTAGTCAACCTTGTACCCGACCCGAATATGGGCTCGCTGATCTATCTGCCTGGTGGTCCGGATGCCATACACGACAATTTCACATTCACGGGCGGTTGTGAATATGTGTTCACGGTATCTCCCAAAGACCCGTCGATGGGTAATGGCGACTATTGCCAGATGACGGCCACCGGCGGCCCCGATCTGTCAGTGACAGCTATCACGTCGCCCGCCACAGGCAAGAACCTTACTGCTACAGAGCCTGTCACCATCACCGTGTCCAACAACGGTGCAGAGCCTGTCTCGTCGTTCGATGTGCAGTTCTCCGTCGATGGAGGCACGCCTGTCACAGAATCGGTCGACCGTCAGCTCGAACCGGGTGCGACATTCGATTATACCTTCAACGCCACCGCCGATCTCTCTCTGAGCGGCCTCCACACCATCGTGGCCCGTACGAAGATCAAGGGAGACATGTTCCCCGGCAACGACTCCACATCTGTCACGATCAACAACAATGCGCCTATTGATCCTCCTTACACCTGCACTTTCGGCAATGCGGCGGACAGTGAGCAATGGAACATACTGGATGCCAACGACGACATGATCACATGGTATCTTCTCCCCACTTACAGTGCTGCGGAGATCGACTACAGTGCGACCGATCCCGCCGATGACTATCTCATCACCGCCAACCCCATCCGGCTCAAGCCCGGCACCAGTCACGTGCTGCTCACCTATAACGGTATTGCTCCCAGATACTATGAAAGTATGGAAGTGCTCTGTGGAACCTCGTCCGATGTCGATAGCATGAACGTGATCGGAACTATCGAACATTTCACCGTCGAGACACAATACATTACGACACCCGTCAACTTTACCGTTGATGAAGCCGGCGAATACTATTTCGCTATTCATGCCACCTCTCCCGCCGATCAGGCCGGTATCATTCTCGATGAGATCACCATCGCCGAGGGACGCTATGCCGGCACTCCCGATGTTAGCGTGAGAGGACTGGCATTACCCACCTCGAGTTGCTCATTGGGCAAAGTGCCCGTCAGTGTTACCGTCACCAACAACGGAACGGGATCGGTCAAGGCGTTCACGCTGACTTGCAGTGTCAATGGCGAGTCCAGACTCACCCAACAGTTCAGCAAGGAGATCGGACTCAAAGACTCCGTCAATGTGAGTTTCGACGATGCCCTCGATCTCTCCGCGCCCGGCAAATACGATGTCACCGTATCCGTCACTGATGTGATCCCTGCCGATGGCGATCTCGTCGAGACCAATACCGGCAACAATAGCACCACCTCTTCTGTCAAGCATTTCGAACCGGCCGACATCCCCTTCGTTGTCAACTTCGCCGATGAGGCGACACGCGACGACTGGTACAGCGATGCGTCTTGGACATTCGATAATATATACAATGATGCGAAATACTGCGTCGGAACATCTCCCTTAGTATCACGGGGCGTCAACCTCAAGGCAGGAACGGACTACAGCCTCACCTATACTTATAAGGCAGGCTACAAGGAATCAGAATACTACACCTTCTCAGAGACCTATCGCGTCCTCTGCGGACAAGACGGCACTGATCCCTCCGATTGGTCTGTCCTGAACACCTACAATGAGGTGTACACCGACAATGCCTTTACCGTCAACGAGCTTCGTTTCACCGTTCCTACTGACGGTCTCTACCAGCTCGCCTTCGCTCAGGACCTGCCCATGGGCACCTTGGGTCTCAAGACCATCTCTCTGACCGAGGTACAGCCCTACGATGTCAAGATCGAGGCACAGGATGTCTTACCGGCCAAGATACCGGCATCACAGATGGAGGGCGTATCCCTGACTTCCTCTGTTGTCAACCGCGGTTCCGTTACCGTATCGGGTACCGTCACTGCAGCCATTGAAGGTGGTGAGGTGGTCGGATCGGCACCTTTTGAGGAGCTCGCGCCGGGCAGTACCACACAGGTGGTGATGCCTCTCCACGTGCCGGCCACTGTCAGCGGCCCTGTTGTCCTCACCATGACAGCCACCATCGATGGCAAAGAAGATGCCGACACCACCAACAATAGCATTTCCATGCCACTTGAGGTGACATCCGACATCCTCGGCTATGACTATGTGACCGACAGCATGTACACCGTGGACCATACTATCGATTTCAATGGCATACAAGGCTATTCTGTTGGTGTACACATGCACATCAACAATGCGACAGAGCTCACTAAGTTCTCCGTCGGATGGGGCGATGCCACCACCGAGGAAATAGGACTCCTTGTATTCAAGTTCGATCCTGAGACCGCTCCCGACATGTTCGGCTATCTGCCCCTTGGCGACCTTCTCTATGAAGGCACCGCACAGCACAATGGTGAAATCGGACAGGTAGAGTATCCACTTTCTGAAAAACTTGAGCTTGAGCCCGGAGACTATATGCTGGCAGTCAGTTGTATGAAAGGTGTTGCCGCTGATGGAAATCTCACCGGCAAGTTCTACACCGTTTCCACTTCCATGCTTGGCGGATATGTCGCCCTGGACGAGTCGATTCAAGGATTTGGAACCCCGGCCATCCGTGCCGTTCTGGGCACGCCCACAGGCATCGACCACGTCGCAGCCGACAGCACGACTCCGGATATCAACATCCATGTTACTCCCGGCATGCTCACATTCAGCTCCGATGACGCGCCGATCGAGACCGTGACCATCTGTTCCGCTTCCGGTGCCGTACTGCTCAACCAGACTGTCGGTGCCACATCGTTCAGTTGCAGCACCACCGGATACACACCCGGCATATACATCGTCAAGGCTACGACAAAGACTGGAACGAAGATCCAGAAGGTCACGATCCTGTGATCACGGATGCTGTCTCCCGACTGACAACAGATGGCTGCAGTCCTCCCTCGGTAAGCGAC
>ULNJ01048496.1_pt1 | contig 10239 bp, 12 predicted proteins | sample 1951891 | NCBI WGS metagenome assembly ULNJ01 (sample SAMEA4835574, study PRJEB28245) | human gut metagenome | biome: gut microbiome; material: fecal sample | place: Denmark | collected 2008 | reverse complement strand
AAAAAAAGATAATTGCACATATATCAGAAATAGCCCAGTATTTTAATGCAATAATAAAATCAAATTCATCTGTTTCACCACCCATGACAATACCAAAAATAAAACCTAAAGCAATTGTAAGCCATGCAATAACAAATAATAAACTTGCAAGAAGATTATTATCTCTAAGCATATTTTCATATCTAGAATCATAATTAATTTCTCTATATTCATGACAATTACATTTAGGACAACCATCAGAAATATTTTTAATTAAAGTACCGCATTTTATACAAGTATATTTTTTATTATTTTTATATTCCTCTAAAGAATTATAACTAACCATATATCATATCTCCTTTTCTTAAATAACATTATATCATATTTCTAACTGTCAGTGCATATATTTCTAACTACTGGCTATTATAAAATTAATGTAGGTGATTGGAATGAAGGATAATAAAAGTTTACACAACGATTATTATTACTATAACATTGTAAGAATTAATATAAAAAAACATCGAAAAATGGCTAATTTAACTCAACAGCAACTAGCCGATAAAATCGATGTTTCAATGCATTACATTTCACAAATAGAAAGTGCTAATCCAAATAAATATTTCACTTTAGTAGTTATTGGTAGAATAGCAGATGCCCTTAATATTGATATTAAAGAATTATTTGATGAAGAAAACATTAATAAATAGACTTATAATTTTTTTACATATATAGCATTTAAATCTTTTAAACAAATATACCCACTTGGGGTTTTTGCCCAATAAGATGATTTATTATTTATTATTTCAAGAGCAGTAAAAACTGTTCCTTTTTTGTATAGTGCTAAAGAATTCATATTTTTGTATAAACTATTTTCTTTACCATTTTTAGTAAGTTCAGATACTTTCTTAATTCTAAAATTAGTTCCTGGTCCTGTTCTCACATACATGTTATATAAAGTTTTATAATCTCCTTTAACGTATTCTTCGATTTTTCTTATTTCACTAACCTTTTTAAAAATATATCTTTTATTTTGCTGTTTATAATAATCATTTATAATTAAAGTATTATCCTCCATTACCATATATTTAGTAGGATCTACAGCATTTACTAAACCCCAGTCTCCCCTTACACTTTGCCAGTTATTAACTATACTATTTTTGTTATCGTAAACTGCTATTTCTAAATCTAAATGTGCTTTCACATTTCCCGTGGTACCATCATCAAATAAATAATCCCCTTGATTAAACTTTTGTCCAACCCTATAATTAATTATTTTATTTGGATGAGTCATCATTACAACTGCAAATCTTGCTACTCCATCAGCACAAAGTACCTTTTCATTTGAGGTAAGCCATATTGTATAAGAATTATTTCTTTTTACATAAATTTTAGATACATACCCTGAAAAAGGCGCATATATTTCTCTATATCCTCCCCTTGCGGAAACATCGATTGCTTTTCTATTTTTATGTGAAAAAGTATTTACTCCAAAACCTTGTGTCAAATAATAACTTTTTTTAGGATATTTAAACACTTCCATTATGATCATCCTCCTTTTTATTAAAATAATATGTAAAGACCATTCCTACAATCATTGTAATTGTTTCTGTGGGTATTTGATTTTTAATCGCTAAAAAAACGAACACAAATGTAGCCGCTAAAGTAATAATAGTTTTAACTTGTAATAAACATTTTATTAAGTTTTTCATAATTACCTCCATAATAATTTATGTAAAATTTATGTTTATAGATAATTAAAATGCATTAAATTATGATTAATTATTAGTTCTTTTAAGAAAAATGTTATATAATATTATTATGTAGGAGGTAATATGTTTTTATTTAAACTAGAAAGACAATTAAAATCATATTCCAGATGGAATAAATGTTATACTAAAGAAGAAAGAAAAATGAAAGCAAAAGATGAAACTATCTATGATTATTTTTACTCTTATGCTAGCCTAAACCCAAAAGATAATGCAATAAATTATTATAATAGAATTTTTTCTTATGAAAAAGTTTTAAAAATGATTGATAAAGCAGCCCAAAGTTTAAACTATTTAGGCGTTGAGAAAATGGATATTGTTACATTACTACTTCCAAATATTCCTGAGGCTGTAATACTTTTTTATGCACTTAATAAGATTGGTGCTGTAAGTAATATGGTTCATCCTCTTTCAAGTAGCGAGGAAATTAAAAATATTTTAAAAAATAATGAAAGTAATATTATCGTAGCAATTGATGCATCTTATGACAAATTAACTGCTATTACCGAAGGAACTAAAGTTACTAAAATTATTGGTGTATCTGCCGCAAATTCATTACCATTATTATTAAAAATTGGTTATAAATTAAAAATGTTTAATAAATATACTATACCATGTAAAGAAAATTTTATAAGTTATAAAAAGTTTTTAAGACATAAAAGACATTTTGAATATAAAAAATATTATAATGTTATTGATAAACCTGCTTGTATATTACAAAGTGGTGGTACCACTGGTATTAGCAAAGGAATAGTTTTATCAAATGGTAACTTTAATAGTTTAACTGTTCAAGAAATAATAATGCTTAAAAAGCTTGAAAAAGGTGATAAAATTCTTGCAATTATGCCAGTATTTCACGGATTTGGTTTAGCACTTAGTGTTAATTCAATGTTATGTCTAGGTAGAGAGGTAATATTAGTACCAACATTTAAAGCATCAGAATTTGCAAACATTATTAATAAATATAAACCACAAATGATTATTGGAGTACCAACATTATATGAGGCTTTACTTCAAAGTGAAGTAAGTGATTTATCTTTTGTAAAATATGCTGTTGTTGGAGGAGATTCTTTATCAAAAGACTTAGAACTAAGAATAAATGACTTTTTCAGAAAACATAATTCTAATGTGGAAATAAGTCAAGGTTACGGTATGACCGAGTGTTTAGCGGGGGCAATTGCAAACTTTGATTATCATTATAAAACTGGTGCAATTGGTATACCAGGACCTGGCAATGATGTTAAAATTGTTAAGCCATTTACTCAGACTGAAGTTAGAAATAATGTTGATGGAGAAATATGCATAAGTGCTCCAACCGTTATGCTTGGTTATTTAAATAATGAAGAAGAAACAAATAAAGTACTTCAGGTACATAAAGATGGGTATACTTGGCTTCATACTGGTGATATTGGTTATATTGATAATGATGGAATAGTATTTTATAAACAAAGACTTAAAAGAATGATTATTTCAAGTGGATATAATGTTTATCCACAACATGTTGAGGAGGTTATTCAGTCACACGATGCTGTACTTACTTGCTCTGTTGTTGGAATACCTCATCCATATAAGGTTGAAGTTCCTAAAGCCTGTATCGTTCTTAAAAATGATGTTATAGATAACCCAATACTTCGTATGAATATTAAAAAATATGTGGAAAGTAAACTTGCAAAATTTGAGTGGCCTTACAAGTACGATTTTAGAAAATCACTACCTAAAACCAAAATGGGTAAAATAGATTTTAAGAAGTTGCAAAATGAAGAATTAGAGGAAAAAGAAAAGAAAGACGCATAATCTTTCTTTTTAATTTATCTTTATAAATTTGGCAAATAGTACTGTATTGGTCGTTATCTTAGTTTCATTATATTCAAACTTCTCTTTAAAATCTATGTCCATATACCATCCTTCAAATACATAACCTGCCTTTTCTGGATCTTTTGGTTTTTGAGTACTTGATAAAACATGATCTTTTAATTCATAGTCTGTTTCATATATTTCTAATGTTGTTGTATCTACTACATAGTCAATATAATATGCTCGTCCTAATGGTTCTTTTGTTAAATCCTTTTCTGGGTAATCGCCAGCTATATATTTACTCAATAATCTCTCATCCATCTTATTTACTTTTCCATCACCAGTTACATCTGCATTTGCTAATACAAAACTATTTTCCATTTCACCTGTTGCTACATATCTTGATAATAATACTAAATCTTTTGCATTTATTGTTCCATCATTATTTACATCTCCATAACTTGCTTTTACAAATTTTGCAAACAATACTATGTGATCTGTTACTTTTGTTACTCCAAATTCAAACTTTTCCTTGTATTCATCATCTAGATACCATCCTTCAAATACATATCCAGCTTTTTTCGGATCACTTGGTTTCCTTGTTTCATATATTACATGATCCTTTAATTCATAATCTACTGCATGTGTTGTTAATGTTGATTTATTATCTATTACATATTCTACATAATATGTTTTGCCTAATGGTTCATTTGGTAGGTTTTTATCTGCATAGTCTCCTGTTAGATATTTTCGAAGTAATACTTCATCCATCTTATTTACTTTTCCATCGCCATTTACATCCGCATTTGCTAATACAAAGTCTTCAGGTTTTTCTCCTGTTGCTACATACTTTGTTATTAATACCAAATCTTGAGTATTTATTGTTCCATCATTATTTACATCTCCATATTTCACTGTATCAATAACTTTTTCATTTATATAATCAACATTAAAAATAGATGGTGCTGTTATACTTACACCGGTAGAACCATTTATCCAAATTCCTCTAGGAGTTTTATAATATATAACCATATCTGCTCGGCCATTTCCATTTATGGTTTGTGAGGCAATCATAATGTCAACTGTTGATAAAGATATATTAGCAGTATACACGTGCGTGCCTATAACATACGAATTATTTGGAATTTCATAAGATGTCATCTGTTGCGCATAAATATTATTTGTGCCCAGTAGCATTACAATGCTTAATACTAAATATTTAAAATAATTTTTCATAATTTTACTTCCTCTCATAATAAATTAATTTATAACCAAACTTGCTAATACTATTGTTCCATCATTTAAAACTATTTTTAAATTAGTTTCCTCTTGAATAGCATAATAGTTTACATTCAGGTTATCTCCAGAACAAATAAACTGTCCATCAATATATTGAATTTCCTTAACAGGAATTATTTTTTCGTCTTCATAAATTGTTAACCTTTTTGAAAAAGTTGCAGTTTGATCTACACTACTGGCGATAACCTTATAGTTTTTTTGCACCCAATTTGCCACTAAAGTTATATTCCCAGTTATTACAGAATTAAAATCAAATGTTTTTCCATTTTGTAACCAACTTTTAAAATTATAACCACTTTTTGTTGGATCATTTGGTTTTGATACTTTATTTCCTTCAACTATTGTTTGTGATGAAACAGCAGTTCCTCCATTCGAATTAAATGTTACTGTATAATTATTCTTTTTTACCTCAACCCATTTAGCATCTAAAGTAATATTACCCGTAACTGCTAAATTGAAATCATATTCTATTCCATTTAATAACCAGCCAGCAAAATTATAACCATTTCGAGATGGATTATTTGGTTTTGTTGCTTTATTTCCTTCGACTACTGTTTGTGATGAAACACCAATTCCTCCATTCAAGTTAAATGTTACAGTAAATGTCTTTTTTTGTGGTGTTGATGGTTTGTTGTTATTGCCATTATTACCACTGTTTGAGTTATTATCATTACCAGTATTATTCGTTGTATAACTATTTGATATTTTTATCTTTTCCCATTTGGCTTTAAGTTTTAAATCTTTTTCTACGATGCTATCAAAATCATAAATTTCATCGTTTAATATCCATCCAACAAAATTGTAACCTTCTTTTGTAGGATCGATAGGTTTTTCAACTTTGTTTTCCTTTATTACAATTTGTTTAGAAATAATTGAACCACCATCAGTATCAAATTCTATATTATAAGTTTCAATATTATCATCAAGTTTTGTCCATTTTGCCACTAATTTTAAATCTGATACTACCTTTAAATTAAAATCATAGGTTTTTCCTAAATATGTCCATTCATCAAACACATAACCTTCTTTTACTGGATTCAAAGGTTTTTGAACAGTGTCATCTTTTTTTACAATTTGAGTTTCAATTAATGAACCACCATTGGTTTCAAAAGTAACACTATAAGTTATTGGTTTTTTGTTAGTTATCAACACAATTATAATCGTTAAAATTATTATCGTAATTATTGAACTAACAATAATAAATATTTTATTCTTATTCATATACTCCTCCTTTTTATTTTATTAAAACCAAATTAGAAACATTTTTATTTTTTTAAAATTAAAGCCAAAAAATATTAAAAACAATAAAAATTACTTCTACTGACATTATAACACAAATTTTTTATTTTGTCTTACTTGGTGTAAGATTTAATTAAAATTTTTTAACGCATAATATTATTAGGTGATTTAAATGAGGAATAATAAGGAAGAATTTAGTATTTCAAAAGGGAAAATAGATATGTCTAATCTTAAAACTCAAAGAGTTAAAAAAGGTTATTCGCAAGTAAAACTTCAACACCTAGTAGGAGTTAGTACTTCCTCTATTGAGGCATATGAACAAAAGGTTCGTATTCCTTCACTACCTGTCGTTTATCGACTAAGTGAAGTTTTAGGTTGTTCAATTGACTACTTAGTTGGAAAGTCAAATGAATTAGACAAATATTATTCTTTATCGCAAACCGATAAAGATAAAGTAATTGATTTTATTGATAGTCTATTAAAAAAATAGCAAAAAGAAAAGAAAGACGCATAATCTTTCTTTTTAATTTATCTTTTCCTAGCGTTAATATTATCTATTTCTTTAATAATATTTTTTGTATCAATTGATGATTTAACAAGATAAGTAATTAAAATAATTAAGCTTGTGATTACTATTATAGGTGTATAATTCTTTGATGAACTTGATGTGTCTTTTTTTAAATGATCTAAGCAATTATCTTTACCATTAGCATAACATTGAACAATATCTTTATCACCCTTTTCATAAGCTTCATTAATAAGACTTTCAAGTGAAGTACTATAAGCAGATGCTGCATATAAATCACTAATTACTACAAAAGGTGTTGCCTCATGAGTGGCATCTTCGAACCCTGCATTTTTAAATGCGTCAGCTACTTTTTTTCCTAGTTCATAATCCTTACCTTCAGCCCAATCAACATGGTCAACATAAAGTTCTTTTTTTACAATAGTAAATGTTTTTCCATATCCATCAAGTCCTTTTAAATATTCTTCTTCTTTTTCACAATAAGGACAACCACCAGCTTCGAACATATAAACTTTTACTTTTTCTTTTGCATTAACAAGTGTTGGTATAAATAAAATTAATGTAAGTAACGCAAGTATTCTTTTCTTCATATTCTTCCTCCCATAAACTAATTATAACACAATTTTTTATCTATGATAAGGTGTTTCTTCACTATATAATGTGTAATATAATGATGGGCTACAATAATCCGTATAAAAAATACCTTGATAGGCATACATAGTCATACCGTTTTCCGTAATACTCAAAAGTTCAATACCTTTTTCCTTCAAAAGTGCACGTCCATATTCAAATTCAAAAATACCTTTGTTAATATTTGAACACACATCTTTCACATAATTTTTTATTGCTCTATCTTCAGGTTTCATATTTCCTCCGTATAAGTATCTATTTTAAAGATAAATGCGATTAAAGTCAATAAAAAAACTTGTTATACTCTAACAAGTCTTGATTTTCCGTCTTCATAAAGAGGTCTATGAATAGCAATTTTCATCTTAGAATAAAATTCCATTTCATCCTTTAAAAGATAATTTGTATATAAAACAAAGTATTTACCTTTTTTATCACTATATATAAAAGCAATTCTACCTTCTTCAGGATTTAATTTAGAAATTGATTTTAATACATTAAATTCATAACCATCAATTACCTCAGTTTGCTCTTTAACAAATTTATATTCATTAAGTGCTAAATCATTTTTAACAAGTTCTGTAAATTCTGTTATATCTTTGTTAGATTCTTTAAGGTAACCCTCAATATATTCTTTATTTTCTAAACTTCTTGCAGAAAATAAATATACACTATTTCTAAAATAAGAATGTTGCTGATAATACTCTCTAAACATCTTTTCAGGAAATTTAATTGACATATTAAACTTAGTTAAATATACATTATTTTCATCATTTGGTATATAACTAGTTTTAAATTTAATATCATTTTTAAGAAGTGATTTATAAAATTTATGAAAATTTTCGGAATTAAATGATACATCAAATACTTTATTTTTTGTTATTTTAACCATAACTTTTGCATTTGGATAATATGTTACTAAAGATATTTTAGAAAACTTTGTATTAAGTTCTTTTCTAAATAATCTTTGAACTTTAATATCATCACCATTAACAGTTACACATTTATATTTACATAGAGCATATATAACAAGAAGCAAGCACTCTATTGTAAGTAAACTATAACTAATAATTAACTTAAGAGATATCGAAAAGTAAATACAAAATAATGCTATTGTTATTGTAGCCATAAAAACAACTGTACCAATCCATTTTTGATAAAATACATTATAATTATCATCATCATTTTTTGCAAAAACAAATTCAGGTTTTAAAAATAAAATTATTGTATTAATTATAACAAAAAAAACCGCACATACAACGCATATTACACTTTTTATAACTGGACTCATAACTCACCTATTTTAATGTAACTAGACCACAGTCATTTTCAGCTTTGCAAATCTTTTGTTCTTCATTAAGTTTTATTTCTTTTTCGTTTCCATCAATTAATCTTATAACAACTTTATTACCTTCAGTAGCAATAATTTCAGCATCAAGATTTTCAAGTTTTAAACCAACACTAATATTCTTATATTCTTTTGTTTCATTTTTATAAGTAACATTAAGTGCTGTATAACCTTCCTCTTTCTTATTTCTTTTTGCAAAAATAAATAATCCTATAAGTAAAATAACTATTGCAACTACAATTGGAACTATTTTCTTACTTTCCATAGTCTCACCCTTCCTATTATAATTATAGAGGAAAAAGTCAAAATAGTAAAGTGATTTTCAAAAAAAATTTATGACTCATAATCATAAATTCCATGTAACTTTTCAATATCTGAATTTGATAAACTACTTACTGTCCAACCATCCGAGGTATTTACTACATAAAAATCAATTGTATAACTAGTTTTTTCATTTGTTTCTTTCATTTTATCAAGTTTATATGTAATAAATTTTTCTGCATCATATTTTCCATCTTCATCCTTAAACTCACTAGGATTTTCCGCTAAATAAGTTGTTGCATCTTTTTGAGCTTTATATAAATCATAAACATTTACTTTAACAGTAATTGTGGCTTCATCGCCATTATAATCTTCATTTGTTATTTCATAAGAAAGATCTGTATATTGTTTTTTTAAAATATCTTCATATTTTTTAGAATTTTCCTCATTTAAATTTTCTTTATCAATAACATTTTTCATATCGACTAATACTTTATCATCTAAATTCTTATAATTATCTAAATATTTTTTTACAGAATCAGTAGCACTTTTTCCACAACCTGTTAAAAATAATGATATAACTAATAATACTAATAAACATTTTATCTTTTTCATATTCTTATTATTGGTAATTTTTTTAAAATTATACGGTTTTATAACAAAGTTTTATTAAATCATAAACTTTTTTTTCAGAATCAGATATTGGACCATTTAATTTTTTAGTTATATTTTTTTTCATAGACTCGATATTTTTTTCATCTTTATTAAACCATTCATAATAAATAAATTTAAATTTTTCTATTTCATTATTTTTAATTAATTTATCTACTTCATACATTAATTTATTTTTTATATTTTCTTCATTACGAAGTACTTCTCCATTAATTTGTATATCCTTTTTTTTATAATTAATATTTCCCTTTTTCATAAACTTTGTATAATTTAATATTTTTTCTTCATCAGTTAAAAGTAAACTACTTTTATAGGTGCTTTCGCCATTACTATTAAACTGAACTCCTATAGCAGTATAATCATCACAAAAAACTAAAGGTATATCCTTTAAAAAAGGTTTATCAAGAATTATATTATATTCAATTAAATCACTTAAAACATTTGATGAAACTTTATATACATAACATTTTTTAGTAATAAGTTCATCCTCCGCAAGCCATTCATAAAATGGATAATATTTATCTAAAAAATTAAATGTTATGTTATTAATAATCATATTTTTCCCCTTTCATAAACTAAAATAAGAATCAAAATGCCAATAAAAAAAATATTACAAAATAAATTACTAATAATAAAGTATACAAAATATGCAAAACTATACCCTAAAACTAAAAAATTTAAATTAATTATTATAAAGAATAAACCAGAGACTATTAAAATAATTCCAA
>ULNJ01023626.1_pt1 | contig 10259 bp, 8 predicted proteins | sample 1951891 | NCBI WGS metagenome assembly ULNJ01 (sample SAMEA4835574, study PRJEB28245) | human gut metagenome | biome: gut microbiome; material: fecal sample | place: Denmark | collected 2008 | reverse complement strand
ACGGACACAGCCGCTACGGCCGCACCTTCAAGGGCGTTCTGCCCGAGCTTAACGACGCCGACAGCACGCTGAAGATCCACCTTGTCGGCCACAGCATGGGCGGCGAGACGATACGCATGCTCGCGCAGCTTCTTGAAAACGGCGATCCCGACGAGATGCGCGCAACGACCGACGGCAGCATCAGCAAGCTCTTCACCGGCACCTGCCGCCACTGGATAGAGAGCATCACCACCCTCTGCACTCCGCACGACGGCAGTCAGTATGACGGCAAGGTCTACAACGAGGAGGAGCCACTCGTTCACCGCTTTGTTGCTGCTCTTTCCGCCGCAACGGGCATGAACATCAAAGAGGAAAACCTCGGCCTTGACTTCAAGCTCGACCAGTGGGGTCTTGTCCGCGAACCGGGTGAGAGCTACGAAAGCTACATTCACCGCGTTGAAAACAGCAACCTGTGGAAAGACGACGTGAAAGATCTGAGCGTTTACGACCTGTCCCCGGACGGCGCGGCGGTGCTCAACTCCTACGCCAAGGCGCAGGATGATATCTACTACTTCTCCATTGCCTGCTCTGACACCTACCGCAGCGCGGTTTATCCGCACCACTACCTGCCCTACAGCAACATAAATCCTCTCATGGTAAAGAGCGCGACCTACATGGGCAGCTACAAAAACTACGCCGCCGGCCACGTCAAGATTGACGAGAGCTGGTGGGAAAACGACGGCATCGTCAGCGTGCGCTCGGCGCAGTATCCGCACGAGGGTTCTTCTGATCGCTATAACCTCAATTACGGCACCGAAAACGGCGTTATGACCTTCAAGGACGTCACCGAGAAAGGCGTTTGGAACTACATTGAGAAGATCGAACGGACCGATCACATCAACATGGTCGGCCAGATCACGAACACGAAGTATCTCCAGGGCAAATTCTTCGAGATGGCTGCAATGCTCGCAAGCATCCCTGCCGAGAGCAGCACACCCGACACTCCCGATGTGCCGGCAAGCGTTCCCTTTGTCGATATCGTAAACGGCAGCTTCTATTACGACGCCGTCGTTTGGGGCTATAATAACGGCATAGTAAACGGCGTTGACACAACGCACTTTGCTCCCGACGCAAGCTGCACCCGTGCACAGGTCGTGACCTTCCTATGGCGCGCAGCCGGCAGCCCCGAGCCTAAGTCGATGAGCACTCCGTTTACCGACGTAAAATCCGGCAGCTTCTACGAAAAGGCAGCGGCCTGGGCATATGAAAACGGCATCGTCAAGGGCACGACGGACACGACCTTCGCGCCGAACGCAACGGTAACGCGCGCTCAGTTTGTCACCTTCCTGTGGCGCTATGAGGACTGCCCCTCGTCGAGCATCGCAAATCCGTTTTCCGATGTTTCCGAAAGCTCGGTATATGCTCCGGCGATACTCTGGGCAGCCGAAAACGGCGTGACCGTCGGCACCGGAAACGGCACCTTTGTTCCCAACGGCGCATGCACACGCGCCCACGTCGTAACCTTTCTTTACCGCGACCTGGCAAAGTGAAGAACAATTTAAGCATAAAAAATCTCTCCCCATCGGGAGAGATTTTTTCATATTTCGCTCGATTTGTGGATGCCGGTGACGGAGAATTCGACCCATTCGGCGACGTTTGTTGCGTGGTCGCCGATGCGCTCGAAGTATTTTGCTATCATCAGAAGATCCAGCGCGTACTCCGCATCGCCGCTGCCGGAGCGGATCATTTCGATAAGCGCGGTTTTCATGCTCAAAAAGCAATCGTCAACCACGTCGTCGTGCTCGATGACGCTTCTTGCAAGGGCAAGGTCGCGCGTGTTGTACGCCTCGATGCTGTCGGTGACCATGCCGATGGCGGCCTCGGCCATGGGGCGCATGGCGGCGCACTCGCTGCCGGTTTTGCCGCCGAGATGCGGAATTATCTCGGCAATGTCGCCTGCCTGATCACCGATGCGCTCAAGGTCGGTTATCATTTTAAGCGCGGCCGATATCTGCCTCAGATCACGCGCCACGGGCTGCTGCTGAAGCAGAAGCCGCAGGCACAGCGCTTCAATATCGCGCTCGTACCGGTCAATTTCCAAATCAAGCGGCGCGAGCTTTTTTGCAAGCTCCGAGTCGCCCGAGAGCAGCGCCTTTGCCGAGTTGGCTATCGCCTCCTCGCACATTGCGCCCATAAGCGTGAGCTTTTCGCCAAGCTCCTTGAGCTGGGCATCGAATTTACTTCTCATCAGCCGAACCTCCCTGTTATATAGTCCTCGGTGCGCTTGTCAGACGGCACGGAGAACAGCTTTTCGGTGTTATCGTATTCAATAAGCTCGCCGAGCAGGAAAAACGCGGTGCTGTCGGAAATGCGCAGTGCCTGCTGCATGTTGTGAGTTACGATAACGATGGTGTAGTTTTTCTTAAGCTCCGTTGCAAGCTCCTCGATCTTCGAGGTCGATATGGGGTCGAGGGCGCTGGTCGGCTCGTCCATGAGCAGCACGTCCGGCTCGACGGCAAGTGCGCGCGCGATGCACAGTCTCTGCTGCTGACCGCCCGACAGGCCGAGGGCTGATTTTTTGAGTCTGTCCTTTACCTCATCCCAGATCGCCGCACCCTGAAGCGAGCGCTCGACGATCTCGTCAAGCTCGGACTTTTTGCGCACGCCGTGCGTGCGCGGCCCGTAGGCAACGTTGTCGTAAATACTCATGGGAAAGGGATTGGGCTTCTGGAACACCATGCCGATGCAGCGGCGAAGCTCGTTTACATCCGTTCCCGGAGCATAGATATTCTGCTCTTTATACTTCACCTCGCCGGTTATCTTCACGCCGGGCACGAGGTCATTCATGCGGTCGAGCGTTTTTAAAAACGTAGATTTACCGCAGCCGGAGGGGCCGATGAGCGCGGTTATGCTCTTTTCGGGTATCTCCATGTTTATGTTTTTAAGCGCCCGGGTCTGGCCGTACCACAGGCACAGATCGTTTACGCTGATTATGCTGCTCATATGCTTCTCCTCTTCTGATAGTACTTGCCGACAAGCGTTGCGACAAGGTTTATGATAACGGTCAGCGCCATGAGTATCGCGGCGATGGCGAAGGCTATTTCAAAGTCGCCCTGCTCCTTGGCGTAGACATACAGCGCAACGGTGAGCGTGGCGCCCGCGCCGGACAGACCGTCAACGAAAATGTTGTAGATATTGTGCGCAAAGCCGGCGGTGAACAGCAGCGCTGCCGATTCGCCCAGAATGCGGCCGACGGCAAGAATGCAGCCTGTTATGATGCCGTCCACGCAACCGGGGAAAACGACGGTGCGGATAACGCGCCACTTGCCGGCTCCGAGGCCGAACGCGCCCTCGCGCAGGCTCTGCGGAACGGTTTTGAGGCTCTCCTGAGTCGTGCGCATGACGGTCGGCAGGTTCATGATGACAAGCGTCATCGCGCCGGCCTGCAAAGAGGTCTGGAAGCCGAGGAAATTGCAGAAAAACAGCATGCCTACAAGGCCGTAGATGATGCTCGGAATGCCCGAGAGCGTCTCGGCGGCGTATTCGATAGCGCCGACGATGCGGTGGTTGCTCGCGTATTCGGTGAGATATATCGCAGCACCCACGCCCAGCGGCAGCACCCACACAAGCGTGCCGAGGACGATATACAGCGTGTTGAGTATATCCGGCAGGATACCGACGGAGTCCGTGAGGTAGCTCGGCTTTGTTGAAAGAAACTCCCACGATATATTCGGAATGCCTTTTATGAGCACATATGCTATAAGAAACAGCACCAGCGCCGCCGTCAGGGCCGCGCACAGGCCCGAAAGGCCGTGCATGACGATGCCATAGGCTCTGCGCTTTGCTTTTACGTTTTTATTATCCATTCGATTTATCCCTCTTCAAAAGGAAGTTGAGCGTTGCGTTTATGAGCATGATAAACAAAAACAGCACGAGCGCTATCGAGAAAAGCGCCTGACGCTGAAGGCCCGAGGAATAGCTCATCTCGCTTGCAACGGCCGTTGTGAGAAATCTTACGCTCTGGAAAAGCTCGGGCATGTTCGGAGCGTTGCCGGACACCATCATAACAGCCATAGCCTCGCCGATCGCGCGGCCCACGCCGAGGACGACCGCCGCGGCAATGCCGCTTTTCGCCGCCGGAACGGACACGCGGAAATACGTTTCCGTCGGCGTTGCGCCGAGGGCAAGCGACGCATCCTCGTACTCCTTGGGAACGGCCTCGAGCGAGGTCATGGAGACCTTGATTATCGACGGCAGGATCATGATGGCAAGCACGATCATCGCCGCCAGAAGGCTCGCGCCGTCGGGAACGTTAAAGACCTTGCGTATGCCCGGAACGAGCACCATCATGCCCACAAGGCCGTAAACGACCGAGGGGATACCGGCAAGCAGCGACACTGCCTCAACGACCACGGCGCGCACGCGCTTATCGGCCATTTTCGCAAGATACACGGCCGCCATAAATCCCACCGGCACGCCGAGGACAATGGCTCCGGCGGTGCCGTATACGCTTGTGAGGATAAACGGCAGGATGCCGTAGCTCGGCTCGGCTGCGGTCGAGGCCCACTTTTTGCCCAGCAGGAAGTCGGGAAGGCCGATCTCCTTTATCGCCGGAATGCCCGAAACGATGAGGTAGACCGTTATCATCAAAACGCTCGCCACCGTCACAAGCCCGAGGGCAAGGAATATGCCGTGGACTATATTTTCAATGAGATTTTTCGTTTTTAGTTTCATATGAACAACATCCTACACATACAAAAAATAAGCCGACGTAAACCGAACCGCTGCCGGTTTTCGTCGGCTTAATTAATTACTTCGCTACGGGAACTGCGCCTGCTGCGGAGATGACGTCTGCTGCCGCTGAGCTGGTTGCGTATTCAAAGAACTTCTGAGCCGCTGCGGAAAGCTCGGTGCCGTCCTTGGTTACCAGAACGAAGGGGCGCTGCACTGCGTAGGTACCGTCGGAAACGGTGGCCTCGGTGGGAGCGACTCCGCCGACGGAGAGTGCCTTGACGGTGTCCTTAACGGATGCCAGGGATGCGTAGCCGATCGCGTTGGGGTTGCCTGCAACGGTGGTGATCACGTCGCCGGTGCTGGTCAGCTCCTGACGGTACTTGCATGAGTCCTTGGTGTCGGTGATGCTCTCGAAACCGTCACGGGTGCCGGAGCCTGCCTCGCGGCCGATGAGAACGATCTCTGCGTCGTCGCCGCCGACATCCTTCCAGTTGGTGATCTCGCCGGTGTAGATCTTTGCGATCTGCTCGATGCTCAGGTCGGAAACCTTGTTTTCGGGGTTAACGATGATCGCAATGCCGTCGAGTGCGAGGACGGTCTCTTTCAGGCCGGATGCCTTCTCATCATCCTTCAGTGCACGGGATGCAAGGCCGATATCGCAGCGGCCTTCGCTGACTGCGGTGATGCCGGAGCCGGAGCCGGTGGGGTTGTAGCCTACGGTGATGCCCTTGTTGTCGGCCTGGAAAGCCTCGCCCAGGGACATGATGACCTTTTCCATCGAGGTCGAGCCGTCGGTGCTGACAGTGCCGGTCACTTCGGCGTTGTCGTTGTTATCGGTGGTGCCGCCGTTGTCGCTTTTTCCGCATGCGGCGAACAGAGTAAGCGCCATGAGCGCTGCAAGAACTAAACTTATAAGCTTTTTCATTCAAAAAGCTCCTTTCTTTTTCGTTTGATTTCTGAGTACACCCTTAGATTATGCCCCTTTTATCAAATCCGAAAGCAGCCTTTTGTAAAAAGAATTTAAAGCCGGCGGCTGTGAAGCCATGTACGTCTATTGACAGCTCACTTCATTTTTTGTAAAATTATTCATAGCAATATAAGGAGGTGCTCCCCCACATGAAAAGCAGGAAGCTGAGGACTGTTCTCATCGTCGTTGCGGCGATAATTTTCGCATACGCCGTGGTTTTAATTCAAGTGCTGGTACTACGAAAAAGCCATGGCCGACGGCAGCGAGGACGAGATAAACAAAATGCTGCCCGATAAGCTTCCTCCCGATATCCAGAAGATATACGACAAAGCGCATTTCAATTTGTGAAAACACAAAAACCGCCCGGCTCGGGCGGTTTTTGCTGTATTTTGCTTACTTTGTTTTAACGTAGCGGTTCATCGGGTGGACCATATACTCGTTATACGGGAATTTATCGGTCGTGACATAGCCGGCAGGGGCGTCGATGAGCTGCGGAATGCGGTTTACAAGCGTTGCGCAGGTAAGCTCGACCGTCGCTGGCTTATTGACGATGCAGGTCGTGTCCGGCTCGCCGTAGAGCGTCCACACGTTTTTGTCAAACTCCTCGGAGTTGAAGATCTTGCCGACGCACTCGGTGACGAGGGTGATGCCCTCCTCGGTCTCTGTCGTAACGATGGCGCGCATACCCGTAGCATCGCCGGCCTTGACGACCATGCCGAGCGTTTCGGACTTGAGATCCTCCTTATCGACGCAGGGGATGCATTTTTGCGTCTGTGAGGTGATGTGCAGCCCCATTTTGCTGCACAGCCAGCCGTTCTGGTTCCACATATATGACGGAACGTATTTGCCGCTTTCGACAAGCTCCTTCATCTCGTCCGACGGCGTTTCGTTATAGCAGCCGATGGTCTTGTTGAACTCGTCTATGCTCAGGCCGGCGCCGTGACCCTCGGCAAGCGCAACGCCGTAGTCCTCGACATTGTACCAGCTGCTGCCCTCGATCTTTGTGATCTTGTGCGAGGAGCCTGCGAGGTTTGTTACCATCGTGCCCCAGTACAGGTCGCAGTAGCCGACGCCGGTGAGCGTGCAGCCGCCCTCCTTGGCGAGCCTATCGAGCTTCTCGGTGAGCGCCGGCGAGGAGTTCCAGGGGTAAAGCGCTTCCTCGCAGGTGGTTATGGCGTTGACGCCGTGCTTTGCGCAAATGGTGAATATCTCCTCAAGCTCCGCTACGGTGCTGCGCGTTGCGATTATGCACACGTCCGGCTTGAGCTCGCCTATGCGCCTGTCGGCATCGGCCGAGTTTTCGACGGCAACGCCCACCTTCGGGAAGCCGTCGCCTATAATTTCGGAGACATCTTTGCCGATGTGGTTCTTGTTGCGGCAGAACGCGCCGACCAGCTCGCCGCCGTGCTCGAGAACATAGCGCATGAGATAGCGGCTCATTTTGCCTGCGCCGTACTGAACTACTCTTATTTTGCGATCCATATAATTGCCTCCTTATTTTTTCAGAAAAAGATTTGGTTATATTTTTAACAACCTCTATGGTCACATTATAAATTATTGCCTCGGCGCAGTCAAGTTAATTCTCCCCAAAGAGTAAAATCTCTGTGAAAATAATAATTATTTACTGTTGCCAATCGTTAAAAAAGGTGTATAATATACATGTCAGTCGGTATGACATTTAAACTGACGAGAGGTAAGTATGTCCCTGGATGAACTGAAAACGCAGAATATCCGAACCGTTACGGAAAAAGCACTTGTATGCTTTATTAAAAACGGCATCACAAATACAAAGGTCTCGGAGATCGCAAAGACCGCAGGACTTACCGAGCGCTCCGTTTACCGCTATTTTCCGACAAAAAGCGACATTGTTATTTCCGCTGCCTTCTGCTACTGGGAGCGCGCCAAGGAATACATAGCTTGGGAACTCGACACGCACGACTATGAGCATTTAAGCGGCATCGAGCAGATATCCATAATACTTAAAAGCTACGCCAATATACTCTTCATCGACCCGGAGGGCATCCGTTTTTCGCTCGACGCCGAGGTCGCGCTCTTTAACGCCGGAAAAAACGACAGGGTCATAAACCGCCCTCCCGATAAATTCGAGGAGTACACCGGCCCGCTCTCGCAGGCGATCGTGCGCGGACTTTCCGACGGTACGGTAAATCCCGAAGCGAACATAAAGCAGCTTTATTACAACGCATATGACTCCATTCTCGGGCTTATGCAGCGCCTCACGGTAGGCGTGCCGAGCGTGAGCGAGCTTGATGCGCGCGAAAGGCTGTACGCGATGTGCGAAATGTTCACACGGGCATTCGCCGCAAAAAATGTCGAAATATAGCATAATTGCAGACCTGTCGGTGCGGTGCACCGACCATTAAATAAAGAAACATAAAAATGGAAGGGGAAAAACATGAATTCCAAGTACAACGCTCTATTTACACCCTGGAAGATCGGCAATGTCGAGATACCGAACAGAATAGTTCAGTGCTCTATGGGCGGAACGTCCCTGTTCGGCTGGATGGAGCCGAGCCACCTCGACAAGGAAGCGGCATACTTCCTGCTCAACCGCGCGCAGGACGGCGTCGGCCTTATCCTGCCCGGCATGCAGTGCATCAAGGATCCCATCGGCGGCCGCTGGCTGTATCAGAACAACAAGATGTTCAAAGACCTTAAGGAGTACATGGTCGAGTTCCACAAGACCGGCTCCAAGCTCTTTATCCAGCTGGCAGCAGGCATGGGCCGCTCGATGGCTATAACAAAGCCCATGGTAGCTCTGCTCAAGCACCCCATTCTCGGCAAGCTCGCAAGCCCGGTAGCCGACCTTGACTACATAACCGCTTCCGCTTCCGCAACGCCGAACCGCTGGTATGACGAGATCAAGTCCCGCCCCATGACCATCAAGGAGATCCACGATCAGGTCGAGGCATTTGCAAAGACCTCGAAGAAGCTCATGGACGCAGGCGTTGACGGCGTTGAGATCCACGCCGTTCACGAGGGCTATCTGCTCGACCAGTTCACCATTTCAAACATGAACTACCGCACCGACGAGTACGGCGGCAGCTTTGAGAATCGCTTCCGCTTCCCGGTCGAGATCGTTCAGGCGATAAAGGCCGCCTGCGGCGATGATTTCCCCGTTTCCCTGCGCTACTCCGTTGTTTCCAAGACCAAGGACTGGGGCAAGGGCGCCATGCCTTACGAGAAGGACTTCAAGGAGTTCGGACGCGACATGGAAGAGTCCGAAAAGGCCATAAAATATCTTGCCGACGCAGGCTATGACATGTTCAACTGCGACAACGGCACCTACGACGCATGGTACTGGGCACATCCGCCTCAGTATATGCCCGACAACTGCAACCTTGAGTATGTTGAGCATATAAAGAAATTCACCGACAAGCCCGTCGTGTGCGCAGGCCGCATGGATCCCGTGAAGGCCGCCGAGGAGATCGAGGCCGGAAAGCTCGACGCTGTCGCGATCGCGCGCCAGAACCTTGTTGACCACGACTGGATCCACAAGATCAAGGAAGGCCATGAGGACGAGATAAAGCCCTGCATCCGCTGTCACAACGGCTGCTTCAACATGGCCAAATTCGCAGGCACCCCGAACGTTCAGCACTTCAACGACTCGATGCATCTTGCGCGCTGCGCGCTGAACCCGACCACCATGCAGCACACGCGCTACAAGATCGTGCCCACCAAGAACCCCAAGAAGGTCGCAATAATCGGCGGCGGCATCGGCGGCATGGAGTGCGCCCTCGTACTCAAGCAGCGCGGCCACATCCCCACCATTTTTGAAAAGACCGACGAGCTCGGCGGCCTGTTCCTCACGGCATCGGCAATGACCTTCAAGGAAAACGACAAGGAGCTTATCCGCTGGTATAAAAACGAGATCGAAAAGCAGGGCATCGACGTGCGCTTCAACACCGAAATCAACGACCTCGGCGTGCTGCGCGGCTATGACGATATCATCGTTGCAAGCGGCTCGGTCCCGCGCATGATGCCCAGCATCAAGGGCTTTGACAAGGCGCTCACCTTCACCCAGGTGCTCAAGGACAAGGTCGATGTCGGCGATAAGGTCCTGTTCATCGGCGGCGGCCAGTCCTCCTGCGAGGCGGCTTACGATATGCTGCTCAACTTCGGCAAGCACCCGATAATCGTCGAATACGCCGGCGACCTCGTTGCCGCTCAGGCGACCTGCCTTGCAAACACCTCGTTCCTGCGCGACGCTATGGAATACCACAAGGTTCCCGTTTACCTGCACTCGACCGTTACCGAGATAACGGACAAGGGCTGCACCGTTAAAAATGTCGAGACCGGCGAGACGACCTTCGTCGAGTGCGACAGCGTTGTAAACGGCATCGGCTTTGTTCCCACTCCCGTCGGCGGCAAGGACAACAAGAAGGCCTACCGCGTCGGCGACTGCGTTGCCATCGGCAACCTGCGCACGGTCATCTGGCGCGCATGGGACGTCTGCATGAAGATATAGTTCCAAAGCGGCAAAAAATAAGCTGCGCCGGGTCTCCGGCGCAGCGATCAATTACGCAAACGAGCAATATTTCTTCGTTTTGAATATGGGAGC
>ULNJ01059337.1_pt1 | contig 10261 bp, 9 predicted proteins | sample 1951891 | NCBI WGS metagenome assembly ULNJ01 (sample SAMEA4835574, study PRJEB28245) | human gut metagenome | biome: gut microbiome; material: fecal sample | place: Denmark | collected 2008 | reverse complement strand
TGAACTATTTTTAAACTTTTGTTTATATCACAAAATGTATTAAAATTTTGAATATCCTCATTTGAGAAAGGAAATTCTAAATAAATATTATTTTTATAGTAAATTGAAGAATATGTTGTAAGATTATTGGTTTCCATAAATTTTGATGTAAATAATATTTCACTTCGTGATTCAGGTATGTAGCCATTTTTATCTAATAGTTCAAACATATATTGGGGAATGTATTCAAAACTTAAATATTTTAAATTATTAATTTTACATAATTTTTCACATAATTTATATGGCATTATTTCATCTGATTCTAAGTATAGAGAACTGACTCCTTTAAATTTTGATAAGAAAGGTAAGAATATATAAAGTACCTCAAGTGATTGAAAAGATAAGGTAGTAATAGAGTAGGTTTTTATTAATTCATTAAAAAAAGTACAAATAATTTTTTGATTTAAAAAAATATATTCATCACTAAATACTAGCTCGTTATTACTAATTACATTAGTATTTAACATATTTTTATAATCTGGATTAAGTTTTTTTCTAGTAATAAAACACAATCTATCGTTTTTAATTTTTACTAATATTTTCACTTTTAACCTACCTTATATTAATTATGATAACACAAAACTTTACATTTTAATATAATTTTTTAAAAAAATATATTGTTTTTTGTAATTTTATGATATAATTAGGTCATAATAAAGATAGGAGAGTTGATGGATGAAAAAGTTTTTTAGTTATTTACTAGTTATGGGAGTACTTTTATGTATGCCTTTTGTGGTAAGATCAGCTGATTATAAGGAAACAATTGATGTTCCTGGTAAATCTGGTGAATTTACTTCAACAACACTTTCTTCAGGAGATGAACAAAGAAAATACAAAATTATGATTACTCTTGAGAATAATACTGAAAATCATAAAGTTACTCAAAAAACTATTAAATTCACTTTGGGAAAAGCAATTACTGAAGCAAAATGTGAAGACTATGGTGAATATGTAACTAGTGGTGGTACTGTAACTAAGAATTCAGATGGTACATCTACATTAACATGTACATTTGATAAAAGTGGTTCTTCGGATACAGGTAATAATTTCCAAATTGGTTCATTAGTAGTAACTGTAAAAAAAGATTCTGCTGATGAAGATTGCTCAATCGGTTTCGAAAACGGAAATTCTAGTGGTACTAAAAATCCAGAAACTGGTGCTAGCCTTCCTTTAACAATTGTTGCTATAGGACTTGCTGTTGGTACTGGTGTGTATTTTGGAACAAAAAAAAGAACAAAACTTTATAAAATTTAGTTGGTTTGTAATTTTTAATCTACCTTTATGGTAGATTTTTTTATGAAAATACTTTATATATAATTTTTTTTATGTTAAAATAAACAAGAAGTGGTGATATTATGGAAAGAAATTTTACAGAACAAGAGTTAGTTAGAAGAGGAAAACTTGATAATTTAGTAAATCTAGGTATAGATCCTTTTGGACATAAATTTGAAAGAACAGGTTATGCTTTAGATATAAAAGAAAAATATCAAGATATTTCTCATGATGAATTTGAAAATAGAAATGATATTGAGATTGTAGCCGGAAGAATTATGTTTATAAGAAAAATGGGCAAAGCATCATTTTTCTCTATTAAAGATAAAACTGGTAATATTCAAATATATATTTCAATTAATGATGTTGGTGAAGAAACATACAATCTATTTAAAACTGCTGATCTTGGTGATATTGTAGGAGTAAAAGGTAAAGTTATGAAAACTGGTACTGGTGAAGTAACTATTAAATGTTTAGAGTATACGCATTTGGTTAAATCACTTAGACCTTTACCAGAAAAATTTCATGGACTAACTGATATTGAAGAAAGATATAGACGTAGATATGTTGATCTTATAATGAATGAGGAATCTCGTAAGGTTGCATATACAAGGCCTAAAATTATTAGATGTATTCAAAACTTCATGGATAATCGTGGGTTTATTGAGGTCGAAACACCCGTTTTACAAACACTTCTTACTGGTGCTAGCGCAAGACCATTTATAACACATCATAATACACAAGATATTGATATGTATTTAAGAATTGCCCTAGAACTTCCACTTAAAAGATTACTTGTTGGTGGGATGGAAGCTGTTTATGAAATAGGTAGAACATTTAGAAATGAAGGTATGGATCCTAAACATAATCCAGAGTTTACTTTAATGGAAGCTTATCTTGCATTTTCAGACCTTGAGGGTATGATGGATATGACTGAAAAAATGTATCAAGAAATTGCAACAAAAGTTATTGGTAAGATGGAATATAATTGGTGTGGTTATGATATTAATTTAACTGGACCTTGGAAAAGAATAAGTATGGTTGACTCTATTAAAGAGGTAACTGGTATAGATTTTTCTAAAGAAATGACTGTTGATGAGGCTTTAGAACTTGCAAAAGAGCATCAAATTGAAGTACAAGAGCATGAACATACTGTTGGACATATTATAAATTTATTCTTTGAAAAATATGTTGAAGAAACTTTAATTCAACCAACATTCCTATATGGTCATCCAGTAGAAATAAGTCCCCTTACAAAAGCAAATCCAACTGATCCAAGATTTGTAGAAAGATTTGAATTATTTATTGGTGGTAAAGAATTTGCTAATGCTTATACAGAATTGAATGATCCAATTACTCAACTTGATAGATTTGAAGAACAACTTAAAGAAAGAGAACTTGGCAATGATGAAGCAAATGATATTGATATGGACTTTATCGAAGCTTTAGAATATGGTATGCCTCCAGCTGGCGGAATTGGTTATGGTATTGATAGACTTGTAATGTTATTTACAGAACAAGATTCAATTAGAGATGTAATCTTATTCCCCACAATGAAAAATATTAATAAATAATGTAGGATAAAATTTGAAGTTGTAATGGCAGGAAACAAATGGTCTGATAGTAACGAGAGCTATTATTTACATACTGGGGCTCCTTTAATCATTGGGGCTATGGACCCCCATTGGGTGGGCTCCCCTGGTGAGTTCCGTGGTGGTAGGATTGCTTATTATTTCATTGTGGATCGTTCTGGCACTCTGTACAATGGCAATAGCCCTTTTGGCGTCCGTCCCGTCGTTTCTCTATCCTCTAAAGCCAAGTTATCTGGTAGTGGAACATATAACGATGTTTACACAGTAAGTTAGAAATGTTATAATCTTTCTTGAAAAGGAAAGATTTTTTTATGGTTAAAATAGGTAATGTAGAAATAAATGGTAAAATAGTGGTTGCTCCGATGGCTGGAATAACAAATAAAACATATCGTATGATATGTAAAGAGTTTGGTGCTGCTTTAGTAGTCGGTGAAATGGTATCTGATAAAGCTATAATGTTTGGTAATGAAAAGACTAAAAAACTTTTAGATATGGATGAAAGAGAAAGACCAATATCACAACAAATATTTGGTTCTGATAAAGATAGTTTTTGCACTGCGGCTAAAAAAGTTTATGAATATATGCATCCAGATATTATTGATATAAATATGGGGTGTCCTGTACCTAAAATAGCTATTAAATCACAAGCGGGTAGTGCACTTTTAAAAAACCCTGAAAAAATATATGAAATAGTAAAAGCTGTAAAAGAGGGTGTTCCTTGTCCTATAACAGTTAAAATAAGAAGTGGTTGGGATGAAAATAGTATAAATTGTGTGGAAGTTGCTAAAATATGTGAAAAAGCTGGTGCAAGTGCAATAACCCTTCATGCAAGAACAAGAAGTCAAGGTTATTCAGGTCATAGTGATTGGTCCTTAATTAAAAAAGTTAAAGAAAGTGTGAATATACCTGTAATTGGAAATGGTGATGTAACATCATGTTATGAGGCTGAAAAGATGCTTACACAGACAAGCTGTGATTTAGTAATGATAGGAAGAGGCCTTCTTGGAAATCCATGGTTAATAAAAGAATGTAATGATTATTTAAATGAAGGAAAATTACCTAAAAAAGTTACTTATGAAGAAAAAATAGAAATGATGAAAAGACATTTAACTGGTTTAGTAAACGAAAAAGGTGAAAAGAGTGCAGTACTTGAAATTAGAACTCATTTTCTATATTACTTAAAAGGTCTTGAGGGAAGTAGTGAAATAAAAAATCTGATATGCAAAGAAACATCTTATGAAAATATTATAAAAATTCTTGATAACTATTTAATTCAATTAGAAAATAACAAATAATTTATTGCAAACAAAAAAGGCTTTTGGCCTTTTTATTTGATTTCTAAAATAATATCACATTCCTGAAGTATTTGCTGAAGCATCTTTTTATTCATATAATAATTTTCATCATTATAACGAAGTATTAAATAATCATCTTTATTTTTATTAAATAGGGTAGTTTCTTTATTACTATCAATTTGTTTTAAAATATTTTGAACTTCATCATCAGTAAGCTGTTTTTGAAAATCGATATGATAACCATGAAGTGGATCAAAAATATAAAAGTAATCTGTATAATATGCATAAACTACATTTGATTTTGTTATATATAAGTAATAATTTTTATCAATGTCAGTTTCCTTTAAAAAGGTACCTTTATCTGTTAAATTATTTCCTTTGGTGGTTTCACCAAAATTAACTCTTATATAATAATCCTCTTTATAAAGTTTATCAAATTCATTTTTCTTTTCACTTCTTAAAAAGTAAAATATCATAAATATTATTATTATTGTCAGAATAATTGAACCTATTAGTATTAAACTACTGTTATTTCTTACTTTAGGTTTATCTAAATCATTATTTTTCATATTACTCCTTTACTAAATTTTTAGCTACTTCGTTTATTGGACCAGCACCAATTGTTATAACTAAATCATTTTCTGAAACTTTCTCTTTTATAAGTTTTTCAATTTTATCAAATGAATCTAAATAAATTACATTTGGATTTTTTTCTTTTATTAAATTTACTAAATCACTTTCTTTTACATTCCAGATATTTTCCTCTCTAGCGGGGTAAATCGGAGCAATTATAATGTTATCAAAATTAGAAAGTACATCAGCAAATTCATTTAAATGCTCTATTGTTCTTGAGTAAGTATGTGACTGAAATATTGCATAATCTTTATTATGTTTTGTTTTCTTTACTGAATCAAGTGTTGTTTTAATTTCACTAGGGTGGTGAGCATAATCATCATAAACAAAGGCACCATTACATTTACCTAAAAATTCAAATCTTCTTCCTACACCTGTGTATGAAGAAAGTCCTTCCTTTATAAAGTTAATATCTATATTATAAAGCATGCACATTGCAATTGCAGCAAGTGAATTATAAATATTATGTTTACCAGTTACTGATAAAGATATTTTATCTATATATTTACTATTAATATATAAATCATAAGTAGGATGACCAGCATCATCATATTCTATATTTTTGGCCATATAATTTGAATTATTATTAATACCATATGTTATTTTATTATAACCATTAGCCATTTTAATTGTATTTTCATCATCATTATTTACAATTAAATTACCATTATTATCAAGTTTATCTGCAAATTTTTTAAATGAGGAAATAATACCATCAATATTTTTAAAATAATCTAAATGATCATCATCAATATCTAAAACTATTTCACTTGTAGGGTAAAAGTCTAAAAAACTATCTACATATTCACAAGATTCTGCGATAAAATATTTTTTAGTTCCAACATTATAATTAGAATTTATTATAGGAAGGTGAGCACCAATCATTATTGTAGGATTAAGATTTGCTTTAACAAAAATTGTACTAACCATACCTGTTGTTGTGCTTTTACCATGGGTTCCTGAAATACATAATACATTTTCATATTCTTTCATAAGAATTCCTAAGAATGTACTTCTTTCAAAAACTAATTTATTATTTTCTCGTGCATATTTTAATTCCTCATTATCTTCGTGAATTGCGGCAGTATAAACAACTATATCAGCATTTTTAACATTTTCTAAATTTGGTTTATTACTTACCTCGATGCCTTTTTCGTTTAAAGACTTTGTTATATCAGTAACTCCAGCATCATAACCAGTAATTTTACAATTAAATGATAAAAGTATTCCAGCAATACCACTCATAGAGATACCACCTATACCTATCATATGAATTTTTTTATTTCCAAACATTTTTTATTCTTCCTTTCAATTATATTATACTTTAAAATTAACTAGATAGCAAATGAGTGACGATATAATAAAATGATTTTTTTACCTTTTATATCTATTATACCTTCCTCCTTTAAATTTTTAAGTTCTCTATGCATAGCACTTCGATCTACAGCTAGAAAATCCGCAAGTTCAGAAAAAGAAAAAGTTAAATAAATTATACTACTTCCGTGAGCTTGACTTTCAATATCAAAGTATTCAAGAAGTTTATCACGAATTGTTTTTTTAGATATTATCTGAAGTCTATCATTTCTTTTTCTAATTTTATCATTTAAAATAATTGTAATATTTTTTAAAAATGTATTAAAATATTCTTGATTTAAATTAGCATTTATTACAAAATCATAGTCAAATACTAAAACTGTTGTTTCTTCATTAGCAATCATATCATACTCTTTATTATATAAATATGATAGGTTAGAACCAAAAATGTCATCTTCGTAAAGCTCTTCGATTATAAGCTTATTACCATTATAATCAGTATGAACTATTTTAGCATTTCCATTTATAATTATTCCGATTATGTGATCTTTGAGCACTTTTGATATATTATCATTTTTTTTAAAAGTATATGATAATCCTTCGAGATAATTAATTAATTTATTTTTTTCTTTATCAGATATTTTATCAAATAATTTTATCATTTACACCTCTTATGTAAAATTTTATCATTTTTTTAAATATGTTGCAATTGCAACAATACATTTTTTTAAAATGTGTTATAGTTTAGTTATGTTAGAGGAAGGTGGATTTATGAAAATAGTTAAAAGAGATGGACATATTGTTGATTATTGTCCAGAAAAAATTGAACTTGCAATTAAAAAGGCAAATGAAGAAGTTGCTGAAGAAGATAGAGTAAGTGACATTCAAATTAGAAATATTGTAAAATATGTTGAAGGATTAAAGAAAAAAAGAATGCTTGTCGAGGATATTCAAGATATTATAGAATATAGACTAATGGCTCTTGGAAAATATGCTCTTGCAAAGGAATATATAACTTATAGATATACAAGAGAATTAGTAAGAAAAAGTAATACTACAGATTTATCTATTAAAGAGTTAATAGATGGTGAGAGTGAATATTGGAATACAGAAAATTCTAATAAAAATGCTAAAATAGTTACAACTCAAAGGGATTATTTAGCAGGTATTACCTCTACAGATATAACTCGTAGATTTTTACTTACTGAGGATATTGTAAAAGCTCATGATGAAGGTATTATTCATTTTCATGATGCTGATTATTTTGCTCAAAATGCACTACATAATTGTGATTTAATTAACCTTGAGGATATGCTTCAAAATGGAACAAATATTAATGGCGTAATGATTGAAAAACCTCATAGATTCTTAACCGCTATGACTATTGCAACTCAAATTATTACTGCTGTATCATCATCACAATATGGAGGATGCACTATAACTCTTACACATTTAGCACCTTTTGTAAGATGTAGTTATGAAAGATATTTAGAAAAATATAAAGCAAGAAAATTTAAAAAAGAAGATGCTGAAAAATATGCTAAAGAAGATTTACAAAAAGAAATTACTGATGGAGTTCAAACATTTCAATATCAAATTAACTCAATGACTACGACTAATGGTCAAGCACCATTTTTAAGTGTATGTATGTACCTTGGTGAAACTGAAGAATATAAAGATGAACTTGCAATGATTATCGAAGAAGTTTTAAAACAAAGAATTCAAGGTATGAAAAATGAAAAAGGTGTTTACATTACACCAGCTTTCCCAAAACTTTTATATGTCCTTGAGGAAGATAATATAAGACCAGATAGTAAATATTATTATTTAACTGAGCTTTCTGCTAAATGTACTGCTAAAAGAATGGTTCCAGATTATATTTCTGAAAAGATTATGAAAGAACTTAAAATTGATAAAAATGGAAATGGTCAATGTTATCCTTGTATGGGATGCCGTAGTTTCTTAACTCCATATGTTGATGAAAAAGGTAATCCAAAATACTATGGTAGATTTAATCAAGGTGTTGTTACTATTAATCTTCCTGATGTTGCACTTTCATCAGATAAAGATATGGAACTATTCTGGAAAATATTTGATGATAGATTAGAACTATGCCATAGAGCACTTCAAATAAGACATAAAAGACTTTCAAAAGTTACAAGTGATGTAGCACCAATTTTATGGCAACACGGAGCACTTGCAAGACTTGGTAAAGGTGAAAGTATTCATGACCTTTTACATCATGGCTATTCAACAATTTCACTTGGTTATGCAGGACTTTATGAATGTGTAAAATATATGACAGGCCACTCTCATACCGATGAATCTGTTGGTAAAGAATTTGGTTTAAAAGTAATGCAATATATGAATGATAAATGTAAAAAATGGAAAGCCGATGAAGATATCGACTATTCAGTATATGGAACTCCAATTGAAGCAACAACATATAAATTTGCTAAATGTTTAAAAGATAGATTTGGAGTTGTAAAGGGAATTACTGATAGAGATTATATTACTAATTCATATCATGTACCAGTTTTCGAAGAGATTGATGCCTTTACTAAATTAAAACTTGAAAGTGAATTTCAAAAACTTTCTCCAGGTGGAGCTGTAAGTTATATTGAAACTCCAAACCTTGAAAATAATTTAGATGTTGTTATGGAGGTTATCGAATATATTTATAATAATATTATGTATGCTGAACTTAATACAAAATCTGATTATTGTCAAGCATGTGGTTACACTGGTGAAATCCTAATTGATGATAATTTAGAGTGGTATTGCCCAAATTGTGGAAACAGAGATCACGACAAATTAAATGTTGCTCGTAGAACATGCGGTTACATTGGAACTAATTTTTGGAATAAGGGTAGAACCGAAGAAATAAAAGAAAGAGTAATGCATATTGATAATAAGGATGCTTAAATATGAGATATCATAAAATTAGAAAAATGGATATTTCTAATGGACCAGGGGTAAGAGTTTCAATATTTATGCAAGGATGTGAGTTTCATTGTGAAAATTGTTTCAATAAAGAAACTTGGGATTTTGATGGTGGCAAAGAATTTAATGAAAAAACTATTGATGAAGTATTAGAACTTTGCTCAAAAGATTTTATAACTGGACTTTCTATTTTAGGAGGAGAGCCGTTACATACGAATAATATTGAGGGAACAACATTACTTGCTAAAGTTTTTAAAGAAAAATACCCTAATAAAACTTTATGGGTGTGGAGTGGATTCTTATTTGATAAAGATTTAAAAGATAAAGAAATTCTTAATTACATTGATGTTTTAGTGGATGGTCAGTTTGTAAATAGTCTTCATAATCCAACACTAAAATGGAAAGGATCCTCAAATCAAAGAGTAATAGATGTTCAAAAAAGTCTAAAAGAAAATAAAATTATAACTATTGAATAACTAGATAATAATCTGGTTATTTTTTTATATTTGCAAACAATAAATTTTACATTCAAAAGTTATTGCATTTTATAAATTTAAATGATAAAATTAAATAGAATAAAGAGGTGTTTACAGTGAAAGATTTTATTATAAATTTATATGCTAATAAGTATTTTCCAATTTATTTGGGAGTAGTAATAATTGTACTTCTTATAGCATTTTTTGTCGTTTTTTTCTTAGGAAAAAAGGATCAAAAGAAAATTGAAGAAACACAAAAACTTAATTTAGAAAAGTTAAAAGAGGCACAAAATAATCCAGTAGTTACAAATAATGAAGTTAAAACTAATATTCAAAGCGTTCCAGTTGAACCTAAAGTTCAGCCTGAGGTAGTACCTGTAGTAAGTGAACCTGTTAATACTGTATCTGAAGTTAAACAAGTAACTGTAAATAAGTATATACAAACTCCAGTAGCTCCAACACCTGTAAAGCCAGTTCAGGTAGTGCCTACTGCTCCAGTTATGGAAGTAAAAAATGAAATGCCTGTTACACCAAAAACAGTGGAAACACCTAAAATGCCAGAAATAGCTCCAGTTATTCCACCTGTAATGGAAATAAAGCCTACTGTTGAGGCACCAAAACCGATTAGTGATGATGATGTATATAGAGTTAATAAAAAAGAAGAAGAAACTGTAAATCGTTTGAAAGAACTTTCATC
>ULNJ01055081.1_pt1 | contig 10323 bp, 5 predicted proteins | sample 1951891 | NCBI WGS metagenome assembly ULNJ01 (sample SAMEA4835574, study PRJEB28245) | human gut metagenome | biome: gut microbiome; material: fecal sample | place: Denmark | collected 2008 | reverse complement strand
CTTAAAATAAGATTTCATAATAATAAAGGACTATCAATAATTTTAAAGTTTTTTATTCAAGTTATTATTGGAATATTTTTCTTTGTTTTATTTTTAATTTCAGGAAATAATACAGTTCTTAATTTTTATTTATTTTCAATAGATTTAAAATATTTATATGGTCTTTTAATTCTATTTATGCTTGTTGGTAGTTCTAATGCAGTTAATATAACAGACGGTCTTGATGGACTTGCTGCCGGATTATGCACGATATCATTTATTTCTTATGGAATAATTGCCTTTAATAGTCCGTTTATCTTGGGCTATGAAGAAATAGGTATTTTTTGTTTTACTTTGGCAGGAGCTTTAATAGGATTTTTGTTTTTTAATTTTTATCCTGCCAAAATATTTATGGGTGATTTAGGTTCCCTTTCTTTAGGTGCCACTCTTGCATCGGTATCTATTTTGCTTAAATGTGAACTTTCCCTTGTTATAATTGGTTTAGTTTTTATCATTGAAACTCTTTCAAGTTTTATTCAAATTATTTCTATAAGATATTTTAATAAAAAAATATTTTTAAAAAGTCCACTTCATCATCATTTTGAGATGCTAGGTTTTAAAGAAACAGATATTATAAAACTATTTTATTTAGTCTCTTTAGTATGCTCTTTAATAACTCTTATTTATATATTAGTTCATTAAAAATCAGATTTTAAAAATAATTTTACAATGATTTGCCATTACGCTTAAAATATGATAGTATATACGGCTGGTGGTTTTATGAAAAATAGTAATAGTTTTGAATTATTAATTGCACATGATAAAAAGATTGGCGAAGCATATAAAAAACTATGTATGGATTTAATAAATAATGATTTTGAACAATCCAAAGTATCTTGCAAAAATATTCTTGAACTTATTAAAATTGAAACGAGCATGCTAGATAAAATGACAAAGGAAGAACTTGAATATTATGTTGATCTTGCAGATATTATATTTACAATGGATGAAGTTGATGATGAAACATATAGAGCTAGTGAAAAGATAGTGCAAACCTATATGGCTAAATTTGAAAAACCATTAGAATATGATTTTTCTGATGAAGAGGAAGACTTTGAAAAACTTTCGCGAATTATTCCTGATTTTGCTTTTACTCAAGAAGAACTAGATAGATATTTTCAATATAATCAAACTTATAAATATAATGCAATGTGCTATGCTAGTAAGATAATTTTAAATGACGAATTAGGTATTAAGTCAAATAATTCTAAATTTTATGATTTATTAAGAAAAAAATGTATTCATAACTTAATTTATTATGCTTACCATAGTTATGAAGTTGAATGTTATATTTTAAGCCATAATATGCAAATGGATTATGTACCTGAAATTTATGATGATTATTTTAATCCTCTTAATGTAGAAGAATGTAAAAAGATTATTTCTAAATGGAAAGATGCTAGTGATAATCAAAATCCTGATTGCTGTTTTACAAACTTAGAGGATACTTATAAATTAAAATGTTATTTACATAGTTTAGAAAGAACAGAACTTACAAATATATTTGATTATATTCTCCATCTTAAAGAAGAACATTCAAGCAAAATGCTAGACTACTATGAAAATATTGTATTAGAAAAAATAGATGATTTATCTAGATAACTTTACACTGATTTGACATTTTTGTGAAAATATGATAGAATGTTGATAACTAAGGGGGGTTAGTTATGAAAAATAATAAAATATTTAAGGGAGTATTAAGTATTTGTTTAGTGGCTAGTATAAGTGCTACTTCATATTGCATTAAGAAAAGTAATGAAGAGCAAAGTAATATATATGAACCAAATTATTTATATAGTGAAGAAACATTTGAAGTAAGTAAAGAATCTCGTGAAAAAATGATGACAATAGTTATGAATGAACCAAGTTATGGTTTAGAACCTGAACTTACTTATGATGATGCTTTAGAGTATTTCTGGGGTAGACCATTTCAACATTTAGAGTCAATATTAGAAAAATTTTATGAAGGTCAAAAAGTACCAGTATTTAAAAATAGTGATGAGGTTTCTGGCTATTTTAAATTAAATGGAATAGATAGTTATGCATACTCCATTGAAGATGACCTTATATGGCATTTAAATGGTGATGGTGAAATAGAAAGTATTCAAAATACTCATGAAGCGGTAAGTAATTATAATAAATATTGTTTATCTTTAAATAGAAAAAGATAATAAGGGGGGTTAGTTTAATGGAAAGTTCATCTGAAAGAAAAGAACTTTTATATATAATATTATTTTTAACATGTTTTAGTTTAATTATGGAGTTTATTAAAAACTTTATATAGTAAAAATAGGGCACTTGCTACTTGATTTAGTGTGCCTTTTTTTGTATAATAAAATTAGTTTTAAAAGAAAAGGGAAATAAATGGATCATTATTTTACAAATAATCAAAATTTAAAAAGTGAAATTAGGACACTTAGTTATAATTATAAAAACATAACTATTGATTTTTTTAGTGATAACGGAGTATTTAGTAAAAATCATTTAGATTATGGAAGTAGACTTTTAATAGAAACATTTTTAAAAAATGAATCTGATTATGAAAATATCCTAGACTTAGGTTGTGGTTATGGATTAATAGGAATATCACTTGCTAAGATAACTGGTAAAAATATAACTATGTGTGATGTTAACAAAAGAGCATTACATTTATGTGAAAGAAATATTGCTGCAAATAAAGTTAATGCTAAAGTAATTGAAAGTAATGTGTATGAAAATATTTTAGATAAATATGATGTAATTATTACAAATCCACCGATAAAAGCTGGTAAAAAAGTTATATTAGAGTTTCTTATTAATGCTAAAATACATCTAAATGATGGTGGAAGACTTTGGTTTGTAATGCGTAAGGACCAAGGTGCTAAATCTATACAAAAACTGTTAAATGAACATTACAATGTTGAAATAAAAGAAAAAGATAAAGGATTTTACATTTTTTGCTGTAAAATGTCTTGACAAAATACTTTATTCTTTGCTAAAATTATTTAATGTTGACGTGTTTATTTTTAACATAAAAATAGTCCAAAAAAAATAAGATTATGGGGTGAGATCGTGGCTTATAAAAAACAAAAATTCGGAGACTATCGCGAAAGAATTAATTTCGCAAAATCAAGTAACACTCTTGAACTTGCAGACCTTTTGGAAATCCAAAAGAAAAGTTATCAAAATTTCATTGAAAATGGAATCAAAGAAGTATTTGAGGATCTTTTTCCAGTTGAAAGTTTTACTGGAAATATTTCACTTGAATTTACTGATTATTCTTTAGATGAACCAAGATATTCAATTAAGGAAGCAAAAGAGAGAATGGTTAACTATGCTGCACCACTTAAAGTGCAAGCAAGACTTTACCTTCATGAAACTGGTGAAGTAAAAGAACAAGAGATATTCTTAGGTGACTTACCACTTATGACTGATGCAGGAACATTTATCATAAATGGTGCTGAAAGAGTAATTGTATCTCAACTTGTTCGTTCTCCATCTATTTATTTCAAAAGAGAAATAGATAAAAATGGTAGAAGAATTGTTAGTGGAGAAATAATCCCTAATAAAGGTACATGGCTTGAATATGAAACAGATGCTAAAGGTGTAATCTATGTAAGAATAGATCGTACTAGAAAAGTAGCTGTTACAACATTCTTACGTGCACTTGGACTTTCCACTGATGAAGAAATCATTGAATTATTTGGTGATAATGAGTTTGTAAAAAATACTTTAGAAAAAGATATTACAAATAATACTGATGAAGCACTACTTGAAATTTATGAAAAACTTCGTCCAGGAGAACCTGCGACTATTGATAGTGCTAAAAACCAATTAATCACTAGATTCTTTGATAGATTCCGTTATGATTTAGCAAAAGTAGGAAGATACAAATTTAACAAAAAAATGTTTATTTGTGAAAGAATACTTGGATGTACTTTAGCTGAAAACATTAAATTTAATGGTGAAGAAATTGCTAAAAAAGGTGATGTTATTACTAAAGATATTCTTGAAAAATTAAAAGTTGCTTTTGCTGGTGGATTAAATTTAAAAGAAGCTACAATTAATGAAGAACTTGATGATTTTAAAATGATTCAAACTTTAAAAGTTTATGATAAGATTGATGGCAAAAAAGTTCTTACTTTAATTGGAACTGATAGTAGTGTAACTGAAAAAAGACTTACTATTCCTGATGTTTATGCATCTTTATCATATTATATTGATTTACATTATAATATTGGTAATGAAGATGAAATCGATCATTTAGGAAATAGACGTGTAAGACAAGTTGGTGAGCTAGTAGAAAATCAATTTAGAGTTGGTATGGCTCGTATGGAAAGAGTTATTCGTGAAAGAATGACTACTCAAGAACTTGAAAATGTTACACCAAAAACATTAATTAATATTAGACCTGTAACTGCAGTATTAAAAGAGTTCTTTGGTTCATCACAACTTTCTAAGTTTATGGATCAAGTTAACCCAATTGCTGAACTTACTGATAAGAGAAGACTTTCTTCCTTAGGACCAGGAGGACTTTCAAGAGAAAGAGCTGGTATGGAAGTAAGAGATGTTAACTCATCTCACTATGGAAGAATATGTCCAATTGAATCACCAGAGGGACAAAATATAGGTCTTATTACATCTCTTGCTGGTTATGCTAAAGTAAATGAATATGGATTTATTACAACTCCTTACCATAAAGTAAATAATGGTGTTGTTGATAAAGATATAATTTATATGACTGCAGATGAAGAAACTGATTATTATATTTCTCAAGCAACTGTAAAACTTGATAAAGATAATAGAATTATTGATGATGAAGTTCTTGTACGTGTTAATGGTGATAACGTAATTGTTAAACGTGAAGAAGTTGATTATGTCGATGTTGCTCCAAGTCAAGTTGTTGCCGTAACTACAAGTTGTATTCCATTCTTGGAATTCGATGATGCAAAAAGAACACTTATGGGTGCTAACATGCAAAGACAAGCAGTTCCACTTCTTACAAGTGAAGCTCCAATAGTTGGTACTGGTGTTGAATATATTGCTGCATCATCATCAGGAAGTTGTGTACTTTCTAAAACTGCTGGTGTAGTTGATTATGCTGATAGTAAAAAAATTGTTATAAATAATGGTAAATCATGTGATACTTATTATCTTTCTACATTTGAAAGAAGTAATGCCTCAACTTGTGTAAACCATAGACCAATTGTTAAAGCAGGCGATAAAGTTCATGCTGGACAAGTTATTGCAGATGGTCCTTCTTGTGATAAAGGAGAACTTGCTTTAGGTAAGAATATGACAGTTGCCTTCATGACATTCGAAGGTTATAACTATGAAGATGCCGTTATCTTAAATGAAAGACTTGTTAAAGATGATGCATATACTTCACTTCATATTTCTCACTATGATATTGAGTGTCGTGATACAAAACTTGGACCTGAAGAAATTACTCGTGATATACCAAATGTTTCTGAAGATGCTCGTAAAAATCTTGATGCTGATGGTATTGTAAGAATTGGTACAGAAGTTAGAGAAGGTGATATTCTTGTCGGTAAAGTAACTCCAAAAGGAATGCAAGAACTTACTTCTGAAGAAAAATTACTTCATGCAATCTTTGGTGAAAAAACAAGAGAAGTTAGAGATACTTCACTTAGAGTAGATCATGGTGCTGATGGTATTGTTCATGATGTACAAATTTATACAAAAGAAAACTCAGATGAACTTGCGGCTGGTGTTCAAAAAGTTATAAGAGTTTATATAGTTCAAAAGAGAAAAATTCAAGTTGGAGATAAAATGTCAGGAAGACATGGTAATAAAGGTGTTATTTCTTTAGTAGTACCTGAGGAAGATATGCCATTTATGCCAGATGGTCGTCCAGTAGACATTATGCTTAACCCACTTGGTGTTCCATCTCGTATGAACGTTGGTCAAATTCTAGAACTTCATTTAGGAATGGCTGGTAAGATTTTAGGTAGACATTATGCTACTCCAGTATTTGATTCTGCTACTTGGGAAGATGTATCTGAGCAAATGAAAGATGCTAAGATGAGCCCTGATGGTAAGATGACTTTATATGATGGACGTACAGGTGAACCATTTGATAATAAAATTGCCGTTGGTGTTATGTATATGATTAAACTTCACCATATGGTTGATGATAAACTTCATGCAAGAGCAACAGGACCTTATAGTGTTATTACACAACAACCATTAGGTGGTAAAGCACAATTTGGTGGACAAAGATTTGGAGAAATGGAAGTTTGGGCACTTTATGCTTATGGTGCTGCTCATGTACTTCAAGAAATCTTAACTGTTAAAGCCGATGATATTGTAGGTCGTGTTAAAGTATATGAAGCTTTAGTAAAAGGTAAACTTGTTAATCAAGCAGGTGTTCCAGAAAGCTTTAGAGTACTTGTTAAAGAATTCCAAGCATTATGCTTAGATGTACAAGTTCTTACAAATGATGATGAATTATTAGAATTTAAAGATATTGAAGAAAAAGATGATGAATCTAATGATAATTTAAGAATTGATGAGATTGATTTATCTAATGAAGAAGAAGTACTTCCAGAACCAAGTGAACCACTTGATGAAGAGGAAGATGACTTTGATGATGAAGATGAAGAACCATCACTTGATGATTTGGAATTTCCAGATGATTTAGATGACATGAAAGGGGAAGGTGAATAATAATGATAGATGTTAGTAACTTTAAAGGAATTAAAGTTTCCATAGCATCCCCTGAAAAAATTCGTTCTTGGTCTTATGGCGAAGTTAAAAAACCTGAAACTATTAACTATCGTACATTAAAACCTGAAAGAGACGGATTATTCTGTGAAAAGATTTTCGGACCTACAAAAGATTTTGAATGTAGTTGTGGAAAATACAAAAGACTTAGATATAAAAATATTATATGTGATAGATGTGGTGTAGAGGTTACTCTTTCTAAAGTAAGAAGAGAGAGAATGGGACACATTGAACTTGCTGCACCTTGCTCTCACATCTGGTTCTTTAAGGGCGTTCCATCTAAAATGGGTCTAGTACTAGATATGTCTCCAAGAGATTTGGAAGAAGTTTTATACTTTGTAAGCTATGTAGTAATTGATCCAGGAACTGCTCCACTTGAGCATAAACAAACTATTTCTGATAAAGAATATAGAAGTTTATATGAAAAATATGGTAATACATTTAAAGTTGGAATGGGTGCTGAAGCTATTAAGGAACTACTTAAACAAGTTGACCTTAAAAAAGAAATTGAAAAAGTTCATGAGGAACTTGAAAATACAACTGGACAAAAAAGAGTGCGTCTTGTTAAAAGACTTGATTGCTTAGATTCATTTATTGAATCTGGTAATAAACCTGAATGGATGGTACTTGATGTTATTCCAGTTATACCTCCAGAGCTTAGACCTATGCTTCAACTAGATGGTGGTAGATTTGCTACATCTGATTTAAATGACCTTTATAGAAGAATTATTAATCGTAATAATCGTCTTAAAAAATTACTCGAACTTGGCGCTCCATCAATCATTGTTCAAAATGAAAAGAGAATGCTTCAAGAAGCTGTAGATTCACTACTTGATAATGGTAGACGTGGAAGAAGTGTAACAGCATCTTCTAATAGACCACTTAAGAGTTTATCTTCAATGCTTAAGGGAAAACAAGGTCGTTTTAGACAAAACTTACTTGGTAAGAGAGTTGATTACTCTGGCCGTTCAGTTATCGTAGTTGGACCAAGCCTTAAAATGTATCAATGTGGTCTTCCAAAAGAAATGGCCCTTGAACTATTTAAACCACATGTTATTCATGGTTTAGTAGAAAGAGGACTTGCTCATAATATTAAAGGAGCAAAAAAATTAATTGAAACTAGAAATGAATGTGTTTGGGATATAGTCGAAGATGTTATAACAGAACATCCAGTAATGCTTAACCGTGCACCAACCCTACATAGACTTGGTATTCAAGCATTCGAGCCAGTATTAATTGGTGGTAAAGCAATAAGACTACATCCACTTGTATGTGCTGCATTTAATGCTGATTTCGATGGTGACCAAATGGCTGTCCATGTACCTTTATCTGAGGAAGCAAAAGCAGAAGCAAGACTTTTAATGCTTGGTGCTAACAACATTTTAAATCCAAAAGATGGAAAACCAATTGTTACACCTTCACAAGATATGGTACTTGGTAACTGTTATTTAACTATTGAAAAAGCTGGTGAAGAAGGCGAAGGTAGAGTATTTAAAGATGAAAATGAAGCATTAATGGCTTATGAAAGAAGAGAAATTACTTTACATACAAGAATTGCTATTCCTGCTAGTGCATTTAAACATAAATTATTTACTGATGAACAACAAGGTAAATATTTAGTTACAACTGTAGGAAAACTTAAATTTAATGAAATATTCCCAGATTCATTCCCATTTATGAATGAACCTACAAAAGATAATATCGAAGGTATTACTCCAATGAAATATTTCTTAGAACCTGGAACTAATATTCCACAGGCTATAAAAGAAATGCCTTTAGTATCACCTTTTGTAAAAGGAACATTAAAATCATTAATTGCTCAAGTATTTAAAAGATATCGTACTACTGAAACTTCTATAATGCTTGATAAATTAAAAGATCAAGGATTTAAATATTCAACTATCGCAGGTATTACAGTATCTTATGCAGATATTAAAACTACTCATAAAAAAGAAGAATTTATTGCAGAGGCAAAAGCAGCTGTAGATAAAGTTAATAAACAATTTAAACGTGGTATTATTACTAAAGAAGAAAGACATGAAGCTGTAATTGCAATTTGGTCTAAATGTACTGAAAATGTTAAAAATGAATTTAAAGAAATGAGTGCTGGTGATTTTGATAATCCAATATTCATGATGATGAATTCAGGAGCACGTGGTGAGGTTACAAACTTTACTCAACTTGCAGGTCTTAAAGGCTTAATGGCAAAACCAAATGGTGATACAGTTGAAATCCCGATTACATCATCATTTATGGAAGGACTTTCAGTTCTAGAATTCTTCTTATCAACACATGGTTCAAGAAAAGGTGTTGCCGATACTGCCTTAAAAACTGCTGACTCTGGTTACTTAACAAGAAGACTTGTAGATGTTGCTCAAGATATTATTGTTAAAGAACATGATTGTGGTTCAATCCATGGTGTAGTTGTTAAAGACTTACTAAATGATAAAGATGGTTCAGTTATCGAACCTCTTGAAGAAAGAATTTTAGGAAGATTTGCCGCTAAAAAGATTATTGATCCAGAAACTAAGAAAGTATTATGTGAATCTGGTGAAATGATTACTGAAGCAGTTGTTCAAAAAGTTAAAAAGGCTGGCATTAAACAAGTTGAAATTCGTTCTTCACTTACTTGTAAAACTGAAAACGGTGTTTGTCAAAAATGTTATGGTAGAAATCTTGCTACAGGTAACTTAGTTGAAACTGGTGAAGCTGTAGGTATTATGTCCGCTCAATCAATTGGTGAACCTGGTACTCAGCTTACAATGAAAAACTTCCACAAAGGTGGAGTTGCCGGTGAAGATGATATTACACAAGGTCTTCCAAGAGTTGAAGAATTATTTGAGGCTAGAACTCCAAAATATAAAGCTACTATTTCTGAAATTACTGGTACTGTAACTAAAATTGAGGAAAACGGTGGTAAACATATTATTACAGTTGCAAACGATGCTGGTTCAAGAGAACATACAACACTTTATAATATGAAACTTAGAGTTAGTGTTGGGGATAAAGTAGAAGCAGGAGATAAACTTACTGAAGGTGTTATTGCTCCTAAAGAATTACTTGCTGTTACTGACCCACTTACTGCTCAAGAATACATTCTAAAAGAAATTCAAAGTGTATATAAACTTCAAGGTGTTGATATTAACGATAAACATATTGAAATTATTGTTAAGAGAATGATTAATAAGATGAGAATCTTAGATCCAGGAGATACTAAATTTGTTGAGGGCTTATCTGTTTCACTTAAAACATTTAATGAAGGAAACAAACCAGTACTTCTTGCAGGTGGAGTTCCTGCTAAAGGACTTCCAATTATGCTTGGTATTACTAAATCATCTCTTGAAACTGATTCATTCTTATCAGCTGCTTCATTCCAAGAGACTACAAGAGTACTTACAGATGCTGCTATTAAAGGTAAAGTTGACTACTTAAAAGGTTTAAAAGAAAACGTTATTATTGGTAAACTTATCCCAGCAGGTACTGGTGCTACTGAATATTCAAATATTGATATTGCTCTTGAAAAACAATTTATGGAAACTGATGCAACTGAAGCTTTAG
>ULNJ01054380.1_pt1 | contig 10383 bp, 12 predicted proteins | sample 1951891 | NCBI WGS metagenome assembly ULNJ01 (sample SAMEA4835574, study PRJEB28245) | human gut metagenome | biome: gut microbiome; material: fecal sample | place: Denmark | collected 2008 | reverse complement strand
CTTGATGTCGATGATTCTGCTGTTGCTAAACAGTTTGTGTCTGCAGTCAGCGAGACAGATGGTAAGATTGCTGTCACTCGACGTGCTCTGATAGCAGATGATGTGCCAGATTTGGGCATTAGCAAAATTAGCGGTCTGCAAGATGCCCTTAATGCTAAGCAAGACACCGTTGCATTTGATGGTGCGTATAGTGCAAGCAATAAGGCAGCTACCGTTAGCACTGTAAATTCTGCTATCGCAGCTATTGTGAGCGATGGCTCCGATGATGCATCTGACGATACAATCAAGGGAGCTAAGCTGTATGCCGATAGCAAGTCATCTGATGCGCTGGATGCCGCCAAGGCTTATGCCGATGGTTTGGTGACTGGAGAATCTGGCGTTACTGCACGTGTTAAAGCACTTGAAGATAAGGTAGATGTGGCTAAGGTTAGCACAGCCATTGCCACAGCTAAAGGCGAGGCTATTTCTGCTGCAGCAACCGATGCATCTAATAAGGATGCTGCACTCAAGACCGCCATTCTTGGTGAGGAAGCTTATGCACAAACAGTTAAGAGTGCATATGAGCTGGCGGCTTCTAAGACTACAATGGCAGATGTTGAGGCTAAGAATTATGCCACTAAGACTGAGGCGCAGGGTTATGCAGACGCTAAAGATGCTGCCATTGCCGATGCTAAGAAAGCTGGTACTGACGCTATGGCCAAGATTGGCGTCATTCCAGACGGTGCTACTGCTACTACAGCCATTGGCTATGTAGACGAAAAGATTGCTGCTATTCCTGCTCAGGTCGATTATAGCGTGACATGCGACACAAGCACTCCTTCAGGCGTTGCTAAGCGTTATGTTCTGTCTCAGAAAGGTAGTGCAATTGCCACCATTGACATACCATCCGATATGGTGGTTAAGTCTGGTACTGTCGAGACTAAGAGTGAGGCTGGCGTTTGGGGCGTAGCTGGCACATATTTAGTGCTGACATTAGCCAATGCAACCAGTGATAAGGTATACATAAACGTTAGTGACCTGATTGAATATGTGACCGGCGCTACAGCTGCTGATGGCATCATTACAACTTCCGTTGACGCAAACCATGTGCTGACAGCAACTATTGGCGATGGTACAATTACTAAGGCTAAGTTAGCAAGTGCAGTACAGACATCTCTTGGAAAGGCAGATACTGCACTTCAGTCATCCGCTCTTGATCCTTATGCCAAGACAGAAGATGTCGCTGCTGGATACGTTGCAAAGAACGGTACTGACCGTCTGATGACCGTTGACGAGGGTATAAAATTAGATAGTATCGAATTAGGAGCTCAGGTAAACACTATTGAGGATGTAAGGGTTGGCGGTACACTTTTGCCGATCACAGATAAGGTCATTGACATCACTGAGATTAGCACTGATTTGCTGAAGCAGGGCACTAATACTCTTGTGCTGCAGGGCGGTAATGCCGCAGCATTGGCTCAGGGCTAAGACTTGTTAAATAATTAAATTAAAATATAGGCGGGTCGTCAAGCACGGCTCGCCTATATAAAATAAGGAGGATGCTTATGGCTAAAAAAAAATTGAATGCAAGATTGCCCCATAGCCGTGACACAAGCTCAAATTGGACTCAATATGATCCAGTATTACTTAACGGTGAGATTATTATAGTTGATACAGCTGAAGGCGAAGTAAGATATAAGGTTGGCGACGGGACCAAAAGATACAGCCAGTTGCCATTTGATGATGAAGCAATTAAGACGCTAATTAACGGAAAAATGCCAGCCGTAAGCGTTACTTCGGATGACAATGGGAAGTTCTTGCGCGTAGTAAACGGAGTGTGGGCTGCATCCACTGTACCAAATGCGAATGGGGAGAGCTTCTGATGGCAGAATATTTAGTCAATGAAATTGATCTTTCTAATGTTGCTACTGCTATTCGCCAAAAAACTGGTGGAGCAAATCTAATCTCGTTCCCTGACGAATATATTTCTGGAATTGAATCGCTAACAAATACTAACGATGCTAATGCTACAGCTGCAGATATTCTTGCAAATAAAACTGCATATGCAAAAGGGCAGAAATTATATGGCTCTTTGCCTAACAAAGGCGAGGCAAATATTGAGTTGACTGATTTAACAACAAAGACCGTCGAAAGAGGATATTATTCTGGTGGCACTGCAAAAATTGCCGATGCTGAATCTGCTAAGATTATTCCTGAAAATATCAAGAGTGGCGTTACTGTTCTTGGTGTCGAGGGAACATTAGAGTCCGGCCCTTCTGCATCGTACTCAGAATCTGTAAATGGTGGTGGTGGACTTACTGCCACAATTACTATGTGAGAGGGGCGATTAGATGTTATCCTGGACATGGAACAACACATTAACATTTAAAAATAGCGATCTAAGCATTGAAATTGGCTTCACATCGAACGGGCAACATTTCGACAGCCTATTATCTCAAAAAGTAGATGACATAAGATATTTTGGATATTGCAATGGCGCTACTTGTACGCTTGTATATGAATATAACAGTCAATCGACAGGCGGTGTATGGATAAACTCATCGTTTAAAAATATTACATTTGACACTTTACCAAACGAGCAACTTATGAGCATTCTGTCTGCTAATGCAACTGTCAGTAAAAATATGTCAAAAGTTGAAATTAACGGCGCAACATTGATTGATATTTCTAATGATACTGTAGCCGCAAACATTTTAGCAGAAGGATATACTGCACACGATAAAACTGGGAATACAATAACCGGAACATTAACGCAGCAATCAGGTAAAACTGTTACGCCTGGAACATCAGATGTGGTCGCTGTTGAAAGCGGAAAATATACTACTGGTACTGTTTATGTTAAAGGCGATAGCAATTTAACTGCCGATAACATCAAATCAGGTACAAGCATTTTTGGTGTTACAGGTAGTTATGTGGATTCTACTCCGATTGAAATTTCTACAGACGCAGGAATGGAAGCAGTTCTCACAAGTGGTAATGTAGGTAAAGTATATAAATTTACAGGAACATCGGGCACTTACACTAATGGCGACTTATATATCGTGGAGGTGGGTTGATGGCTATAACATTCAGAAACCTACCAAAAGGAAGCACAATTGGTAGCGGGAGTTATGTATTTCGGCATTATGGGAATGAAGCGCCACCAGATTATTTATGTTTTACAGCCGAACAAGCAGGGTCTACTGTTGCAATGTCTGTTAATGGAACTCCTACTAAAGGTCAAGCATTTGAATATTCTACTGATGGAAACAACTGGTCTGTATTTACGCCAGGAACCACCACAATAACACTTGCTAATGTTGGAAATAAAGTATATTTCCGTGGGAACAATAGAACGGTTAGTCAATCATCCAGTATTTATTATAGATTTGTAATGTCAGGAAAAATAGCGTCAAGCGGAAATATTATGAGTTTATTGGATAAAACTTGCCAAAGTACAACAATATCGAATAATTATTGCTACTATCGTATATTCAATGGTTGCACAAGTCTAACGACAGCTCCTGCATTACCTGCTACTACTTTGGCAAACAATTGCTACTATTATATGTTCTACGATTGCACAAGCCTAACAACAGCTCCTGCATTACCTGCTACTACTTTGGCAAGCTATTGCTACAATTTTATGTTCTATAATTGCACAAGTCTAAAAGTTTATTCGCTTTCAGGAACTGGACATACAAAAGCATGGAGAATTCCGACCAGTGGGAGTGCAAGTTCTTATACTTCTCAGAGCCGAATGTTTTATGGATGTCCTGGTTCATATAAATCAAAAAGTAGTGTATCACTTAATACAACGTTCTACACACAAAACACGCCAGTTTGATAAGGAGGTGTCGTAATGTATTTGATTTTATTCAATGATAATAACCAAGCAACATGTATAGTTCCATGCGACAATATTACGAAAGATAATATTTATCTATTCGATAAATTACCGGATTTCACTCCACAAGAAGGATATGCAAACTCATTGCATTTAAACGGTGATTCTCTTGAATGGCATTTTACAAAGTTGCCAGAATCAACAATAAACGAAGAAGATGAACCGATTCCTCCTGATGAATTTTACACTATGGTCGAGGAGGTATTGTAATGACAAGAAGTGAAGCGCAAAAATTGATTGCAGATATTGTAAAATTACGAGAATCTGCAACTGATGCACAAGCCTCTTCAGCTGTGAGTGTTTATCCTACTTTAAAACAAGATGGCTCGCTTATCAAATCTGGCACCCGTATCAACTACAACGGCACAATCATTAGAGCAGCAGTTGACTTATACGACACCGAAACAAATTCACCGGAAAATGCTCCTATTTTATGGGAAACTCTTAACTACAAAGATGGATACAGAATCATTCCGGAAGTTATTACAGTAGGCACAGCATTCTCAAAAGGTGAACTTGGCTGGTGGAATGATGAATTGTACGAATCTTTAGTAGATTCTAACGTATACACACCAGCTCAATATGCACCGAATTGGTCTAAACAATAATCTGTCCGCTTCAACTTAATATAATTATGGGGAACATAATATAGCAATTAAGCTATTAAATGTTCCCCATTTTTTTATTTAGTTTCGACCGCCATTGTATCCACATGGATAAAATTCATCACACTTGCCGTTCTTGTATATGCATTGTGGGACAAGCACTTCTTTGAATTCAGGATTTGTCTGCAATACAAGCTTTACAATTTCTCTCATGACATTACGAGTCTCTGTCGCAGCCGCACCACATAGGCGTTTATGAGCTATGTTGATAAGTGCTTGAGCATTAACAACCATGATATGGCTTACTTCTGCATCCTGTGGTGCTTTATTTCGGTCATAATTTGACTGTCTATCATTGCGCTGTGATTGCACAAAATGTAAACACCCAACATTATGTCTGCAATAATGAACTGATACCCACGATGGAATATGCATTTCAAACGCAAACCAAAGAGTTCTGATTGGGCTATGCTCGGCCCTAAGAATCTTTTTCTTCCATTCGTCTGTAGGCAATGTTGTTGCCTTTTTCCCCATTGTGTTCAAAGCACAAGTCTTAACAAATGCCCAATCTTCATCGGATGGGTGCTTTAATATCTTGATTTCCAGTTATATCACTCCTCATATCTATCAACAAAAATGTCTGTTTCCTCTAAGTCATAATCGTGCAATACAAAACTAACAACATATAATTCGCCATCAATCTGCAAAATTTCGCCCTTTTGAGGAATCAAATTGTTGTTTTTGTCATTCGATGAAAACATAACAAGAAATTTATTATCTTTAAAATCGCCCAAATAAATTCTGTAATACATATTCATAGAAGCTCCTCAATGCGATTTTTGTATGCATTATAATCGACGTGGCTAATTTTGCATAATGTTTTGCACCAGCCTTTGTCTTTTCCTGTTGCAAAATCACGCACATCATCCTTAAGCATTATACTAACATCCTGTACATCTTCTACAGCGCTTTTAAGGATAGCATCGGCAAGGTTTTTCATACCTAATTCGTGTATGATGTAATGTTCTCTTACATCGTGATTAGCGCGGCTTTTCTTCGACTTGTTTTCGCCTCTGTTTGTTTTTCGCTCATACTTATAATATTTTGCTTTGTTGAATGCTTTGTCGGCATAGTTCATGGCGGTGCCCTCCTTTCATGTTGACAATATAATATCATATTTTTTTGGATTTGTCAACATGTTTTTTAAAAAAGTTTTTCTTTCAAGATTTTCTTGCTTTGAAACGCCGCAAACAATAGTGTCATAATCTCCGATTACACATAATTGTTCTTGTGCACGAGACATCGCTACATAGAGTAAATTGCGTGTTACGAGCGATTGATGCATTCTGTCAAATATACAAATGACAGCTTTTGCCTGACAGCCCTGTGATGAATGGCAGGATATGCAATACGCCAATTGCAGATTTAATATATCTGACGGCTCAAATTTTGCGCACCGGTCGCCAAATCGAATAATTAAATACTGCTCATTGTCGTTGTTTTTATACTGTACCACCTCTCCTATGTCACCATTGGCGACAAACATTTGTCCGCTGTCCACATATTCTTGCTCATCATCGGACCACGAACAGGCAATTACATGATAATTGTTTTTCTTGTTGATTACGCGGTCATGCATTCTAATGCCATTTTTTTGCGCTCTAAAGCCCGTTTCTTCATTGTGGTTATACTTGTCCTGCATATATGTGTTAATCGCCGTAGAGCCAATTTTAGACTTATTGTAGGGGCATAAAATAAGTATATCGTCCTTTGTATATCCCATAGACAAGAATTTATCATAAGCGGCAGAAATTTGTTTCATTGGCTCATCCGCAATTTGGACAAATGAATAGTCCGCATAGTCATTAGTTAAATTGCCATGCTCGCCATTCCGGACGTCTGTTACTTCTGTAATAATACCGCTTGTCTTGTATCTAAAAATTTTAGATAATGACACACGAGGCATTAGCCCGCTATCAATAACATCTTGCACAAAATTACCACAAGAAATTGATAGTAGCTGCGCATTGTCACAAACAAAGATTAAATTGGTATCTTTGTTTAACTGTGGAGATTGCAACAATGCAGCAATTAAATCAACGGCACACATGCTCGCCTCATCAAGTAATACATAATCTCCTGCGTCATTATTTGTTGCAAGGAACATGTGTATTGTTTGAGCCTTGCGCCCAGTTGCCTTAGACAGCACGCGGGATGAAATTCCTGTGGGAGCAAGCAATGTATATGTCTTATTGCAGTCCTCAAGCATGCGAATAATTGCTTTTGTGCTTGTTGATTTACCTGAGCCACTATAACCGTTCAGCATACACACGCTATTATTAGCGACCATATCAACAGCACTTAACTGCTCATCTGTCAATGTAATCCCGTCAATTTCTCTGTATTTATCAAGTTCAATATAGAGTTTTGACGGTTTTTTTATTTTTTCAAGCAATATCTGTGCAATAGCCAGTTCGCTCTGATATGTTGACTCACGTGCAACGGACTTGCACACATCGTCATAATGAATCTTGCTTGACCGCTTAACAACATCAACTAACTTATCATAACAAGCATTATATTTATCAAAAATAATGTGCGAAAGTTCAGCGGTTGACATGATTGTGCTGCCATTCAATTCGTTTTGTTTTAGTTCGTGCAGACAGGCATATAAACACCGCTCTTCAGACGACCGCAATTCTCTGTTATTTTTAAGTATTGTTTTGTCGGCCTCGACAAAGCTGCATTCGCATTTATCAATCAGCGTGGCATATGGAGCAGAATTGACCGCAGACTCAAATTCTTGTGGGCTTCCAAATCTGCCCGAAACAAGTCTTATGTCTTTAATGTTCCACTTATAACAAATAGGTGCATATGCAATTTCCTTACAATGTTCTTTGATTTTTCTTTGATAAAGAGCCAACCGATGTTTGCCTACACCATAGATTTTTTTTGTATCAATTTCATCGGTTTTATCATCCAGAATCAATCGAATAAAGTCGGGATATGCATCAATAATGCTGATTGCCTGAGATTCTGTCATAAAGTTGCACATTATTTGTTTTGCCGTTTCTGGCGAAATGTCAGCTCCAAGTTGGTTATAATACGACACAAACTTATATGAGCCTGGATATTTTGAAAGACCGTCCTTTTCAACGCAAACATGAATTGTGTTTCCAATGGAAAATGAGGCCTGATTGATAGAAATTGTAAAATCGCCGTATTTATTCAGTTCAAGATTGTCGGTATTTTCTGCTTCAACAGGTCGGCACGAATAGACCCGATATCCTTCACCGCTATCATATACTTTTCTTGTTATAATACATTTCACGTCAATCATTTTAATTTACCTTTACCATATGTTTGCACAATTCATCAAATTGCTCTTTCGTATAATCTGTTGGGGAAAACTTGTGCGCATTAAAACCCAAACAGTTATAAAAGACCTCGACCGAAAAGAACGGCTTTAATTTAGCGATTGTCCGCTTAGTCTTTTCAACGAACAGCTTGTAATCGTCATCGCCTATTTGTTTGTAGTCCGAATCAAACCCAAGTATTACATTGTTTACGCCCAACTCAACAAGCATTTGAATCTGCTTTTTTGATACATTTGAGCCGAATACTGCAACGGCATTATTTATACCCCATGTATCAAATTTTAACACTGTCTTTTCTGCTTCGACAAGCCACGCTGTTTTAGACCGCTGTATTTGCACTTTATTTTCGTTATAGCCGTACAGAACGGCGTTGGTAGGGTATTTATATACCTGTCCGCTTAAATCGCTTACAGGGCGATATTTACCACTTTCTGCGTCTTGTGGTCTCATATATCTCCCACGTATGCCGACAAGTTTATCTCCTTGCCACACAGGAATTGTTATGCAAGCCTTTCGACCATACCAGCCTATGCCGAACTTGTCCATTGTGTCCGCAGAAATTCCATATTGCAACCAGTCTTGCGGATATAGTCGGTCAAACAGCCCAATAGCGCTTTTGTCATATGTTGGAATTTTAACTGTTTCAGATTCATCGCCGCCTTTTATCCATCTGCCAAGGTCTGACTGCCAATTATCGACATTCTCTTTCTGCATATTTTCTGATGGATTTATGTGCAGAATTTCACATATATATGCAACAGATGATTGAAAATCGCATTTTCTTACTTTTTGCACAATTCCAAATATATCAAAGGATTCGCCGCATGAATAGCAATGTAGCATTTTTGTATCATTGTAGGCATATAGCTTTGCCTTATGATTTTGCCAATCTGTATGGTGGCAGGCTGATGGGTATAGCTGGTATTGATTGTTTGCCGACACCAACGGTATGCTCATGCTATCCATAATAGCAATAATATCATCACTTGTGAGGAGAGATTTGATAGATTGAATATCAATCATCTAAATATGTCCTTAACCACTCAATGATATACGCATCAATCTTTGCTTTCTCGCCATCGGGCGTATCATCAATATAGTATGCAGGGTCGCCGCCCCATTTTTTATATAATTCGTCAATCAAACTCTGAATTGTTAGAGTAATCATATCATTCATATTTGCTTCCTCCCGTCACATTCAATCAATAACCCGTGCAACCCATCTACCTGATTTCCGTCCTTATCTGTAGCGAACCAGTCATGTGTTCTGCCTGTGCCATAATCGACCTGCTGATATATCTTAACATGTCGTGGAAATTTACTGTTTCTGCCTTTGAGAATATGCGTCACTGTATTGCAGACTGCATTTTCATCAATCCCAAGATTAGGATTGCTCTTAGCCATATTAAATAAATCAATTTCGTCCTGCTTAGGTGGCAATATAACCATTGTTGCGTCGGTCTTGCGAATTTGTCCTTTAGACCCGGCTAAGCAAGCCTCGGTCGGATATTTCATTGTATCCTCCATGCCATTTGTTTGCACAGAAGTTAAAACAGGAATATCGCACATACGCTGTACTTGTTTCAACCTGTCTGTTAAAGCAAGCAATACCATATCTTCTCTTTGTGGAATTTTAGTCTCGCCCGCAATTTCACTTGCAACAAAGCCGTTGTTCTGTATGTAGTCAAAACAGGCAAGCTTAATGCCGTGGATGTTTTTATATTCTTTTATGGTTGAAACAATACTTGTTGTAGTGAAGCACGGGTCATCAACAATGTACAGTTTGCTATCAAGCAATATTTGTGCAGCCCGCTCAACCCGCTCTTCCTCATCACCGCGATAATAGCCGTCTTTTATTTTGCCCCTTGATACACCACTTATCCAAGCAATAATAAGCGGGTCAAGCTCTTTCCGCAAATCCATCTCAGTATTGATGAATAATGCAGGACCCACAGCAGATTTATTAGGAACAAATTGTTTTAACTCATCATCCCAATATTCCCTGCAGCAGCATTTACACACGTCGCCCATAGACTGGACGGACTTGCCAAAGCCACTCTTGCCAGCCCTTAAAATCAGTCCGCTTTGACCTCTGTATATATTGTTCAAATACGGCGACTGAAAAGACGGTCCATAATCGGGCGATTCCTTGAATTTGTTTTTTGTTGCAATGAAATCAGCACCGGCAAGATATTCTTCTCTTTCTGCCCCGCACTTAAATTCTCTTGAAATTTTTTCGGCTTGTGACAGAAAGTGGCTTGAAATTTCTTCTTCTGTATATCCGTTTATGTCCTGCTCAAACTTAGTAGTGTCGAATCCGGCCTCTTTGAATGCATTGATTAAGCTGCATTTACGTACTGTAGAATAATACAAGGCAAAATTGTTTACATCTGCAACATTTGATACTGTCTCAATGAATGCCGACAAATTGTTTGAATCGAACAACTCTTTTACTGCTTGATTTCCCTTACAGAGGTTATAACATTCCATTGCAGAGATACTGTTTGCTCCTCTT
>ULNJ01049860.1_pt1 | contig 10389 bp, 10 predicted proteins | sample 1951891 | NCBI WGS metagenome assembly ULNJ01 (sample SAMEA4835574, study PRJEB28245) | human gut metagenome | biome: gut microbiome; material: fecal sample | place: Denmark | collected 2008 | reverse complement strand
AGATACGTGGGTTCGATTCCCATCACCCGCTTACGTTACAGAATGATGCGAATTATGCAAGAGTGGACGAAAGTCCACTCTTTTAGTTTTATCTGTTTCGGATGATAGGAGGATGTGTATGAGTGCGAGAGAAGAATATGAGCGTCGAACCGAAGAATTGATTATGCCATTAGTTGAAAAAAATCAGTTTGAATTGGTAGATGTAGAATATGTAAAGGAAGGAAATACCTGGTATTTAAGAGCTTATATCGATAAAGAAAGCGGGATTACAGTAGATGATTGCGAGATTGTGAGTCGTGAGTTGAGTGAGTTGTTGGATCAGAAAGATTTTATACCAGATGCATATATATTAGAAGTAAGTTCACCGGGGCTGGGAAGACAACTAAAAAAAGAAAGAGACTTTGTGAGAAGTATAGGCAAAGAAGTAGAAATAAAATTATACAAAGCAATCGAGTTATACGATGAAAAGGGAAAACTTGTAAAGACAAAAGAATTTTTTTGCTTCTTGAAAGAGTTTGATGCAGAAAACTTAAAAGTTGTGTTTGATGAAGAAGATACTATAGAAGATGCTTTACAAATTCCAAGAAAAGATATAGCAATTATTCGTTTGGCTGTGCATTTTTAAAATAGAAATATAAGTGTTATATTGGCTGGAAGTAATATTTTTACCAAAAAATGTCGAAATATAATAGTGTTGGAGTCAAAAGGCAACTGATAGGTTGTATCTTTTTTAAGTAATAGGCATAAAACGAGTTGTACTAAGGTTAATAGAAATGTGATAGAATTCATGATATTAAAAATATAAGGAACAGAATTTAGGAGGATGTAACCATGAAAGCAAATGGAAATGCAGATTTAATTCAAGCATTGAATCAAATTGAAAAAGAAAAAGGAATTAGCAAAGAAATTTTGTTGGAGGCACTTGAAAATTCGTTGCTTGTTGCTTGCAAAAATCATTATGGAAAAAGCGATAATATTCAGGTTAACATCAACAGAGAGACAGGAAACGTTACTGTTTTTGCAGAAAGAGAGATTGTAGAAGAAGTAGAAGATCCTGTAACACAGATTGATGCAGTAGAGGCAAAAGTTAAATTCCCTAAGAATGAGATAGGAGATACGGTTCGAGTAGAGGTAACACCTAAGAACTTTGGTCGTATTGCAGCACAGAAGGCAAAGCAGGTTGTTGTTCAAAAGATTCGTGAGGAAGAAAGAAAAGGATTATACGAGCAGTATTTCAGTATGGAAAAAGAAATTGTTACTGGAATCGTACAGCGTTACATTGGTAACAATATTAGTGTAAATCTTGGAAAGGTAGATGCCGTTTTAACAGAAAACGAGCAGGTACGTGGCGAAAAATTCAGACCTACAGAACGAATTAAGTTATACATTGTTGAAGTAAAAGATACAACAAAAGGACCAAAGATTACTGTGTCCAGAACACATCCAGAATTAGTGAAGCGTCTGTTTGAAGCAGAAGTTGCAGAAGTAAAAGATGGTACAGTTGAGATTAAGAGTATTGCTAGAGAGGCTGGTTCTAGAACAAAGATGGCAGTATGGACTGCGGAGAAAGATGTAGATCCAGTTGGAGCTTGTGTAGGTGTAAACGGAGCTAGAGTAAATGCGATTGTAGAGGAATTGCGTGGAGAGAAGATTGATATTATTACTTGGGATGAAGATCCTGCTGTTTTGATTGAAAATGCACTTAGCCCTGCTAAGGTGGTATCCGTTACGGTTAATACAGAAGAAAAAAGTGCAGAAGTTGTTGTACCAGATTATCAATTATCCCTTGCAATTGGTAAAGAAGGACAGAATGCCAGATTGGCTGCACGTCTTACAAATTATAAGATAGATATTAAAAGCGAATCACAGGTTGGATTAACGCCAACAGAGCCACCAGTTGTGGAATAAGCGGGAAAATAAATTTAAGATGCTTTGTGAAAGAAAGAAGGAGCTTTTTATATGGTGAAAAGAAAAAATCCATCCCGACAATGTGTAGGGTGCAATGAGATGAAATTAAAAAAAGAGTTACTGCGGATCATTAAGACGCCAGAAGGTGAAATCCTATTAGATAGTACAGGTAAAAAGAATGGTCGGGGAGCTTATATTTGTCGTTCATCTATATGTTTTGCGGAGGCTAAAAAGGCAAAAGCGTTAGAAAAGAGTCTGCGCGTGGCAATTCCTATGCAGGTATACGATGAGTTAGAAAAGGAGCTGAAAGAACTTGAACGAGAATAAGATATATGGTTATCTTGGGCTGGCGGCAAGAGGAAGAAAGCTTGTCAGTGGTGAGTTTATGACAGAAAAGGCTGTAAAAGAGGGAAGCGCAAGACTTGTGATTTTGGCAGAGGATGCATCTGATAATACAAAGAAAATGTTTGGAAATATGTGTGAATTTTATCAGGTCCCATTGTATACTATGAGTAATAAAGAATTGTTGGGGCACACAATTGGTAAACAAATATGTGCATCATTGGCAGTTACGGATGATGGATTGGCTAAAGCAATTAAAAAGCAGTTCGCATAGTAGTAGTTAAAAGGAACGGGTAGAACAATTTAGAAAGAAAGAGGTAAGATATATGGCAACAAAGATGAAGGTTTATGAAATTGCGAAAAGCCTTAATCGGACGAGTAAAGAATTAATCAAGGCTCTGAATGAAAATGGTTTTGAAGTGAAAAGTCATAATAGCAATATTGAGGATGAGGCAATTGCTTTTGTGTTAAAGACATTTAAACCATTAGAGGAAAAGAAGGAAACTCCTAATGCAGAGCCTGCAAAGAAGAGTACACCAGTAGAAAAGGTGGAAAAGGAAGCAAAGACGGAGAAGGTTGAGAAAAAAGAAGTAACCACAAAGAAAGAAGAAAGTATGGAACAAGAGAAAAAAGCAGAAATGCCAAAAGAGGATAAACAGAAAGAACAGAATAAAAAAGAGAAAACATCCTCAAACAAGGAACAGGAAAAAGCAGTACAAACAGAAACAAAAGGAAATACAGAATCTTCTGATAAGCCATATAAAAATGACCGTGGTAGAAACGGAGACCGTAATAATTCTTCCCGTAATGGAGATAGAAGAGACAGAGACAATCGAAACGACAGAGGCGGTTATAATAACCGCAATAATGACAGAAATGATCGTGGTGGTTATAACAACCGAAACAATGATCGAAATGACAGAGGCGGTTATAATAATCGAAATAACGATAGAAATGGAAATGACAGATCTGGATTTAATCGCAATAATGACCGAAATAATAATAGAAATGATCGTGGCGGATTCAACCGTGGAAATGATCGAGACGGATTTAACCGTAATAACGGAAGAAACGACCGCGGCGGAAATAGAAATAATGATCCGTTTGCTTCTGTTGTATTTGATAAGCCAACAGAAAAATCTGGTGGTAGAAACAACGCACAGAGAAATGGTAATGGGTATAACAATAAGAAAAAGAACAATAGACGTGACTTGGATGATGAATTACCTATGGAGAAACCAAAAAAGGATCCAAATAGAAAGGGTGCATTTATTATGCCAAAGCCTGTAGTGGTGGAAAAAGAACCGGAAGATAGCATTAAGACAGTTGTTTTGCCGGAAACAATGACGATTAAAGATTTTGCAGATAAGTTGAAATTACAACCTGCTGCTGTAGTAAAGAAATTATTTATGCAGGGTAAGATGGTTACAATCAATCAGGAAATTTCTTTTGAAGAAGCAGAAGAACTGGCATTAGAATATAATGTAATTGCTGAATTAGAAGAAAAGGTTGATGTAATTGCAGAATTATTAAAAGAAGACGAAGAGGACGAAAGCAAGATGAAGAAACGTCCACCTGTAATTTGTGTTATGGGTCATGTTGATCATGGTAAGACTTCTTTGTTGGATGCGATTCGTAAAACAAATGTAACAGAAAAAGAAGCTGGTGGTATTACACAGCATATAGGTGCTTATATGGTATCTGTAAATGGAGAGAAGATTACATTTTTAGATACACCAGGACATGAAGCATTTACTTCTATGCGTATGCGTGGTGCGCAGTCAACAGATATTGCAATTTTGGTAGTTGCAGCAGATGATGGTGTTATGCCTCAGACAGTAGAAGCTATCAGCCATGCAAAAGCGGCTGGAGTAGAGATTATTGTTGCTGTTAATAAAATTGATAAAGAGAGTGCAAACATAGAGCGTGTTAAGCAGGAATTAGTAGAATATGAGTTGATTGCAGAAGATTGGGGCGGTACGACTGCATTTGTACCTGTTTCTGCACATACCGGACAGGGTATTGAAGATTTATTAGAGATGATCCTGTTGACAGCCGAGGTAATGGAACTTAAAGCAAATCCAAATCGTGAAGCTCGTGGTGTTGTGATTGAAGCACAGCTTGACAAGGGACGTGGACCAGTTGCAACTGTTCTTGTACAGAAAGGTACATTGCGTGTAGGTGATTCTATTGCAGTAGGTAAGGCTTACGGTAAAGTAAGAGCTATGATTGATGACAAGGGTCGTAGAGTAAAAGAAGCAACACCTTCTACACCAGTAGAGATTTTAGGTTTAAATGAAGTGCCTGAAGCTGGTGAAATCTTCTTGGTAACAGAAAATGATAAAGAAGCAAGAAATATTGCAGAAGTATATATTGAACAGGGAAGAGAAAAACTATTAGCAGATACAAAATCAAGATTGTCTTTGGATGGATTGTTTGATCAGATTCAGGCAGGTAACATTAAAGAATTAAATCTGATTGTAAAGGCAGATGTACAAGGTTCTGTGGAAGCGGTAAAACAAAGTTTATTAAAGCTTTCCAATGATGAAGTAGCAATTCGTGTTATCCATGGTGGAGTTGGTGCTGTAAATGAATCAGACGTATCACTTGCTAGTGCATCCAATGCTATTATTATTGGATTTAATGTTCGTCCAGAAGCAACTGCAAAAGAAATGGCAGATTCAGAAGGCGTAGATTTACGTTTGTATAAAGTTATCTACAATGCTATTGAAGATGTAGAGGCTGCCATGAAGGGAATGTTAGATCCTGTATATGAAGAAAAGGTAATTGGTCATGCAGAAGTTCGTCAGACCTTTAAGGCATCTGGTGTTGGTATGATTGCAGGTTCTTATGTTTTAGACGGAAAGATTGTTCGTAATTCTAAGGCTAGAATTAGTCGTGATGGAGAACAGATTTTTGAAGGTGAATTGGCATCATTGAAACGTTTTAAAGATGATGTAAAAGAAGTAAAAGCAGGCTATGAATGTGGTCTTGTTTTTGAAGGCTTCAATGATATTAAAGAGGAAGATCATGTAGAGATCTATATTATGGAAGAGGTTCCAAGATAGAAATTAAATTGGAGGTGTAGTTATGAGAAAAAACAGTATTAAAAATACACGTATTAATATGGAGGTACAGCGTGAACTTAGTAAGGTGATCAGTCAGGAAATGAAGGATCCAAGGATTGATCCTATGACTTCTGTAATAGCGGTGGATGTAACTCCGGATTTGAAGCAAGCAAAAGTGTATGTGAGTGTGCTTGGTTCAGATGAAAAGAAACAAGCTACACTTGAGGGATTGAAGAGTGCGACACCATTTATTAGAAAACATTTGGCAAGCACGATCAATCTTCGTAATACACCAGAGTTAAAGTTCTATATGGACGAATCGATTGAATATGGTGTTAATATGTCAAAATTGATTGATGATGTAACAAAGGATATTCATAAAGATCAAGAATAAAAGAACAGCCCCTTTTCAGAGTAATCTGGATTGGGGTATCTTTTTCATTTACGTCAGATCATTTGTTTAGCAAAAGATACAAAATAATGGAGTAGAATGGAGAATGAAAAATGGGTAAAGAGGAAATGTGGATAAAAGTGCAAAATGCACAAACAATTGCAATTGGAGGACATGTGAGACCAGATGGGGACTGCGTGGGATCATGTATGGCATTGTATCAATATTTGACGAAGGTTTTTCCAGAAAAAGAAATTGATGTATTTTTTGAAACAATGCCAAATCAATTTGCATCCTTGTTTTCAAAGGTTTCCTATCAGATTGGTTTTGAAAAAGCTCGAAAAACATATGATTTATTCTTCGCATTAGACTGTGGAGATAAAGAACGATTAGGCGATGGTGCAAAAGTGTTTGAGAATGCGAAAGATACCATATGTATTGACCATCACATTAGTAATGTAGGATATGCAGCATTGAATTTTATTGAGCCACAATCCAGTTCGGCATCAGAAGTATTGTATGAGTTATTGGATGATACAAAGATAGATTCGGATGTTGCAACTGCACTATATTTGGGAATTGCTCATGATACTGGTGTGTTCAAGTATTCTTGTACATCAAAGAGAACAATGGAAATTGCAGGTGCATTGATTGCAAAAGGAATTGACATTAATACATTGCTGGATCAGACATTCTATCATAAATCTTATGTACAAAATCAGATTTTGGGAAGGGTGTTACTGGAAAGCATTCTATTATTAAATGGCAAGGTGATTGCAAGCTGTGTTACACAAAAAATGATGCAGTTCTATGGTGCTACGACAGCAGATTTAGATGGAATTGTGGAGCAGTTACGTGTCACAGATGGTGTAGAGATGGCAGTTTTGGTGCATGAATTAGAACCGCTTGTTTATAAAGTTAGTATGCGGGCGAATGACAAGATTGATGTAGCTGCTATAGCTAGTCGTTTTGGAGGTGGCGGACATGTAAAGGCTGCCGGCTGCACTATGACAGGCACCTATTATGATATTATGAATACTTTGTTGGAACTGGCAGATATACAGTTAAATGAAGGGAAAGCGAGATAATATATTCATGATAAATGGAATTTTGAATGTATATAAAGAAAAAGGATTTACTTCTCATGATGTAGTGGCAAAATTACGTGGGATCTTACATCAGAAAAAAATTGGACATACAGGAACACTTGATCCAGATGCAGAGGGAGTATTGCCAATTTGTCTTGGAACGGCTACAAAGCTTTGTGATATGCTGACAGATAAAAGTAAAACATATCATACCGTATTTAAACTGGGTGTGGTAACTGATACACAGGATATTACGGGAACCGTGCAGGAGGAAAATGCTGTTGTATGCACGGAACAACAGATTTTAGATACTATTATGTCCTTTGTTGGAAAATATGAACAAGTACCACCAATGTATTCTGCCAAAAAAGTAAACGGAAAAAAATTATATGAATATGCAAGAGAAGGAAAAGTAGTAGAAAGAAAGGCGTGTTCTGTTATTATTCATAGTATAGAGCAGATAGAAGTCAACTTAGAAAAAAATGAGATTTCTATGGATGTTTCTTGCTCAAAGGGGACCTATATTCGTACATTATGTCATGATATTGGACAACAACTTGGTTGTGGGGCATGTATGCTTTCTCTACTTCGTACAAAGGTTAGCACATTTTACATAAAAGATAGCCTTTCTTTGGAAAAAATCCAATTATTGCAGGAAAAAGGAGAACTATTATCTTATGTGTATTCTCCAGAACAAGTTTTGGGAGAATTTTCTTCTATAAAGGTATTGGAAAAAGGGGATAAATTATTATATAATGGGAATGCATTACCAAAAAATCTGTTAGCACCAATGCAGGAAGTAAGTACAGAGCAGGTGCGAGTGTATGATAGCAAAGGTAAGTTCGTAGCAATATACGGCTGGGATAGGGACAAAAAACAGTATAAACCAGTGAAAATGTTTTTAGAGCAGTAGAAAAAGACTTTTATCAGGCTATAAGAGATGGAGGATGTCATGGAACACATATATAATACAGAAGATTTTCAATTAAAAAATACAGCAGTGTGCCTTGGAAAATTTGACGGGATTCATAAGGGGCATCGATTATTAATTGATACGATAAAAAGTTATAAAGAAAGAAATCTTCAGACGGTTGTATTTACTTTTGCACTTCATCCATCTAACTTGTTTTCAGACACAGAGACGGAGTTAATTGATACGTTACCGGAAAAGATAGAAAAATTAGAAGCATTAGGTGTTGATACGCTTGTCTCTTTTCCGTTTACAAAAAAAACAGCGGCTATGGAGCCAGAAGATTTTATAAAAAAAATATTGGTAGAAAAAACGGATGCAAAAATAATTGTTGTAGGTAAGGATTTTCATTTTGGAAACAAAAGAAAAGGAAATGTTGCATTACTTAAAAAGCTTGCACCAGAATATGGATATGAGGTAGTGGATTTAGAAAAGATAGCTACGGACAATGAAATTGTAAGCAGCACTCGTATTCGGAAGGAAATAAAAAAGGGGAATATGGAAAAGGTAACAGAATTATTGGAAACCCCTTATGCGATTACAAGTGAGGTGCTTCATGGACAACAACTGGGAAGAACAATTGGTATGCCTACGATTAACCAGGCGGTTGCTCCACATAAGATTATTCCACCTAAAGGTGTGTATGTATCAAGAGTATATCTTGAGGATGGAATACATGGAGGGATAACCAACGTTGGAACAAAACCGACTGTTAGTGGAACAAAACAATTAGGAGTAGAGACGTACATTTTTGATTTTTCAGGCGATTTGTATGGAAAAGTACTAAAGACAGAGTTATTGTATTTTGTTCGAGGAGAGCAGAAATTTTCTGGAATAGATGCGTTAAAGGAACAGATGTATAAAGATAAATTATATGGTGAACAGTATATAAAATCTCATCAATAGGCGTTTTCGTTCAATTATTATTTTTTAAGAAGTGTAAAATGGATGTTTACATTGCTTGAAAATTGTGCTATGATATAGCAGTATATTAGTAAACCACTACTCGGATATAGGAGGATCCGACCTGTATCTTAGTAGATGGCAATTTTATAGGAGGATTTTATTATGATTAGTAAAGAAAAAAAAGCAGAAATTATTGCAACTTACGGTAGAAAAGAAGGAGATACAGGTTCTCCAGAAGTTCAGATCGCTTTATTAACAGAGAGAATTCGCGAGTTGACTGAGCATTTGAAAGTAAATCAGAAAGATCATCACTCAAGAAGAGGTCTTTTAAAGATGGTAGGTCAAAGAAGAAACTTACTTGCTTATTTAAAGAAGAAGGACTTAGAAGGATATCGTGCATTAATCGAAAAACTTGGTTTAAGAAAATAATGCATTTGGAGAAGGGGGCCACATTATGTGGTCCTTTTCTTACTTACTATGAAAATATTGTTAGATGGATGCCTGGATAGCAGGCATATCTGTTTTTTGAAAAAAACTTTACAAATATCAATCAGTATAGTAGAATCAGATGGAATGTCATTAGTAGATGCTATAGTTGAGGAGAGAAAAGATGAGTAAACCAATAGTAGCTATTGTGGGTAGACCAAATGTGGGAAAATCCACTTTATTTAATATGCTTGCAGGAGAACAGATTTCGATTGTAAAAGATACACCGGGTGTTACCAGAGACCGTATTTATGCAGATGTAACTTGGTTAGACAAACAATTTACATTGATTGATACGGGTGGAATTGAACCGGAAACAAATGATTTAATATTAAAAAATATGCGTGAACAGGCGGAAATTGCAATTGCAACCGCTGATGTAATTATGTTTGTTGTAGATGTACGACAGGGATTGGTAGATGCGGATTTTAAAGTTGCGGATATGCTTCGTAAATCACATAAAAACCTTGTACTTGTTGTGAATAAGGTAGATAATTTTGAAAAATTTATGCCAGATGTGTATGAATTTTATAACCTTGGTTTAGGTGATCCACTTCCTGTTTCAGGACAGTCTAAGCTTGGTATTGGCGATATGTTGGATGAAGTAATTGGACATTTTGACGCGGATTCCATGGAAGAGGAAGAAGATGAAAGACCAAGAATTGCCGTTATTGGAAAACCAAACGTAGGAAAATCTTCTATTATTAATAAAATCGTGGGTGAGGATCGTGTAATTGTATCAAACATTGCTGGTACGACAAGAGATGCGATTGATACGGCAGTGACATACAATGGCACAGAATATGTATTTATAGATACAGCAGGACTTCGCCGTAAGAGTAAGGTCAAAGAAGAACTGGAGCGCTATAGTATCATTCGAACAGTTACAGCGGTAGAGCGATGCGATGTGGCAGTTATTATGATTGATGCAGAAGAGGGTGTGACAGAGCAGGATGCAAAGATTGCAGGAATCGCACATGACCGAGGAAAAGGTATCATTATTGCAGTAAATAAATGGGATGCAATTGAAAAAGATGATAAGACCATTTATAAATATACAAATAAAGTAAGAGAAGTTTTGTCGTTTATGCCATATGCGGAAATATTGTTTATTTCGGCAAAAACAGGACAAAGAATTCCAAGATTATTTGAAACGATTGATGTGGTAATTGAAAATCATGCGTTGCGTGTTGCTACGGGTGTATTAAATGAAATCCTGGCAGAAGCAGG
>ULNJ01057247.1_pt1 | contig 10443 bp, 12 predicted proteins | sample 1951891 | NCBI WGS metagenome assembly ULNJ01 (sample SAMEA4835574, study PRJEB28245) | human gut metagenome | biome: gut microbiome; material: fecal sample | place: Denmark | collected 2008 | reverse complement strand
GCCCGCCGTAAGATAGTCAAACCCAGCGGGAATATCAATGATATACCCAAGTTTACCCATAAGGTCATTTTGGCTTTTAATCTCTTTACCATCCAGAAAAACGCTGCCGCTGTCAGCTGAAAACACTTGCGAAACAATGTTCATCAGTGTGGTCTTTCCGGCGCCATTTTTGCCAATAAGACCATAAATCTCGCCCGCGCCAAGACTTAAACTTACGCCCTTTAAAACGTGGTTAGTGCCAAAACTTTTGGTAATGTTTTTAATTTCTAACATCTTATCTCCTTTAAACCAAAGTTGCTTATAATCTAAGGCAATATTTTAACGGTTGCCCTTAATCTTACGGTTAAAACTTGTCTTTAAATTATAAGCGGTACACATTTATTATATCCATAGCTTTCATCAAACGCAAACAAATTTGCACACCCCCCGCGCCCCGAGAAGTTGCCCAAAACGGTAATAGGTAATACAAATTATTTTTAATATATTTGAAAAATATTTAATTTAAACATTGACAAATGTGAGTGACGGGTATACACTTATGGTAATATGAAAAGTAACGAAAGATATTATAAAGTAATCAGTTGGCTTTTCGCACTTACAATAATTGTTTGGGGCATATGTTCTTTTTGCCCCAATTTTTTTTGTAGAAATAAAGAAAAAAGCCAAATATACAAAGATGCACTTTTAAGCATTGTTGAAGTAAAAGCAGTCACCGAAAGCGTTGGAGAAAGCTTTGGTACTGCCGAGTTTGTTGGAGATGGCAAACTAATTACAAATGCACATGTAGTTACATATAAAAAGCTTGGTGAAACATTTGCATTTGATAATATATATATAAGATTTGCTAATGAGACGGATTATCACGCAGTGGAAATAGTTAAATACGATACAAATAAAGATTTGGCGGTTTTAAAGTCAACAGATGTTTCGCATGAAACGCTTGAAATAGATAGAGAATGTGATTATAAAACTGGTGATGAAGTATACGCTATTGGAAATCTTAACAATATAGGCATTTCATTTACGGAAGGGGTTATTTCTAATAAAAAAATAAACGTTGAACATAATGGCTACACTCGTGAAGTAATTCAATGTGATTTAACCATCGCCGAAGGAAATAGTGGTGGCGCGCTTTTAAACAAACAAGGGCAACTAATTGGGATAACAACATTTCGTTTAAGAGACACATCAAACAACGTTATTTATGGTATTTCTTACTGCATACCTGCTAATGTAGTATGGGAATATATATCAAATTAATAGGAGGAATTTATGAAAAAGAAATTATTAACATTTCTATCAACATCATTTCTGGCTTTATTAATGTTTGCTTTGCCCGTTCTTTTTACAACATTAAATTCTAAGCAAACTATAAAAAACAGTAATGATACCGTGCAATCAAGAACAATAATTGCAGATGGGTCTGAAATAGATTGTGAAAGTGTATTCAATAGTTTTGAAGACCCAAATCTTGAAACAGACGGCTCAGTGACAACTTTTGAAGGTTCACAAACAATTAATTTATCAGATCTTGACGGATTGGATGAAGTAAGTCAAAGCACATTAGAAGGTGCACAGCTCAAGGTTAAATACAGATTTACTTATGACAAAGAAACTAACCTAGTAACGCTAACTGCTGTTGAGGTTCATCAGGACTTAAATGGAACTTATGAGGAGACCATTGTTGATACAATTCTTGGCGCAGCATTTGTAAATGAAACAGGGAATTTGGATGCTGTTTTGGAGGTTGATGGCGACTATATTTTGCTAAGTGAATTGCAAGACTTAGGAATGGTCGAAAACTGCGGGTGGTTTAGAAATTTATTTAAAAAAGTAGCAAAAATAACAGCCAAGGTTGTTGTTGCAGTAGCAGCTGTTGTTGTGGTATCGGCGGTAGCAGCTGCGGTCGTGGCCACTTGTGGAGCAGCAATGCCTGCTGTTATTGCAGCGGGAGCAATCGCAGGTGGAGTTACTGGTGGTGTTGCAGGTGGAGTAATATCATATCAAGAAACTGGAAAGGTTAGCGTTGCCGCTGTTGCGGGTGGTGTTGTTGCAGGTGCTGTAATTGGTGGACTTGTTGGTAAAGCGGTTGGTACAGCATTTGGTCTTGGGGCAAAAGCCGCTGCGGATGGTACAACTGCTGGCACTGCTAGCGAGGGGGCAAGTCAAGCAATTGGCGATACTGTTAATGAATCCGCATCAAAAATTACTGGGCAATGGCAACAAGTAAATGAAAGCATGAGTCAAGCATCTCGTGCTTATCAAACACAAATAACGGGACACACAGGAGAGGCATTTATACAAAACGGAGTAAAATTTGATGGCGTAGTTAACGGAAATCTTGTTGATGCTAAATGCCATTATTCTCAATTTGTTGATAAGGCTACTGGACAATTTCATCAATGGTTTGCCGGCAAACAAGCATTAATTGATGAGGCAAACCGGCAGATTGCTGCCGCTCAAGGTGCTCATATTCAATGGTACTTTGCAGAAGAAGAAGCAATGCATGCCGTGCAGAGTTTGTTTGATGGAAAAGTTCAAGACGTTATTGAATTTATATTTAAAGCAGTTATCAAATAACTATGGAGGTTAATTATATGTATAAGCAACGATATGAAATGCTTTTATGTCGTGAAGCAGATGAACACAGTTTACCATTCGATGATTTAGCACGGAAGGCCTATACATTGATGATGGCCTTTAATGAATTACTACCAATTCAATATCGACCAAATTATAAAACAGTATCAAAAAAAGACAATGCGAAAATTTATAATTGGAGTTATGAGCAATTCTATAATGATTTAAAAAAAGGTGTAAATCACACAAGATATGCAGCTTTTGAAGATTTGGGATATTCAATATCATTCTTTTCTTCACTAGAAAATTCAGAGTCGGTTGGATATATGTTAACTGTTGGAGCAACAAATAAAAACGTACAAAATTTTCTATCGGTAACATTTTCATTGGATTTCGATTATTTTCAAAAGAATAATAGTTTGTTATTGGAATCTTTATTTACAAAATGCATTAGCTTATTTGGAGCTACATATGGTAAGATGTCAAATAACTGTGTATTTAATGGTAAGGGTGCAATTTTTAAAAACAATGATTATCAAATAGAACATTTACAATGGCTGAATTATTTTTCACCAGACAAATTTAATCTTAGGAAACAGCTAAAAAACTTGTCCAAGTTAAATTATAATATAATTTACAACAATGGTTTCTTGAAACTAAAAAACACAGCAATTGATTATACAAAACCGGAGGACATAGAGCTAATTAACAAAGTTGATGAATCGTTTCAAAAATAGTGGCATTAAAATATTACTAACTTAAATATAAGGTGCTTATGCAAATAAAAGATTCTGTTAAAGCGACATTCCATAAAATAAAGGAGTTATTATGAAAAATATTTTAACAGAACAAGATTTAGTTAATAAACTTCGACAATTGTATATTCAAAGATACGAAGCATTATACAATGAAGATAATCATGTTAAGGGAAACCGATTAGAACGACAATTTACTAAGATTGAAGAAGAATTAATTGTTTCCAAAGAGGGTGTGTTGGCATTAAGAACTTTGCTTGATGATGAAAGTGAAGTTGTAAGATGCTATGCAGCAAGTACCCTTATTTCTTTATTTCCTAAAAAGTGTAAGGAAGTATTACATAAAATTGAAAAAGGCAACACTTATTTAGCAAGTGATGTTAAATATATCATAATGAACTATGAAGAAGGAAACAACTATTTCCAAAAATTTCTTGCCAATGAAAAATAATTCATATGTATTACCATAGAAATTAAAAGGAAAAGTATGAAAAAAGATTTGACAATAGAAGAAAAAATTGAAAATTTTAAAAAGACTTGTATAAACAGATACAATGCTTTATATCTTGAAGACAATTATCAAAAAGGAAATAGATTGGAGAATAAGTTAATAACACAAGCACAGGAACTAATTGTTTTTCAAGAAGGTGTTGAGGCATTATTTAAAATGCTTCAAGATGAGAATGAAATTGTTAGATATTATAGTGCAAGTATAGTATTTTCTTTATATCCAAACGAAGCGAAAAAAGCCTTAAAAGAAATTGAAAAGAAAGGTAAAACACATTTAGCTTCTAACGTTAAATATGTTACTAAAAATTATGAAGAAGGAAATAACTATTTCCAAAAATTTCTTGCCAATGAAAAATAACTGAATATAAAAACTTATTGTAAAGCATTGGTCAGTTTATTAATTGGTATGGCTTAAATTAATGCCAGAGAGTTTGTTGATGCAATAAAGATATCATTCTCAAATAAGGATTTATTATGATTATACAAGATTTTGTTAAGGCGGTTAAAGAGAAGTTTGGTGGGTTTACAATTGGAGTGAAAGCCTGCGGTAAGGCGACGTGGCTGTTTATTAAAGAGGGCAAGAACAATTGCTCAAATGTGTTTATTGACGAGGTGGCGGATGGGCTTGTTGTGTCGTTTAACAAGCTTGGTACGGATGAACTTTTTAGGTGCGAACTGACCAAGCAAACGCAAGACGAAATATTGGCGCATATCAAGGATAATGTTGAGGGGTTTTGTAAGTATTATGAAACGCTTAAAAACGTAGATGAGATACGCGCCACGCTTTCAAGCCTAAACCAAACCATTTGTTCGGCAATAGACCAACCAAACGTTAAGTTAAATATAGACGATACAAACGATACTTTTTTAATGGCTGGCGTGTGTGACAAACAAACTGGGCAAGCGCTTGCAAACCGACCGATGTATCGGTTATCTTTTGAGCCATCGGGATATGTTGCAATGCTGATGTATAATGACCCATATGACGAACAGATTGATTACGTCGTGCCAAGCAATTTAAATGCATTCATTGAAAAACTAAATGATACTATCTGCCCAAAACCAAATAAGCAACAAAGGTGATAGTAAAATTGCCTATTGCTATAACAATAAAAGTAATAGTAAGACTACCCATCGCTAAAATGCGGTGGGTGTTTTTTTGTGTGGATAGATGGAAGTTGTAGGTAAAGGCAGAAGAGTGTGTAAGAATAAGTGAAAGGCGGTTAAGTGTGTAAGGATAAGCGAAATGCGCAGGTGACGGCCGATAAGTGTTTTGTTTTGGCGGGATTTGAAAAAAGATTGACAATATCGGTGGCGGGCGGTACAATACTAATTGTATAAATATTGATATTGGTTGCAAGTATTGATTATTGGTATTGGTCGTCGATATTAATATAGGTGGCGGGCATTGTTTCTTGTGCGAATACTGATGGCGGGCGCGATGGCACTTAGTAACTATTAAGGAGTTTTATGATAATCTTAGGGATAGACCCAGGGTATGCCATTGTTGGCTGGGGGGTTATTGAAAAGGATAAGCGTGGTAAGTGCACCGTTATTGACTATGGCGCGATAACGACGGATAAAGACATGCCTTTCCCGCAGCGGCTTTTGGTTATCAAAAAAGGTATGGACGTTTTGATTTCGCGCTTTAAGCCTGAGGTGCTGGCGATTGAGGAACTGTTTTTTAACACCAACACAACAACGGCTATTAAGGTGGCGCAAGCAAGGGGCGTTGTGGTTTGTGAGTGTGAAGAAAAGGGCGTTAAGATTTTTGAATACACTCCACTTCAAATCAAGCAAGGGCTTACGGGGTTTGGCCGAGCCGAAAAGGCACAGATACAATATATGACAAAGATTATGCTTAACCTTAAAAGCGTGCCTAAGCCAGACGATACGGCCGACGCACTTGCGGTTGCGCTTACTCACGCCCAAACAAATAATGATCTTAATTCAAATCAAATGAGGTAATGATGATTTACAGCGTTAAAGGAAAAGTAACATATATAGATGAAAACACGATAGCAGTTGACGGGGGCACGGTTGCGTTTGAGGTAATCTGTTCCACTAACACTATCCATAAGGCGATGAGCCAGCCTAACCAGATGCAAACCATTCTTACGTATCTTCAAGTTAAAGAAGATGGTATGTGCTTATTCGGCTTTTGGGACGCAGACGAAAGGAACTTGTTTATGCAGCTTATCTCAGTTTCAGGCATTGGGCCAAAGATGGCGATTTTGATTCTGTCTAACGGGACGGTGGCAAGCATAATTGAGGCTATCCATTCGGGAGACACTAAACTTTTGTCTTCAATCAAGGGGCTTGGCAAAAAGACGGCTGAAAGGTTGTGCCTTGAACTGAAAGATAAGGTAGATGCCTTAGCGGGCGAGAATAACCTTATAACGGGGCTTGGACTTAGCCGCGCTAAAACGCCCGAGATTGATGACGCTATTGAGGTGCTTATCTCGCTTGGGCTTACGCGTGCGGACGCCGTGCGCCTTACGTCACTTTATGCCGACGCGTCTATGACGGCCGAGCAAGTGGTGGCGGCTTGTCTTAAAGGTATGGGGAGGTAACTATGGAAGGCTTTGATGAAAAGTTTTTGCTTAGCACCAAGCGTGACGAGGTGGCGGATGACAGGTTCGTTTCAAGCGCTGCGCAAGAGGGCGATAATGACGTTGAAAACGTTTTGCGTCCTAAAACAATGGCCGACTATGTTGGGCAAGACAAGGTTAAAGAAAACCTTGAAGTTTATATCAAGGCGGCCAAAAAAAGGGGCGACAGTCTTGACCACGTGCTGCTTTATGGCCCTCCAGGACTTGGAAAAACCACCTTGTCACACATTATTGCGGGCGAACTTGGCGCGGGCATTAAACTGACCAGTGGCCCAGCGATTGAAAAGGCCAGTGACTTAGCAGCGATTCTTACCAACCTAAGCGAGGGTGACGTTTTGTTTATCGACGAAATCCACAGGCTTAACCACAACGTTGAAGAGATTCTTTACCCCGCGATGGAAGACTTTGCGCTTGACTTTATGATAGGTAAGGGGCCATCGGCGCGTTCGATGCGCATTAACCTGCCGCATTTTACGCTTATCGGCGCAACAACTAAGGCGGGGATGCTTACGGGGCCGCTTAGAGACAGGTTTGGCGTTATTTGTAGGCTTGAGCTTTATAGCGTGACGGAACTTGCAACGATAGTTAAACGCTCGGCCAAGGTTTTAAACATTGACATTGATGACGATTCAGCGTGCGAAATTGGCTCGCGCAGCCGTGGTACGCCGCGTATTGCCAACCGCATTTTAAAGCGCGTAAGAGATTTTGCGGACGTGTTTGGCAATGGCAAGATTGATTTAAACATCACGCGCCACGCACTAAACAAACTTCAAATTGACGAACTTGGGCTTGACTTTGTTGACACGCGCATCCTTACAACCATTATTGAAAAATTTAAGGGCGGGCCAGTTGGGCTTGACACGCTTTCGGCCTCAACGGGTGAAGAGCCGGGGACGATTGAAGACGTGTATGAGCCGTATCTACTACAACTTGGCTTTATTTCACGCACGCCACGTGGCCGCATTGCGCTTACGCCCGCATACGAACATTTAGGAATTAAGATTGATGAAAACAAGTGATTTTTTCTATGAACTTCCGCCTGAGCTTATTGCGCAGACGCCGATTGAGCCACGCGATCATTCGCGCATGCTTACATACTCACGCAAGACGGGGAATATAGAGCACAAGCATTTTTATGACCTGGTTGATTATTTAACGCCTAACGACGTTTTGGTTATCAACAACACGCGCGTAATACCCGCCCGCCTATATGGCACAAAAAAAGAGACGGGCGCCAAGGTTGAACTTTTGCTTTTAAAGCGCATTAATTTGACCACTTTTGAAGCTTTAATTAAGCCTGCTAAGAAGTTTAAAGTTGGAACCGAGATAGAAATTTCAACTAATCTTACGGCTAAAATAATCGATAATGTTGACGAGATTGGCGGACGCGTTGTTCAGTTTAGTGTTAAAACGGGCACGCTTGAAGCCGAGCTTGACAAAATTGGCGAGATGCCGTTGCCGCCTTACATTCACGAAAAGCTTAATGACCGCGAGCGCTATCAAACGGTTTATAGCAAGATAGAGGGCTCGTCAGCAGCGCCTACTGCAGGGCTTCACTTTACACCTGAGTTGCTTGAAAAAATCAAAGATAAGGGCGTTACAATTGTTGAGGTGTTGTTAAACGTTGGGCTTGGCACGTTTAGGCCAGTAAATGAAGACACGGTTGAGGCACATCATATGCACAGCGAGTATATCGAGGTCACTCCCGAGGCAGCCGAAACGCTTAACCGCGCAAAAAAGGAGGGCAAACGCATTATCGCGGTTGGCACAACCAGTGTGCGAACCCTTGAAAGCGCTACGGACGACGATGGCGTTATCCATCCCGTTAAAAAAGAAACGAGTATTTTTATTTATCCGGGGGTTAAGTTTAAGTTTGTTGACGCGATTATAACCAACTTCCATCTGCCTGAAAGCACGCTTATTATGCTTATTTCGGCCTTTGCGGGAAGGGAAGAGACGCTGAGAATTTACAACCTTGCGGTGCGTGAGAAATATCGTTTTTTCAGTTTTGGCGATAGTATGTTTATCTATTAGGAGATTTTATGGCAGAATTTGAATTTAAAGAAAAATGTAAATCAAGTCAGTGTTTTGCGCGCATTGGAGAGCTTAAAACGCCGCACGGTGTTATCGAGACGCCGGTGTTTATGCCCGTTGGCACGCAGGCCACGGTTAAGGCGGTTGAACCACGCGAGCTTACTGGCGACGTGCACGCGCAGATTATTTTAAGCAACACTTATCACCTTTACCTTCGTCCAACGGCTGACCTTATCGCCCGCGCGGGTGGGCTGCATAAGTTTATGAATTGGAACAAACCTATTTTAACTGACAGCGGTGGCTTTCAAGTTTTTTCGCTTAGCGACCTAAACAAAATAACCGAAAATGGCGTGCATTTTAAAAGCCATCTTGACGGGTCGGTGCACTTTTTTACGCCTGAAAAGTCAATCGAGGTTCAAAACAAGTTGGGCAGCGATATTGTTATGGCGTTTGATGAGTGTTCGACCTATGGCGTTGACTATGATTATGCCAAAAAGGCGCTTAATCGCACGCAAAAGTGGTTAGAAAGATGTTTTAAGGCGCAAAAGAACCCTAAGCAACTTTTGTTTCCTATCGTTCAGGGCAACTTTTTTGCTGACCTTAGGCTTAAAGCGCTTAAAGATGCATTACCTTACGCGGGTGCGGGCTTTTCAATCGGCGGCCTAAGCGTGGGAGAGCCTAAGCCAAAAATGTATGAAATGCTTGACGTTTTAGCGCCGCATTATCCAGAGGACAAAGCAAGGTATTTGATGGGCGTTGGAAGCCCCGATTGTATTATTGAGGGTGTTATTCGCGGCATTGATATGTTTGACTGCGTTTTGCCAACTCGAATTGCGCGCAACGGCACGGCGTTTACCAGCACGGGCAAGGTTGTTGTTAAAAATGGCAAATATAAAGAAGATTTCACAACGCTTGACCCAGAGTGTGACTGCTATTGCTGCCGTAACTTCACGAAGGCGTATTTAAGACACTTATTCAACACTGACGAGATTTTAGGCGCCCAGCTTTTATCTATTCACAACCTTAGGTATCTTACGCACTTAACCGAGTTAATTAAAGACGCTATTAGGGCAGACAGGCTGCTTGAATTCCGCGAAGAGTACCTAAAAAAGACGGGTTATTAAAAAAATCGTCAAAAATCGCAGCAAACGCGTGCAAAATTGTTTGCAAATTTTGATAAAAACTGATAAAATCAACATATCAATAGTTAAGGAGAGAGAAAATGAATTTATTACTTGCTAATAACACTGCCGGTGGGTCTTGGTGGGTTTATGTTTTAATGATTGTTGCGGTTGTTTTCTTGCTTATTTTTCCAATCTTTACTAACAAAAAGCGTAACAAAGAGTACACCGAAATGCTTAACCAACTAAGCGTTGGCGACGAGATTAAAACGGTTGGCGGAATTATCGGCCGCATCCAAAAGATTAACAAAGAAAATGGTATGCCAAAGTCTATCATCATTGAAACGGGCGCAAAGGGCTCAGCACAGACCTTAGAGCTTGATATAAGCTATATTGCGTTTGTTTTAAACCAAGTTAATCCTCCTAAAAAGGCCGAGGATGACGTTAAGGCTAGCAATAAGGCTGAAACCAAAACTGACGCTAATGCTGAAGCCCAAAACACAGAAGAGGGCATTAGCGAGGCTAGCGCTGAAAACCAACAATCTGTCGAAGTTAAAGCCGAAGAAAAAGCGCCTGAAACAGCCGCGGCTAAGTCTAACAAGCAAAACAAATCTAAAAACAAAAAGAAATAATTTTCTCCCCGCCGCGGGGAGTTTTTTATTGGTCGAATTTAGATATTATTAGCGCGTAATTAATATTGACAAATTTTAATATTATTGTTACAATTAATTAAGAGGTTGTTATGAACATTATTGAAGTTGAAACCTATATGCACCACAGTGATAGGTTCTATAACTATGCCTTCTCGCAGATTAACGGGTGCGGCAGGCT
>ULNJ01022467.1_pt1 | contig 10667 bp, 8 predicted proteins | sample 1951891 | NCBI WGS metagenome assembly ULNJ01 (sample SAMEA4835574, study PRJEB28245) | human gut metagenome | biome: gut microbiome; material: fecal sample | place: Denmark | collected 2008 | reverse complement strand
AGGACTTCTGGCTGCCAAGATTCTGGCAACCTCCGACGCAGAACTTCTCGGAAAACTGAAAGCATACAGCACAAAATTAAAAGAACAGGTAGAAGCCAAAGATGCAAAACTGCAGGAGATCGGCTATAAAGCATACCTGGAAGGCATGAAAAAATAAGAAGATAAGACAGAGAATCAGGGACCTCTTAAGAGGCTGCCCCACTAATAAAACGAAAGAGCCCCTGCGGCGGAAATGAGGAGAAAATGGATTACAAGAAAGCTGGAGTAGACATCGAAGCAGGCTACAAGTCTGTAGAACTGATTAAGAAGTACGTGAAGGAGACCATGCGTCCCGAAGTAATGGGCGGCATCGGTGGTTTCTCCGGAGCATTTTCCTTAAGTGCCATCAAAGATATGGAGGATCCCGTGCTCCTGTCCGGCACCGATGGTGTAGGTACCAAGCTGAAGCTGGCATTTTTAATGGACAAGCATGATACCATCGGTATCGACTGTGTGGCCATGTGTGTAAACGATGTGGCATGTGCAGGCGGCGAACCTTTATTTTTCCTGGATTATATCGCATGCGGACGCAATATTCCCGAGAAGATCGCTACTATCGTAAAGGGCGTGGCAGAGGGCTGTAAGCAGTCTGACGCAGCATTGGTAGGCGGTGAGACCGCAGAACATCCCGGACTGATGCCCGAGGATGAGTATGATCTGGCAGGATTTGCCGTAGGCGTGGTAGAACGTAAAGATCTGATCACCGGTGAGAATATCAAGCCCGGTGATGTACTGGTGGGCATCGCTTCCTCCGGTGTACATTCCAATGGTTTTTCTCTGGTGAGAAAAGTATTCGATATGACAAAAGAGAGCCTGGATACCTATTATGACGAGCTGGGCAAGACTCTTGGTGAGGCACTGCTTGCTCCTACCAGAATCTACGTGAAGGCTATGAAGTCTGTGAAGAACGCAGGCGTTAAGGTAAAGGGCTGCAGCCATATCACCGGTGGTGGTTTCTATGAGAACATCCCCAGAATGCTTCCCGACGGCATCCGTGCAGTCGTGAAGAAAGACAGCTACGAAGTGCCTGCTATTTTCCGCCTGATGCAGAAGAAAGGCAATATCACAGACGAGATGATGTATAATACTTACAACATGGGTCTGGGCATGGTACTGGCACTGGATCCCGCAGATGTGGATAAGACTATGGAAGCTCTGAAGGCAGCAGGCGAGACTGCTTATGTGGTAGGTACCTGTGAGACCGGTGAAAAGGGTGTGACCATATGTTAAGAGTAGTCGTACTGGTATCCGGCGGCGGCACGAATTTACAGGCCATCATTGATGCTATTGCAGCAGGTAAGGTTAAAAACGCACAGATCGTGGGCGTGATCAGCAATAACAAGACGGTGAAGAGCTTAGAGAGAGCACAGAATGCTGGGATTCCCGCAGTCTGTGTGTCTCCGAAGGATTATGAGAGCAGAGAAGTATTTAATGAGGCACTGCTTGCAAAGGTGAAGGAGTTTGCTCCGGACTTAATCGTACTGGCAGGATTCCTGGTGAAGATTCCGGAGGCAATGGTACATGAATACAGCAACCGGATCATCAATATCCACCCGTCCCTGATCCCTTCCTTCTGCGGTGTGGGATACTACGGACTACATGTGCATGAAAAAGCACTGGAGCGCGGTGTGAAAGTGACAGGAGCTACGGTACATTTTGTGAATGAAGGCATGGACGAGGGTCCTATCATTGCACAGAAGGCAGTGGCAGTGGAGGACGACGACACTCCGGAGACGTTGCAGAGACGTGTGATGGAACAGGCAGAGTGGCTGCTTCTTCCGAAGGCAGTGGATGACATTGCCAACGGACGGATCTGTGTCGTGAACGGAAAAGTAAAGCATACAAACAGCGAAAATTAAGGAAGGCAGAAGATATGGGTATGAAAGTATTGATCGTAGGCGGTGGCGGCAGAGAGCACGCCATTGCAACCTGTGTGGCAAAAAGTCCTAAAGTAGATAAGATCTATTGTGCTCCGGGCAATGCCGGGATCGGTCAGATCGCAGAATGTGTTCCCATCGGAGCCATGGAATTTGATAAGATCGTGGCATTTGCGAAAGAACAGGCCATTGACCTGACCATCGTAGGCATGGATGATCCCCTGGTCGGCGGACTGGTGGATGCACTGGAGGCAGAGGGCCTGCGGGCTTTTGGACCCCGTAAAAATGCAGCGATCCTGGAAGGTAGCAAGGCCTTTTCCAAGGATCTCATGAAGAAATATAACATTCCCACCGCAGCTTATGAGAATTTTGATAACGCGGAGGAGGCTATTAAGTACTTGAAGGAGCAGGCAAGCTTTCCCATCGTGCTGAAGGCGGACGGTCTTGCACTGGGCAAGGGCGTATTGATCTGCAATACTTTAGAAGAAGCGCTGGCAGGCGTGGATGAGATCATGCTGGATAAAAAGTTCGGTGCAGCCGGCAACCGCATGGTCATCGAAGAGTTTATGACAGGCAGAGAAGTCAGTGTACTTTCTTTTGTGGACGGCAAGACCATCCGCATCATGACTTCTGCGCAGGATCATAAGAGAGCAAAGGACGGCGATCAGGGGCTGAACACCGGCGGTATGGGAACCTTTTCTCCCAGCCCCTTCTATACAGAGGAAGTGGATGCATTCTGTAAGAAATACATCTACCAGGCTACCGTGGATGCCATGGCAGCGGAAGGCAGACCTTTCAAGGGAGTCATTTTCTTCGGACTGATGCTGACTCCGAACGGCCCCAAGGTATTAGAATACAATGCCAGATTCGGTGATCCGGAGGCGCAGGTGGTACTGCCGCGTATGAAGAATGATATTATCGAAGTGATGGAAGCCTGTGTGGACGGCACACTGGATCAGATCGACCTGCAATTTGAGGACAATGCTGCGGTATGTGTGGTCCTGGCAAGCGACGGCTATCCCGTATCCTATGAGAAGGGATTTGTAATAAGCGGTCTGGAGAACTTCGACGGAAAAGACGGTTATTATTGCTTCCATGCCGGAACGAAGCTTACGGACAAGGGAATCGTTACAAACGGTGGTCGTGTCCTGGGGGTGACGGCGAAGGGAGCAGATCTGAAAGAAGCCCGTGCCAACGCTTATGCGGCAACGGAATGGATCTCTTTCGAGAATAAATACATGCGTCATGACATTGGCAAAGCAATCGATGAAGCGTAAGACAAGGTCAGGATACAAAAGGAGTTGCAGATGAAAAAGACAGTACAGAGAATAAGTAAATGTAAGGTTTTCTGGGGAATGCTGGCACTGGTATTTGTGTTGGGAGCAGGACTTTTTAGTGAGAATCTGGCAATTGTCAGCCATGCGGAAAGTGCAGCCAAGGTAACAGCATCCAGTGCTAAGATCCGTAAAACTGCGGATTCTTCCAGTGAAGTGATTGGCAGCGCGGCCAAGGATAAGGCGATCTCCATCAAAAGTCAGACCAAGGGAGCAGACGGTTATACCTGGTATGAAGTATATGTGGATGCGAATACGCTGGGATATATTCGTTCCGATCTGGTAAACATTACCGACGGATCTACCCCGCCGTCTTCTTCAGGTACAACAACTACAACAACTACTACAACGACTACGACCACAGCAACACCGGCGCCTGTTGTGAATGAGACTCCTGTGGAGGTTACTGCAGTGGAACCCCTGAGTGCGACCGTGACCGGAGGTCAGTCTGTTCGTGTGCGCAGCAATGCGTCTACCACCAGCCAGATCGTGACTACTGCGGAGAATGGAATGGCACTGACTGTGACCGGACAGGCAACAGGAACCGATGGAAAGACATGGTATCAGATAAGCTTTATTTCCAACAGTGTCGAGGTGACAGGCTTCATTCGTTCGGATTATGTTGCATTATCCGGAGAGCTGCAGGCACCGGTAGAAGAACAGCCGGTAGAGGAACAACCCACAGACGAGCAGCCTGCGGAAGATACACAGACCACATCCAAAGACTGGGATACTCAGATGCAGGGAGATGCATGGTATCTGCTGGACATGGCAGGGCAGAAGCAATATAAGATTGAAGATCTGTTCAATTCCCTGAACCAGATCACAGAGATCAATGCACAGTATGAGACCAATCAGAAAAAGATCAGCAGCCAGAAAGCAGTCATCATTATTTTGGTGATTCTGCTTGTAGCGGCGGTAGCAGCGGTGACACTGTTGATCTTCAAAATCAAAGATATGAATGACGCATCCTATTTCTCCGGCGTGGAAGAGGAAACGGCCCGCAGAAGAAGAGTGGACAGACCCCAGGGAGGCAGACCCCAAAACGGAAGACCCGCACCTCAGGGAGGCAGACCGCAGGGCGGCAGGCCGCAAGGCAGCCAGAAAGTAATGCATGAAGTGGGAGCCGAGAGAAGACCGGCATCCAGACCGACAGGCCAGGGAACACGTCCAGATGGCAGACCCGCACCTCAGGGAGAGAGACCCATTGGACAGACCGTAAGACCTGCGGCACCGCAGGAGAGAAGACCTGCACCCCGGGGAGGCAGACCGGTGACACCCGGACAGGGAAGACCTGCACCTCAGGGAGGCAGACCGGTGACACCCGGACAGGGAAGACCTGCACCTCAGGGAGGCAGACCCACGGCACCGCAGAGTGAAAGACCAGCGCAGCAGGCCGGCAGACCGGTGGCAAGACCCACAAAGCCTGTACCGCAGAGTGAAGGCAATCAGAATCCCGGCTGGAAGTCCAAAAACTTCATGTCAGATGATGATGAATTTGAATTTGAATTCCTGAATTGGGACGGAGACGAAGATCAATAAAATGCAAACGGCATCTTGCACAAGTGAGATGCCGTTTTTGATTAAAAAACGATAAACTTTCCCCGGTTACAGTTGACAGTACTGCGTTCACTGTTATAATAGGAATATAACAATCAGTGACATGGGAAGGGAGCGAGTTTGATGATAATAGAGATAGATTTCAACAGTGATGAAGCACTCTATATGCAATTACGCAATCAGATCATCATGGGAATTGCCACGTCACAATTTCATGAAGGAGATTCTCTGCCCAGCGTGCGCCAGCTGGCGGATACGATCGGGATCAATATGCATACAGTAAATAAGGCATATACGGTTCTGAAGCAGGAAGGTTATGTTAAGGTAGACCGGCGAAAAGGCGCGGTAATTGCACTCGATGTGGATCGCATGCGTGCGGTAGATGAATTGCGGAAGGAATTGCAGGTAATACTGGCTAAGAGCAGCTGCAAGAATATTTCCAGGCAGGAAGTTCATGAGCTGATTGATGAAATATATGAAGAGTATGGAGGACTGAATTGATGCAGTCACAGTTTACGGATAAGGCGCAAAATGCGCTGGCGCAGGCTTCCAGATGTGCAAGGAGCCTGAAGCAGGGTTACATCGGAACGGAACACATTCTGGTAGGATTATTAAAGGAAGACACCGGTGTGGCGGCCAAGGTATTGGCTGATAACGGTGTGGAGACGGGGCAGGTTATGGATATGATCCGGGATCTGATCGCGTTTGAGAACGGTGTCGCAGTGAAGGACAGAGAGGGATATTCTCCCAGAGCCGCACGGATCCTGGAAGAAGCACACAGTCAGGCCGCACGTTTCGGACAGAAGCAGACCGGAACGGAGCATTTGCTGCTGGCCCTGATCAAGGAGGGGGAAAACGTAGCGGTACGCCTGTTGAACACGCTGGGAGCCAATGTACAGAAAATTTATGTGGATACCCTGATCGCTATCGGACAGGACGGCAATCTGTACAAAGAAGACCTTGGAAAAAAGGGAGACCGTAAGGCGAAACAGTCTACGTTGGAGCAGTACAGCCGGGATCTGACGGCGCTGGCCAGGGAAGGAAAGCTGGATCCGGTAGTCGGAAGAAATGAAGAAATCCGCAGAGTGATCCAGATCCTGAGCCGACGGACGAAGAACAATCCCTGCCTGGTCGGGGAACCCGGTGTTGGCAAGACCGCCGTGGTGGAAGGACTGGCAGCCCGGATCGTGGCTGGAGATGTGCCTTTTACGGTGCAGAATAAGAGAGTACTGACACTGGATCTGTCCGGAATGGTAGCGGGAAGTAAGTACCGCGGAGAGTTCGAGGAGCGGATCAAGAAGGTACTGAAGGAAGTCACAGAGGATGGGAATATTATTTTATTCCTGGATGAATTGCATACGATCATCGGTGCCGGAGGTGCCGAGGGGGCTATTGATGCGTCCAATATCATGAAACCGTCTCTGGCCCGCGGAGAGATCCAGCTGATCGGTGCGACCACGATCGCGGAGTATCGCAAGTATATTGAGAAGGATGCTGCACTGGAGCGGAGATTCCAGCCGGTTACGGTGGAAGAACCCACAGAGGAAGAGGCTGTCCGCATCCTGGAGGGTATCAAGGGGAAGTACGAAGCACATCACCATGTGACCATTACACCGGAAGCGGTGGAGGCGGCAGTGAGACTGTCCAGTCGTTATATCAATGATAGGAATCTGCCCGACAAGGCGATTGACCTGATCGATGAGGCAGCGGCCAGTGCCAGACTGCATGCAATGGATGCACCGGATAAGGCAAAGGAGATCTCGGATAAGATCCGGGAGCTGGACTGGGAGATGGAGAAGGCTATCCGCGTGGAAGCTTTTGCCCAGATGGCAGAGATCAAGAAGAAACAGGATGCTCTGGTAAAGAAGCAGGAGCGTTTGCTGAAAAAGCGTGAAAAAAGGGAAGAGGAAAATACTTTAAGCATCGGTGAAAATGAGATCGCCGAGGTGGTGGCCCAGTGGACCAAAATCCCGGTGCAGAAGCTGGCAGAGAAGGAAAGCGAGAGACTTCTGAAGCTGGAGAAGACATTGCATAAGCGTGTGATTGGTCAGGAAGAGGCAGTTACCGCCGTGGCCAAAGCCATCCGCAGAGGCCGTGTGGGACTGAAGGATCCGAACCGTCCCATCGGTTCTTTCCTGTTCTTAGGACCTACCGGCGTCGGCAAGACGGAATTATCCAAGGCGCTTGCAGAGGCTATGTTCGGCTCGGAAGATGCCATGATCCGTGTGGATATGTCGGAGTATATGGAAGGTCATTCGGTATCCAAGATGATCGGTTCCCCGCCCGGATATGTGGGATTTGAAGAAGGTGGCCAGTTGAGCGAGAAGGTCCGCAGGAATCCTTATTCTGTCGTTCTGTTTGATGAGATCGAAAAGGCTCATCCGGATGTGTTCAACGTACTTTTGCAGGTGCTGGATGACGGTCATATTACGGATTCCAAGGGCAGAAAGGTCAGCTTCAAGAATACGGTGCTGATCATGACATCCAACGCCGGAGCACAGCGGATTGTAGATCCCAAGAATCTCGGCTTCGCAACGGAGAAGAGCGAGACGAAGGATTATGAGAAAATGAAATCCAATGTCATGGAAGAGGTAAAGCGCAGCTTCAAGCCGGAATTCATCAACCGTATCGATGACATTATCGTGTTCCACCAGCTGAACAATGAGAATATGAAAGAGATCGTAAATCTGCTGGCATCCAATCTGTATAAGAGATGCGAGGACCAGCTGGGCATCCATCTGACGATCACTGCAGCACTGAAGGAGCATTTGGTGAAAAAATATGCTGACAATAAGATGGGTGCAAGACCCTTAAAGCGTGCGATCCAGTCAGTGGTAGAGGATGCTCTGGCAGAAGAGATACTGCTGAAAAAGGTGGTGCCGGGAGATAAGGTTTCTGCAGGATTTAAGAATGGTAAAGTCGTATTTACGGTTAAGAATTAAGCATTTGTAACTATTCAGTCACTCAATTCGCAAAATCGCTCTTGCAGAGCTTTCCTTTTGCTCATTGAGGTTACTTCGTCTTATAAATATCATGAAATATTCTTACGAATGCAAGCATTCGACGAATATTCAATGATATTTAAATGACTCTGAATAGTTACAAAATTTAAAAATTTTTTTGTAGAAAAACAGGGTGAGATATATTATACTGTAACTATTCAAACCCCATTCGCAAAGGACGAAAGATAAAGAAGTGTTGCGGATGCAGTTACTTTCAGGAGGACAGACAGATGGCAGTAGTGGAAGAAATACTTCGCAGTGAAGCAGACGGATCTATCAGCTTTGGTAATCATAAGTTGGCCAAGAAGGCAAAGGTAGAAGATTATGAGCATGCAGGGGATCTGCTGAAGGTTAAGACCTACAATGAGATGACAAAGCTGGAGAAGAACGGTATGTTTTTATATGAATCTGTTCCCGGAACCAGTGTGTTGGAGTTCAAAGAGTCCGATAACAGTGTAGAATTCATCGTAGAAGGTGATGAAGATTCTCAGATCACAGTAGGATTAAAGGACGACACCGAGTACGAAGTATTTATTGACGGTAAGAACGTAGGAACCATGAAGACCGGACTTGGCGGCAAGCTGAGCCTGAGTGTAGAACTGGAAGCAGCAGGGGAAGTACCTGTGAAGATCGTAGAGGCGTAAAGGCGCACTGCAAAGGAGTCCAGACACGGAGGATATTGTAGTACTTCGTGTCTGGGCTCTTTTTTATAACGATTGAGGAGAGAGCATGGCAAAAGGTAAGACAGCCACCGTTTTTTTCTGTCAGAACTGTGGCTATGAATCCACGAAATGGCTGGGACAATGCCCCGGCTGCAGAGAGTGGAACACTTTCGTGGAAGAGACGATAGATAAAACGGTATTGAAAAACACCGGCACCGGGAGCAGAAGAGAGCGCAGAGAGGCTTTCGAACCCTGTGTATTATCTGAAATCGCGATCCGTGAGGAGAACAAGACACTCACCGGGATCAAAGAACTGGACCGGGTGCTCGGTGGCGGAATCGTACAGGGTTCCCTGACTCTGGTAGGAGGCGATCCGGGGATCGGTAAATCTACCCTGCTGCTTCAGGTGTGTCACAATCTGTCAGAGGCCGGACATAAGGTATTGTATATCTCCGGCGAGGAATCCAAGGTACAGATCAAGATGCGGGCGGACAGGCTCGGCACATTTTCGGAACATATGCTCCTGCTGTGTGAGACGAATCTGGACATCATCGGCGAAGTGATCCGCAGGAGCAAGCCGGAGGTCGTGATCATAGATTCCATTCAGACCATGTATAATGAAAATGTATCTGCAGCACCGGGAAGCGTATCACAGGTGCGGGAATCCACAGGCATCCTGTTGCAACTGGCAAAAGGATTGGGGATTTCTATTTTTATTGTGGGACATGTAACAAAAGAAGGAACCGTAGCGGGACCCAGAGTGTTGGAACATATGGTGGACACGGTACTTTATTTTGAAGGGGACAGACATGCTTCCTACCGTATCCTGCGTGGGGTGAAGAACCGTTTCGGGTCCACGAACGAGATCGGTGTTTTCGAGATGCGAGAGACGGGACTCGCGGAGGTGAAGAACCCTTCGGAATATATGTTGAACGGACGACCGGAGAATGCCAGTGGCTCTGTGGTGGCATGTACTATGGAGGGCACCAGGCCGCTTCTGATCGAACTGCAGGCGCTGGTGTGCCACAGCAATTTCGGAATTCCCAGAAGACAGACCACCGGTACGGATTTCAACCGTGTAAATCTCCTGATGGCAGTGCTGGAGAAACGTTCCGGAGTGCAATTATCTTCCTGTGATGCCTACGTGAATATCACCGGAGGTATCAAGATCCAGGAACCGGCGATCGATCTGGGAATCGTGCTGGCGATTCTGTCCAGCTTCCGGAATAAGGCACTGAATCCGAAACTGGTCGCTTTCGGTGAAGTGGGATTAAGCGGCGAGGTCCGGGCAGTCAGCATGGCAAAACAACGCGTGGCAGAGGCAGAGAAGCTGGGCTTCGAAGAATGTGTGGTGCCGCTTGTCTCGTTGGAAGAGTGTAAAAAAGGAAGTAAGATCCGGGTCATTGGCGTCAGTTCTGTACAGGATGCTGTGGATAAAGTGTTTGGCTGACGGTCTCGAACTGTGGAAATGTATCTGGAAATGAGACGATGAACAGTTAAGTGATATGAGGAGGTTGAAAACATGCCTGTCAAAATAGGAATCGATATCGGTAGCAGTACGACAAAAATCGTAGCTTTTGAAGGAGAACATATGCTTCCGCCCATGGCGGTCAAGGCAGATAGCCAGGTGGCATCTCTCTATGGTGCATTCGGAAGATATCTGTATGAGAATAATCTGGAACTGGCTGATGTGGAAGGAGTCTATATCACCGGTGTGGGAAGCAAATATGTGGAGAAAGCGGTATATGATCGTCCTACCTATAAAGTGGATGAATTCGTCGCTACAGGTACCGGAGGATATTATCTTACGGATAAAAAGGAAGTCATTGTCATCAGTATGGGTACCGGAAGCTTCTTCGTCAAAGTGACGGAGAAGGAGATGAAGCACCTGGGTGGTGTCGGCTTAGGAGGCGGAACGATCTGTGGACTGTCCTCGATCATGCTGAATACCGGCGACATTCATGAAATTGTGCCGTTGTCCCGTAAGGGTGATGTGGCGAAGATAGACCTGCGGATCGCAGATCTGGCCAAAGAAAAGTTGCCGGGCCTGAATCTGGATGTGACGGCTTCTAATTTTGGTAAGGCAGATGCCCAGTCCAAACCGGAGGATATCGCGGCAGGTATTGTACATATGGTGATCGAGAATATCTGCCAGGCAGGAATCCTGGCATCTATGAGCACCGGCATCAAAGA
>ULNJ01008034.1_pt1 | contig 10667 bp, 7 predicted proteins | sample 1951891 | NCBI WGS metagenome assembly ULNJ01 (sample SAMEA4835574, study PRJEB28245) | human gut metagenome | biome: gut microbiome; material: fecal sample | place: Denmark | collected 2008 | reverse complement strand
CCGGCTGCCATAGCTGCCCACAGTTTTTTCATAGACTGCCTCCTTTAGTTGGAAAACCAAATTTCAATTTGTTATAAATAATAATATCACAGGTAACAAATAAATGCAATGGCATGGAAACCGGAACGGAAATGCCTGTCCTGTCAGCGGCAGTTACACCAGCTTTTTCCGCCATACCCCGCTGTGCCAGCGCCAGATAAAGACCAGCCCGCGGGTGCATTCGTCCGCCGCCATGGCGATCCAGATGCCTACAAGGCCCCAGCCGAGATGGATGCCCAGCAGCCAGGCGCCGAGCGTGGCGATGCCCCACATGAAGAGGATGCCCACCGTGATGGGCGCCCGCACGTCCCCCGCCGCATTGAGCGCCATGACCATATTCATATTGATGGCGCGTCCGATCTCCAGGAAGATCTCCACAAAGAGAATCGCCTTCCCCAGCGTATGCACCTCCGGATCGTCCGTGAAAATGGAAAAGACCGCGTCGCTGTGGAAAAACAGAAAGACGGCGATGCTCCCGGAAATCAGGACCGAGACGAGGATGGTGAACTTCACCCGCCGGTCCACCTCGTCATTGTCCCCGGCGCCCTTGAAATAGCCCACGAGAATCTGAGTGGCCATCGCCAGCGACTGGGAATACACGTAGCTCGCCATAGCGATGATATAGGCGTAGACCTTCGTGGTGATGACCGCAATGCCGAACACATTGACGAATTTCATGATCACCGCCTGCGAGCACTGGTAGGAGAAGGTCTCCCCGCCGCAGGGAATGCCGATGGACAGGATCTGCCGGAGCGTATGGAACGGGAACGGCCGCAGATACGAAAACGACAGCCGCGTCGGCGTATAGCGGTGAAACAGCCACACGATCAGCACCAGTCCGAGGATCTTCGACAGATTGGTGGAAATGCAGACCCCGGCCACGCCCAGCGACGGAATGGGCCCCCAACCGTGGATCAGGATGAGATTGCCGCTGATGTTCAGCACATTCATCACCAGCGAGCAGATCATGGTGAGCTTCAGGAGCGACCAGCCCCGGAGAAAGGAAATGAACGCCATGTACACGCTCTGCACAAAGACGAAGGCGCCGATCCACCGAATGTAGAGCAGCGCATCCCCCCAGATCTCCACCGGCACGCCGATAAGCCGCAGGAACCACTCCCCGCAGAAGAAAAGCAGCCCCGACAGCACCGCGCCGAGGCAGAAATTGGACGCCACTGCCACGGTGCACACCTCGTTCACCTTGGACAGGTCGCCTGCGCCGCGGTAGTGCGCGATGAGGATCGTCGCCGCCTGGCACATCACCGCCAGCGTCAGCACGATCATATTGAATACCACATTGTCATTGCCCACGGCGGCCACCGCGTCCTGTGAGTAGCGGCTCAGCATGAACTGGTCCACATTGGGCACCATCATCTGCAGCGCCGTCTCCACGAAAATGGGCACCGACATGGAAAAGACCGTCCAGCGGCTCTGATATGGATTTGATTTTGCTGTCATAGATCCCCCTGTTCCGTCATTCAGAATATGGGACCTATCCTATCACGCCCGCCGCCGCGGTGCAAGGCGCGCACGAAAAAAAGGCGTCCCGACGGGACGCCCTTCCGCGCAGGAAGCTCAGCGGATCTCCACCGTATGAGCCACCTTGTAGCCGTGCTCCTCCAGATGCTTCGTAGCCAGAGGCAGATCGGGGAAATCGCCGCGGATGACGATTTCATATTCACTTTCATTTTCCTTGTAGGTGACAAGGCTGTCGATATTGACGCCGTCCTTCGCCAGCACGCCTGCAATATCCTCCATAGCGCCCTGCCGGTCATGCACATAGAGGGAAATGCGGGTCTTGCCGTCGGCGAGCCCCATCATGTTCACGAAAGCACGCAGGATATCCCGCGCGGTGATGACGCCCACCACAGCGCCCATGTCGCTCACAACGGGGAGGCCGCTGATGTTGTTCCGTTCCATCAGATAAGCCGCTTCCTCGATGGTGGCCTCCGCATTGATGGCAATCACCCGCTTCGACATGATGTTCTTCACCATCAGCGTATCCAGCAGCGAGCTGATCTCATACTGCGACAGCGTGGTCGCCGGAGACGGAGATACGCGGCTGATGTCGCCGTCGCTCACCAGACCCACCAGTTTGCCGCCCTCCAGCACGGGCAGGCGGTTGATCTTGTGCGCCTTCATGATCGCCGCCGCCTTGGTCACCGTCGTGTCCGGCGTAATGGTGATCGGATTCTTTGACATTCGATTCGCTACAAACATGATAATCGTCCCTTCCTCAAGACAATGGAAACCGAATTCTCTTCTTATTGTACCACAGACAGCCCGTGTCCCGGCACCCGCCGGAGCGTTCTCCTCCGGACTCCGCACGGAATGCCCTCTTCGTCAGAAATAGGCCCGGCTGTCCAGAATCCGCTTCCGCTCCTGCCAGTCCGGCATCATCACCGTCAGCAGCTCATAGAACCGCCGTGAATGATTCGGCAGCACCAGATGGCAGAATTCATGAGTCACCACATATTCGATACAGTCCTCCGGCATCTCCGCCAGACGCCGGTTCAGCGTGATGATTTGTTTCTCCTTCACACAGGAGCCCCACTGCGTATCCATGCTCCGGATATGAATGCGGGGCTTCTCCACGCCATACCGCACAAACTGCGGATACACCCGGTCCGCTGCCTCCCGGAAAATCAGGCGGCACTGCCGGGGGAGCCACCGCGTCACCAGACGCCGCCGCGCCTCGCCGTCCTCCCGGTTCTTCATCTGCACCCGCAGATACACCCCGTCCGAGGTGATGCAGTCCTTCGGGCCCTCCTCCACCTTCAGACGCAGCCCGCGCCCGCGCAGATAAAAGGTCTCCCCGCTCACATACTGCTTCGGACTCGGCGCATACCGCGCCATCTCCTCAAAATGCGCCTGCGCCCGCCGGATATAGGCGGACTTCCGCGCCACGAAGGCATCCGCTTCCGCCTCCGGCACCTCCGGCCCGGCCGACAGATATACCGTGCCGTCCCGGTGAATGCGCAGATTCAGATTCCGCACCGCCTTGCGCTCCAGCACATAGACGATGCCCTCCGCCGTCCGCTTCCCTGCTTCATCCATGGTTCAGAACCTCCGCAGAGCGACCGTTTTCACATTGCTGATGATCCGGTCGATCACCGCAAAGGACAGCTTCAGCCCCCGGTGCTTCTCGTAATCATAAAACAGATCGTCGATATCCTGCGCGATGCGGTCATGGATGGTTTTGCTCCGGCTCCAGTCCACCTGGCTGTGCGCCGCGATGATCTTCGTGATGGCCAGCGCCATTTCCGCCTCGAAGTCCGGAGACACATCCCGGATATTCTCGTCTGCAAAAATGCCGGAAATCACGCCGTAAAAGGCCTGCGCATGGGGATTGTCCCGGATGGACTCCGGATAATACACCCCGCTCCGCCCGGCGTGGTAATCCTCCATGATGGCCTGCATCTTCTCCAGATACTCCGCATCCGAGATGGCCTTCTCCTTGTACTGCTCCAGCGTCTCCCTGATCCGTTTGGAAAAGCTGTCATAATAGGCCGGATTTTCCAGCCGCTTTTCGCTGATGCTTTTCGACAGGCGGCTGGTGATCGCATCCGCCCGGGCCCGCTTCGTTCCCAGCGACTCCAGCTCCTTCAGGAAATCATCCTTATTCAGGATATCCACCGGGCTGGTGAGCCGCTTCAGTCCCTGCACCGACAGATGCCGGTCCAGCAGATTCTGCATCATCGGCTCATACTCCCGGTTGTCGATGGCGTCGCAGTACCGGATTTTCACACTCCGCCGCACCTTCGAGAAGAAAAGGAACGCATCCTGATACTTCCGGCGCTGCTCCTCCGAAAGGCCGCCCTCCCCGTAGGCCAGCTCCGAATTGAGCACAATATTCAGGCATTTTCCGAAAACGCACAGCCGCTGATAGAACGTCTCCCGCGTCTTTTCATCCGCAAGAAACACCTCCACCGACTCCGTGTCCCGGATATTCTCCACCGTGCTGAACAGATCCATGAGCTGCGTGTAGGCGCTTTCCAGCCGTCCCAGATACTCCCCGATCTGGATGGCCACGTCCTTCAGGTCGCTGCCGTCATAATTCTCGAGGCCGGCGCCGCTGTACAGATTCATCGCCGCATCCAGCTCCCGGATCAGCCCGCGGTAATCCACAATCAGCCCGAAGTCCTTCCCGTCCGCCAGACGGTTCGTCCGGGCGATGGCCTGAAGCAGATTGTGCTCCTTCAGCTCCTTGTCGATATAGAGCACCTGGCAGACCGGCGCATCAAAGCCCGTAAGCAGCTTGCTGCACACGATGAGAATATCAATCTCCCCGTGAACGAACTGATCCTTCAGCGTCTCCTCATAGGTATCTGCATCGCCGTAGCGTGCCATCATCTTGTTCCAGAATTTAATGACCGTGTCGTCGATATCGTCATAGATATCGTCCGCTCCCTCGCGCATATCCGGCGGGGAAATCACCACCTCGCACCGGAGATCCCCCAGCGTCCGGAAGCACTCCCAGTACCGCACCGCGTCCCGCTTGTAATTCGTGGCCAGCATCGCCTTGAAGCCCGTCGCCTTGAATTCGCTGTTGAAATGCCGGTCGATATCCAGCGCAATCCGTTGAATGCGCGCATCGGTAGACGTGAGCCGCCGGATGCTGCTCCACTTCCGGGACAGATCCTCCCGCTGGGCCTGCGTGAGCGGCTTCGTCACCTGCTCAAACCACAGGTCAATATTCTCCTCATCCACACGCTGATCCACGAAGCGCGCCTCGTAAATCAGCGGGACAATGGCGCCGTCCTCCACCCCGTCGGCAATGGTGTACTTGTGAATCAGCCGGCCGAACCGGGCCATCGTATTCTTTTCCCGCTTCATGAGCGGCGTTCCCGTGAAGCCGATATAGCACGCATTGGGAAAAACCGTGCGCATCCGCGCCGCCATGAAGCCGTAATTCGAGCGGTGGCTTTCATCCACCAGCAGGAACACATCCTGCGACAGGTCCCGCAGCGCCAGCCGCTCCGCCGTATTGAACTTGTTGATGATCGTCGTCACCACATCCGCCCGGCCCTCCTGAAGCAGCTCCACCAGATTCCGCCCGGTCTGGGCCCGCGCCGGCTGAAGCCGCGTATGGGCAAAAGTCGCCGTAATCTGCCGGTCCAGCTCCTTCCGGTCCGTGACGATCACCACCCGCGGATGCACCGCCGCCAGCTTCATCAGCAGATACTTTGCCAGCATGACCATCGTGAGGCTCTTCCCGCTGCCCTGCGTGTGCCAGATGACGCCGCTCTGGCGGTTCCCCTTCTCATCGCGCTGCTCCACCGTCCGGAGAATTTCCTTCACCGCGAAATACTGCTGGTACCGGCAGATTTTTTTCACATTCGCATCAAACAGCACAAAATACCGGATGAGCTCCATCACCCGGTCCCGGCTGAAAAGAGACAGGATGTCCCGGTCCTGCTTCGTCACCGTGCGGCCGTGCACATACCGCGCCTCCGCCTCCTGAAGAAACGCCTCGTCCTGCTCCTTCCACACATTCCAGAACCGTTTCGGCGTCCCCGCCGTGGCATACTTCACCTCCGTGCGGTTCGTGGCCATGACGATCTGCGCATACTTGAAAAGCTGCGGCACATACTCCATCCGCTGGTTGCGGATCATCTGCTCCACCGCTTCATCCGCCCGTATATGCGGAGCCTTGCACTCGATCACCGCAAAGGGAATGCCGTTGATAAAAAGCACCACATCCGGTCGGGCATTGTGCTCCTTGTCCCGGCTTTCCACCGTAAATTCCTCCGTCACATGGAATACATTCCGCTCCGGATGCTCCCAGTCGATATACTTCAGATTGAAATTCAGCATCCGCCCGTCTCCGACGATCTCCGGGAAGCTCTTCCCCAGCAGCAGCGCGTCGTAGACCTTTTCACTGGCCCGGATCAGCCCGTCCGTGATGGGCTCATCCAGCTCCTCCATGGCCCGCTCGATATTGGCCGAGGAAAATTCATTCTCCGACCCGCCGTAGGAGTACCGGTTCAGCTTCCGGAGCTGCCCCCGGAGCACATCCTTCAGCAGCACATGATAGAGGCCTCCCCGCTGGGCCTTACATTCCTCCGGGGACAGATAGGTATATCCCATGTCCGACAGCAGCCGGATCGCCGGTTTCTGGCTGCTGTACTTCTCCAGACCTTCCTTTGCCAGCATGATGTCATCTCCTTTTGCTTCACCCGCCGCGGCAGGAAATCCCGCCCTCACGGCTTCACCCGTACAATCCCCGACAGCAGCAGCTGCATCAGCGCCTTTTTCTTCCGCCGCTCCTGCTCCAGTCCTTTTTTTAGAAGTTCGATTTCCCGATCCGCGCAGGTCAAAATGGTTACAATGGCACATTGTTCATCTATCGATGGCACCAGAAGATGTGTTTTCACAATATTTGTTTTGGAAATCGCCATGACTTTAATTCCTGCCATATATGGAATTAATTGTCTGTGAAAATGCATGGAATTCATGTAAAATCCCAGCCATCCCGGTGCAAAATATCCCCTTTTCGGTGTGCACCACATAGTGTGCATACCAGCGGCTATTTTTTGTGTACCCGCATGTTGCACCTCAATAACTTTTCCTGCCGTTAAATCTTCTGCTGTATCTGCAATGACAATATCTCCATCAGAAATAAAGTCTTTTATCTTCTCTCCTGCTTCTTTCATCAACACAGGCAGCTTTGTTATCCTGGCATCCAGTATTTCTCCATACTTTGTCAAAATATCCCCGTAATGAATATTATGTATTCCATCTCCATCCGACACCATAAATTGCCGTGAAAAGGAATTTGTACTGCCAAAGGAAAATACCTCTCCGAAACGAATCGTTTTCCATTTCCCTTTATATCCCGGCAGCCGCTTTTTTCCCGTAAGCAGCACCTGCATGAGATACTGCTTCTGCCGCAGCTTCTCCGCCAGCAGTTTTTCCCGCAGGGCAATCACCCGATCCTGTGTCATCAGAATTTTCGCAATTTTCTGCTGTTCCGCTATAGGGGGTAAAAGAATTGTACTTTTCAGAAAACGTTCCTGCCCTAACGTTCTATTTCTTCCTGCCCCGCCGGGAGAAGCTTCCTCCAAGATATTAGTACCTCTCGGGGTTAAAAAATAATACACTAAATAATCAATATCTACTCTATCTTCAATTGGCCTATACATGGGAAACCGATGGGAGCCAATCATCCCTTTCTCTGCCTTGGTCGTTCTGCCAACTGCCTGTTCCCATGCAAAAACAATATTCAAAATAAAGCAATCCGGTTCAATCCAGAACACGCTTTTATTTTTTAGCGCACAGCCGGTGACTGGTTCTTTATAAAAAATTCCGTTCCCGTGCGACCGAATTCCAATTTGGGTATACAAGGTCTCCGGTTCAACCTGCACTGGTTTTTCTACACGGCATAGACAGTCCTTCACGGACATACCTGTCCATTCTGCCGGAGATATGCCCTGTTTTGTTTTTTTATAGCCAGCCGGCACTTTCCCTTGCCGAATCTGCTCAATCCTGTTTTTGATTTCCGCTCTCATTTTGTATTCCTTTATATTAAACAGGCTTTTTATCACCGTGCCATTCCCCGGTTGCCAGCCATATTTCATAAAAATATAACCATTCTACCGTCCAGGGGATAATGGTGTCAGCTATAAACATATACGAATTAAATTCGCCATTGAGATGCAGACATATCTGAGCCATTTTATGTTCTGAGTCCAACTTAAATTGATGAGGGAAATTCCCCTTATCAAAACCTCTGACATTATCTCCACTCAGAAGTACCTTTGGCCGGTATCTTTTTTTGTACGATATCTGTATATGATATGTATCTGACATAGCGGTAGGCCGAAGATAGCCATCCCAATACAGCACATCTCGTTTAATATAAACTTTTGCTTCCGGATACAATTGGCGCAGCCGAAAAAGCTGTTCGCTTAATCGATGATCTTTTCTTCTTAGATATCTTATGTTACTCACCCCAAAATGTATGATTTTTTACCGGAATTCCTGCGGAAACTGACAAACCGCCAACGAGTCCATTCGCATAAAGATTTCCGCTTGTCCTTGCTTTTTTAGTTGCCTCCCCCATTGAATTAAAAGCACGCTGCACCGGTTTGTCTCCCAGATATCTTTTGAAATGTACAGCAACATTATCCAATCCATTGATGCAGAGCGGATTAGTAATTAATTCTTTTTGCGCCCGCCGGACCCATTCAAAAAAGGCACGGCTCTTTCCCGGTTCACTATTCCATTTATCTGCAAAATTTTCTTCCGGCATTACAGGATTTTGTATCCAATATGTTCCATACTCATTTTCAATATGGTCTGTCATATTGTTCAAAATATTGCATAAAGCTTCATACACATTGGTTTCTCCCCGATAAGATTCAGCAGCCAATGTTGTAATGATAATTGAAATCGGAGCATCTGTATCATCATTCAGAAAACAAATATCTCTATGTCTTTTTAAAAGCTGTATTGCTTTCTGAAGAGGAGTATGAATGCGATAGGTTGGGACCTTTTCGATCTCTGTCTTATTCTGAATAGCAAACCGTCTCTTTTCTTCCAGTAATATATTTTTCATTCTCTCTTCAAACCAGACATGATAGCCATATGGATTGCTATACCGGGGTTCATAAATCCCATTTTCATTTTTATGAGTAAGAGTAATTTCTGTATAATCTGGCTCTTCGAAAAAGCCCGCTTTAGGAACACAAGGCAGAATATCCATATGAAATTCATTATATTGCATCGTCCAGCATCGTTTTCCCTCCTTTTCTAATTTCTGGGCGTACATTCCATTTTCTTTCAGCCGGTCTCCGACACAATTTTTAATATTCTTAAGAGAAATATCTCCCGTATTCCTCAGCAGACATACAAGGTCCATATCATAGTCATCCCGATCATCAACTGGTTTGATAACCGTTCCTAAATTTATAGATCCCTGAGGCATAATCTTTACATCATACGGAACACCATCCCCAATCCACTTGCCAACAGCTTTATAACTGCTGACAGCCTTATCCTGCATTGTCGAAGTAATGCTGATTTCATCCGCAATTTTAGATAAAATCATTCCCAACATTTCTTCTCTTTCAGTCATTTTTTATCCTCCAATAGTTAACGTTTCAAAAAAGCCCTCATCATCATCAAATATTCTCATTTTTTTATAGATTCCGGGCATAAAGCGTCTACCGACCTCAAAGGCGGCCGATACAGGAACAGCAGGAAATACACAAATGTCATCTGCTTCAACATACTGATCCCGTATTTCTTCACAAACCTGTTGATAAAGATGCCAAAATTCGGATAAATCCTGAATGCTCTGTATGCAGTCAACTCCCATATGTTCTGCACGTATAAAAAATATACTGTCAGCATCATATGCGTTTAAAACTCTTTCACAAGTCACATCCGCGGTCAGGGACAAAACCAATGCGACCCGATTTCCCTGCCTAATAATGTGTTTATCCTCCATAAAATGATTTGTCAGTTGATCCGACTGCCATTTCCAGGAATCCGGATTTCGTGTTTTCTGGTAAATATCTGCGGGTATTTTATCTCCCAGTAAATAGCCAAGCTTCATAATAAGCGGAATGGGAGCAATGGGAAAAATCGAAAAATGGTTATCCTTTGAAATTGCAATTTGATTATTAATCCATAAATTAAAGAAACTCTCTAATTTCCGCACCATATCTTCCCAATATTGCTTCGATTTATATGGATAACTCGACGAAGGCAAATTTATATACTGCCCATCCCGTGAAGCCGGCCGTTTCTCCGGAATGACAGCGTCTTTCGCTTTATTCAATGAAATATCCACAGGGACTCTGCCCTTTATCAAAGAAGAAAATCGAACAATCTCTGTTGCAGTTTTATATATAAGATCACAATGATCAGCAATCAATTTTTCATGTTTTTTCTTCATTGCTATTAATATATCTTCCGTATATTTGTCAGGATACCGGTCAATCAATTTATGATGATCCAAGCATAACAGCATCAGATTCTCCAGTTTATCCGAAAGTAGATCCGACCTCTCCGAGTCTCCTCGCGGACCATCCGGGCTGGATGCCACAATATGGGCTATATTGGAATTATTAAAAGTTTCATTGGTAAGCTCATCCGTAAAAAGGAGTTTATTACATCCTTCAAACTGACATCTTCCCGCTGCTCGTGCACACAACTGATAGATCGTAAAGTTATCCGGTTTACGCCCACGATTATTCCTTTTTGCCATAAAGTAAGCTCCTCATTGATTCCGAAATATGTCGTTGATTACAGGTAATGATTTTATTACAGAACAAATGATAATTGCGCAAACTACAAAAGTAAAGATAGGCACAGGCATATCTTTATTTAATCCGTTGGCTGACTTCCTTTTCCATGTTTCTGCTCCATTTTCGTAGCCGCACTTGATGTAATCCCCTTGCACAGCTGTTCTTCATCATGTCTTGCCACATACCACTTGTCCAACAGCAGCTCAATGAGTTTTTGCAGTTTTTCCGCTTCTTCCGGCTCGACCTCTATAATCAGATTGACATCTTTTTCCATGTGGGCTCCGATATTCCCGATCTTGCGCAGGCCGTCCAGGGCGTTCCATTGGTATTCTGTAACCCTTTCTTTTATGGCGTCAATTTCCTGCGCCAGAT
>ULNJ01043256.1_pt1 | contig 10677 bp, 6 predicted proteins | sample 1951891 | NCBI WGS metagenome assembly ULNJ01 (sample SAMEA4835574, study PRJEB28245) | human gut metagenome | biome: gut microbiome; material: fecal sample | place: Denmark | collected 2008 | reverse complement strand
CACAGCGTATTACGGCTTGTTTGCACTTCAACACCGCGGTCAGGAAAGCTGCGGTATAGCGGTTGGAAACGGCAAGAGAATAGAATACTACAAAGATATGGGACTTGTTCCCGAAGTTTTCAACGCCTCGAGGCTTGAAACACTTCCCGAGGGAAACATCGCCATAGGGCACGTCAGATATTCCACGACGGGCGCAAGCAAACTTTGCAACGCTCAGCCCATATACTTTATCGGTAAAATGGGCAAAATGGCTCTTGCTCACAACGGCAACCTTATTAACACAAAACAGCTCCGTGACGCGCTCATAGCCGAAAACGGTGTCTTTCAAACTTCAATAGACAGCGAGGTCATGGCGCTGCTCATCAATAAATACAGCACAAACAGCGTCGTTGAGGGCGTTTTGGAAGCGTGTAAATATTTTAAAGGCTCATATTCTTTCGTGTTGATGTCAAGCGACAAACTCATCGCCGTCAGAGACCCTTACGGAATCAGACCTTTATGCTTTGGCACGATAGGCGACAAATACGTTGTTGCAAGCGAAACGTGCGCGCTTGACGCACTCGGCGCAACGCTTGTAAGAGATATAGAGCCGGGCGAAGTGCTCGTCTTCGACGGAAGCGGAATTGAGTTTTATCATATAGACAAACTCGTTGAAAAGAAAGCGCATTGCATATTCGAATACGTATATTTCGCCCGTCCCGACAGCGAAATCGACGGCATAAGCGTTTATGCATCACGAAAGGAATCGGGCAGAATACTTGCAAGAAAATATCCCGTCGAGGCCGACCTCGTTGCAGGCGTTCCCGACAGCGCAGTAGTTGCGGCAAGGGGATACAGCGAGGTTTCGGGTATTCCATACGGTGAGGCTCTGACAAAAAACCGATACGTGGGCAGGACGTTCATTCAGCCGGAGCAAGGAATGAGAGAGACCGCCGTCAAGGTCAAAATGAACGTATTAAGAAGCAACGTCTGCGGAAAGAGAATAATTTTGATTGACGACTCTATCGTCAGGGGCACCACCAGCAAAAAAATCGTTCAGATGCTGCGTGACGCAGGGGCAAAGGAAGTGCATTTAAGGATTAGCTCGCCCATATCGAAACACCCGTGCTATTTCGGCATCGATACAAACGATTATTCGCAGCTTGTCGGAGCATTCAGAACGGAAGAGGAGATAAGAGATTATATCGGCTGCGACTCGCTTCATTATCTGACGATAGACGAGCTTTGCGAAACCGTTCATTCCGACCCTAAAAACTTCTGTCTCGGTTGCTTCAACGGCGAATATCCTTATATCGTTGAGGATAAAAAAGAAAAAGAAGACAAACTTTTACTTGATAAATAAAGGAGAATAATATGGCAATCTCTTACAGCGACAGCGGCGTAGACGTCACAAGAGGCTACAAAGCGGTCGAACTTATGAAAAAACACGTCAAGGAAACTTATGACAAAAACGTGCTGGGCGACCTCGGCTCTTTCGGCGGATTTTACGATATATCGGGCGAGAAGATTTCCAATCCCGTTCTTGTTGCGGGAACGGACGGCGTGGGCACGAAACTCAAATACGCCTTTGTCCTCGACAAACACGACACGGTAGGTATCGACGCCGTGGCAATGTGCGTAAACGACATAGTATGCCAAGGCGCAAGGCCGCTTTTCTTCCTCGACTATTTTGCGACAGGAAAGCTTGACCCCGAAAAGGTGGCGACCGTCGTCAAAGGCGTATCGGAAGGCTGCAAGATGTCGGGCTGCGCGCTCATCGGAGGCGAAACTGCGGAAATGCCGTCATTTTATCCCGACGGCGAATACGATATGGCAGGTTTTGCCGTCGGTATAGTCGATAAATCGAAAGTGATAAACGGAAGCACGATAAAAGAGGGCGACGTTCTTATCGGGCTTGCCTCGTCGGGCGTTCACTCAAACGGCTTTTCGCTTGTCAGAAAACTTTTCGGCGAAACAAAAGAGGAAGTGGACGTGTTTGACGCCAGACTCGGCAAAACATACGGCGAGGCTCTTTTGACTCCGACCAGAATTTACGTAAAGACGATTTTGTCGCTCATGCAAAGGGTAAATCTTAAAGGCGTGGCGCATATCACGGGCGGCGGCTTTATTGAAAATATCCCCCGTATATTCCCTAAGGGCATAGGCTGTGAGATAAATTTAAAATCTTATCCTCTTCCCGCACTCTTTGAGATAATCAAGGAAAAATCGGGACTTAATAGCGAACAGCTATATAATACTTTCAATATGGGCATAGGTATGGTTGTTGCTGTAGACGCTGCCGATGAGGATAAGACCTTGAAATCCCTTGCCGAGCTCGGGGAGACCGCTTACGTTATCGGCAAGACGGTAAAGGGTGAAGGAGTGATTTTAAAATGAAAAACGTAGCCGTATTTTGCAGCGGCGGCGGCACGGATTTTCAATCGATAATCGACGCCAACGAAAAAGAGCGTTTTTGCAATATTAAAGTTATGATTGCCTCAAAAGAGGGAATAGGCGCGATAGACAGAGCAAAAGCACACGGCATAGAATTTTTGGTTTTTGACAAAAACGATTATCCCGACCTAAAGACGTTGTTTTCGGCTATATCCGACTCGCTTAAAGAGCGCGGCATAGACTATATCGTTTTGGCGGGATACCTTTCAATTTTAGACGGAGATTTTGTCAGAGAGTATAAAAACAGAATAATAAACATTCACCCCTCGCTCATTCCTTCATTTTGCGGAATGGGCTATTACGGCTTAAAAGTGCATAAGGCGGCGCTCGACAGGGGCGTCAAAATAACGGGCGCAACAATCCACTTTGTGGACGAGGGTGCAGACACGGGCAAGATTTTGATGCAAAGAGCGGTGGAGGTGCTTGACGGCGATACGCCCGAAAGCTTGCAGCAAAGAGTATTAAAAGCGGAACACGAAATGTTGCCGCTTGCACTTAAAAATTTAGTAAACGGAGTTTATGGAGGATAAAATGAAAAAAAGAGCACTTATCAGCGTTTCGGATAAAACGGGCATTGTTGAACTTGCAAAAGAGCTTGACGCTTTGGGATACGAAATTATATCCACGGGCGGAACACACAAGGTTTTGGCAGAGGCAGGGCTTAAAGTCATAGGTATAAGCGACATAACGGGTTTCCCGGAATGTCTTGACGGCAGAGTAAAGACTTTGCACCCTTACGTTCATGCAGGTCTTTTGGCGATGCGTTCAAATTCCGAACATATGGCACAGCTTGAAAAGCTTGGCATAAACACAATCGACGTGGTGGTGGTCAACCTTTATCCTTTCAAAAAGACGATATCAAAAGAGGGCGTAGATTTTGCCGAGGCTGTGGAAAATATAGACATCGGCGGACCTACAATGCTCAGAAGCGCGGCTAAAAACTATCAGGACGTAGTCGTGCTTGTCGACCCTGCCGACTACAAAAAAGCAATCGACGAGATGAAAGCCGGCGGCGTAACTTTGGATACGAAAAAATATCTTCAATACAAGGTATTTGCCCACACGGCGGTTTACGCCAGCCTTATTTCCAACTTTATGGCTCAAAGACTCGGCATCACTTTCCCCGATACGATAACGCTTGCATATTCCAAACAGCAGGATATGAGATACGGCGAAAATCCGCATCAAAACGCTTGCTTTTATGCGGACGAGATGAGAAAACCCACTTCCATAACCGAAGCGCGTCAGCTTCACGGAAAGGAACTCAGCTATAACAACATCAACGACACCAACGGTGCATTGGAACTTCTAAGAGAATTCGACACGCCTGCGGTTGTTGCGGTAAAGCACGCAAACCCCTGCGGTGTGGGACTCGGCAAGACTATACACGAAGCGTATATCAATGCCTACGAGGCAGATAAAATTTCAATATTCGGCGGAATTATTGCAATAAACGGTATTGTAGACCTTGCAACCGCTCAGGAGATAAACAAGATTTTCGTTGAAATCGTCGTTGCAAAGGGCTTTGACGAAGACGCTCTTAAGGTGCTTGAGCAAAAGCAGAACATTCGCCTTCTTGAAATGCCGAACATCAACGGAAAAAGAGACGGCTTTATCGATATGAAAAAGGTTTACGGCGGTATGCTCATGCAGCAGGGCGACGATAAACTGTTCGATGAAAAAGACGTCAAAGTCGTCACCAAAAAAGCTCCCACCAAAGAGGAAATGGAACAGCTCAAATTCTGTTGGAAGGTGGTAAAGCATACGAAATCTAATGCAATCGTCATCGGTAAGGACTTCAAAACGGCAGGCATAGGAGCAGGTCAGACAAACAGAATATGGGCGGCACAGCAGGCAATCGAGCATGCGGGCGAAAATGCAAAAGGCTGCGTTATGGCTTCCGACGCATTCTTCCCCTTCCCCGACTGCGTAGAGGCGGCGGCAAAGGCGGGGATAACGGCTATCATTCAGCCGGGCGGAAGCATAAAGGACGACCTTTCAATCGAGGCGTGCGACAAGGCGGGAATCGCAATGATATTTGTCGGCATGAGACACTTTAAACACTAAAAGGCAGTGCGGCTAAAGCAAAACCGAACCGTGCTTATAAATTAAAAAATATTAAAACAGGTTTTAACGATAAAACAAAATTTCGACGATAAAACTTGAAGTCAGATAGTTTGCTAAGACAACGTTCGCATTTAATATGACGGCGAACGTGGCGCAAAAAAGGCGGTTTTGTAGGCTTTGCCTTATAAAAAATTGTAAACGGAATGCAAACTGCATTGTAAAAAGGCGGGATAAGCCTGCCTTTTTAAACAACACGGAATGCGATATAAGGAGAAAATATGGATATACTCGTTGTCGGAAACGGAGGCAGGGAACACGCGATATGCGACGCATTAAAAAAATCCGATAAGTGCGGTAAAATATACTGCGCCAAGGGCAATGCGGGCATAGGCGAAATTGCCTCGCTTGTGGATATCGACCCTTGCGATATAGAGGGCATTTGCGACTTTGTCGATAAAAACAAAAATATTGCTCTCACCGTCGTTGCCCCCGACGACCCGCTCGCTTTGGGGTTGGTGGACGAACTTCAAAAGAGGGGACACCGTGCTTTCGGACCGAACAAGGCTGCGGCAATTATCGAGGCGTCGAAGGCGTTTTCAAAGGATATGATGAAAAAATACGGTATACCCACCGCAAAATACGAAACGTTTGACAGCTTTGAAAGTGCGCTTTGTTATGCAAAAGAACAAAAATATCCGCTTGTGGTCAAGGCGGACGGCTTAGCATTGGGCAAAGGCGTCATCATCTGCCAAAACTTTGACGAAGCAAAAAAAGCTCTTGACGATATGTTCAACGTGGGAGTTTTCGGGAAAGCGGGCTCAAAGGTGGTTATAGAGGAATTCTTGACGGGCAAGGAAGTTTCGGTATTATCTTTTTGCGATTCAAAGACGATATATCCTATGGTGGCAAGCTGTGACCACAAAAGGGCAAACGACAACGACGAGGGCTTGAATACGGGCGGCATGGGAACGATTGCTCCGTCGCCTTTCTATACGAATCAAATAGCAAAGGAAGTGGAAGAAAAGATAATGCTTCCCACTATGCGCGCAATGAACGACCTCGGCAGACCCTTTAAAGGCGTTTTGTATTTCGGGCTTATCGTCACCGACGACGGAGTAAAGGTAATCGAATATAACGCGCGTTTCGGAGACCCCGAAACACAGGTAGTGCTTCCTCTTTTAAAAACCGATTTGCTTGAAGTTTTCGAGGCGGTCATAGATGAAAGGCTCTCGGATATCGAAATCGAGTGGAGTGATAAGTGCGCCGTTTGCGTTATGCTCGCAAGCGGAGGTTATCCCGAAAAATATGAAAAAGGCAAAGAGATAACGATAGGCGCTCTTCCCGAAAACGTCACGCTCTATCACAGCGGAACAAAAATGAATGACGGAAAACTTGTCACCAACGGCGGCAGAGTCATTGGCGTAACGGCAGTATGCGACAGCCTCAAAGAGGCAAAACAGCTTTCGTATAAGGCGATTGAAAGTATAAGCTTTGATAAAATGCATTTTAGGCACGATATCGGCGACAAGTTTATAAAATAATTTATATTTTTGTTTGGGACAGACAAAAAATTTGTTAAGCAAAAATACGCTTTAAGATAAAACAGGCAAAGTGCGGCAAAAATTTTAATATATCGTCAAAAGATTGAACTCGACGCTTTGCAACTCAATGAAGCAGGATAAAACTTAAAAAGTTAAATACGTTTTAAACGGAAAAGGAATTATGGTTTACAGAGTTTTTGTTGAAAAAAAGGACGAAAAGTTTTCAAAGGCGGTCATCGCCGAGATAGCGGAAATGATTGGAGAGAAAATCGAATCTCTCAGGATTTTGCTCCGCTATGACGTTGAAGGGATAAGCGAGGAAGAGTTTAAAGCCTCGGTAATAAACGTATTTTCAGAACCTCCCGTCGACAATGCCTATATCGGCGATTTTTCCGTCGACAGCTCATATAAGGTTTTTGCGATAGGTTTGCTTGAAGGTCAATACGACCAAAGAGCGGACAGCGCGGCGCAGTGCATACAGCTTTTGACGCAAAAGGAAAAACCGCTCGTCAAGTGCGCAACGGTTTATGCGATAAAGGGCGACGTAAACTTGGATAAAATCAAGCGCCATCTCATCAACCCCGTCGAGAGCGAGGAAGTGACGCTAAGTAAGTTTGAAACTTTAAAGCGTAAGAAAATGGATACGGTGGACGTCGCCGAAGTGGCTCGTTTTATCGATATGACAAAGAATGAATTAAAGGCGTATCACGAAGCAAACGGATTTGCCATGTCGCTTGCAGACCTTGAGTTTGTGCAAAACTATTTTAAAGGTGAAAAGCGCAATCCTACCGAAACGGAAATCAAGGTAATCGACACATATTGGTCCGACCATTGCCGTCATACAACGTTTCTTACTCAGCTTACAGACGTTAAAATCAATTCGGAAAACAAGGATATTTTAAAGGCGTTTGAAAAATATAAAAAATTGCACGACGAACTTTACAAGGGCAGGACGGATAAATATCCCTGTCTTATGGACGTGGCAACAATCGCCGTAAAGGAATTAAAGAGGGCGGGAAAACTTAAAGACCTCGACGAATCGGAAGAAATCAACGCTTGTTCTATCGTCGTTCCCGTCACCGTTGACGGAAAAAGGGAAGACTATCTTGTCATGTTCAAAAACGAAACGCACAATCATCCGACGGAAATCGAACCGTTCGGCGGTGCGGCGACGTGTCTTGGCGGAGCGATAAGAGACCCGCTTTCGGGCAGAACATACGTTTACAGCGCAATGCGTATAACGGGTGCGGCTTCCCCTCTCAATAAAGAAACGCTAAAGGGCAAACTTCCGCAAAGAGTACTTACCAAAGTGGCGGCTAAAGGATTTTCGTCATACGGAAATCAGATAGGACTTGCCACGGGAATAGTAGACGAAGTATATCACGAGGGCTATAAGGCAAAAAGACTTGAAACAGGATTTGTTGTCGGCTCAAATAAAAAATGCAACGTGGTCAGAAGCTGTCCCGAAAAAGGAGATATCGTCATACTTTTAGGCGGGGAAACGGGCAGAGACGGCTGCGGAGGAGCGACAGGCTCGTCAAAAGCACACGACACAAAGTCTGTTGAAAAATGCGGAGCGGAAGTGCAAAAGGGTAATGCCCTTATAGAAAGAAAACTTCAAAGACTGTTTTTGAATCCCGAAGTGACGAAAATGATAAAGCGTTGCAACGACTTCGGAGCGGGCGGAGTTTGCGTGGCGATAGGAGAACTTTCAGACGCACTTGAAATCGACCTTGATAAAGTTCCGAAAAAATACGAGGGCTTGTCGGGAACGGAGCTTGCAATTTCCGAATCGCAGGAGCGCATGGCAATAGTTATTGCCGCAAAGGACGAGGAGCGTTTTTATGCTCTTGCAAAAGAAGAAAATCTCAAAGCTACTAAGGTTGCAAAAATCACCGATGACGGCAGAATGAAAATGACGTTTAAAGGCAGAACCATTGTTGACCTTTCCCGTGAATTTTTAAATACCAACGGAGCACGGCAGACGGCAAATGCCGTCATTGAAGATAAAAAGACGGATTATTTCGATAAAAAGAAAAGTGATTTTGCAGACGGCTTGAAAAATGTTTTATCGGACCTCAACGTATGTTGCAAAAAGGGACTCGGAGAAATGTTCGACTCTACGATAGGGGCGAGGACGGTATTTATGCCTTACGGAGGCAAAAATCAGCTGACTCCTACTCTTGCAATAGCAAATCTTATAGCGGACGGTGCGGATACGGCTTCCGTTGCTGCATACGGCTTTACTCCTTATCTTATGGAGTCGTCTCCTTTTGTCGGAGCGATATATTCTATCGTCTGTTCCGTTTCAAAACTGATAGCGGCAGGCTGCACGCTCGACAAGGTATATCTTACCTTGCAGGAATACTTTATGAAACTCGGTCAAAATCCTGCCCGTTGGGGAGTGCCCCTTTCGGCGCTTCTCGGAGCATATACGGCAGAGAGCGGCTTGGGCGTCGCAGGCATAGGCGGAAAGGATTCGATGAGCGGAAGTTTTGAGAATATCGACGTTGCTCCCACGCTTATATCTTTTGCTCTCGCCCCTCAGAAAACGGACAGGCTCATCACCAACGTTCTTAAAGAGGAAGGCAAAAAACTCTATTTTGTGCCTTTTAAAAAGGACGAATACTCCGTCCCCGATTTTGATGACGTCAAGGCAAAGTATGCACTTATTTCCGAAAACATCAAAAACGGAAAAATCAAGTTTGCCCAGGTTGTCGAAAACGGCGGCATAGGCGCTGCAGTATTAAAGAGCTGTTTCGGAAACGGTCTCGGATTCGAATTTGACACGGACGATATTTTCACCGAACACTATGGAGAGATTATTGTCGACTGTCCCGACGGATTAGAATGCGAATATATCGGAAAAACAGTCAAAGGCGATTTTACGATGAAAGAGTGCAGGCTGTCTTACGACGACGCACTCAAAGCATACGAGGGCAAACTTGCAGATATTTATCCTACGGCAACGGACGAAAAAGGTGAAGCCATAAGCTTCAACTACGAAGTGAAGCAGGCAAGGGCGTCACAAATTAAGACCGCTCAGCCCAAAGTTTTTATACCGGCTTTCCCCGGAACAAACTGCGAACTCGATACAAAGAGAGCGTTTGAGGCGGCGGGTGCAAAATGCGAAATTTTCGTTGTTAAAAATCTTTCGTCAAACGATATATCCGAAAGCGCAAAAATGATTGCAAAAGGCGTCAAGGGCGCAAACATTATCGCATTCCCCGGCGGTTTTTCGGGCGGCGACGAACCGGACGGAAGCGGAAAGTTTATTGCGACAATGTTCCGCAACCCCGAAATTAACGACGCCGTTATGGAGCTTATCGAACGCAGAGACGGACTTATCCTCGGTATTTGCAACGGTTTTCAGGCACTTGTAAAACTCGGACTTGTTCCTTTCGGCAAGATAGTGCCTATGACATCCGATTCGCCGACGCTCACGTTCAACACTATGCCGAGGCATATATCCACGATAGCAAATATCAGAGTTGCTTCAAACAAATCGCCGTGGCTTAGTGCGACAAAGGTGGGAGAGGTTTATTCCGTTCCCGTTTCGCACGGCGAAGGTAAATTTATAGCTTCCGACGAGATATTAAACGAGCTTGCTTCAAACGGACAGATTGCAACGCAGTATGTAGACTTTGACGGTAATGCGACAATGATTTCGCCTTTCAACCCCAACGGAAGCAGACAGGCGATAGAGGGCATAACTTCGCTTGACGGCAGAATATTCGGCAAGATGGGACACAGCGAAAGAGTGGGAAAAGAGCTCTATAAAAACTTTGACGGCAATTTCGATATGAAGATATTTGAATCGGGAGTAAAATACTTTAACTGATGAAATCGGTTTTAGACGCGCTCAATAAGTTTTTAAACGGCGAGATAGACTCCGAGCAGCTTTTGGCGGAATTATCTTTTAATATTTCCGAGTGCTTTAATTCGCTGTCGGACGAAGATTTAAAGCAAAAACTTGCCGCTCTCAAAAAAGAGCTTTATAAATCGGACGGCGATTTTGTCAAAATAAAGCAAATGGCAAAGGTGTGCTATGAGGAATTGAAAAAGTTGCTTGACTTAGACGACGAAAGCGAGGACGAAAGCGACTTTGGCAAAAAAGAGGCTGCCGAGCAATTCGGGAGCGAAGCGCCAAAAACCGCCGAAAAGAGCGGTAAAGCCTCTGCCGACAGCTTTTATGACGGAGCCTTTTTGGCAGACAACGCTAAAGCCGAAGAAAAAGCGGAAGACAAAACCGACAAAAAGAAAAAATCTTTTGGCGATAAGATATCGGAAAAGTTAGAAAACGCCGAAAACAGGATAGACGACGTCGTAACAAAAGTGGAAAACTCTTTTAAAGCGGCAGGCGAAAAAATCAAAAACGCCTTCAGGGAAAAAAAATAACAAAGAAAGATAACAAAGTATATTAGCTTTACGGCGCACAAAAAAAGGCTTTTAAAGCCTTTTTATTTTTGCGATAACCGCAATAACCGACGGTTAGCTTTATATATCGCATACAAGGTTGTATTCGGTGCCAAAGACTATTTATCGGAGGAGGGGATATGCGACGGCTACCACTTGTTTACGACGTATTCGCAAAACGCATACATATCCTTTATTTCAAGCGTTTTACCGCTATCCA
>ULNJ01021793.1_pt1 | contig 10697 bp, 6 predicted proteins | sample 1951891 | NCBI WGS metagenome assembly ULNJ01 (sample SAMEA4835574, study PRJEB28245) | human gut metagenome | biome: gut microbiome; material: fecal sample | place: Denmark | collected 2008 | reverse complement strand
TATCAGAGTAAGCTAATCTTGACTAGAAAATAAGAATGTCTAAAGTCATTTCGTATAGGTAAGTAGACTAACTGTAAGATGATACTAATCTCTTACCACTCTAACTATTACCTCACAAAACTCTATAAGCAAGCCTACTTTTAAAGTAGCTAGAGGAATTTTACATCAAAATAAAGAGGGCAAACTTTAGTAAATATAAGCGTTTTTTAGATTACAGATTAAGATCACAGATTGAGTACTTGTAAAAGAAAAACTGCACCAAAATACAAATGGTAGTGTTCCAAATTGTCTTAAAAGTCTGATGTTAGCTCAGCTTTGATACATTTGGCAAAGAATGGATAATGTTGGTAAATAACCTTTGCATCAATAAGATATTTATCCATTTAGAGATATTTGAATCAATTCAAATAACAAAAGCCTATAGAGAGTCTAAAAAAGTAGAAGCTGAGCTCTACTTAATAGAGTGGTATTGAGCAGCTGTGTTTATTAAAGATAACGGAAATAGCACAGCACTGCCTGTAACTACCGGAACCTCAGGGTAAGCATCACTATGCTCATACCCATTAGTGCCTAACATATTAAGCCCATCTTCAGGTTCTAAAAATCAAATCTCTCCATAGAGTGAGTCAACTTGATCTTTTATAACAGAGAATTCATTTGCCTCAGGTATAGACTTAAAATAACCTGTTTTATTATTACCGCTTAAGTATCTGTAACCAAGATTTGTTCAAATCTTAAGTTCGGTATCAGACATGACGTAGTACCTAAATTGATCCATGGTATTTAAATAGGCTGCGCCAAAGTATTTAACCTCTTTTATAATGCTGTTCTTATCAATGGTATCTCCATCTAGTAAGAACACAGCCTCTTTTAAGGTTCTGTATGGATAGTCAGTTTCTGTAGAATCTACGCTATATTGAACGATAACTAGCTTTTTATCTGAATCACTTAGCGTAGCTGAATAGATTTGCATTGTAACTTTAAAGTTATAGTCTCTTATTTCAAAATCAGGCTTGTTAAGCTTTGATAAAACATCATTGAGCTTTGGTTCACTATTTTCAACGTGGGTGTTAATTTTGGTAATGTCACCAATATTCTCACAGGCAACACCTAGTACACTAGCGCAACCTGTAAATAAGAAGGTAATAGCTAAGATCATTGATAAGACTGACAATGGTAAAACATGCATTCTTGAAAGGACTTTTTGAAGTTTCATAAGCTACTTTCTGCATTAGTGTGAGTCCAAATTGGTACGAAACCTGGGAGTAGTTATAATTTTAGTAAAGCTATCACCATATTGTACAAAAACGCTTAAGGCAAGGTATGGATAATTGCTTAAATTTGATTGGTGAATTTAGACAATTAGTAATTATCATGGCAACACTAAGAAATTTCATGATGCAACTCAAGATCTATGTTTTATCAGGTGAATCTAAAATAAAAATATGTAACATAAAATGATATGCAGTAATGTACTCTACATATATATAAAATCGATAACTAACATATATTATGCGTATTAAAGGCATGCAGTTTTTTAAACTTGCAATTTCTCTTACGCTTTATGGTTGTAAATATGAATAATACTACGAAAAACAAAACAACAGATCACAAGGTGTTCATAGAGGTTGTAGAAGCTTTAAATAAAGAATGTAAAGAAAAAGCTACCAAAGAAGAATTTTTACAAAAGTTACAAGAAATAAATCCTAATTACTACGATCTAAAAAAGGAAAGCACGGGCGAAAAATATAAAAATATGTCGCCAGAAGAGAGGGCTGATAATCAAGCTTGGGCACAGCTGACTAAAATAAATTATGAATGTAGAATTTTTTCGAATAATAAAGTCGTGGCAATAGATGTTAAAAAAAGTCTGAAATATAAGAATGAAGGAAAACTGTTCAAGAATCAAATGCGTCCGAAAAAAGATAATGTTATAAATAATGAAAATCCTGCAGAAATCGATTATTCAAATGAAAGCACTTCAAAACAATCTGAAGACGACGCATCTTCAGAACAACATGAAAACATTATTTATCTAACTAAATACTCTCAAGATTTAAAAAACTCTAAAAACATAATTTTTCATGGAGCACCTGGTACAGGAAAAACCTTTTTAGCAAAACAAATTGCAGCATATATAGTAAGTGATGGAACTAAAAAAGATTATTCTTCTCTAGATAATGAACAAAAACAAAGAATTGGTTTTGTTCAGTTCCACCCTAACTATGATTATTCAGATTTTGTTGAAGGTTTGAGACCAATTTTAAGTAAAGACGGAGAATCAATGTCTTTTAAGTTGGTTGATGGTATTTTTAAAAAATTCGTTGATAGAGCAAGAAAAGACTTTGAAGAAGATAATACAAGCAAGCTAGAAGAAGATAATACAAGCAAGCTAATAGAGACTTTCTTTAACAAAATAGCCGATGATCCAAGCTGTGAGTACAATAATTTTGAAACTGTACGAAGAATCAAATTTAAGATCAATTATGATAAAGATAAAAAAACAATAAATGTTGAGCTTGAGCCTAATAATGATAACTCTCAAAGAAAAATACCAAACTTTAATGTTGATAAAGTAATAACTGCATTACAGTCCAACCAAAAAATAAATAAACCCAGTGATTTAAAACCATTATTTGAAAATAAAGAATATGAACATGAATATAGTTATATATTTCCTGTAGTTCAGAAGATTCGTGAAATAATTGGAGATCAGCAAAAAAACAAACATAAAAATACATCATACGTTTTCATCATTGATGAAATAAATCGAGGTGAAATTTCTAAAATCTTTGGAGAGCTCTTCTTTTCAATCGATCCAGGGTATAGAGGTCTTGCCGAAGAAGGTGTAATGACGCAATACCATAATATGCATGGTGATCAAGATTACAGATTTTATATACCAGACAATGTCTATATTATTGGAACGATGAATGATATTGACAGATCTGTAGATAGTTTTGATTTTGCAATGAGAAGAAGGTTTAGATTTATTGACATTAAAGCAAATGACAACATAGGAATGCTAGATGAATTAGAGACTGATAAAAAGAAAGAGGCAAAAGAAAGAATGAGGTTTCTAAATGATGAAATTTCAAAAATTGAAGGATTGAATGATCATTACCACATCGGAGCTGCATATTTTTTGAAACTAAAAGATATTGATGCAGACATCCTGTGGAAAGACTATCTTGAACCTTTGTTGGAAGATTATGTTCAGGGTATGCCTAATGAGCAAGAAAAACTATCAACGTTAAAAAATAGCTACTATAAATTTAAGAAGTCTTAAGAAATAGATCAATAATCTTCTCAATTTGGAGCTTCTTAGCAAAAGAGTTAATTTCAGGATTGTTGACTGATGTATATAACTGATAATTCAAAGAAGCCTAAAGGTGACTTTTGCGACTGTAAAGGACTTTTAGGTAGGATTGCAAATTGCTCTCTTGAATATCTTGAGAATGAAGGTGTTTTTGTTTTCCCTGAACATGTAAAAGATTCTGATGATTTAAGTAAAGAACAAGTAGTCATTAAGGGAATAGACAATGATTACGTAACTTCAAATGTAATGGGATTTCTTGGTTTTAATGGTGAAAAGTTAACAATAAAATCAAGATTTAGTTCAGAACAAGACTCAAAGGATTTTTTTTTACAATATTTGATTCAAAAGGTATTTGATTTTCCGAATTTTATTGATTTTAGTATTCAATCTAATTTCAAAGAAAATATCTTCATGTACCTTGTTTTTCTATTTCCATATTATCTTAAAAAGGCAATGAGAAAGGGGCTTTTTAAGACATATGTAAGAAATCTTTATAATGATTCTAATGTTAAAGGTTCAATTGATATATCAAGGCATATAAAATTGAATACCCCTTTTCTAGGTAAAATTGCCTATTCAAAAAAAGAGTATTCATATGACAACTATGTGACTGAACTAATTCGCCACACTGTTGAGTACATTCATAGCAAAAGTTATGGAAAACAGATACTTTGTAAGGTAAGAGACGAGGTTAATAAAGTTGTTTCAGTTACGGAAAAATACTCTTTTTATGATAGGCAAAAGATATTATCAAAAAATGCACGAAATCCTGTAAAACATGCATATTACAAAGAGTACCAAGACCTTCAAAAATTATGTTTGGAAATTTTAAAAGACCAAAAACAACAAATTTCAGTTGGTTGTTGCTCTTTATATGGAATCTTATTTGATGGTGCTTGGTTGTGGGAAGAGTATGTAAATACACTAATTGGTGATGATTTTTACCATCCAAGGAATAAAGGTAATTCTGATGGCTCAAACTCTGGCGCACAACAGTTATTTACATCTACTTTATTCAATTCTGAAAAAGATAGAGTTGCAGGTCTAATCTATCCAGATTTTATCGGCAAAAATCCAAATAATAGAATCATAGCAGATGCTAAGTACAAGCCAGAATGTAATATCAAAAACAAAGATTATCTTCAAATTTTGGCATATATGCTAAGGTTTGATTCAAAAAAAGCATTCTATATTTACCCTTTTCAAAATAATACCAGCTCTCTACAGAGTTCTGTTAAATTAGCTTTGAACAAAGGTTTAACTTATGAGAAGAATGTAGAAGAAAGAGATGATATAGAAGTTATAAAGTTAGGATTTGATGTTCCTTGTGTCGGTTGTAATAGAGATTACTCAACTTTTTGCAAACATATGAAAGATGCAGAGGACAGTTTTAAAAGCAAACTGCCTCATAATTTTTAAGCAGAATTGCTTACAGATAAGCAATTCTGCCTTAGGATACAAAATAGTTTGTGATGTGAAATTAAGCAATTGATCTTTATTAAGAGAAGATAACTTTATAGTTGCTCTTGATAATTTAGTGATATTTCTTAAAAATAAGAGAGTTGGGGCAGCCTGTGGTCAAATTCGAATTTAAATATATCAACTATAGACATTGATCTTCAGTTGAATTTTTGTTTCTTTGCTATCAATTATTAGATCGGATCTTTGTATGTATTCATCAATAGCTAATGTAGATATTTTGGAAGATGAGTTGAATAAGATTGATCGTCATCTACTAGCAATTTTGTTGCAAGATAAGACAACCAAAACAAACATTATTTGGGCAACCGATGATTATTCCCATTATGGATATAATTTCAGTCATAGCTATCAAATAATGCCTGAACAAATATCTCAAGATTTTCCAAATTTAATTCAACCAAGAATTTGTAAGGCAGCTTCAAAACAATCAGACAGAACCAAAAATAAAGCAGAAGTTTTTACTCCATCATGGGTTTGTAATATGCAAAACAACCTAGTAGATGATTCATGGTTTGGTTATGAAAATGTATTTAATACTCCATCAGATAAGGATTGGGTTGTAACAAAGAAAGTTGTATTTCCTAAAAATAAGAGTTGGCAACGTTATGTAGATGCTCAACGTTTAGAAATCTCATGTGGAGAGGCTCCTTATCTTGTCAGTCGTTATGACACAGTATCTGGTAAATCTATAGAATTAAAGAAAAGAATTGGTTTATTAGATAGAAAGCTGAGAGTTGTAAACGAGAATATCAAGAAAAAACAAACAGAGGAATGGATTAAATGGGCTATTAGAGCGGTTCAAAGCGTCTATGGTTATGAATTTCAAGGTGATAACCTTCTTCTTGCAAGGGAAAATGTCCTATTTACTTTTATTGATTATTATGAAGATAGATTTGAAAATGATCCTGATATTGGTTTACTTAAAAAAGTAGCTAATATCATTTCTTGGAATTTATTTCAAATGGACGGTCTTACACTAAAAGTTCCTTTCCCTAATTTTAATATACGTAATCATGATAGTGACACAGATCTTTTTGACGTGCACAACAGTTTGAAAAATGTAGTTGATCAAAGCACTGCTAAAAATGATATTAATTATTATTGCAGAGTATTTGATTGGCGAACAAATGAGTCTATTGAATTTAGAACACTATTAAAAAAATAGTAGGTAATATATGGCAAATTCATACACAAATTCATTTAAATATAAATTAATTTATATATTTGGTATCCCTGATGAGGCTCATAAAGGTGTTTTAAAAATTGGTGAAGCTACAGTTGATACCGATTTGTCATTTGATCATTTAAATCCGAACTGTAGTGAATTGAATAAAGCAGCAAGAGAGAGAATTAATTCATATACAACAACAGCCGGTGTTAAATATGACTTGTTGCATACAGAACTTGCTGTAAGAAATGTTCCTTCAAAAGATGGCACTTCAATAGAACTAAAAGCATTTAGTGATCATGATGTACACAGAATTTTAAAAAATTCAAGAATTGAAAGAAAGAAATTTGAAACTGATTCAAGTGGTCTTGAGTGGTATTACATTGATTTAGAAACCGCTAAGGAGGCTGTAGCTGCTGTTAAGAAAAATTTAGTAGCTCTCAACAATTGTGCATCTAAAGCAGAGTTAACACAGATTGTTTTTAGACCTGAACAAAAACAAGCAATTGATAAAACAATAAAATATTTTAAAAATGATAAGAACGCTGGCCGCATGCTTTGGAATGCAAAAATGCGTTTCGGTAAAACTTTAACCACGTTACAAGTAATTAAAGAAATGAAATTTAACAGGTCAATTATTATTACTCATAGACCTGTTGTGTCTGACAGTTGGGAAGAAGATTTTTATAAGATTTTCACAAAAGAAGATGGAATGAAGTTTGCGTCCAAAGGAACAGGATACATAACTGACAGTGATTTTTCTAAACTAGGTGATAAATTTGTATATTTTGCGTCAATTCAAGATCTAAGAGGTTCAAGCTACGTTAACGGAAAGTATAAGAAAAATGGATCGCTATTTGATCTTACATGGGATCTTGTTGTTGTAGATGAAGCCCACGAAGGCACACAAACAGCGCTTGGAACAGATGTTTTAAAAGTTCTACTTGAGGGAATTGATGGCGAAAAAGAAGGTACAAAGCTTTTATCTCTTTCAGGAACACCTTTTAACATCTTAGATAAATATGAGGATGATGCTGTTTTTACATGGGATTATATTCAAGAACAGCAAGCAAAAGAAGAGTGGGATAAGTTACATTTCGGAGATCCTAATCCTTATGCTGATTTGCCTAAGATGCATATTTATACATATGACTTAGGAAAAATTATAAATAAGCCTGGTTTGATTTCTGACTTATCTGATAAGGCTTTCAACTTTACAGAATTTTTTAAAACACGTGAAGTTGGAAAAATTACTGATAATAGTGTCGTAAGAGATGATTCTCAAATCGAGTTCGTCCATAAAGATGACATAATCAGCTTTTTGAATCTTTTAACAAAAGAAGATCCTGAAAGTAACTATCCATACTCAAGCGATAATTACAGAAAGTTGTTTAGGCATTCTCTGTGGATGGTACCAGGTGTAAAAGAAGCAAAAGCTTTAAAGGAGTTGATGCAATCTCATCCTATATTTGGTAATAGCCAGTTTAAAATAATCAATGTAGCAGGTGAGGGAGATGGTGATATTTCTGAAAGTGAGCTTGCTACAGTTAAGAAAGCTATCCGAGATTCAGAAGAAGAAGGCTATACAATAACAATTTCATGTGGCAGATTAACTACTGGCGTTACAGTTCCTGAATGGACTGCCGTATTTATGCTCTCAGGTTCATATTCCACATCTGCAGCAAACTATCTTCAAACAATATTTAGAGTCCAGTCCCCTTGCAACAGTTTTGGAAAAATAAAGACAGATTGTTTTGTTTTTGATTTTGCCCCTGATAGAGCTTTAAAAATGGTCGCTGATGCTGTTTCAGTATCTCCAAAAGCAGGTAAAGGAAAGAACAGTGATAGCAAGGTATTAGGAGAGTTTTTAAATTATTGTCCAGTGATTTCAATTGATGGCACTAGAATGGTTGGTTATAAGACTGACTCAATAATGCAACAATTAAAGAAATCATATGCAGAGCGTGCTGTAAAAAATGGCTTTGAGGACAATTCTATTTACAGTTATGATGAGCTTATAAATTTAACTGATGACGACGCAAAAGAATTCAAGAACTTAAAGAAGATAATTGGCTCATCAGCTGCACAAGAAAAAACTAAAGATATTACAGTAAATAAACAGGGCTTTTCTGACGAAGAAAGAGAAAAACTTGAGTCGTTATCTCATAAAAAGAAAAGAGAATTAACTGAAGAGGAAAAAGAAGCCTTAGAAAAATATAATGAACTTATGGAAAATAGAAGAAAAGCAATTTCGATCCTAAGAGGAATATCCATAAGAATGCCTTTGATGATCTTTGGCGCTGACATTGATTTTAATAGTGATTTCAAAATCACCGATTTTTTGGATGATAATATTGTAGATAAAAAATCATGGGAAGAGTTCATGCCTAAAGGTGTGACAAAATCAATCTTCAAAAAGTTTATAAAATACTACGACAAAGATGTATTCATTGCAGCAGGAAAACAAATTCGAGAGAAAGCTAAGAATGCAGATTCATTAACACCAACTGAAAGAGTAAAAGAAATAGCTAAGCTATTTAGCTGTTTTAAAAATCCAGATAAAGAAACAGTATTAACACCATGGCGCGTTGTGAATATGCACATGGGAATGGTCCTTGGAGGCTATAACTTTTATGATGATAATTTCAAATTTTCACTTGGTGGAGAGCCAAGATTCATCGACAATGGAAAAATTACTAATGAAACATTAGCAAATAAAGACGCTAAAATCTTAGAGATTAACTCTAAGACTGGATTGTACCCACTTTATTTAGCTTACAGTCTTTATAGAACAAAGAAATCTTCGATTAGCGATGGTGTTCCTATAGAAAAGTTAAACCAAATATGGGAAGACGTCTTAAAAAATAACGTTTTTGTAATATGCAAGACTCCCATGGCTAAGTCAATAACTAAAAGAACATTGGCTGGTTATAATGACTACCAAATCAATGCACATTACTTTGATAACCTCTTATCTGATATAAAAAATGAGAGCTCAAAGTTTATAAAAAGGGTCCTAAAAGCAAGTACATGGAAATTTACCACAGACGATACTATGAAATTTGACGCAGTTGTAGGAAATCCTCCATATCAGGAGGCTCAAAACAAAACAAGTGATTCTCCTGTTTACCATTTGTTTATGGACACAGCATTTTACTTATCTAAGAAAGTTTCATTTATAACTCCTGCTCGATTCCTCTTTGATGCGGGAAAAACTCCAAAAGATTGGAATCATAAGGTTCTTTCTGACGATCATTTTAAAGTTGTTTACTATACACCAAATAGTACAGATGTGTTTCCAAATGTAGATATTAAAGGTGGAGTGGCTGTTACTTTAAGAAATAAGGATGAACTTTATGGAAAAATTGGAACATTCATTGTTTTTGAAGAATTAAATTCAATATTGTCGAAGGTATTATCTTCAAAAGCAAACTCTTTTAGTGAACTAATACATGCTCCTGAGAGCTACAGACTGACGGAGATTCTTCACAAAGAGAATCCAAATGCTAAGGATCTTTTAAGTAAAGGACACTTGTTTGATTTAACAACGAATATTTTTGATAGACTCCATGATTTATTTCATGATGCCCCTTTAGAAAAAGAAAATTCAGTAGGAATTATTGGGCGTCAAGATAACCAAAGAGTTATAAAGTGGATAAAGTCATCTTATATATCTCAGCATGAAAACTTGAACAAATATAAAGTTTTTCTTCCAAAATCAAACGGTTCAGGAGTGTTTGGTGAAGTTTTATCCTCACCTATGATCGGAAATCCTATGATAGGTCATACACAAACATTTATAAGCATTGGTAAGTTTGATAGAGAAGAAGAAGCAAATGCTTGCTTAAAGTATATAAAAACAAAGTTTGTTAGATGTTTATTAGGAACATTAAAGGTAACACAGCATAATCCTAAAAACACTTGGTCTAATGTTCCTATGCAGAATTTTACATCTTCATCTGATATAGATTGGAGTAAATCTATAAAGCAAATTGATGAGCAGTTATACAAGAAATATGGACTAACAGATAAAGAAATTGCTTTTATTGAAGAAAAAGTTCAGGCGATGGAATAACGCTAAAAAAGCTCTTTGGCGTCTTGCTAAAGAGCTTTTGTATGACATTAACTTGAATAAATAGCATTAACTTTCTTGAAATCCCTTTATTTAGGAGATTATTAAAATGAGTGATTTAGACGAAATCATTTTTGATCTTATCTCTAAAAAAGTAGAGGGACCTTATTGGGATTTTAAACAAAAATGGTACGCTAATGATGATAAAGGCAAAGTTAGTTTGCTTCACGATATTCTTTGCATGGCTAATAATCTTGAAGATAGAGATGCATATATCATCATAGGTGTAGAAAATAGCAGTTGCAAACTTCTCGGTGTACAACAGGATCAAAATAGAAGATGCACAGCAAATCTATGTTGTTTTTTAAGAGATCAAGATTTTTCTGGGGGAATAAGACCTTATGTAAGAGTGGAAACAATAAAAATATATTCTGTTGATATAGACGTTATTGTCATAGAAAACAGCAACAAAACTCCTTTTTTCTTGACTAATGACTACCCAAAAACTTCAAAATGTACCAACAAAAACAATCAGAATGACAAAGAAGACGCAAATATTAAACCTACGAAGTCTTTTTGTATTAAAGCTAACAGCATTTATACAAGAATAGGCGATACTAATACTCCCAAAAACTCAACAGCTGATTTAGATAAAA
>ULNJ01016870.1_pt1 | contig 10753 bp, 7 predicted proteins | sample 1951891 | NCBI WGS metagenome assembly ULNJ01 (sample SAMEA4835574, study PRJEB28245) | human gut metagenome | biome: gut microbiome; material: fecal sample | place: Denmark | collected 2008 | reverse complement strand
TGCTATACTTAGTGTATGGAAAACAATGTAGTTATAATTCCGGGGATGGAAACGGTGGCGATGCTGCTTTCGAATCACCAGTTGCAGTATGGCAAAACGGGTGTGGTAACCCAAGAGGATATTATATTTTTCAAGCATATTTTAAATTCAACGCTTAAACAATATTGTTTTGGCGGGCTTGGCGGGACGCTTGTTAACATTTCAACCTCGTGCAAAACCCAAAAGGAAAAAGAGCAAAATGAGAGGAACTTTAAGTTTACGGGTATTTTGTATTCGTCAAGTTTTGCGTATGACGAGGATATTGAAAATCGAAATGACTTGCCAAAGTATGACGTTATGAGCAAGATTTATGCCGATTTTTCAAAAGAAAAAGCGCTGTGTGTTAATGCGTATGGTGAGCACGCGGGGCTTTATAGCGGGATATTATTTCGCGAAGTTTTAAGCAATGCGCAGATGGATAACTATCGCGAGTTGATTATCGCATCTATAAAAGAACTTAATGTGTCGGATAAAGATGCTTTAAAAAGATGGTCAAAGGGCGAGTTTAGCGAAGAAGAAAGGCGCGATATTGACGCTATTTGTGAGGTTATGTATCGAAAGGATGCCTTTATATTTTGGACGCAAAACCCACGTATGCTTGACCAGTGGACGGCCGAGAATGCCAATGAAATGATAACAATTGCAAAAAGCAAGATTATTAATGCGCTTAAAAAGGGGTATCCTGAAATAGATATAGATAAGGCTAATCACGCGATAGATGTAAGCGTTGAAAAGTTTGAAACATATAATTTTCTATCAAAAAACTTTGAACTTGTCAGCAGATTAAGGACGGCCGCAAGTCAAGAGAAAAGCAAATAATTATAAAAAATAATAAAATAATAGAATTTATAAAACTAGGTTGTTTAAAAAATAATTAAACTAAAAATTTTAATAAAATTAATTAAATTAATTGTGTTTAAAATAATTAATAAAGAGCGATGGCAAAAGTCGCTCTTTTTTCATACCATAATTTAGGAGATTGGTATGGTTGTTTTTAAGTTCGGTGGGACAAGCGTTGCAACGCCAGAAAAAATTAGAATTCAGGCTGAAAAAGTTAAAAGCGCTACTGGGCAATACCAAAAAATTATTGTTGTTGTTTCGGCAATGGGAAAAACGACTGACGAAATTTTGTTGCAAGCAAAACAAATAGGCAAGATTGTCCCTTCTGCGGAACTTGACGCGCTTTTAAATATTGGAGAAATGACAACCGTACGGCTTTTAACTTTTGCACTAACAAACATGGGGGTTAAAGCGATTGGGCTTAACGGCGGCGAGGCGGGCATTTTAACTACGGGCAATTTTGGAAATTCTTTTATTTCAAACATTAACACAAAAATAATTAATAATTTATTTAATAATTTTGACGTTTGTGTTGTTGCGGGATTTTGTGGTGTTAATAAATTTAATCAAATAACAACACTTGGGCGGGGTGGAAGTGACACAACTGCGGTGGCATTAGCATCAGCATTTAAATGCAAATGTTTTATTTATACCGACGTTGATGGCATTTTTACAATAGACCCGAAATTAATTAAAAATCCAAAAATAAATAAAAAAATTAATATTAATAATATGCTTGAATTAAGCGCGTTTGGGGTTAAGGCGCTAGACACGCGATGTGTGTTAATTGCAAGCAAAAATCATTGCGAAATTAATTTAAAAAATAGTTTTTCAAATAGTGATGGTACAGCTATTGTTTCAAAAAATTTTGAAAGATTAAAGGTTGATGGCATTGGAGTTTTGAAGGGTTGCGCAAAAATTAAAATTGATTTAAAAACAAAATCGCTTGCAAATTTTTTAAGGTTTTGCAAACAAAACAATATTCAAGTTGGCGGCATGGTTGTGTCAGGATATGAAAAAACGCAAACAGTTGAATTAATAATTGATAATGAAAAACTGCAAAATGAGGGTAGAAGACTGCAAAAAACATATAAAAATTGCAAAATTTTTACAAATTGCTGCTGTTTAACGCTAGTTGGCGGAGGATTTGCGTCTCACGTTGAAGATGTTTTTAAAATTATAAATCTTTTAAAAAACAACCGAATAAAAGTTTATGCATTAAACATAACACAAACGGTGTTTCAGTTTTGGGTGAATAAGCGAAAGGTAAGTTTTACGCTTAAACTGTTAAAAAATAAATTTAATTTATAGGGGGGGGGTAATGGAGTTTTCTGGGGTTTTTACTGCATTAGTTACACCTTTTGATAAAAATGAAAAAATAAATTTTAAGGTATTAAAAAATGTTTTAAATAATCAAATTAATGCGGGCGTAAGTGGCGTAGTTTGTAATTCAACAACAGGCGAAGGAATTAATTTAACAAAAAAAGAAAAAATTAAATTAATTAAATTTTATTTAAAAAATATTAATAAAAAAATAAAAGTTTTAGCGTGTGTTGGAAATATGAGTACCAGTGAAACAATTGCAGAAATAAAATTATTTAATAAATTTGATATTGACGGGTTTCTTTTAAATATGCCATTTTTTAATAAACCAAACGAAAGTGGCCTTATTGCGCATTTAGAAAAAATTACAAAAAATTCGCAAAAACCGATAATAATATATAACGTTCCGTCGCGGTCGGGGCTTAAATTAAATGAAAATGTAATAAATAAAATAAGCAAAATAAAACAAATTGCAGGAATTAAAGAGGCGTCGGGCGATTTGAATTTAATTTTTAAGTCGGCGCAGAATAATAATTTTTCAGTGCTTTCGGGTTGCGATGAATTGTTTTTGCCATCGCTTATGCTTGGCGCGAATGGGATTATAAGTGTTGCAAGCAATATCTATCCAAAAGAAATGGTAAATATTTATAATTTATTTAAAAATAAAAAATATGACGAGGCTAAAAAATTATTTTTCGATATTGAAAATATATTAAAAGTTTTATTTGTTGAAAGCAACCCAGTGCCGATTAAATTTGCGATTAATTGCGTTGGAGAAAAAGTGGGCGCAACCAGGCTTCCGCTTGGCGAACTCAGTTTAGAAAATAAATGTAAAATTCGAAACGCGCTTAGTGTTTACAAAAATAATAAATAATAAAAATTGAATATTAATTTTAATTTAAATCAAATTGATTAATAAAATTAAATATTAAAAACCCTTTTATTGAGTTTATAAAAATAAAATAAAAAACGCAAAATATGCGAGGCTCCCTTAAAAAGCCTTATATTTTGCGTTTTTTGTTGAAAACTAAGTTAAAATTGTTATTAACTTAATTTAATTAAGTCTTAAATCATTGCCTTGCATTTGAAAACATTTTGATGTTTTTTTGTTGGCAATTCGCGAGAAAATTCTTTCGCCATATCTTGAAAGAATTTCTTCAAGATTAAGGTTTGTTGTTATTATTGTTTTTTTGTTGCTGTTTAGGCGTTCATTTAGTATCAAATAAAGATATTCAAGAGTTATATTACGCTTTATTGGTTCGGTGCCAAGGTCGTCAATAAGAAGGCAGTCACTTTTAAGCATTGAGTTAAGGTAGTCGGTTTTTGAAAGGTCAAGGGTGGTGTGGTAGCTGGTAAACAATTCAACCATACTAAAAGCGCTTAACTTGCAAACGGTTTTGTTTAATTTTTGCAACTCGCTTAGCGCGCACTCCGCCAAAAAGGTTTTGCCGACCCCAGTTTTGCCAGATAAAACAACAATAGGGTAATTGCCTTGTTTTATCCACTTTTCAAAAAAGGATTTTAGCTTAATTGCGTTTTTTTGCTGCGTTTCGGTCTGTCCGGTTAAGTTAAACTCGCTAAAATCTGCAAATTTGGCTTGAAATTGTGTGTTTTTTGTTATAATTTCGTTAAAAAGTTGAATAAAGCATGAACATCTGCCCGCACCGGTTAACCCAGTATCTCTACACTTTTTGCAAAAATATTGTGGCTCTAAATCTTTTTGAGTTAGCCCAAGTTGCGCTAGCACATCGGCCTTTTGTTTTTGAATAGCCTTTATTTCGCGTTCTTGCGCGGTGGTATTTTGGCCATGTGCTTTGGCTTTTGCCACGTCAAAAACTAACTCACGTTCGCGCTTGTCTAGGGCTTTATATGCGTTTGAAGACAGCGCCTTCGCCTTGTTTGTTAGTGCGACAGATTGAGCATTTGTGCGGCGCTGAGTTAAGATTTTTATAACTTCGCTTCGTGCGTCCATATTGATTCCTCCTTTTTAAATTTGCAAAATGCACGCATTTTTAATATTTTTGCGCGCTTTTTTCATTAAATTTAGTAAAAATTGCGGTTTTTATAAATTACCTTTCTAATTTTTGTAAAATACTTTATTGAATAAATTAAGAAAAAAACTAAAAATTAAGCCATTTAATATTAGCAGGTTAAATTTCAATATCGTCAAGACTGTCAAACAAGGCGTTAAGCTCTTGCTTGGTGTAAGCGCGCTGTTCAAACTGAGTTGCTGTTGTGTTGCTTTTTGGCACCCTTGCTGCGTCTTGGCTTTTGTTAAGATATGTTTTTGCGGCCTCAACCTCGGTAATATTGTTGGTGTGTAAGTCGCTTAGGATTTTATTAAGGTATGAAATAGGATGCTCGCGCGTTTTGCTTAAATCGGCCGTAATTAACAGCAGGTCATAAGGCATTGCCCAGTCCTCCGTCCAGATTTTATAAAGTTCACGGTCGCTTGACGTAACGTTTCTTAAAAGGCCAAGCGCGTCAAGAATGCTGCGGATTTTTGCATCAACCGCTAAAACACCTTGAAGGTATTGCTCAATCGCCTCAGCTGATATGAGACCAAGCTTAAAAAATTTGTTGATTTTTTCGTCCATCGAACTAAGCGTTTTTATGTTAGATTTAAAGCAAACCTTGGCGATGAATGAAAGGGTCTCGGCCGTGTAGCCCTTTTGAACCCAATTTGAAACATAGTTTTCAACAACACTGTCAAGCACTGAGTAGTGCTGGCCGATAATGCGGGTAACGTCTTTGGCAATGGCGTAAAGCGCGTCTCGCTCAACCCTAAACGCGTCAATCTCTTGAATACTAAACAGCTTTAATTCAAAATATTTGGTAAGTGTTTCATTAAGTTTATGAAAGCCGCCGACCTTGTTTTGGTCTTTGGCAACCTTTAATATTACGCCCTGAGTAAAGCCAAAATCGTTTGACCATTTAAGATACAAATTGCGCTCTTCCATATCCGCGTCACGCTTAATGCCAAGCGCTGATAAAACGGCCTTGATTTCAGCACTGGCGCGCTCTTGCTCTAATAGTTTTTCTTCAAGGGCAGTAGCGGTTTTGATACCGTCACGCTCAAAACTATGCGCCACCGTTAAAATATACGGATAATTTATGTTGCCATTTTTGATAAGCGTGCAATATTTGATAATCATTAGCACGGCTTCGGGCTCAAAATGGTAGGTTTCAATTAGCGTATAATACTCGTTATACTCGTGCGGCTGAATCTGCCTTCCCGTTATAAAACTTTGCGCCTGACGGTTAAACTCGGCGTACTTTTCTTTCTGGCGCAACTTGCTTGACCCCGAGAACTGACGAATTGGCAAAAACTTAATCTCAATTGGTTGCTTTTGGACGATGTTAACAAGCCCCATCTCTTGCCAATAGGCAAAACAACTTATAATCTCGTCTTCGCTTAGCGCTAAAACGGTCGCCATACTTTCAATCGTGTTGTCATCTTCGTGAGGGTTGGTGCACAAAAATCGGCCATAAAGATACACTCGCAGGGCATTCTCAGGCGCTTGTGGCAAAAACTCACTGAAAAAAAGATTATCAATAACCGTGAAGTTATCCATCGTTAAATCGCTTGAAAATGCACACAATGCCATCTTTTTCTCCTTTTTCGTTTGCGTAAATGCGCCAAAATCTGTATAATAAAATCAAATATGACTCTTAGATAGTCGGCCGCGGGTTTAAAAACATGTAGTAGGCAGTCTTTTTAAGTATCATAGCATAATTTTAAAAAAAATACAAGTTTAAAGAGAGAATTGATGAAGATTTTACACACTGCTGACCTTCACCTTGGCGCGCGCCTTGACACGCGTGACCGCGAGGCCGAGCAACGCAAGATTTTAAATGAGATAACGGCGGTTGCAAATGGCGTTAATGCCGATATTGTTATCGTCGCCGGGGACGTGTATCACAACTCAACGCCGTCCGCCCAGGCCGAGGATATGTTTTTTGATTTTGTTGACAAAATTAGCGATGGTGGCAACCGTCTGGTTTTTGTTTTGTCAGGCAATCATGACGACCCCGAAAGGCTGGGTGCATGTAATCCGCTTGCAATAAAGCGCAATATCGTTGTTGCATCTAGCCTTGATATTGACTTTAAGAACACGCCAAGAGAGGCACGTGCGCGTATTTTGGACGCTGGGCGCGGGTATGTTCGCGTAAAAGTTGGCGAAGAAGAGTGCGTATTGGCCTTTCTTCCGTTTTTTGGCGAGCAAAAATGTAAAGAACTTGCGGGTGGCGGCGATTTGACATATAACGAGGCTATTCGGGAGTTGGCGCGAGTTGGGGCGTCTCACTTTTCACCGCTTAGCGTAAATATTTTTGTTAGTCACCTTTTTGTTGCGGGCGCAAAACTTGCTGATAATGGCGAGGTTAAGGTGGGTGACGTGATGGCCGTAACCCCGGATGTGTTCCCCAAAAACGCACAGATTGTTGCGCTTGGGCACCTCCATCGTGCGCAAAAAATCGGCAGCAATGTCTATTATCCCGGCAGCACGATTGAACTTAGGTTTAATGACCACAGGCCAAGCGTAAACGTGATTGACGTAACCAAGGGCGGCGTGGCGAGCGTAAAACAGGTGCCGCTCGCGTCGGCGTGCGAGCTTAGGCAGATACGCGTCAAAAATATGGCGTATGCAATAAAAGAACTTAGCCTTGCGGGCGAAAGCGAACTGATTGAGTTGACGTTTGTTCAAAATGAGCCACTTAAAGCGGCTGAAATTAAAGAGCTTAAACGCAGTTTTCCTAACCTTTGTGGGGTGCGGCTTGAACTTATTTCGGTCGAAACTGAAAGCGAAGAGAGAAAGGTGTCGCGCAGGCAACTGTCAGACCAAGACCTTTTTATCCAATTTTATAAACAGAAAACGGGGGCAGAGCCATCGCCAAGGCTTGTTGAGATGTTTCTTGAAATAAGGAGGGGCACAGATGACGCCGATTAAACTTGAATTTGCGGGTATCCATAGTTTTAAAGCCGCGCAAAGCATAGATTTCACAAGGTTTTCAAAAGGATTTTTTGGCATCTTTGGCGCAACTGGAAGCGGGAAGTCTAGCATTTTAGACGCCATCACCCTTGCGCTTTATGGCAAAATAAACCGCGCGAAACTTACAAGCGATTTTATCAACCTGTCGTGCGAGAAAGCGACGGTTAGACTTACGTTTAACGCCGTTGTTAATGGAGCAGACCAAACGCTAATTATCGAGCGCAATTTTAAGCGCAAAAAAGATAAAAACACGGCAGACAGCACTGCGGTTTGCCTTATAAAACAGGGCGACGAGTTTGTTGTTTGTGCTGAGGGTGTGTTTGATTGTGACGCTAAAATTAAAGAGGTTTTGGGGCTTGGGTTTGACGAATTTTCAAAATGTATCGCCTTGCCACAAGGTCAGTTTGCAGACTTTTTAAGGGCGACGCCTAACGAGCGCACGGGTATAATCAGTAATATTTTTGACCTTTTTAGGTTCGGCACGCCGGTGTATGAAAGTGCAAGAAAAAAGGAACAGTCGCTTGCGATAAAGCAGGCCGAACTTAGCGGTAAACTTACACAAATGGCCGATATTTCAAGCGAGATTTTAGATACACTTAAACTGCAATCGATGGCGCTTAGTAGTGAGTTTGACGAGAAGTCTAATTGCCTTCAATCCGCGCAGAGTGAGTTTGATGCCATTAAGCAGAATTATGTTAAACAAAGCCAATTGCTTGCGGCCAAAGAACGTGCTGAAAAATTAAAGCAAGACGCCGATGCTTTTGACGCGCTTGATAAAAAACTTAAAAAGGCACAGGCCGTGCGCCCTCTTATTGAGGTTAGTGAGCAGCTTGATTTAGATGCCAAAGAAATCGGCAGGTTACAGCAGTCTTTTGATGAAACTCAGGCCGAACTGAAACGCGTAACGGCAGAGTTTGATCAGGCAAAAGCCGAGGCGGATGTTTTTTTGGCGGGCTTTAATGAAAATTATTCAGTTGCGCTGCGACGAATTAATGAAACGCAAAAAGCGCGTGAGGACGAACTGGAACTTGATGACCTAAGCAAGAAAAAGCGCACGCTTACGCTTGAACTTGATGGGCTTAATTTAGCTTTGGACGAACTTAACCAAACGCGTGACGCGCTTACGAAAAACCTGAACGAATTAAACAATAAGCTAACAGCGCAGATGGGGCAAAAGGCCGAGTTTGAGGTTGATGAAAAGGTGGCCGCGCAAATCAAAAAGGGGGTTGACCTTGGCGCACAGATTGAAATTATTGAAAAAATCGCGAACATAGTTAATGGCTATCTAACCCAAAACAGGGCGGAACTTGAAAAGCTGAGGGTGCAGGCAAAACTTAATGAAGACGAGTTAACTGCGCTTAAATCTAAGCGAGAAAAAAGCTTTGACGACCTTGGGCAAGGCGGCATAAGTTTTTTAAATGCTGCTGAAAAATTAAAGACGGCGCAAGAAAAAAATGCGCAGATAGGCGCAGTCAAAGATGCCCTTGAAACATTTGACTTGCTTTTAGCAAGCGCTCAAAAAACTAAAAATAAGTATGAGACGGAACTAATTGACCTTCACAAAAAGGTAAGTGAACAGACGCGCAAGGCCGCCGATTTAGATGAAGAGCAGGTTTCGGCTAAAAAATATCTTCAAAATTGTATAAAAGAATATGCGGCTGGCGCAAGCGGAAAAGGGGTTGAAACGTCATATGAATCAATAACTCGCGCGCTTGACATTCTTTCACAAACGCAAAACAAAAACGAAGATTTTGTTATAGATTCTAATGGCTTAAAGTCAAAAATTGACGCGGCTGAAATGAGTCTTAATGATATAAACAGTCAGATAAATTTAATCTCGTCAAAGCGTCAGGCTAAGATGGAACAATTTGTTAGCCCTTATGGTGGTGACGATTTTAAAACAAAATTATCAAAAATAGAGGCAGATTTAGAGCAGGCAAACGCAGTTTTGCGTGTTTTTGAGGAATATGACGCCCAAATTGATGATTTAATATATAAAAAGTGCAATTTTGATGGCCAAATCATTAAAAATGAAGAAAATATTGCTGTTTTTGAAGATTTATTATCAAAAATATACGCGCTTAAAGCAGAGCGTAAGCAAATTATATTGGGGCTTGAAAGGCAGTTTGGTGGCAGAGATTTATTTGCGCTTTCGCGGGCTATTGATGAAAGCAAAGAAAAATTAAAAGTCATTACAGACCAAATTGCAGTTACGCAAGAGAGCGTTAATAATATTACACTTGAACTGTCTGGCAATAAAATCAAGATAGGCGAGCAGGTGTCAAAAATTGAGGCGCTTAGTGCTCTTGTCAGCCAAACCAGCGAGGCGATAGACAAACTAGCTGGTTCGCTTGAAAAAGTGCTTGCAGGCGCTAGTGCCCAAGATGCGCAGGCTGAGGCTGAGTTTAATCTTAAAAAACTTGAACAGACTAAGGCGCTTTATGAGCAAAAGCAGTCTTCGTTGTTTATTAAACGTACGGGTCTTGAAAGTGAGGTTAAATTAACTTCAAGCAAACTGCGCGAAAAACTTGGCGCCTTTAACTCTAAAAAGGCTGAGTTTAGCGCGACGCTTGGTGAGTATGCGATTGGAAACGCAGATGAACTTAACGGTTTACGACTAACTGACCAGCAGATGCTTGAAATGAAAGAGGCGATTGAAAATTATCAAAGCTCGCGGGGGCTTGTAAGAGCCGAAATTGAAAACCTTGAAGCCGACCTTTCTGGCACGGTGATAGACACGTCTAAAATGGCGGCGCTTGAACTAAGCATTGAAAGTTTAAAGGCCGCTATCGATGAAAATCGTCTTGCGTTTGGCAAAATTCGGGGCGAAATTGAGCGGGTTGAAAAAAGGTTGGTTGAAAAACTTGAACTTAGCGACCTTCTTAAATCGGTCAGCAGCGACCTTGACTATGCCCACGAACTGGTGCGTGTTTTAAGGGGCAAGGCGCTTGCGGAGTTTGTTTGCGACGAGTATCTTGAACTTATTACCGTGCGGGCAAACCAAATCGCGGGGCTTTTGCTTGATGGCAAGTTTACGCTTAAATTTAGTGACGGCGAGTTTTATGTTGAAGACAACTTAAACTCGGGGGCACAGCGCGCAGTAAGCACCTTGTCAGGCGGCGAAACCTTTTTAATTAGTCTTAGCCTTGCGCTTTCGATAAGTGAGCAAATCACGTGCGCGTCAGGTAAAAGCATGGATTTTTTCTTCTTAGATGAGGGTTTTGGCACGCTTGATAGTGATCTGTGTGACGCAGTTATTTCAGCACTTTATAAACTTGAAAGCAAAAACCTTAAAATCGGCGTTATCAGCCACATCGAACTGCTTTTTGATAAGATAAAAAACAAAATTATGGTTTCAAAAACTGAGGAGCGGGGCAGCGAACTTAGGCTTGAAACAACGCTTTAACGTGTATATTTTATAACACAACAAAACAATTAAATTAAAAGGTGAATAGAAAATTAAGTAAATAAATTAAAATGTTGTTAGGTAATTGTGCGGGCACATTTAAATAGTAAGAAGCGAAGAAGGCTGTCAAATTTTAGCTACTTGGCGCATAGAG
>ULNJ01033670.1_pt1 | contig 10790 bp, 9 predicted proteins | sample 1951891 | NCBI WGS metagenome assembly ULNJ01 (sample SAMEA4835574, study PRJEB28245) | human gut metagenome | biome: gut microbiome; material: fecal sample | place: Denmark | collected 2008 | reverse complement strand
ATTTGTTAGTGAAAATCTCTAATGACCGATCTGAATTTATCGGGCCCACATCAGCAGATAACGGCAAATGATCGAGGTCGTATTCCGGTCTATGGCATAAAACAAAATCACTGTATAGCCAATTCTAACAGAACTGAAACTATACAGTGATTTGCCTATGAAGAAGAGGGGCATCATACCCTCTTATTCTTGTCAGACCGATAACCGGCTAAAGAGATTACTCCTTGGTGTACACCAATCGGTTGTGTCCCTCACAGCTCAGGTAGAACTTGAACGTATAGGTGCCTTCCGGCAACGTCATATTACCACCATTGACAGAGGTGAGGTTGTCGAACGGACCACCCCAGCTGACTTCCCAGGCATGATTCATACGGAGCTTAAATTCTCCGTTCACCTTCACACCGGTAGCCTCCCACGCTCCGTCAGCCACATTGTAGGTGAGGTCTTGATCATCTGCCCAACCGTCAACATTGCCGATAACAGAGATTGTGTTCACCTCGGTGAGGGTGTAGGTAAGTGTGGCCAGATCGACATCGATCTGATAGAAACCGGCGGAAGTAGAGAGATTGCCGCCATTGTCTGCCAACACACCGTCTGTGCCACTCGCTCCCCAACTGACAGCCCAGTCCTTGGCATTCTGTTTGAACTTGAACTCTCCGTCGAGATAATAGAAGCCCTGATATTTACCATCGCCGGAGCCTACCAGCGGATGGAGCTTATCATCCGCCTCGCTCCAGCCCGTCTCATTACCAATCTCATAGATCGTCTGCGGGAAATTCAGCGGTGTGATGATATAAGTATAGTTCAGCATGTTGATCTGAACACGGATATACTTTGCACCGGTGGATGCGGGAACACAGAAAGAGCCGTCATCCTCCAGATTGCTGCGGAAGTCCATGCTCTCCTCTTTGCCAAGTCCATTCTTTCCGTTACCCTTGGTCGTACCGAGCAGACGCGATGTGTCGTCGTTGGCCTCCATGGCATCAAGAGCCTGGTCGTCGCCAATGGCAAACCATGTGTCACCGTCGGCAGCAGCAGGGATCGTGATGGTGAAGACTGGATCATCGTACACGTTCGTCTCACTGTGGGAGAACGGTTGCGTCAGGGCATCGGCCTTGTTCCAGCCCTTTGTGCCACCTACGATGTAATAGTGCTGCGAAATGTCGGGAGCGACCGGTGTCACCACCACCTTGACCTCACCGGCATCGATGAGAGCGGCGGTGCCGTTCTTGGTAGCGTCCATATAGACATGACCTGAGAAGGTACGGGCCTCGGGGGCCTTGCCATAGACCGTCTCGATGAGCGACTGGAGGTCGGCCTTTGAGGCGACACCTGTCACAGTAGTACTCAATTCGGAAGCCGTAGCGTTCTCCACACCTTCGGGCATCAGCTTGATGCGGCCGTCGGTAAGCTCATAGCCCTCGGGAAGAGCGGCGGTAGAGACAGAGAACACTGCCACTGAGTCGGCCGTCACATCAGCCAGATTGATGGCATCGACAGCCGAGGCGGTGAAACCGGGGAGAGTGATGGCATTCTCCTCATCATTGTGCTGCGGATCAGCCCAGTCGTCGTAGTCGCTGTACTCCGAGCATGCTCCGAAGAGCATGCCCGCAATAGCGAGAAGTATGAAGGATGAAAGTTTTTTCATTGTCTTGTCATTTTTAGTTGGATTACTTTATCTCACCGGTGTCGTTGCTGAAATTGAGATACACCTTCTGACCGGCTGCGCAACCCACACGGGTCTGATCGCCGCCATTGCCTCGATAGGTGAGCGTCTCACTGAAGGTGCCGCCCACAATGAACTCGGATTTCCACCAGTCCTGACCGGGGATCTTCACATACATACGCAGGCAGCTGTCATCGGTGCCGGCCAGTGCAGGCAACGTGGGTGACACGAACTGACCATCGGCTGTCGTCGGTGTCGTGAATTGGGCGGCTGCCTCCAGCTCGCTCCAGTCGGCAGCAGCAGTGGCAGGACCGATCAGCCATACCTTGGCAGGATAGAACGAAGTACTGTAAATGATATCACGGCCTTCTACAGAGCAGTTGACAACCATCAGATACCAGCCGGGCTCTGTCGTGGCAATGCTGCCATCGCTGCCGGCAACGATCTTGTCGTTGCAGTTGGCATAGGTGTCTGTCTCACCATCGAGTGCCGTCAGAGTGATGCCGTCGAAGCCCACCTCGTTGCCGTCGCTGGCACGGGAAGAGTTGAAGCGGATGCCCTCACCGTCGATATAGACGAGACGCCAGAACTCACTGGCATTGCCGTTGACAACAATCATCTGCAGTGCGCTATCCCATGACCAGTTGCTGAACGCACCCGTCACATAGAGATCGGTAGGTGCCGTCACAGGAGGCAGAGAATAAAGCAGATGGACACTGTTCAGCTTCACAATATTCGACTTGATAGTCGTACCCTCAATGTCACCACCCATAGCCGTCTGCATGGTAGCCGTAGCCTGCACATAGACGGGGATGTCCATAGGGAACTGATCCTCCGTGGCACCGGCGGCCAGCTCCTGACTGGTGAGGCCGGCAGCCAGCTCAGACGCACTTACCGACATCACCGTAGTGGGATAAGAGGTCGTCACATCGGTGGCGTTGCTCATATCAGCGTTGATCGAATAGCTCAATACATACTTGGTCGCTGCGGGGGAAGCCATAGTCGGGCTGCGAGCAGGTAAACTCCAGTTGTTTGGAGTTGGCCAGATCGTACGTTCCGTTGGCTGCCAGAGCCGGCGTGTTGAGCTTAAACTCCGTCGGCGTCGTCACCGTGGGATTATATTCATTGTCTGTGTCGCACGCTGCGAATAGACCCGCAGTGCAAAGCAACAGCAATGTAGAACGGAATATTTTTTTCATCGTTGTTCGTATTTTATGAATTGTAAAGGCTGACTGAACGGCTGACAGCTGTCAGCCGTTACTGTCGGCTGATCAATTAGAATACCCCGGATTCTGTACCATACCCTCGCTCACCGTGAGGTCGGTTGACGGGATGGCGTAGATGTTCAGGTAAGCCTTAAAGTTCGTACCCTCTGCTGCACCACCTTTCCAGGGCCAGTTATAATTATTTTCTCCACCGAAACGGTCGAAACGGATCAGCGTCTGTCGGCGCAGACCCTCGAAATAGAACTCACGGCTCCACTCATCGCAGATGTCAGAAAGAGTGTAGCTGCCACTGACACGCTGCTGTGCATGAGCACGGGCACGGAGGTCGTTGATAGCCTTCGTTCCCTCAGCCGTCGTGTTGCCGCCGTTCTGGCGCGCCGTAGCCTCAGCATAAGTCAGATAAGCCTCTGCCACACGGAAGAAGAAAAAGTCGGCATCGGAAAAAGTGGCATCATGGCTCGAGCCCTCGGTGTAGAAGTTGTTGAACTTAGCCACGGCGAAGCCTGCAGTAAACGTACCGACATCGGCAGAGGTGGGACAATCCACCGTACGACCATTACCATCGAAGAGCGCACGGTCGTCACCTGCCTCAGCAGGCATCTGATAGGCATACACATAAGGTGCGTTGTTGTTGGGGAAGAACTTGTCGATCAGGCTCTTGCGTGCACGCTGTCCGCTCCACTGGCCACCGGTGTTGTTACCGGTCGTCACACCATCAGGATTGATCAGTACAGATTCATCATAAGTACCGGCTGTAAGATAATAGGTCGTACCATAGCTGGCCGTCGTCTTACCATCCTGCAGAATGGGAAGGATGCACTCTACGCTCGATCCGTTCTCACCGTTGTTGCCCATAAAGAGCTGCTCATAAGCCGTCCATCCGTTCACGGGAGCACCCGTATAGAGCTTGTAGCCAGAGTCCATCACCTTCTTGGCATACTCTGCGGCCTTGTCCCACTGCGGCGTGCCGGTGTACACCTCTGCGTTAAGATACATACGGGCAAGGAGCATCCAAGCAGCAGCCTTGTCGACACGGCCATAGTTGGCATTGCTCGAGGTCTTAGGGGCTGCCTCAGCCAAAGAGGGCTCAATCTCAAGCAGTTCTTTTTCTATAGTAGTGAAAGCCTCGGCACGGGTGGACTGAGGTACGACATCATTCGACACCTTTGTCAGCAGACGGACGTTGCCAAAGGCATCCATCAGGAGGTAGTCGTACAGCGCACGCAGATAGCGTACTTCTGCCGTCTTCTGTGTATCGACTTCAGAGAAATTCTCCAGATACTTATTGCACAGCGTCACGCCGAAATAGAGACGATAATAGTAGCCGCGCACCATAGGATGGGATGCATCCCAACGGTTATAGATAAACTCCGGGATACCAGGATCACCCCATCCACAGATCGCTTCGTCGGTACCCAGTTCATTGGTATTGAAATACTGGCGGACAAATCCTGTCGTTCCGCCATCCAGGCCATCAATATCGCAGTCACCATCAGGACCGCTCTGGCCGGCCAGGGCCATATTGGCATAGCACTTGTTGAACAGGGTATTCGGATCGATCTCAGTCTGCAGGTTAGGGTCGATTGGCGTCACATCCAGATCGCCCGTGCATGCTGTCAGACCAAAGCCCAGCGTCACCACTGCTGCCACAGCCGGAATGATATGTTTGATATAGCTTTTCATTGTTATCATTATATTATAATAAATAGGTGATTAGAAGTTAAGACTCAAACCGAGGATAAACGAACGGGGACGCGGATACATGTTGTTGTCAATACCGCTGTAGATCTCAGGATCGAGGCCGTCATACTTCGTGATCGTAAAGACATTGGAGCATGTGAAATATACACGTCCGCTGATGCCTGCCCAGTTACCGGTCTTGAAAAGATCGTAGAAGCTATAGCCCAGCGTGATGTTGTCACACTTCAGGAACGAGGCATTGCGCACCCAGTAGTCGCTCTCGATAGCCGTCACATTGTAGGTCTGCCAGTTGAGCGGCAATACAAGGGTAGGACGGTTGGAGAAAAATGTCGAAGCAGAGAGAAGCTCGCTGGCCGATACACAGGCGGCACCTGCATAGTAGTCCATGAACACGTAGTTACCCAAGCTGGCACGGAGCGAGAATCCGAGATCCCAGTTCTTCCATTCCAGACGAGAGCTCAGACCCATTGTCACAGGAGCATTGGGACTCTTGTAGTAATAGCGGTCTGCCTCTGAAATGCTACCGTTGCCATCGCGGTCGACCACAGCACCCTCAATGGGCTTGCCGTCCTTGTCGTAGACCTGCTGGTAAACGAGGAATGAGTTGATGGGATGACCCACAGCCTGTGCCTGGATCGTATTACCTGTACCTGACGAGATACCACCGGCAGGGATGTAATAGTCGGAATCATCACCACCTGTCAGCTTCGTGATCTTGTTGTGATTGTACGTAAGGTTATAATCCAGAGTCCAGTTCCAGTCCTTTGTACGGATAACGTTCCAGCTGATCTGTGCCTCAAAACCGGTATTGCTCAGCGAACCGACATTAGAGGTCACCTGGTTGCGGAAGTTACTGCCTGCGGGTACATACACCGTATTGATAAGATCGGTGGTCTTGCGGTAGTACCAGTCGAAGCTACCGCTAAGTCGCTGGTCTAAAATGCCCCAGTCGAGACCTACGTTATAGGTCGTTGTGGTCTCCCACTTCAGGTCCTTGTTGATGGCGTTAGGACGGGCGAGAATTCCATTCTCGATATTGGGATAGTAGTTGTTTGTACCACTGTTCATCGTATAGATGTCGAAATAGTTGTAGTCACCGATACCATCCTGCTGACCGGTCATACCATAGCCGAGACGGAGCTTCAGGTTGCTCAGCCACTTGATCTCCTTGAATTTATTCTCATCCGAAATTCTCCAGGCGAAGGCGAAAGAGGGGAAGAGAGCCCAGTGGTCCTGAAAGCGGGAAGAGCCATCATCACGCACCGTGGCCGTCACCATATAGCGGCCATCCATCAGCGACCAGTTGGCACGTCCGAAGAAAGACACCAGATAGCTCTCGGTCTTATAACGGTAAGGACCGATCTTGCCGTTATCATAATCCTCATAGCTCATACCGGTATCCGTATGTACCTGCCCGGCCTGTGAGCTGGTGGAAGGATAATAGGAGAAATAACGGCTCTTCGTAGAACGCCAGAAGTGCTGCCACTCATAACCGCCCATGATATCAAAGTGATTCTTGGCAGCATCGTTAAAGTCGTGATAGTACTGGATATAGGCATTGAACAGCAGGTTGCGCTTCAAGGTTGACTCAAAACCTGTATTGCCATAATACATAGCCAGAGGACATGCGCCGTCAACATCGGTTGTCTGCTTTCCGTAAGAAATATCGGCACCGACAGTGGCATGCAGACGCAGATCCTCAAATCCATGTACCTGATAGTCGATGTCTCCATTGAGCAACAAGTCGCGGCTGATGGCACGGTCATTCTTCAAATAAAGCTCGGCCAACGGGTTCTTAGGTGCCAGAGTGTTGTAGATGTACGGCCACGAGCTGTCCTGCAGCGAGTTGCCGCTCATGGTCCACTCAAAGTAACCGCCGAAGTTCTTCAGCGTCTGGTCACCCAGCGTCTTACCATACTCAGACGTGAAGCTGTAAGGATCCTGCGTCGGGTCCTGGCGGACAGCAGCGCCGATGGCATCGCCGTCGGCATAGCGGTTCTTGGCCCACATGCCTTTCACGTTCACATTCATTTTCAGGTGATCCTGCAAGAAAGAGGGACTCAGATTCAGTGATGCGGTGTAACGTTGGAAGTCAGAAGTTTGCACGATACCTTGCTGATTGGTATAGCCAACACTGACACGGAACGGCAGCCAACTGCCCACTGATCCTGCCACGGTCACATTGTGGTCCTGGCTCCAGGCTGTACGGTAGATCAGATCCTGCCAGTCGGTATTAGCCGTACCGAGGTTGGCCAAAGCCTCTTCCTCACGCGTCGTGCCGGCATACAGTTTCTTCACGAAGTCACGGTATTCGTCACCGGTCATCACATCGATCGTATTCTACTTCATCGAGGTGGTCACCGAGCCATTGTAGGAAATGCTCAACTTCTGTCCCTTATGGCCTTTCTTTGTGGTAATGATGATCACACCGTTAGATCCGCGGCTACCATAGATGGCGGTGGCCGACGCATCTTTCAGCACATTGAAACTCTCGATATCCTGCGGGTTTACCATCGACAAGGGATTGGCCAATCCTTTAATACCATTGTTATCCATAGGAACACCGTCGATCACGATCAGAGGGTCGTTGGAAGCATTAAGCGACGAGCCGCCACGGATACGGATTGTAGCTCCACCACCTGGGGTACCGCCACCATCTGTGACGCTAACACCGGCAATCTTTCCCTCGATCAGGTCCTGCGCGTTAACTACAAGACCTTTATTCTTAGAATCAGGCTTGAGAGCTGTCACCGAACCGGTAAGGTCGGACTTCTTAACAGCACCATAACCAATAACCACCACCTCATTCAGACTTTCTGCGTCATCTTTCAAGATAATCGACATCTCTTCCGTTGCTTTCAAAGTCTGCGGCTGCATACCTAGATAGGTAATGGTTATCTCCGTTCCCGGAGCCACCGTTGCGGTGAAGTTACCATCAAGATCGGTAATGCCGACGGCCTTACCGTTCGCAGTGATGGTAGCGCCCATGACAGGCTCACCGGTAGCATCAAGCACATGGCCCTTCACCGTTCCACTTTGGGCGAAGGCACCTACCGTAAGGAGCATTCCGCCGGCAAGGGTCAAAGCTCTTTGCGGTAATTTGATTTTTACCTGCTTCATCATTCTGAGTTTTTAATTAGCCAATTGTTTATATGATTATTGTTTCTTCGTTTTCCGTTTCTTGGTCTGCGTCGTCGTATTTTATATCCTTGATTTAGTAATTAAGGTAACGCTTTATATCAATATTCGATGTTGCAAATGTAGTGCATATTTTAATAACGTGTATTTTTTTGTTTCGTAAATTATGGCCTTTTCAGATGCAAACGTTTGCACGGCGTAAAGTTTTTCTTTTGTCCCATTCATTTGATTATTCGTACTAAATACGTAATTTTGCATACAGAAATCAGGAACTGTTATAAACACTAATGGCAACTACTCCCATCACGATGAAAGATATCGCACAGGCACTCCATGTGTCCGTAGCCACTGTCTCGCGCGCACTGAAAGACAATCCTCATATCAGCGAGGAGCAGCGCGAGAAGATCAAGGCTTACGCACGCGAGCACCATTTCTTTCCTAACGTGATAGCGGAGAACCTGCGCAATACACGCGTGAAGCCACAGAAGATCATCGGTGTGATCATTCCCGAGCTGGCCCATTACTACTTCTCTACCGTGCTTGCCGGCATAGAGCAGGAAGCCTCCTCACGCGGGTATGCCATCATGGTGGGCCAGAGTGGAGAGAGCTACGACCGTGAGGTGCGACTCTGTGAAAATTTTTACGAGCACAAGGTCTGCGGCGTCATCGTATCACAAGCGAAAGATACGCTGCAGTACGACCACTTTAAGAAACTCATCGACCATGACATGCCCCTCGTCTTCTACGACCGTATCTGTACAGGCATTAACTGCTCGCGCGTCGTTGTCGACGATTATATGGGTGCCTACAATGCCGTCAGCCACCTCATCGACACAGGCTGCCGCCGTATTGCCTGCTATTCCTCACCCATGACGATGGAGATATCGAAAAACCGATATAGCGGCTACCGCGATGCCTTGCTGAAACACCATCTGCAACCCGAAGAGCGTTTCTTCCGCATCTGTGACAACCGCGCTGATGCCGAGCTTATCACACCCGACCTGCTCTCACAGCAGGAAATACCCGATGCCTTCTTCGCCGTCAACGACGATACTGCCATCGGCATCCTCTACTCTGCCAAGCGCATGGGCTTCAACGTACCCGACGATATCTCCATCTGTGGATTCACCAACGGACAACGCGCCATTGCCTGCGACCCCATGCTCACCACCGTAGAGCAGCGCGGTAACATGGTGGGAGAAGAAGCCGCCAACATCCTTATTAATAAAGTGGAAGGTCTCTCACCTAAAGAGAAAGTAGAAAAACGTGTGGTACGCACACGACTCGTCATCCGCGGTACAACAAGATAATCTGTATCCCCCCGACCCGTCTCTTCTCCCGACATCCGCAACCGTACAGTTTTCGGTATATCCGTCCTCTAAAGGTACCTCCTCCGGCAAGACCGCCAGCACACCAGATGAAGCAACCTGAAAAAATATCTTAAACGAAACAAAATATGAAGACTAAACCAGACATGAAATTCCTCGGGCTATGGAACCTGAGCTTCGGATTCTTCGGAGTGCAGATAGCCTATGCCCTACAGAGTGCGAACATCTCGCGCATCTTCGCTACACTAGGCGCCGATCCGCACAGCCTGAGCTATTTTTGGATTCTTCCTCCACTGATGGGCATCATCGTCCAACCTATTGTCGGCTCCTGCTCTGACCGCACCTGGACACGCTTCGGACGCCGCATACCCTATCTCTTTATCGGTGCAGCCATCGCCGTGCTGGTGATGTGTCTGTTGCCTAATGCCGGCTCACTGGGCATGACGATCTCCACTGCCATGATCTTCGGCCTCATCACACTCATGTTTCTCGACACCTCACTGAACATGGCCATGCAACCGTTCAAGATGCTGGTAGGCGACATGGTGAACGAGAAGCAGAAAGGACTGGCCTATGCCATCCAGAGCTTTCTGTGTAATGCCGGCAGTGTCGTCGGCTTCCTCTTCCCCTTCCTCTTCGCCCTTCTCGGCATTGCCAACGTGGCTCCGAAAGGAGTCGTTCCCGACACGGTGGTCTTCAGCTTCTACTCCGGCGCTTTCATCCTCATCCTCTGCGTCATCTATACTGTCTTCAACGTACACGAATGGAACCCCAAGGAATACGCTGAGTATAACGGTGTCAGCGAACAGTCCCAGCAGCAAGAGGATAAAGACTCGGGCAGCTGGCTCCATCTGCTGGCTCATGCTCCTGCAACCTTCTGGAAGGTAGGACTGGTCCAGTTCTTCTGTTGGTTCGCCTTCATGTATATGTGGACCTACACCAACGGCACCGTCTCCGGCAACTGCTGGGGCACCACCGATCCTGTCAGTGCCGCTTATCAGGAAGCTGGTAACTGGGTAGGCGTGCTCTATGCCGTACAGGCATTGGGCAGCGTGATCTGGGCCATGATACTGCCCCGCTTCCGCAACCGTAAGATAGCTTACGCCCTCAGCCTCATCCTCGGCGGCATCGGCTTCGCCTGGTGCTCTGTGGAAGGCAATCCCTATGTGCTCTTCGTGCCCTTCCTTCTCATCGGTTGCGCCTGGGCCGCCATGCTGGCCATGCCTTTCACCTTCGTCACCAATGCCCTGCAGGGATACGGACACATGGGAGCTTATCTCGGACTGTTCAACGGCACCATCTGCATACCTCAGATCGTAGCCGCTTCCATTGGAGGCGTTCTCCTCGGTATGGTGGGCAGCGTGCAGAACTATATGATCCTTATAGCAGGCATTGCTCTCGTCATCGGTGCTGTCTGCATCGCTTTCATCCACGAGAAGCCGTCTGAGAAGGCAGCATAACTCTCCAGATACTTTCCATCCCGGTTGACCCGATCTAACTCCCAATCGTCATTAGACCGCAAACATCTATTGACTTGCGCAGTGTCTTACACCCTCTTACCGGACATTCCATCTGTCACGTAGTCCCGACATAACCCTCTACGCCTTTGACAAAGAGGACAGACGGACTGCCCGGCAGGAGCACAGAATTTCTCAGGCTCCTGATGCGATTGTGACGAAAGGACAGGCCTGCCGGGATCTTATGTATATCTACAACCATTGATAACTCAAA
>ULNJ01036433.1_pt1 | contig 10843 bp, 5 predicted proteins | sample 1951891 | NCBI WGS metagenome assembly ULNJ01 (sample SAMEA4835574, study PRJEB28245) | human gut metagenome | biome: gut microbiome; material: fecal sample | place: Denmark | collected 2008 | reverse complement strand
TTGTCTGCCTGGGGTATTTCGGCGTATATAATTGGTACAATTATCGTACTGCTGATAATTACAAGCAGCTGAGCGAATTGAAAGATAAAGAGCCAACAGCAAGTGATGCACCGGCACCGGTGATTCATTATACCGCGGAGGAAGGACAGAGCACGCCGCCTCCGGTGCTGGATGAATATAAAAATTTATTAAATAAGAACAAAAGACTAATCGGATGGGTAAAAATTGACGATACTAATATAGATTACCCTGTTATGCAGACAACGGATAACGAATATTATCTGGATCACAATCTGAATCAGGAGTATGACAAGAACGGATCCATTTTCATGGACAAGGACTGTGATGTGCTGAAACCCAGTACAAACCTTATTCTGTATGGGCATCACATGAAAAGCGGGCAGATGTTCGGAGGCTTATCCTTATACAGCGACCAGAGCTACTATGAGAAACATCCCTGCATACAGTTTGATACCATCTATGAAAAAGGTCTGTATGAGATCATGTATGTATTCCGTTCAAGGGTATACAGTGAAGATGAGATCGTATTCAAATACTATCAGTTTATAGACGCCCAGAGTGAGCAGGAATTTGACTCTTATATGAATGACATGGAGGGAATGTCATTATATGACACGGGAGTCACGGCTCAATACGGTGACCGGCTATTAACTCTGTCGACTTGTGATTATCAGGAGAAAAACGGCAGATTCGTAGTGGTTGCCAAAAAGGTGACGACAAAGGAGTAAAGGATGACTAAGGGTACAAAAAAGACCAACAGAAGATTAAAAAAGACAGTAAGGAAGACCCTGGGAACATTGTTCCTGATCTCAGCAATCGTAGTGGCAGCGATTCCTACGGAAGGACTGCGTGCGGAGGAAGATGCTGTGGCACAGGCTGCACATTCACATGTGGATACGCATACCGGTGCAGAATATAAGGTATCCATTCGTAGAAATGCAGCAGAAAAGCAGAGTGATCTGTTGGCGGGAAGCGGCATTCCCACGATGGATACTCTGATTCCGGAACTTCCAGCAGATACTACTATTTATACTACAGGCACCAGCAATACTGATGGAAGCAACTATCAGTTTGCATATATTCAGGATGGAAACGACTGGTCAGCTATTATTCTGGGATATAACAAGAATAATACTCTGCCTAATAATGCATTGACGATTCCTAACACTGTAGACGCATATATACAGCCTACCGGAAACCTTGGTAGTGGTAATGGATATGTAGCGGCAAACAGATTGGGCAAGCCTCTTTACTATGAAGCTACAACAACTCATACAAGAGAGGTGGATGATACTTCAAAACCGATTTTGGATGATCTCGGACAAGTGGTAAAAGATCCTGTTACCGATAAGATATTATATGAGAAAAAAACAGAAACTTATCTTACCGGTGAAATGAAACCTTGCTATGCAACAGATAACACTTGGAAAAGTATGGATCCCCTTACAAAGTTTTTCTATTATGAGGATGGTAAAACAGCAAATACTGTGTGGGGGGCAATAAATGAAGCAGATAATCAGCCTGCTACGTATGAGAACTATGCAAATGCATTGGACACAGACCATCAGTGGATCACAAATGGAAAAGTAAGATATATCGGTAACCAGTATCTGGATTCAACGCATAATGATGACAGTAATACATACAGCTGGAGCATTGGTGGTTATATTACACAAGACAATGCATCTAAAGGTATTTTTGCCCAGGCTGGTAATATCGGTACACTGATTATTGGTAAAGATCTGATTGGTATTGGAAATTATGCTTTTTATGAATGTACAGGTTTGAACTCCATATCTTTTGGTAATGGTATCAAGGTAATCGGCAACTATTCTTTTGCAGGCTGCGGAAGCTTAAGAGATGTTGCAATCCCCGATTTGTGTAGCTTGGGACAGATTGGAGATCATGCCTTTTACAGCTGTACGAATCTGACGAAATTTACTTTACCCATCAATGTCAGCTATGTCGGAGACTATGCTTTTGCAGAGTGCCGTTTCTTAAGTGATTTTGTAATGTGTAATTATGGCGATGCTAATGACAGAAGCAATCTGACAGAACTGGGTTGGAATGTGTTTGAAAACTGTGAGACACTGTCTTCTCTGACCTTCCCTGCAAATTACAATGAAGCGGTAGATATTTCCCTGGTCAAAGGATGTAAGAACTTAAGATACATTACTGCCCGCAGTAAAAAAATGACATTTACGGAGAAGATAAATGGGGAAGTTTATTGCTTTGACTGCTTTAAGGAAATGTTGTCAGGAGATCCAGTAAACGGAACCTTCTACTTCGAGGGCAGGGATGATTCCACGTTGCATACCTTTACCAGAGATAATTGTTTTGCATTTAGTTATATTGACTATAATTCCGATACTACACAATATGAGAAGAAGGACAAATATGAACTTACTGTTCAGGATCCGAAGGTAGTTGGAGAAGAGGGACGATCTACTTATGTAGTAAATTCCAATAATGAACTGATTTCTAGCACAATCGGTACAGGTGTGGAGCAGCTGGATATTCCGGATCCAATCGGACCTTACCATATCTATAGGATTGGAGCGAATAGATTTGCAAACAACTGTAACCTGAAGATGGTATCATTGCCTGCCAGTGTTGTTTCTATCGGAGATAACGCTTTCAAAGGATGTCATAATCTGGCAACGGTTATCTTCAATAACAGCTCGGTGGAAATTGGTACAGATGCTTTCAAAACACAGGATTATACGGGAGCAAGTCACAGAGGCAGTTGTAAGGGAATAGAAAATGAAAGTGACAATTCACCTAGCAAAAAGCTTACTTTTGTAGGAGAAATTTCGCCTAGTTCCACACCTTACCTGTATGCCATGAGTGAGGACGGAAGATATAATAATGGCAGTCAGCTGAAAACTTATGTCAGGTATTGTAGCGGCTGGCCGACTAACCTTGTGGTACAGTACAATGAGGAAAAGGGTGTCAGCGAGCTGATTGATTTTCCAGCTTTTTCACAGTTGAGTGATTATACGGATAAGACAGATTATCCTTATCTGACGGATTCTCAGAGAGAAGCAGCGAAGACTGCCTTGGATAAATATACGAATAATCAGAACTTGACGGAGGATCAGCAGCATTTTATTGATTCTGCATTGAATGTTGTAATACCTGAAGGTATCCAGGCGATTAGGGACGGACTGTTTGTAGCTAAAGAAGATGCAGATGTTGCAAGCCTTAAGGAAGACAAGACAGTTACGATATACGGTCTGGATGCCATCGAGGTAAATGACTTTAGAAGTGCAGACGGTACCAAAGCTGCAGCACATTTGAAGGGAATTAACATTCTTGGCAATACAGCATCTATTGCAGCCAATGCTTTTGAGGGCTGCGAGAAACTGGAAACGGTCAATATCACCGGAAATATGAGCTCCATCGGGGACTATGTCTTTAAGAATTGTCCTGCCCTGAATGATGTGACATTGTCCGGAACGATCAACAGTCTGGGACTGATTCCTTTTACCGGATGTGACAAATTGAGTAATGTGTCGTTCTTAGGAAACGATTATTTCAGCTGCGATAATTCCATTATTTATGGAATGAGTGGCGGTGCCAAAGCAAGGATTATTGAGTGCCTGGAAGGCAGAACCAGTAAATATGTAAAGCCTTCTGAACTGGCAGGGGTTACTTCCATTGCACCCAGAGCATTCCAGGGATGTGATGCCCTGAGAGAAATCGATCTCACGGAAAGTGAGATTACAACGGTGCCGGAATATGCCTTTGCAGACACAACGGAAATGCGTACGATTAAGCTGCCCACTACCTGTACCACTATTGAAGATTATGCGTTCCAGAAGAGTGGTATGGAGCGTTTGGAGGCGAGCCAGTATCTGAACCTTATCGGCCAGCATGCATTTGATGAACTGCTCAAGGCAAATCCGGATCCAAAGGATGTGGTGATCTGCAGTCCGGAAAACAGTTACTTGTATAATTACGCACAATTAAAGGGTTTTACAGTAGATACTACTCCCCTGGTAGAGTATTTTACCGTTAACTTTAGAGACTGGAATGAAAAATTAGGGAGCTATGCGCTGGTACCTGATGCAGAGCAGAGAGTTAAGGGTGGTGAAGCTGCAACTCCTCCAACTCCGGCAGGCAAGAGCGGAGAAGTGTTCCAGTATTGGGATCCGGATCCCAGCGAAATCACAGCAGATGTTACAATTACAGCTATGTATAGCAAGGAAGATCCCGATGCCAACAAGCTGACCGTAACCTTCCAGGATTGGGATGGTACGGTAATTAAGAAGATCAAGGTATCCTCCGGCGGCAGCATCGCAGATGCGGATCTGCCCAACACATCTAATCTTGTGAGAGATGGTTATATCTTCATCGGATGGGACAGACCTCTGACCAATATTACAGAGTCTTTTACCACCATGGCACAATATAAGGCGCTAAGCGAAGATGATATTGTAGTCAGATATATCAACAGTGTGACCAAGGAAGTGTTCTATCAGACCACGATCAAGAAGGGTACGGTTGCGCCTAGCATCCAGACACCTACGGTCAGTGGCGATACTTTCAAGGAATGGCTGCCGGATATTGCAACAGCCCTTACGGAAAATACAGATTTTTATGCGGTATATGAGGCAAGCGGCTCTAATAATGGAGGAACGGCCAGTCCGGGTACCAGCACCAGTCCCGGAGCAAGCACCAGTCCGGGAGGCAATAATAACAACGGAACTACTGCCAAGATGTATACTCTGACAGTTAAAAACGGTTCCGGCTCCGGCAGTTATGTAGCAGGTTCCCAGCCGATCATCGTTGCGAATGATCCTGCAAAGAATCAACAGTTCAGCAGCTGGTCAATAGATCCGGCCAATACGAAGATTGCCAGCAAGGTATTGTCTGCAACGGTCATCACTATGCCGGAAGCTAATGTAACAGTAACTGCAAATTATACTGCAAAATCCGGTTCAGGTAACAAAACAAATACATCTACAGGAAGCGGTAATTCCACGAATTCCAATTCCAACAGAAGACCGAGCAGCACTACTACGGGAACCGTATCCGGTGGCAGAACCACCGTTGTTATTGATAAAAACGGTCTGTCCAATACCGGTGTGGTATCTGCAACGGTGAATGGATCTTCTGATAACTTTGTGATCAAGATCACAGAGAGTGCAGCAGCTTCCGAAGAGGTAGTTAAGGCTCTGATGGCAGAGTACGGCAGTGATATCAGTGCTATCAAGTATTTCCCCATGGATATCAGTCTTTATGATTCCACCGGGAATACGAAGATCACGGATACCACGGGATTATCCATCAGTATTACGTTACCGCTGCCGGATTCCCTGATCACCTACGCAGGTAATAACAAAGTGGCAGGTGTAGTGAACAGTAAGTTGGACAAACTGTCACCGAAGTTCTCTACAATATCCGGAGTATCTTGCGTAACCTTTACGGCAGAGCATTTTTCACCGTATGTGATCTATGTGGATACGAATAATCTGACTGCGGGAACCATCGCAGACAGCACACCTAAGACCGGAGACGGCATTCATCCCAAGTGGTTCCTATCCATGGGACTTGCATGTATCTCAGTAGTACTCTTCATGAAGAAGGACAAAAAGACTCTGCGGAAAGCCAGAGCCTAGTGGGAAATAAAGGATGGGAAGGTTTATGAATCATAAAAAGTGGATGGCTGTCATAGCACTGGCAGTTACCGCATTGATCCTGACACATCTTCCTGTGTCGGAGGCAGATGCGGCAGCGTCTGCCTCTGATTTTCAGACGCAAGGGAGTACACTGGTAAAATACAGAGGGACGGAAGAACGTGTCACGATTCCGGATACAGTGGAAGTCGTAGGCGAGAGTGCCTTTGAGAACAATCAGAAGGTACAGTTCGTTGTAATTCCGAAATCTGTCAAGCGTTTGGATGCCTATGTTTTCTGGGGATGTAACAATCTGGAAGAGGTTGTCCTGGGAAAGGGTCTGACTGCAGTGGACGAGTATTCGTTTGCAGGATGTACGGGTTTAAAGCAGATCACAATTCCGGAAAATATACAGAGTATTGATGCACAGGCATTTGCGGGATGTGTTAATCTCACAGATATTTATATCCCGGCTACGGTGACCGGTATTGCGGAAGATGCTTTCTTAAACTGTGATAATGTGACAATCCATGCGGACGAGGGAAGTGTGGCAGCACAGTTTGCCCAAAAACTTGCGGAACAGAAAAACCGTGATCCGCTGGTGACGGCAGCTCCTGTACAGACACCGACAGCAGTAAGCAGACCGGATACACAGGCAACGACAGAACCTGTATCAACGGCTACGCCTGCACCTGTTGCAACACCGGTTCCCGGTAATGTCCTGGGCAGTACTATTATTGTAGGGAATCATGCCCTGGTAATGGTGCATCCGGGTGAGGAAAAAGTACAGCAGGGGTATACGGAACCGGAAGCGGGACAGGAGACCGGTGAAGAACAGGATATCACAGCTGAGACAGAGAACGGCAAGATTCCGGAATGGATGTATTATCGTAACCAGTCTGTCAGCGCAGTTACGATCCCGGAAGGTACTACAGAGATCGGACGTTTTGCTTTTTCCAGAAGTTCTCTCCGGACCGTTACGATTCCGGAAGGTGTAACGACGATTGACTATGCAGCGTTTTATCATTGTGATAATCTGGATAACGTGATATTGCCGGACACGGTGAATACTGTTGGTGCCAAGGCGTTTACCCATACCGGGTGGATGGATGATTTTGAAGAGAACAGTATGGATGATTTTCTGATCAGTGGGGACATCCTGGTAGCTTATAAAGGGAATCTGCCTGAAGTTGTGATACCGGATGGCGTTCGCGTGATCGCAGAGGAAGCATTCCGAAATCATACGGAATTGAAAAAAGTACATCTGCCGGCGAGTGTCACGGATATTGGAAATGACGCTTTCCCGGAGGGGATAGAGATTATAAATGAATAATGGGGTGATTTAACCGACACCCGGAATAGAAACCGGCATAAGATAGAATAAGTCTTATGTCGGTTTTACTATATTTTTACCGGGAAGGAAAACGGATGCAGAGGGTCAGGGAGCAGGTACAGGTACCGGAACAAATATATAGCGTAACTTGGCGGTCAGAGCCTGTAACGGTTGCTGTATTGGATACAGGGATCGCATATCATCCGGATCTTGCCGGGCATTTGTTATGTTTTCGTGATTTCGTGGAGAAGAGCTCTCTGCCGTATGATGATAACGGACATGGAACCCATGTATGTGGCATCCTTTGCGGAAACGGAGAATTGTCGGGTGGAAGGCTTCGGGGAATGGCACCGGCATCGAAACTTGTCGTGGGAAAAGTGTTGGATGGAAAGGGAGAAGGATCCTGTGATTCCATGCAGGAGGCATTTCAGTGGATCCTACGGGTAAAAAACAGGTATCAGATCCGGATCTTAAATATATCTGTCGGAATCGGTGAATTGAAGGAACGATATAAGGAACAGGTACTGCGGGAGTATATGGAATTGTTGTGGGATCATAATATTCTCGTAGTCTGTGCAGCGGGAAATGCAGGACCTGAGGATGGGAGTATTTCGGAGATGGCAAGCAGCCGGAAAGTGTTAACAGTGGGTTGTCACGATGGAAGATATTGTAAAAATGACCCGAAGCGATGCGAAACATATTCCGGAAGAGGTAAAAAATACGACGTCATCCGCAAACCGGATATTGTGGCTCCCGGGACGCGGATCCTGTCCTGCAATGCTTTCTGGAAAAATAGAAATGGCAGAATTTTTAAACCTTATATTGCAAAAAGCGGTACCTCCATGGCAACCCCCATTGTGTCCGGAGCGGCAGCACTGGTACTACAAAAATATCCGAGAATGTCCAATGAAGAATTTCTCCGTCGGGTAGCGCTGACAGCTACGGATCTCGGAGAACCCTGGAATAAGCAGGGCTTCGGAATGCTCAATGTCCGCAGATTATTAGAAAACAAGTAAAATGATAAAATCACTGGGAAAAATAAAAAATGTGATTAAAATAAGTCAATAAAATTAATACTAAAGATATTGACACAAATGGTATGATTGTATACAATGATACGAGAACTGCAAAATGTATTTTTACTGCGCAGAGTAAAAATAGAAAACAATATTGCAGATGTCGAATGTCAGGGAAGAGAGGTATACCAATGAGAGATAGTGATGCATTTCAGAATCGTCCGGTCTCCATGAATCCGAAGAACAACCTTCTGGAGATTGAGGAGCATATGTACATACTGGATGATGTGGAGAAGCCGAACGTATTCCGTAATATGTTCCCTTATTCCGAAATCCCCAAAATACCTTTTAATGATCGTATCGTGCCTCATAACATGCCGAAGGATATCTGGATCACAGATACCACTTTTAGAGACGGACAGCAGTCCAGGGCACCTTATACCACGGAGCAGATTGTGAAGATTTATGATTATCTGCACGAACTGGGCGGTCCCAATGGAATGATCCGCGCCAGTGAATTTTTCCTCTATAGCAAAAAGGACAGAGATGCTGTCTATAAGTGCATGGAGAGGGGATATAAGTTCCCTGAGGTGACCAGCTGGATCCGCGCCAGCAAGGAAGATTTTAAATTAGTAAAAGAGATCGGAATGAAGGAGACCGGTATTTTGGTAAGCTGTTCCGATTATCATATTTTCTTAAAGTTAAAAATGACCAGAAGACAGGCAATGGATCACTATTTAAGTGTTATCCGTGACTGCTTAGAGGAGGGCATCAGCCCCAGATGTCACCTGGAGGATATCACCAGAGCAGATATCTACGGCTATGTAGTGCCGTTCTGTCTGGAACTGATGAAACTGATGAAGGAGTATCAGATTCCTATCAAGGTACGTGCCTGCGATACCATGGGATACGGTGTCAACTATCCCGGTGCCGTTATTCCCCGTAGTGTACAGGGTATCATCTATGCGATCCATACCCATGCAGGTGTGCCTCATGAGTTGATCGAGTGGCATGGACATAATGACTTTTACAAGGCAGTGTCCAACTCTACCACAGCATGGCTGTATGGCTGTTCCGGTGTCAACACTTCCCTGTTTGGTATCGGTGAGCGTACCGGTAATACGCCTTTGGAGGCAATGGTATTCGAGTATGCACAGTTAAAGGGCGACTTAAACGGTATGAATACCCGTGTGATCACGGAGCTGGCAGAGTACTATGAGAAAGAAATAGGTTATCAGATTCCTCCCAGAACCCCGTTTGTGGGCAAGAACTTTAATGTAACCAGAGCCGGCATCCATGCAGACGGACTGCTTAAGAACGAGGAAATCTACAATATCTTCGATACCGAGAAATTCCTGAACCGTCCGGTATTGTGCGCTATTTCCAACACCTCTGGTCTGGCAGGTATCGCACACTGGCTGAACACTTACTACAAGTTAAAGGGAGACAAGCAGGTACAGAAGAATTCCGAACTGGTAGCAGAGATCAAAAAGTGGGTAGACGAAGAATATGCCGGCGGTCGTGTCACCGTACTTACGGATGATGAGATCGTGGCATGCGTCAACCGGATCTGTCTGGAGAAGAATCTGAAGATCGGTGAGTAAGCATAGAATGAGCATGACAACGGTAACAGCGTTGTCTGGAATCGAGGATTATAGTGAGTAAGTATGATGTAAAGCAGGAAGTAACGGACAAGTTCTCCCTGCGGGGACGGGTATTTCACAAGCTGAGAGAGGACATTTTAAGCGGAAAATACCAGGAACATGAAGAATTGAAGGAAGTGGCGATCGGCGAGGAGATGGGCGTCAGCAGAACCCCCGTCAGAGAGGCATTCCGTCAGCTGGAACTGGAGGGACTGATCCAGATCATTCCGAACAAGGGTGCCTATGTCACCGGCATTACCCAGAAGGATGTGAAGGATATTTATATGATCCGTTCCCTGCTGGAAGGTTTGTGCGCCCGTTGGGCTACGGAGCATATCACCAAGGAGCAGATGGAAGAGATGGAGGAGAATGTCTACCTGTCCAAGTTCCATGCCCAGAAGGGGCATCTGGAGCAGCTGGCAGAGTTAGACAATCGTTTCCATGATATTCTGTATGAAGCCTGTGACAGCAAGATGCTGGAGCATCAGCTGAAGGATTTCCATCAGTATGTTCTCCGTGTCCGTAAGAAGACGCTGTCCAGTGCCAATAGAGGTCCAAAGTCCAACGAAGAGCATGAAAAGATCATGGAAGCCATTAAGGCTGGCAACGCCGATCTGGCAGAGCAACTGGCACATCAGCATATGATCAATGCTTATGAGAACATGGTGAAGAACGGTCTGAATGAGGCTTATGCACAGCAGGCGGAAAGTCAGGAATAAGTTGCCTGTTGGAACGAATTACGTTAAAATAGAATAGAACGAAAATTAATACCGGAAAGGAAATCGTTATGGAAAAGATCAAAATGACAACCCCTCTCGTAGAGATGGACGGAGATGAAATGACCAGAATCCTCTGGCAGATGATCAAGGATGAGCTGTTACTGCCCTATATCGATCTGAAGACAGAGTACTATGATCTGGGACTGGAGCATCGTAATGAGACAGACGATCAGGTAACCGTAGATTCTGCCAACGCTACCTTGAAATATGGTGTTGCCGTAAAATGTGCTACCATTACTCCCAACGCTGCCAGAATGACAGAGTACAACCTGAAGGAAATGTGGAAGAGTCCCAACGGAACCATCCGTGCCATCTTAGACGGTACCGTATTCCGTGCACCGATTCTGGTAAAGGGCATCGTTCCCTACGTAAAGAACTGGACCAAGCCCATCACCATCGCCCGTCATGCTTATGGTGATGTCTATAAAAA
>ULNJ01044400.1_pt1 | contig 10970 bp, 20 predicted proteins | sample 1951891 | NCBI WGS metagenome assembly ULNJ01 (sample SAMEA4835574, study PRJEB28245) | human gut metagenome | biome: gut microbiome; material: fecal sample | place: Denmark | collected 2008 | reverse complement strand
TTCCGCCAGCAGCCGTTCCGCAGTCTCAGCCACTTCCCGGGCCTTTTCCCCGTAATTCTTTGAGAACTCCCGAAGCAGACGCCGCAGCTCTTCCATCAGTCGTCACCTGTGGGGGCGGGCGGCTCATTGTAAGATGGTTCCCGCGCCTGCTTTTCCACATCCGCCATGATCTCATCATAACGTCCGGCAGGCATATCCGGAGCATAGCTTGCGAGCACTCGCCGCGCCGCTTCGATTTTCATTTCCGGTGAAAGGCCGAGATCCATCAGAGCCTGCGCGTTCTTCATATCCGTTTCCGTGTCGGTGATCCCGAAATCCTGCGAATAGGAAACCGTATAGGTCAGATCCATATGCATCCACAGCGCCGCCATTTCCGCCATTCGTTTTTCCGCCTTCGCGCACCGCGCGGCAAATTCTGAAAGTCTCTGATTTGTCCTTTCAAATTCCCACTGACGGGCGATGCCCGATGTCTGGTCTTTTGTATCCGAAATGAAAGACAAACTCGCCATGCGGTACATTTCCCGGATCAGGAGCTCGATCTGACTCTGGATGAGCTGCGCCGGATCGGACGGCGGCGCGATGAATCCGGGCTGGAATTTCGATACTTCCCCGTCGAAGCACAGCGCGTTATTGGTGCCCAGTGTCAAATCCTTTGCCTGCGTAGACGGGAATGTGAGAATAGGGAACGTCTGATTCCGAAGGATCTCCGTGAGCCATGAGCAGTGATTGTAGATGGAAACGGCTGTCCTGGCCTGCGGATAGAGCTCCGGCACGGGATGGATGTCTCCCGCGTCGGTGTCCTGCGAAGGGAAGAAGATCACCGGCACCGCGCCGAGGCCGTGTTCTCCGCCTTTGACGGTCTTCCCGTCTTCTTCCACATGCCACGACGTTTCCGTAAATGTCACGGTCCGTCTGTGATCGCCCGCGTCGGAAGACTGGCCGGAAATGTCCGTGAACTTGATGCGCAGTATGCGCCCGTTTTTGTCCATGCTGTAGTCTTCCACCCGGCCGGGAGAAATGATGTAGGCGTAGGGAAATTTCCGTCCCTCCAGCACTTCTCCCATATTGTCCGGCAAGTCTTCTCCGGCGAAATTCTCCACCACGATGAAGACCGCGCCGTAGAGCTTTGCTTCGAGGGCTGCCCGCTTCATGAAATCATTGATCCCCGTGCCCGCGCCGTCTACGTCTTCCGTAAATTCATCCATCACGGAAGAAGCCGCCCCGGACCAGTCCCGCAGCGGTTTCTTTTTGAAGACAGGATCTACAAGCGCATTTACGATGGGTGCGAAATAATTGAGGTAATACGAGGCCCGGCGGCGCAGGCGGTAATTCTCATCGCTCTCCCGCGGGTGCCGCAGAAGGTAGGGCCCCTCGAAGCCGCCTCCGCCGTAGTAGGCGTCGTGCATCAGTCTGTAGAAATTCATCAGTATTCGAGCCTCCCCGCTCTTATGCCCGGTCTGACCGGCATCAGGTCTTCACAGCCGTAACGCACGGCGTCAATGGCATGATTGTTTTTATCCGGGTAGGCGGAAATGAACTGCCCTTCCCGATTCCTCTCGTATTCATAGCCCACAAATTCCCGGTATGTGTTGGGGCAGCGCCGTTTATCTATGACGATCTCATCGAGAGATTGGAGCCAGCGGATACCGTAGTCCACGCTGTCCGGGCCTTTTCTCGCCCCGTAGATTCGCACGCCCAGCTCCGCCAGTTCCCGTATGCTCTTCGGCTCTGCGCTGTCTGCCCGCACATAGCCGCTCTCCGTCATTTTCCCGCGGATCATGGCCGCTGCCCGGGAATTGGTCAGCTTCGGTTCGTAGATTTCATCAAAAATGTAGAGGATCTCCCGCTTCCTGTCGTAATGCATGCACACGAAGGCGAGAGGATCCACGGCAAAGCCGAAGTCCAGGCCGTAGTGCAGCCTGTCAAAGCTTTCAATTTCTGCTGCCGTGATCGCCCGCTCCCGCACGTTCTCGAAGACCGTGCCGCCGGTGCCGGTGACCTCGCCCAGATATTCGTGCCGGTAGGCCCGTTCGTTCCGCTGCCGCAGCCGGTCGGCGTCTTCCAGAAACTGCGCGCCCAGCCAGTCCGCCGGTACGCTCCGGTAGTCGGAGTGGTGCACCAGCCTGTCCGGCTGATCGAGGAGCATTTCCTCATTCACCCAATTATTGGCGCTCTGCGGCGGGTTGTAGCTCCCAAAGCACCAGAAGACCGGCCCGCCGCGGAGGAGCGACTGATTGACGCTGCGGATCTCTTCGGGCCCGCTGAACTGATCCAGCTCCTCCATCCACACAATGCCCACATAGCCATGCGGCATTTTTATGGATTTCAGCTTCGCTTTATCATCCACGCCAAGGAAGAGAATTTTCTGTCCCGTGGCGGTTCGTACAAATTCCATCGGATTAAGCGTCTTTTTCCATCCGCTTCCCAGATGCAGCGTGTCCAGCGCCCATTCCATCTGCCGGTACACCGAGTTGCGCAGTGTGTTTCCCACCTTGCGGAGAATCACCGCGTTGCAGTCCCGATGTTCCATCATGAGCAGAAGAATTTCCTGTGAAATATAGGAAGACTTCGTGGAGCCTCGCCCGCCACCGCAGACGTAATAGGTGTGGCCGTGGCGCTTCACGTCCTGATGCACTGCCCAGAACGGCTTCGCGATGGTCTTACTCAGCGCTATCTTCACCGGAGATGTCATCAACGATAACCACCTTCTCTTCCGCATTTCTGTCGTTCATGTCTTTCCTTATGGCGTCGATGCGTGCCCGTTTCTCTTCCTGCTCGAGGTCGGACATCATAAGGCCGTATCGCTTCATAAGGCTTTTCGCCGCTTCCAGACGGTCATGTGCCGATAAAGGTTTTTCAAGAAGCCTCGCTTTGGATACGCCGTCGCCCATTCCTTCCACAACGGGAACGTATTCCACGATTTCCCCGCGCATGGCGGAAGTCAGATGGATGAGCACTTCCCGTGCATTAGCCACGCGCATTTCCTCGAGCTCTTTCAGACGCGCATCGATGGCCGATTTAATATTAGGTTTTCTTAGGTTGTCATGACCGGTGACAGCTGCCGTTTTCTCGCTGTAGCCGGCCTTTTTCGCGGCCTCTGTCGCGTTTCCAGTTTCGACGTAGTAATCGATGAACCGTTTCTGTTTTTCTGTCAGCACCGGCTTCATACATCGTCACCACCTCGATTCACCGGCAATAAAAAAGCCCGCATTTCTGCGAGCAATAGAAAAGCAGAACCGCCGAAACGATTCTGCTTTGGCAAGCGAGCGGATTTGAACCACTCCCACCTCTATCAAGGTATGCTCCCGCCTACACCACTACTTGCCTTTTGACGGGCGCCCGGAGTCGCACCGAGGTCTCCTCTATCAAGGCGTAATCCTTCTAATACCACTACCCGCCATGTTTATTCTCCCACATTTTAGTCACAAATTCAATCACAGAAAAGCCCGCATTGCTGCGAGCTCGTCTGCTTAGGAGGTGATTCAGATGAAATTCCCATAGACCTCTGTGGTATATAGCCCTTTCGGACATTTTCTATTATACATTTTAGCACATTTTTATGTGCAATGATGTGCAATCGTGTGCAATAGTGTGCAATCTTTCGTTGATTTTCTCCAGTCCTGCATTGGCTACCAGATGTACCGTGCGGAGGCTGTAGTTCATCTTCCGGGCAATGGCGCTCCACGTCTCGCCCATGATGTAGCGCTCCCACAGGATTTGCCAGGCCGTCTCATCGTCCCGGATGAGGTCGATCATCTCCCGCGCGCGGGCCAGCATGTCCTCCAGCTCTTTCTGCGCCTCTTCGAGCCGTTTCTTTTCCTCTTCGATGGCCGCCAGCGTCGCATCGATGGTGGCTTTATTGGAGGTCTGCACCTTCTCCGCAATTTTGACGCCGGTCACGGTCTCCGCCTTTGTGACGTGCTCCGCCAGCGACTCTTCCATGCGGCGGACCTTTTTCATTTTCGCCCGCGTCATTTCCAGATACTCCCTCGCGTCTTCCATAGGTCATCCTTTCCCATATTTCGCCAGCTCCATGTCCGTGTAATAGGACTGGTACAGCCGGAAGAAATCATCCGCGTCCAACGTCACAAGCCAGCGGCAGTTGCTTTTCTTGTGCGCCACGATGGGGATGTCTCCCCGGCCCGCAGCGGCTGCGTCACGCCGGCTCTGGTCCATGGCGTCATAGAGATTCAATCTCTCCACGAACTTCACTTCCTGATGGATGCCGGGGAGGCCGGTCACGTCGTCGGCCTCCCCTTCCCGTCCGCTGTACTGCACGCCCCGGCGGGCATTCGTGAAGCCATGGTCACGGCACACCGCCGCCCACATCCGCTCGCCCCGCTTTCCTTTGTCCCGTGAGAATTTCCCCATCAATCCCGCCTCCTCTGGCTCTCCGGGCGCGTCATGCTGCCGGCGATGAGTTTCATCCTCCCGGCGTTCATGGTGATGTTCGTGGCCATGTGCCGCAGCTCTTTTGTCTTCTGATCGAAGACTTCCCCGTGCCACGTGTCCGCTTCCCGGCGAAGCACGTCCGACAGCGCCGCGGAGGCATCCTGCACGGCATTCACCGCCGCGAGAATACGCCGCCCGGCGGCCTCCATGGCGCGCGTCTCTTCTTTGACCGATTTCGGCCGCAAATCAATCCGTTTTCCCGGCATGGTCTCTCCTCCTCTTCTCTTCTCCCCGGATCTCCCTGAGCAGTCCCATCCACAGACTGCGGAAATATCTGTCGGAGTATCCATCGTCTTCCCGCCCGCGGAGGAGTTCCTCTTCTTCCGGCGGAAATTCTCTCTCAATATCCCGCTTCCACACATAAAGGGAAATCTCCCTCACGTGCGGAAGGATGGCCCTCATATATCGCGTCACATCCTCCACGGAGTAGCTCCGCCGGGTCAACGCATAGCGCATTGCATAAGTGACCATCGCTTCCAAATCTTTGCCAATCGGCACCAGCGTCATCTTCATGGCTCCTCCTCTCCGGCCCTCCGGTTCCACGCTTCAGCGGCCTTTTTGCGCGTGGTGTACGAGTCTGTTTCCGCTCCGCACCAATGACAGCGAACGTGGTATCCGTATGGATCGTCTTCCGGAATTCCTGTACGCTCAGGTTCGACCGTCGTCTCTCCAGCCGTTCCTTCCTTGCTCCCACAGAATGGGCATGATTTTAGTTTAATTTTTTCATCCTCCGCTGTCTTATTCCACTCCTCAACTGCCTCTTCTTCCGTTTTGAATAGCTTCGTTTCTTTATGGCATTTCTGACACTGTATCATGTAATAATACCTATGTTTTTCAAATGGCCTGACCCTTTTCAGCATCGGCCCATACTCTTCGATAGTTGTTGCCCCGCAGTCCGGGCACGGTTTCAGAGCCATTCTTTCCCCTCCTCTCAGAACGGCAGGTCGTCCGAATCATAGGACGGGGCCGGCTGCACCGGCTGGCCGAATTGAGAGAAGTCTCCCCGTTCGGATTGCGGAGGCGCGCTCTGCGCGGTCTGCTGGCCGCCGTCCCCGCCCATGGTGTGCATGCCTACGCCGTCTTTGTACACCTGCACGAAAATTCCCTCAGCCGTAATGTCGTTGGCATACCGCTTCTGCCCGTTCTTATCCGTATAGGAACTCGACGTGAACCGCCCGGAGATGCGCACCCGCATGCCCTTTGACAGCCAGTTTCCCGCGGCTTCCGCCATATCGCCCCACGCGGTCACAGGCACCCAGTCGGTGTATTCTTTTCCGTCCGCCTTCCGATTCACCGCGACAGTAAATTTCGCGTAAGAACGGCCTCCGGACGTGGTCTTCACCTCCGGATCGCGCGTCAGATTGCCGATGATGTCGCACTGGTTATTCCACATCTTTTTCGGTCTCCTTCTTTGCTCTCATATTCCAGTTTTGGAATGCGCCCTTAAAATGCACGCCTCCATCCCCCTTTATTTCTCCAAAGCCTTCAATCATTTTCGTGTCCTCACGAAAATGATCACGTAATTTCCTTCGGGGCACGGCGCTGGCTTTCTGCCGCCACGCTGATTACGATGCTCGAACCTTTCAGACGATCATAGACTCGCTCCTGATACCTTTCCGCCATTTCTCCAGGCAAGAGATTTGTCGTAATGCAGATGGGCTTCAATCGGTTGTAACGGTGGGAAATGATCGCGTCGACTTTATTCCTGATCCAGTCCCCCGGATATTCGGTTCCGAGGTCGTCAAGAATGAGGAGAGAAGTCTCTTTGAGTCGATTCTCAAAAGCGAGAAATTCCGTGTTATCCCGCTGCTTACTCATCCTCACAAGATTGTCGAACAGCTCCGCCAGCGGCAAGAACATGACTCTACGTCCGTTCCGCAGCAGCTCCTGTGCGATTCCTACCGCCATAGACGTTTTCATTGTCCCTACCGGCCCGATAAAGATCACGCCCACGCCGCGCTTCTCGTAGTCTGCGAAGTGCTCCGCGTAGTCTTTCGCCTGCCGCATAGCATCGGCGATGCCGGACGGCAGCGGGCGGGATGCCATATTTTTGAACGTGCACGGGAAATATCGGTCATATATCCCGGCGTGTTCCAGTTTTTTCCGCCAAGCCCTGGCATCAAAGCCTTGTGATATTTCTGTAGCGCTCGATGTTGTCGGCCCCGGTATTCCGTTTTTCTTGATCTGTTCCAACAGATCCGCAACGGCCGCCGCTGTCTCCGTCATATCCGTCCTTCCTCCAATTCTTCAATATTCCAGCAGCATAAGCGATGCGGCGGTGTCCACGCCGTCCTGCCGTCCGCAGTGCTTCCAGTACGCGGGCTTCCCCGTGAAGCTCCACCAGCTCCGCCAGTTCTTCATATTGAGCTGTTCCGACTCCTCCGCAGAGTTTCCGGCATTCATTGAGAACAGCATCGGACAAGACCGGAAGCTCCGGCGCGGGCATTTGAGTTTCCTTTACTTTCCTTTGCTTTTCTTTACTTTCCTTTACTTTACTTTGTGGATTATTGCATGCAGAAACCGAGTTTATGTCTACAAAAACCACGTTATTGCATGCAGAAACGTCAATAAGCAGAATTTCCCTAGGGACAAGGACCTCCTTTTTTCGCGAGGTTGAAGAGAAATATCTCTTCTGAATCCCCCGCGAAGTAAGAATCCTGTATTTGTCAAATATGTCGGAGTCGAAGAAATCCACCTGTATCGCCTTTTGAGCAATCTCCGTAACTGCGCCCTCGCTGATACCAAGCTCGTCGGCCACCAGAAAAGGCTGGTCCTCTGTCCACCGCATGTAAAACCCATCATCTCGATAGATCGTACATAGCAGACTGACTAGTACGGGGATGGACTGAGCATTTGCTCTCATCATCCTCCTGATTTTTGAATCCCTGAGAAATCCGACGTCCAGCGGGAAATAATCTAATCCCTGTTTCGTCGGTCTCGCCATAGCTTAGGCCTCGGCGTCGTTTCCCCAGTCCATGGGGATTTCTTCTTCCGGTTCATTGGTGGCCGGATGCTCTTCACGAGCGGCCGGGCCGCCGGCTTCCTGCACATTCACCGATTCAGCCGCGTCGGCCGGTTCTTTGGCATCCGCTTCGATGGTGAACGTGTCTTCATCGTCCAGCGTCCCGTTTGCCAGATTCTCCTGGAAATGCTGCACAGACTGATCCGCGTGCTGATAGTCGATGGACAGGATGCCCCATTTCGACAGCAGCAGCCGGAGTACCGTCTTTTTCCCCATGTCGTCGAAACGATCCTTCCAGGTGGGGGACATGAATTTCCCTTTCCGGTTTTCCTTTTCATGCTGCTGCATTTCCGCCTTCGACATGTAGAAATACTTCTCCATGCCGTTTTTCAGGCGGTAATACGCGATGTATCCGACGACAGGGCGCTTCGCCCGTTCCACGGGATCTTCGCACCAGTCGAAGACGAAATCTTCCGTAAGCAGATTTCTGGACTTGAGCTCGCCTTCCCGGACCTCGATGGCGTTGATTCTCACATACTGTCCCGTCCGCAGCGCAAGCTGGATGATCCCCTTACACCCGAGAACGAAAACCGCGTCCCGGCCGAACGGGATGATATAGGCAAACCCGAACGCCTTTTCCAGCGGCAGGTCATAGGTCGCCGCTTTCAGCGCGCACTGGATGACCTGCATCGGTTTCTGGTAAAAGACAGACATGAGCTTGTCGTCGCTGTTGACCAGCGTCACCAGACTGGAAATATACTGGGCCGACCGCTTCCCGAGCAGTTCATCGAAGCGCTTTCTCCATCCGCCCTTGTCTACATACTCATTGAGAAGGGCCTGCACAGACTGATTCGTCTTCTGTACCGGCATATTGGAAAATCCTCTGTTTACATTCATTGTCTTTCCTCCATGAGATATCCTGCGGACACATACCGCAGATTCTTCCGGGCTTCACTGCCAATGCGGACAAGCACCGTCTGCACGCCCGGATGCTCGCAGACCTTATCCATCACCTCGCAGGACGTGGGCGGCATGTCCGGCCCGTTGTCGATGCGGACACGCGCCCCGATGCGAAGGTTCTTGAAATCGACGCGCTTCACGGCGCTCACCACACGCGGAAGACGCGGGACGGCGCGGAGAGCTTCACCAGACCCGCCGCCTTCAAGGCGTCGTACGAGGCGGGATCTTTTTTCTTCACATCGGAGAGAGAAATCGTTTCCCGCGGCTTTCCCGTCTTCCAGGTGATTTTCCTCCCGTCGGCCGTGGCCGTCTCCGCTTCGCCCATCATGGCCATGAGCTGATTCTTCACGGCCTGCAAATGACTTTCCGCGTCCTTCTTCGCGGCGGTCCATTCATCGTACGAAGCGATGAGCGCATCCGCCTCGCCGGGAAGCTCCAGTGCTTCCTCCTCTCCGCGATACATCCGGGACAGCGTGCGGGCCGTACTGTCCGAGCCGTCCACCGGAGGCGGCGTCCCGTCCGACACATGCTGCCAGAAATCGACCTCCGCCTTTTCCAGTGCCCGGATGTCGTCTTCATTGCGGGGAATGACCTTCCAGCGGAAATCCTGCCCTCCGATGAGTACGGCAATATACCACCGGTCCGCACCGGTGACCGCCATGTAATGCAGGCACTGGGCGTAGTAGCTGTCCGGGACCTCGTCCCCGTCCCACTGCGCCGCAGAGAAAGCGTTGGTCGTCTTGATTTCCAGCCCCACATTCTCCTCCGGCACCCACCGGTCCACATTGGCCAGCATCCACGGATACGGCCGGCTCCGCAGCGTGCCCCGGCGCTTCACCTTCTTCCCTGTCTCTTCATAAAAGCGTTCCGCCACGAGCGGCTCCTGCTTCGTCCCCCAGTACACCGCCTCATTGCCGGACAGGTCCTCCGGCTCCGCGCGGCCCGTCTTCTCCGCCCAGAGAGTGAAAGGGGATTTCCATTTGTTCATGCCGAGGATCACTCCGGCGTCGCTGCCGCCGATGCCCGTATTCCGCACTGCGAGCCACTCCTCCCGCGGCGCGTCGGCCCGCAGGATCAGTTCACAGCTCTGCATGTCTCTTCCTCCTCTTTTTCCTTCACATAGCAGCTGATGAGATCGCCCAGCGCGACAGCCACCGTCTCCGCCAGCCGTTTATCCCTGCAGCAGTCCGCCAGGATCGCCCGCATCTTTTGCGCCGATTTGGCCTCATCGTCCATCATTCCGGACACGATGGAAATAAGAAACGGCGCCATTTTCTCCTGACTGACCGCTCCGCTCGTCCCGATGCGGATCTCCCCGTCATCATCGCGGATAACACTCATACAAAATATCACGTTCATGCATTTCATCCTTTCCGTGCTATACTGAAAGGGAAGGCTGCAAATCCTTCCCGAATCCGACTGACGTGCCGTGTCAGCCGGATTTCTCATTTTCTGTTCAGCCGATCCGTGAGCATTTTCGAAGGCGTGAACCGCACCGCCAGATGCGCCGGCGCATGCACCATCTCCCCCGTCTGCGGGGAGCGGTAATCGCGCGCATCCATATGCCGCACGCGGAACGCGCCGAATCCGATGAGCCGCACGTCCTCACCCTCTGCGAGCGCTTCGGCGACAGCATCCAGCGCCGCCTCAAGAATCGGCTGGATGTCCTTCTTCTTCGCGCCCGTCCAGACCTGCACGCGATCCACCCATTCCGTCTTTCCCATGATTGTTTTCATTGTTCATTCTCCTTTCTTTTTTCCGCCCGCCGTGCTTCTGCGGCCCGCGGGCACCACCTCGGATGCGTCCACGGAATCCTGTCCATATACCTGTTCTCCTTTTTGCAGGTCCCTTCCGTTTCGTCCATGTACCGGTCCAGATACGGACATTCCCTGCACCGGATGTCTGCCAGCTTCATCCCATCACCGCCGCCACGAAGGCGTCCGTGCGGAGCCACATCCAGCAGGCTCCGGCGAGAAGGACCGCTCCGACGATGAGCATCGCGAGGAGATCGTTGGCTCTCCGCTTCCGGTCCGCGCGCCGCTCTGCATCCATCCGTTCATAGAGCGCGTCCGCCACGCGGCGGCGCTCCGCGTTCAGGTTGATAGCATGGATCATTTCCCGCGTGTCCGCCTGCCGCTTCTCTTTCGTGTAGACCGCCCTCTCCTGGGCGGCTTTTCTGTTTCCCGCCGTCATGGCAAATCCTCCTCTTCCTCAAGTTCATCCAGAATTTCTTCCACCTCACGGGAATCGTGGAGATAATATTCCGTCTCGCACAGGATGGCGCCGCCACTGTCTACGACGATCCACGGACCATCCGGCTCCTGCTCCCTTTCGTAGAGATACAGCCGATGCCCTCGGATTTCCTCTGTGTCTACGACGTGCCACGTCCCGAGATGACCGTGGAACTTCTGCCCTTCCACATGCAGTCTCATTTTTCCCTCCTTACCGCCTCTGGCCCCGGTGATACCAGCCGTCCACCGCGTCCTCCAGAGGCTCCATCCATGTTTCCTTGATGACCTCGCCCGTGTCGCCGTCCACGATGAGACATTTCCGGCTCCCCGGCGCGTCCGGTCCGAACTTCAGCCACAGCCGCTCG
>ULNJ01049316.1_pt1 | contig 11057 bp, 12 predicted proteins | sample 1951891 | NCBI WGS metagenome assembly ULNJ01 (sample SAMEA4835574, study PRJEB28245) | human gut metagenome | biome: gut microbiome; material: fecal sample | place: Denmark | collected 2008 | reverse complement strand
AGATCATTTACATGTTTGTAAAGTTGATGTTGGTAGTGAAATACTTCAGATAGTATGTGGGGCTCCAAATGTAAAAGAAAATGAGAAAGTTATTGTTGCTTTAATCGGGGCAGTTTTACCTGGAAATTTTGAAATTAAAAAATCCACTATAAGAGGTGTTGAATCTTTTGGAATGTTATGTGCTTTATCAGAATTGGGACTCGAAGAAAAGACCGAGGAAAACTATGCTAAGGGTATTTATATTTTACCTGATGATGCCATTATAGGAAGTGATCCTCAAGAGTTACTTGGTTCATCAGACACTATATATGATTTAGATGTTCATAAACATAGAAATAACGATTGTTACTATCATATTGGTTTTGCTTATGAAATAGCTTCAATATTAAACAAAAAGGTAACACTTCCTGATAGTAATTATAATGAAATCGAAGATAGCATTACAAATCACTTTTCTTTAGAGGTAAATACTGAAAAATGTCCATTTTATTTTGCAAAGATCGTAACAAATTTAAATATTAAACCATCACCAAAATTTATTCAAGATAGATTAATTAGTGCTGGTATGAGACCAATTAATAATGTTGTTGATATTTCAAATTATGTTATGCTTGAATATGGACAACCTTTACATTTCTTTGATAAAGATAAACTTGGTGATAAAATTGTTGTTAGAAACGCATTAAATGATGAAAAAATTAAAACTTTAGATGGAAAAGATAGAGTATTAAATGAAAATGATATTGTTATAACTGATGGCCAAAAGCCAGTATGTATTGCTGGTGTAATGGGTGGTGAAAATACAGATGTTGATGAAAATACTAAAACTATTTTAATTGAAAGCGCTATTTTTGATGCTGTTTCAATAAGAAATACAGCAGCAAGATTAAGTTTAAAAAGTGAGGCCTCAATTAGATATGGTAAAGGCTTAAATTATGAATATACAATTGATGCATTAAATAGGGCATGTCATTTACTTGAAAAATATGCTGATGCAAAAATTTTATCAGGTAGGGTAACATATGATAAAGTAGATAAAACTAAAAAAATAGTTAAATTTAATCCAAATGATGTTAATAAAATGTTAGGAATTGAAATTTCAACTGAAGATATGGCTAAAGAACTAGATAGGTTAATGTTTGAATATACATATGAAGATGGTATATTTACAGTAACAATACCTAATCGTAGACTTGATATTGACCCATATGTTAATGATATTGCCGAAGAAATAGGAAGACTTTATGGTTATGAAAATTTAATATCTACTTTACCAAAAGGAACATACAAAAAAGGTGAATATATTGGCGATGTTAAATATAGAAAGATTATTTCAAAAAGACTACGTAGTTTAGGTTTAAATGAATGTAAAACATATACTTTAGTATCTCCATCTATGGCTAACTTATTTATCTATGAAGTCAAAGAAAATGTTGTACTTCCTAATCCAATGAGCGCAGATAAAAGCATTGTTAGAACTACCATTATTCCATCACTTTTAAATGTTTACGACTATAATAAAGCAAGAAAAGTAGATGATATATTACTTTATGAAATAAGTAAAACTTATGATAAAGACTTTAATGAAGATATTAAAGTAGCAATGCTTATAAGTGGAAAATATATTTATAACGCATGGAATCATAATGAAATTGAATGTGATTTTTATACTTTAAAAGGTGTTGTTCAAAATTTATTAGATTATCTAGGACTTAAAAATAGATATAATTTTGTGGCTAGCAAAATAAATAACTTACATCCAGGTATAAGTGCAAGTATTACCCTAGATAATAAACAAATAGGAATAATTGGTAAAGTTCATCCCACTATTTGTAAAGATAATGTTTATGTTTGTGAACTTTCTATTAATAAATTAATATGCGATATAAAACCTATTAAATATAAAGAAGCCTCAAAATATCCAGAAATTATTAAAGATGTAGCATTTGTTTGTAATAAAGATATAACTTGTGAAAGTTTAATAAAGGAGATTAAAAAAGCAGGTGGAAGACTTTTAAAAAATATTGATGTATTTGATTTATATATTCCAAATAATGATAGTAATGAAAAAAGTATTGCATTTAAATTAACTTATAGTGATAATGAAAGAACTTTAACTGAAAAAGAAGTTATGGATAATTTTGAAAATATTATTGATAAAGTAACAAACAATTTAAATGTTAAATTAAGGGGATAAATTTCTCCTTTTTTAGTACTTTAAAATCAAAAAAATGTATGCTATAATGAAAACATAAGTTATCATATAAGTGGGGTGATAAAAAATGGCAAAAGCATTATTGATAACCAAAGAAAATATCGTAAAGGGAGCAGTAAAATTAATAAATGATGATGGGTGGACTAACCTTAATGCAAGAAGTTTAGCAAAGTATTTAGGAATTAGTACAAAACCTTTGTATCGAATTTATAGTAATATGGATGAGATTAAAAAAGATGTCTTAATAGAAATTAACAGGCAATATGATGAATTTATTAATAGTAAAATCGATAGTAAAAAGGCATTATTAACTCTTTGTATTGCCTATGTTGAATTTGCTAACGATTATAAAAATTTATTTTGCAGTCTATTTTTATCAGATAATTTAAAGTGGAAAAAAATCGAAGATGTTTTTGATGAAAAATGGAATCAATCTACAATTATAAATTTAGTAAATAAACATGGTTTTTCTTTTGAAGAGGCTAAAGAACTATTTTTACATATGTGGCTTTATTCAAATGGCCTTGCAACTTTAATTGCTACAAATCAAATTAAATTAGATGAAGAAAAAATAATGATTAGACTCGTAAAAATATATAAAAATCTTGTTAAATAAAAATCTTTATTGTATAATTTTTGTAGGAGGTAATATGAAGAAGTTATTAATAGGTATATTATGTGCTTTATCATTATCAATGCTTAATGTAAATGCTGCTGAAGAAACTACTAAAGATAAAATCAATGTTTATGTATTTACCAAAGATGGTTGTCCTTATTGTGAAAAGGCTAAAACATTCTTAAATAGTATTATTGATGAGTATGGTAAATATTTTAATTTAGTTGTTTATGAAGTATATGATGCCGAATGGAATGCAGATCAAAATTTAAAAATAGCAATGGATAGTGTAGCTGAAAAACGTGGAGATAAAGTTAATGGTGTTCCTTATATTGTAATTGGTAATGAAGCATCTTGGAATGGATATCAATCAGGGTTTGATGAAGATATCAAGAAAGCAATTAAAAAAGCTTATGAAAATGAAGACTATGAAGATATTGTTGCACCTTTAATTGGTAATAATACTTCTACTGAGAATGAACATAGTAATGATACAATTATTACAGTTGTTATTTTAGCTGTTTTAGTTGGCGGTATCGGAAGTCTTATGTATTTCTCAAGAAAAAAACAAAAATAGTTCCTTGGGAACTTTTTTTTATGGCACAAAAAAACTAGTTTTCACTAGTTTATATTGTATGGATTTTGAATATATTCTCTACTTCCATCTGCTTTTAAATAATACTCTGCGATTAAATTTTCAGTAGTACTTTTATCAATACTTAAATTTGCTTCTGTGGCATAAAGTTTAACATAAACCATATAACCAACAAGTCCAGTATTATCATTATTTAATACAGCTTTAAAGTCTTGGTAAATATATGTATGGGCACCATTTGGATACTTAGTTTCATATATTTTACCAAAATCCGTTTTTAGTTTTTCTAAATCTCTTTTATATAATTCTACAACAGGTTTTTGAACATCTTCATTGTCCCACAAATCACGATTAAGTGCACAATTATTTTGTTCATCTCCAACTATGACAGCTATTGGATGAGTATATATTTTATCATTATAACTTAAATCACCATATTTACATTCCACTGTTGGGTCTGGTTTAGGCAACGGATTTGGATCCGGATCAGGGTCTGTATCATTACCGTTTTCATCAGTTAGTTTTAAATTAACGCTTTTTGGTTCTGTGACATTACCATTATCGTCTTTAGCAATAATTTTAATTAAATAGTTTCCTACTTCAGTGTATTTTGAATAATCTATTGTATTACCATCTTGGTCTTTTGAATCTGCATAATACTCAATTGTACATGCTTCACCAGAATTGTCTGAACAACTTTCTACAAAGTCCTCAACATAATATCTTTTACCGGCGTCTATTTCAAAGTCTTTAACCTCAAGGTCAGGTGCTTTATCATCATATACATTAATTTTAGTTGTATAATCTTTTCCTTCAATTGTAATTTTGACTTCATAAGTTCCAACAACTTTTGTGCTAAAATCATCAGGATAAGTTACTTTAACTTTGCTTATATCGTAATTATCAAATACGGAGAAGAAATCCATTGTATCTGGTTTTTCACTATTAATCTCCACATCTAAATTGTTATATAGTTTTAAATTCGCTCGCTGGGGATTTTTGTTTTTATTAAGTGCAATCAATATTACTATAATAAGTACAGCACACACCGCAACAATTGCTATTTTAATCATTGTTGATTTCGAAGTTTTTACATTTCCATTAAAAAATTTTCCCATAATCATCTACCTTCTATTATATGATACCATAAAAAGCAAATTATACCAATAATTTTTTGATTATTTTTTATAAAAGTGTCAAACTTGAAAGTTTGATTATAAATAATATGGAATGAGTTGATAAATTTGTTCCATATTTTTTAATATTTAGAAAAGTAAACCTTTTTTGTGGAAAAAGTGTCACATTTTGCTTGTAAAACTGTGGATTATATGGTATTATCATTGATAGCAATTGATTTATTGCTTAAGTGGAGGGGAAAGCGGATGCCCATACCACTTACTCGAATAATATTTATAGGAGGTGTTTTTCGTGGCAAAAGAAGTCGTAAAGAAAATTAAATTACAACTTGAAGCAGGAAAAGCTACACCAGCTCCACCAGTTGGAACTGTTTTAGGACCTGCAGGAGTTAATTTACAAGATTTTTGTTCAAAGTTTAATGAAGCAACTCGTGATAAAATGGGCGATGTAGTTCCTTGTGAAATATCAATTTATGATGATCGTTCATTTACATTCGTTCTTAAAACTCCACCTGCTGCATTCTTATTAAAGAAGGCTGCTAAATTACAAAAAGCTAGTAGTAAGGGAGCTAATGAAATAGTTGCTACTATTAGTAAGGAAGATTTAAGAAAAATAGCTGAAACAAAACTTCCAGATTTAAATGCATACGATGTTGAAAGTGCAATGAAAATTATTGAAGGTACAGCTAGAAACATGGGTATTGCAGTTAAAGGTGTAAATGATGCTGAACTTGCTGAACAAGCTGCTGAAGCAAAAGCTGAAGAAGCTGAAAGAGCAAAACGTGATGAAATGCTTGCAGAAATGGAAGCTGAAGCAAAAAGTGAACATGATGCATCAAATGTTGAAATCATTAACGAAAAAAATAACGAAGAAGAAGATAATCAAGAATAATTTTATATTATTTAATAATCCGCTAATAAACCACAGTTAGGAGGAAAAAAATGAGAAAGTTTGGAAAAAAATATGTGGAAGCATCAAAAAAAGTTGAAAAGAATACTCTTTACAGCGCTACAGATGCAGTTAAACTTGTAAAAGAAACTAATGTTACTAAGTTTGATAGTACTATTGATGTTGCTATTAAACTTAATGTAGATCCTAAAAAAGCTGATCAAATGCTTCGTGGATCACTTGTATTACCAAACGGAAGTGGAAAATCTAAAAAGATTTTAGTACTTGCTAAAGGTGAACAAGCTAAAGTAGCAAAAGAGTTAGGTGCTGACTATGTTGGTGACAAAGATTTAATTGACAAAATTAAAACTGAAAATTGGTTTGATTTTGACATTATCGTTGCTACACCAGAAATGATGCCTGAAGTTGGAAAAATTGGTAACATTTTAGGACCAAGAGGTTTAATGCCAAATCCTAAAACTGGTACAGTTACTCCAAAAGTTGATACAGTAATAAATGATATCAAAAAAGGTATGGTTGAATATAGAACTGATAGTTATGGTAATATTCATACTATTATTGGTAAAGCATCATTTACTGAAACAGCATTACTTGAAAATTTAAAATATGTTGTATCCACTATATCTAAAAGTAAACCTACTTCAGTAAAAGGAACTTTTGTACAAGGAATTAGTATTTCATCTACAATGGGTCCTGGAATTAAAGTAGATAAAAATTCTTTTGACTTTTAGTTAAAAGTGTATTATAATAGCAATTAGAAAAAACGAGAGCCAAAGACAGTAGGTGCCCAAAAGGCTTAATTTCCTACCGAGGGGAAAGTTATCTTTTAAAGCTTCCCCATGGGAAGTTTTTTCTAAAAATAAATAAGGAGGAAAAATGGCAAGCGAAAAAATTCTAAATGAAAAAAAGCAAATTGTAAGCGAAATCGTTGATAAGATTAAAAATAGTGAATCAGTAATTATTTTTGCATATCAAGGACTTACTGTAAGCGAACTTACTGAACTTCGTAATCAATTAAAAGAAGTTAATAGTGAAGTTAGAGTATATAAAAATACTATGTTAAAACTTGCTTGTGATAGTCTTGATATTAATATCGATGAATTCCTTGAAGGACCTAATGCTATTTTATTTGGTACTGATTTATTAAAACCAATTAAGATTATTTCTAAATATGCAAAAGATCATAATAAACTAGACATTCGTGTTGGTGTTATAAGTGGTAAAGTTGCAGATAAGAATGTAATTAAAGAATACGCATCAATTCCATCAAGAGAAGGACTATTAACAATGCTTGCAAGTGGAATGATTGCTTATGTAAAAGATTTAAGTATTGCGCTTAATCTTTATGCCGAAAAAATGGAAGGAGAGGAAAATTAATGGCAAAATTAACAAGAGATGAATTTATTAGTTCATTAAAAGAAATGACTATTCTTGAAGTTAAAGAATTAGTTGATGCAATGAAAGAAGAATTTGGTGTTGACCCTTCTGCTGTAGCTGTTGCTGCTGCACCTGCTGAAGCAAAAGAAGAAGGACCAAGTACTAAAACAGTTGTACTTAAAAATGCTGGTGGAAACAAAATTGCAGTTATTAAGATCATTAAAGAACTTACTGGTTTAGGATTAGTTGAAGCAAAAGGTTTAGCTGATAAAGGTGGAAATATTAAAGAAAATATTCCTGCTGCTGATGCTGAAGCAATTAAAGCTCAATTAACTGAAGCTGGCGCTGAAGTAGAACTAGCGTAATTTGAAAAGCCTTATGGCTTTTTTTTATTATATTGAAAAAATTCTTAAAATATCATATACTTAATATGGTGGTTGATAGTTATGGAATATGATAGCAATGAAAAAGTAGTAAAGAAAGTAAAATTAATAAAGAAAATATTATTAATAGTAATGATTGTTTTTATATGTTTGTTTTCTTTTACAATATATGAATATTATCGTGTTAAAACTGATAAAACGCCATTAGTATGTTTAAATAGTAAAAATATTAGTGAAAATGATAAAGAAGATGCTAAATTATGTTATGGCTTATTTTATAAATATAAAGAATATTATTTAAAAAATACAAAAATTGTTGATGCAAGAGAGTTTACTATGTTTTTTACATCTTTTGATAGAGATTTAGAAAGGAATAAATGAAATTAAATAATAAAGGTTGGGGTTTAAATACTATGCTTATAATAAGTGCATGTTTATTAATTTTTTTACTTATAGCGGCTTATTATATATATGTATTATATAATTCTATAGGATAATATGTAAAAAATGTCACTTTTTTGTTGACAAATCACATATTTTTTTGATATATTAATTATGCATTTTTGTTGGGTTCTATTTAAGTAGAACCTAATTTAATAGGTAATTTGATACACCAGGGTGTGTGTTAATGGAAGGAGGAAAAATTAGATGCCAACAATTAATCAACTTGTTAAGAAAAATCGTGGTAAAAAAACTAGAAAAAGTAAAAGTCCAGTTCTAAACGTAGGATTTAATACTATTGAAAGAAAACAAACTAACGATAAGAGTCCACAAAAAAGAGGAGTTTGTACAAGAGTAGGTACTAAAACACCTAAAAAACCAAACTCAGCTTTAAGAAAATATGCTCGTGTTAGATTATCTAACGGTAAAGAAATCGATGCATATATTCCAGGTGAAGGACATAACTTACAAGAACACAGCGTAGTACTAGTTCGTGGTGGTCGTGTTAAAGACCTAATCGGTGTTAGATATCACATTGTTCGTGGTACACTAGATACTCGTGGAGTTGAAGACCGTAAACAAGGTAGAAGTAAATACGGTACAAAGAAAAAATAATAAATAGAAAGAAGGAGAAAAAAGTATGCGTAAAAGAAGAGCAGTAAAAAGGGATGTTCTTCCAGATTCTGTATATAATTCAAAAGTAGTAACAAGACTTGTTAATACTATTATGAAAGATGGAAAAAAAGGAACAGCTCAAACTATTGTATATGATGCATTTGATATAATTAAGAAAACTACTAAAGAAGAACCAATTGAAGTATATAACAAAGCATTAGAAAATATTAGACCAGCTCTTGAAGTTAAATCAAGAAGAGTTGGTGGAAGTAATTACCAAGTTCCAATCGAAATTTCTGACGATAGAAGTCAAGCGTTAGCACTTCGTTGGCTTGTTAATTATGCAAAACTTAGAAACGGAAAGGGCATGGCTGTAAATTTAGCTAATGAAATCATGGACGCTGCAAAAGGTGTTGGTGGAGCCGTTAAAAAAAGAGAAGATACTCATAAAATGGCTGAGGCTAATAAAGCATTTGCTCACTATAGATGGTAGGCATTTATGGCAAGAGATGTTTCATTAGATAAAACTAGAAATATTGGTATAATGGCTCACATAGATGCTGGTAAAACAACATTTACAGAAAGAGTTTTATATCATACTGGTAAAATTCATAAAATTGGTGAAACTCACGATGGTGAGAGCCAAATGGACTGGATGGATCAAGAAAAAGAAAGAGGTATAACAATTACTTCTGCTGCAACAACAGCACATTGGAAAGGTTATAGACTTAATATTATTGATACTCCAGGTCACGTAGACTTCACAATTGAAGTTGAAAGAAGTTTAAGAGTACTTGATGGTGCAGTTACTGTACTTGATGCTCAAAATGGTGTAGAACCTCAAACTGAAACAGTTTGGAGACAAGCTACTGAATTTAATGTACCTCGTCTTGTTTTTGCTAACAAGATGGATAAATTAGGTGCTGACTATGAATATAGTCTTGAAACAATTAAGAAAAGACTTGGTGTTAATGCAAAACCTATTGCATGGCCAATTGGAGCAGAATCTAATTTTAAAGGTATTATTGATATTTTAAATCGTAAGGCATTAATGTATGATGGTTCAGCAGATGAAAAGTATACAGAAACAGATGTTCCTGAAGATATGAAAGATTTCATCGAAGAAAAAAGAACTGACCTTATTGAAGCAGTTGCTGAATTTGACGATGAATTAATGGAAAAATACCTAGAGGGTGAAGAAGTTTCTGTTGATCTTGTAAAAAGAGCAATAAGAAAAGGAACTTTAGCAGTTAAATTCTTCCCTGTTACTGTAGGTAGTGCAAAAGCTAATATGGGTATTAAATTTGCTCTTGATGCTGTTATTGATTATTTACCAAGCCCACTTGATATTGGCGCTGCTGAATGTGTAGATAAAAATGGTAATGATGTATTAAGAAAAGCAGATGATAATGAACCATTTACTGCTTTAGCATTTAAAGTTATGACAGATCCATTTGTTGGAACACTAACTTTCTTTAGAGTTTATTCTGGTAAACTTTCAAGTGGTAGTTATGTACTAAATTCAACAAAAGGTGAAAAAGAAAGAGTTGGTCGTATTTTACAAATGCACGCAAATACAAGAAAAGAAATTGATTGTGTTTATGCAGGTGAAATTGCCGCTGCTGTAGGTTTAAAAGATACTACTACTGCAGACACTCTATGTGATGAAAAAAATCCAGTTATATTAAAAGGTATGGAAATTCCAGAACCAGTTATTGACCTTGCTATTGAACCTAAGAGTAAAGCAGATCAAGATAAGATGGCAACTGCGCTATCAAAACTTGCTGGTGAAGATCCATCATTTAAATATCATACTGATCATGAAACTGGCCAAACAGTTATTTCAGGAATGGGTGAACTTCACTTAGACGTTCTTGTTGAAAGAATGAGAAGAGAATTTAACGTTGATTGTAATGTTGGTAAACCACAAGTTGCTTACCGTGAAACACTTACTCAAATGGGTGAATGTGAAGGTAAATACATTAAACAATCAGGTGGACGTGGACAATATGGACATGTTTGGGTTAGATTTGAACCAAATCCTGGTAAAGGTTATGAATTTGTTGATGCTATCGTTGGTGGAGTAGTTCCAAGAGAATATATTCCAGTTACAGATAAAGGATTACAAGAGGCTATGGCTGGTGGTATCCTTGCTGGTTATCCAATGGTAGATGTTAAGGCAACATTATTTGATGGTTCATACCATGATGTAGACTCATCAGAAATGGCTTTCAAAGTTGCTGCATCACTAGCTTTAAAAGAAGCAAAAAATAAATGTAAACCTGTACTTCTTGAACCTATAATGAAGGTTGAAGTAGTAGTTCCTGAAGAATATTTAGGAAATGTTATGGGTGACTTAACTTCAAGAAGAGGTAAACCAATGGGTAATGAATCAAGAGGAAATGCACTTTCAATAGTTGCAATGGTTCCACTTGCTGAAATGTTTGGTTATGCAACTTCTTTAAGAAGTAATACTCAAGGTAGAGGAACATTTACAATGTTTATGGACCACTATGAAGAGGTTCCAAAATCAATCGCTGAAGATATTATTAAGAAAAACAGCGTTAATTAAGAATAATACTTGAAATTTTTTCAAGCATTAGATAAAATATAATAGTAGAAAAGGAGGAAAATATTATATGGCAAGAGAAAAATTTGATCGTTCAAAAGAACACGTTAATATTGGTACTATTGGACACGTAGACCATGGTAAAACTACATTAACTGCTGCGATCACTAAATACTTTGGAAAATTTGTTGATTATGCAG
>ULNJ01014228.1_pt1 | contig 11109 bp, 6 predicted proteins | sample 1951891 | NCBI WGS metagenome assembly ULNJ01 (sample SAMEA4835574, study PRJEB28245) | human gut metagenome | biome: gut microbiome; material: fecal sample | place: Denmark | collected 2008 | reverse complement strand
GTTAACGGCAGCTATAGCGTGGAGCCGCTCGACTTCAACCGCTTCTATGGCTCGCTGATCATGCAGGACTATCTTTATCTCAATCAGGGCTACACGGGATATGACGTAGCCACCAGCAAAACATTGGCTTATACGCTGCTTTACCGCAACAGCCTGCAAGGCACACATCTCATGGCCCGTGTCTCCCGTTCCTTTGATACCACACCGTACACCCCATCGCGTGAGTTCGCCGGTGAATACATCATCATAGGAACGATCCCCGTCAAGACCAACAGTAACAGCTGGAACACCACGCTGATGTACCAGCAGGGGCTTCCATTCCTCAACGGGAAGTTCTCCTTACGCGGGCTCTATAACCAAACGGAATCGAAGATGTATCAGGATGGTCTCGTCTCTCCGGCAAAATACAATGTGCTCAGCACCGGAGCGTCACTGTATCTCTCGCCTTATACCGACATGTCTATCGACTATTCCCTGCAATACACCTATAACGACATGCGTCCGGAGAACGGCGGCAAGACCTATTTCAACAACTGGCAGCACACGGCAAAGATCATCGTGCCTGCCGGAAAGCTGCGCTTTACCCTCAAAGGAGAATATGACCACAACCAGCTGATGCCGTCGAAGTACAAGGACATCTTTTTTGCCGATGCCATCATCGGGCTCACAACCCGGCATATCGATTATGAATTGGGACTGAACAACCTGTTCAACAATCAGTCCTATGTCCGTTCCACTGTCGCCAACCTCACAACCCTGCGCTCAGAGACAATGCTTCGAGGCAGGGAACTGTTGCTGACACTTGTGTATAAACCATAATTCCATGGAACTTATAAAGCAACATAACTCCATGTAATGTGGCATTGCGTGCCTACAAATGGTAGGCAGATGTTTCTCCTTAACAAGTTGCTCATCATCGCTGACAAGCGTTATTTTGCTTCCAAGACTTCCATTCGCCGTTATGGCAGCAACGCACAGCCTGGATTAAATGTCTCTGCCCGTATCGTTGTCAGCGACAAGACGCTGTGGCAGCAAATCTTCAACAAATAACTCATTGCTTTGTCTGTGTTATGGTATAATAAGACTGTTTGTAGACGGTGTCGAAGGCAACTTTGTTACCAGGCTACAGAACACATTCCCCGATCTAAGCGATGACGACATCCGGCTGATGATGCTTCTCCGTCTTAAAATGCCAACAAAGGCATTAGCCTTGATATATGGAATTAGCGAAAAATCGATAAAGCAGAAGTTGTTTGTCTATAAGGCTAAAGTCGGAATTAATGGTGAAAAGATCTCTTTACGTACATACATTGAAGGGTTTTGAAACCTCAAACATTGTAGAAATAGACATTCTTTCTAGAGATGTAAATGCAAGTAGCTAATATACAGTATGTTATATATATTGCGAAATTAAAGAAATAGACCTCGTTTTCTTGCCCGACATTTCCAAAATAGCTAACTTTGCAATCGAAACAACAAAAATGATTTAATATGAGGAAATTATTTACTATATTATTATTGTTAATCACTGTTTCTGCGTTTGCCCAGCAATCGGTGATTGATACTGTCCGCTATCGGTTCTCATACGCTATTAAGGGAACGTTAGCTGAAACATCAAAAAAACAGTATGATGACGAACTTAGTGTTGATATTGGTGACAGCGTTACCTATTGCTACAGTCGTTGGCAGAAAGACAATGATGAATTATGGAAGAAGATCAAGGCTTCCGGAGGCTCAGCAAATGACTATCTTGCCCAGCAAGGTCCGACAAGCCTGTACAACGAAGAAGACATTAAACATTATCCAAATAGAAGGAGCTTGACTGTCATTACTGCGCTTTATAAGGACTTGATCTATACGGAGAATATGCCGGAAATGAATTGGAATTTAGTCGCCGGTGACACCCTGATCTTAGACAACCCGTGTAAAAAAGCGGAATGTACTTTCAGAGGTCGCACATGGTATGCATGGTATGCTATGTCCATACCCATTCATGACGGCCCATGGAAACTTGGCGGATTGCCGGGTATGATACTATATGCCAAAGACAAGAAAGGACAGTTTTCCTTTGAATGCATTGGTATAAAGACTCATGTCAACACCCCAATGGAAGTTGAATTAAGAAAAGCTTTGAAGTCGACACCGCTAAAAGTACAGAAACTTAAGCAGTTAAACGAAAGTAATTATGAAGCTTATTCCAAGGCGATGGGCATTAAAGGAATACAGTACGGCTCAAAATCAAAGTCACGAGTTGCCTGTCTGAAAGAATACTATTAACGTGTTGTGTCATTGAAGAAACTGTTATTGCTTTTACTTTTAGCATTGTCTTTTACAGCCAACGCACAAAACTTTACTGGTTTTGTAAAGGACTATAAGACGCATAAACCATTGGATTATGCGTCTGTGGTGGCTATGGATAGCAATGGCAATCCCATTGCATTCAGGAATACAGGGGAAGACGGTAGTTTTTCCTTGCAGGTGACTGACAGCAAAGTCGTGAGGTCACTAAGTGTCAGTTATCTTGGTTTTGCCCAAAAGACAATCACGGTTTCAGAATATAAGCCTGGTATGACAATCTATATGCACCAGGATGCCATCGAAATAAAAGAGGTGGAAGTAAAAAGCAAGCGACTGCAACAGAGAAGCGACACACTTATATATTCCGTTGCGGGATTCCGGCAGAAGCAAGACAGGAGCATTGCGGACGTCATTGCGAAGATGCCGGGATTGGATGTATCAGACAAGGGAACCATTACATATCAGGGCAAGCCTATCAACAAGTTTTATATTGAAGGCATGGACCTTATGGGTGGAAAATATGCCATGGCATCGGAAAACCTGTCAGCTAAGAAGGTGAAAAACGTGGAAGTGCTCAGAAATCATCAACCGATAAAGGCATTGAAAGGCATACACTTCTCCGACCAAGCTGCCCTCAATCTTATACTTGAAGACGAAGCAAAAGAGGTCTTGAATGGACTTATTGAGTTGGGAGCCGGGGCGCAAGTTCAAAAAGGTATAGGCAATGACTTTCTTTGTGACGGCAGGGCTGTGTCGATGTTGTTTGGCCGGAAGCATCAGAATCTTTCAATGTATAAATGGAATAACACTGGTAAGGACATACAGCATGAAATACGTGATTTGACATCAAGTTCGGATTTGGAAGACAACGATGTCCCTTGGATAAACGACATCGCTGTCAGCGCGCCAGATTTGAAGTTGGAAAGATACAACTGCAATAATACTCATATAGCCGCTACCAACTGGCTTTTCAAGACTGGCAAGAACGCCGACTTGCGCTTGCAAGGCACTTACCTCTTTGACAAGACCATCGGTTACAGGAAAGACCAAACCACCTATACCAATATTTTAGGACAGCCTGTTATGGATGAATCGTATGATGCCAACAAATACAGAAGGGAAGCCAATGTAGAGGTGCTGTACAAGCAAAATCAGGACAGCTTGTATCTGGAGAACAGCATAAAGGCTTCTATCAACTGGAATGAATCTGCGGCAACAACAATGCTCAACGGTTCGTCAATACGTCAGGATGTCCAACCGAGAAAACGAGGATTAAATGATAATTTCAACCTCATAAAGAAGTTGGGAAACGGCCGCAGCTTTAATCTCAACGCAATGGTTGATTATCGTTACCTTCCCGGCAGACTGTTGACGGTCAGTGACTCCATACCGCAAAAGTTGAATGTAAAGACATTGAACGCAAAGGTAAGCACAGGCTTTCGACACAGGCTTTTGGGAATGTATATTTCTTACGATGCTCAACTCGGCTATAAGAATGACGATATAGAATTGGTGAACGGTGAGCCTCAGAAAGTCAACTACAGGGAAGTGGAGATGAAAGTTACACCGCGTGTAAGTTTTGAGAAATACGGTATAAGGTCTTCGCTTTCTGTCCCTTGCTATCTTGCTTTTTTCCATCTTGCAGGCAATGAAGACTACAAGTTCTTCGTGAATCCTTATTTCTTCATAGGTTATAAGCTCAGCGGAACATGGGACACTAACTTCTATTATAACCATCAATACACATGCTTTGGCATCAGCAACAATGTACCAATGACTTACTTTGTTGATTATACAACACGGATAAAAGGAAGCGGTAAACTTGACTTCACTTCTCTTGACAGCTATAATGGCAAGTTGGAATATTCCAATCCTAACATAGGCTTATTCTTCAACCTGTCGGGTAGTTATGTTAAGACCAATGATGTTCCGATGCCCACTTATGACTATCGGGACAATGTTTACACCATGCAATCACTTGACTTGAAGTCTCGTAACGAGCAGATGCGTGGCTCTGCCGAGATTAGCAAGGCTTTCGGATATGGCAAGACGACATTCACTTTGGGTGGAGATGTTATTCAGAACAACTATAGCACATGGATTTCTGAGAAAGAGAACCACTGCCATTTACAATTCTATTCTGCTCATTTTAAGTTTGCCTTCATGCCGAGCACAGTATTTTCATTGGAAGAATATTCTGCCTTCAATAGTATGAAGTCCAAGAATACAACCAATCCTGAGTTGACTACAAAAGCGACGAATTCGTTCAATCACAAGCTAACGATGTTCTTCATGCCAGGTAACTGGCAGTTCTCCTGGGCTCATGAACTCTATCACAGCAATGACAAAAGTGTCAATACTGCTTATTTTTCTGATTTCAAGGTAACTTGGACGCAGAAAAAATATGAGTTGAGTCTTGGCGTGAACAACATCTTTGGAACGACAAAGTATGAGCGAATGACAATCTCTACTGATTACATGCAATATTCTTATAACCGCTTGCGTCCAAGGGAAGTAATGGCAAAAGTGTCATTTTCTCTATAGTAATCCATACAAGATTGACCACATGAGGCCAGTCTGCTCAGTCATAGCGGACTGAAGCATACGGAGAAGTACACGCGTGCCGTTGACAAGCTGAAAGAGGATGCCATCAACAGTCTGCCGGAGCTAAAACTTTGAAGGAACGTTGGAAAGATGAAAATAAAATCGTACTTTTGTGGCATCTTATGGCTATACCTATAAATATAGAGAAGCTGCTCGGCGGCAACACAGTGGAGAATAACCGCATCGAACTGAAGGGTGGATGGAATCCCGATTCCATCTACCGAACCATTTGCGCCTTTGCAAATGACTTTGAGGATAACGGCAGTGGCTATTATAGTGGGTGTAGACGAAGACAATGGCAGGCCCGTCCGCCCTGTCAGGGGCGTTCCTATTGAGACCATTGACAGGATAGAGAAGGAAATGGTTGGGCTCAACAACCTTTTCGAACCATTCTATATGCCACGGGTATCCATTGAGGACATTGATGGAAGGAAGGTCATCGTCATCTGGGCACTGGCAGGTGATCGCCGGCCATATAAGATTCCGGATAATGTCACAGCCAAGCATAAGACTCCCAAATACTTCATTCGTTATAACTCCAGTACCATCGAGGCGAAAGGGGAGAATGAAATGGAGCTGATAGAGCTTGCCAACCGCGTTCCCTTTGATGACCGTGGGAATCTGACAGCAAGGATCAGCGATGTCTCCATGCTTCTTATCCGTGAGTTTCTCAATCAAGTGCAAAGCAAGTTGCTTGACGACATAGAGGATGCTAAGCCTCACGACGTGCTCGAACAAATGGGGTTGCTCGACGGGCCGATAGAAAACGAGCGGGTGAAGAACGTTGCATTGATGATGTTCTCCTATCATCCGGAGAAGTTCTTCCCGGGCACACAGATAGACATCGTCATTTATCCGAGGGGTAAGGATGACGACCCCGACAACTTTATTGAGATAGATCCTATTAAGGGACCCGTCAACATCATCATACAGAAGGTCTTGGACTTTCTGCGCACAATGGTTATACAGCAGCGTGTGCAGAAGGTGCCGACGCAGGCGGAGGCTATTCGGACATACAACTATCCGTATCAGGCTTTGGAGGAAGCTGTTACCAACTCTATGTATCATCGTTCTTATCAAGAGCGTGAGCCGGTAGAGATTTCTGTCATGCCCGATCAGATAGAGATCATCAGTTATGGTGGTGCCGACCGCAGCCTTAGTCTTGACGCGCTGCGTTCCGGGAAGCGTCTGCATGCCCGCCGTTACCGCAACAGACGCCTGGGCGACTTCCTGCATGAGCTCGGATTGACCGAAGGTCGTGGAACCGGGCTGCCAACCATTCACCGTGAGTTAAAGAAGAACGGGTCTCCCGACGCTTATATTGAGACCGACCCAGACAGGACATATTTCATTATAGCCATTCCTTGCCATAAAGACTTCGTGACTGACGAACTCGTAGTAGACCCAAGCGGCAATGTCGTCGGCAAGGACTGGGTTACCAAGCTGGGTCAGAGCTGGGTCAGAGAGGATGACGCAGCTAAGGCAATAGAGTCTATAAACTCTCTGTACCACATTGATTTAACTGCATCACAAGCTGGGTTACCAACTGGGTTACTAACTGAGTTACTATCTACATTGACAAAACAAAATTTGTCATCGAGAAATCTTCTAGAAAGGTTAGGATTAACATACCAGAAAAAGAATCGTGATAAATATATATCACCTTTAGTTGAAATTGGCGTTATTGCATGGGATGAAAGTCTTTCCAAGCGCAGCCCTAACCAGACCCTTCACCTTACCGATCTCGGCAAGGCAGTCCTGCAACGAATCAAGAAGTAACACAATAACACACTCACATTCTTACATTTATTAGTATGTTATAGCCCATGCAAACCTATCTCGCACCCAAGAAGCGCCTGATACCTTTGCTCGTCGTCTGCACAATATTCTTGCTGGCGATACCCCTTGCCCTCTTTCTGTCACCAAGCCATTTGCTTTTGGTCTTTGATATTTTCATCCCCATTATCATTGTGGTCTTCCATGCAATGTGGCATTGCGTGCCTACAAATGGTAGGCAGATGTTTCTCCTTAACAAGTTGCTCATCTCGCTGACAAGCGTTATTTTGCTGCCAAGACTTCCATTCGTCCTAAAAGCAGCAACGCACAGCCTGGATTGAATGTCTCTGCCCGTATCGTTGTCAGCGACAAGACGCTGTGGCAGCAGGTATTCAAGAAATAGCTTTCCGGTTCTTGCCCAACATTAACGCTCTTAGAAAGAAAAGTCCCTTGCAAACCATTGGTTTGCAAGGGACTAAATTTATTAAAGGGTACCCAGACTCGGGCTCGAACCGAGACGGATTGCTCCATTGGTGTTTGAGACCAACGCGTCTACCTATTCCGCCATCTGGGCTTACATTATATAAATGTGGTTGCAAAGATACGACGAAAAATCGAATCGGCCAAATTTTTTACGCATTCATCTCATTTTTTCTATTCAAAAATGTGCAGCGGGGTATCATTACCCCGCTTGTACATCAATATTTGAAGCTCGAACCGCCAAGGAACTCACGCAGCAACGATGTGGGCGGGATATCCCTGTTAGGAATCGGACGGAAATAGCGGAGGAACTTCAGCAACCGGTAGGCTTCCGAATATTCGGGGGCATTCTCCGGTACCTGCTCCAGCAACGGACTGGCCTGTTGCTTGATGACCGCTATCTCAAAGAGCATGGCCGTATTGAACGTGGCGTCGGCGTTCTCCTGAAAGGGGAATATCCATTTCGCCTCTCCTGCACGTACGCTCGGCCACCGTCTGATCGTCTCCTGCGCATTGACGCCCCGGTACTTATAGTCGCGTATGATACGGCGCAACAGACGATTGTCTGTCGTCGGTATATAATTATGTGTATCAAGGAGGATCGTTGTCAGTGCGGAGGCAAAGACACGATAGATCAGCGGTTGGGGTATCTGTGACGTCAGCTCAGGATTGAGCGCATGGATACCTTCCACGACCAGTACATTGTGGGGCCCCATCTTCAGGCGCTTGCCGCTGGCCTCACTCTTTCCCGTCTGGAAGTTATACTTAGGCAGCTCGATCTCCTCACCGCGGAAGAGGGCGTTGAACTGCTCGTTGATCTTCTTCAGATTGAGGGCATAGATCGACTCATAGTCATAGTCGCCATTGGCACCACGCGGTGTCTGTTCACGGTCGACGAAATAATCGTCGAGTGATATCTGCAACGGCTGGATGCCGTTGGCCAGGAGCTGGATGGAGAGACGCTTGCAGGTCGTCGTCTTACCCGACGACGACGGACCGGCGATCAGTACGAGCTTCACGCCCTTGCGTCCTGCTATCTCATCGGCGATGCGCGATATCTTCTTTTCCTGCAAGGCCTCAGACACATTGATCAGCTCCGTTGTCCGTCCGTTCTCCACCGCCTCGTTGAAATCGCCCACCGTGCGCACGCCGATGATGTCCTGCCAGCGGTGATGTTCCTTGAATATCTCGAACATCTTGTCCTGATGGATCATCTCCGGCAGCAGGCCGGGGGTCTTCAGCGACGGGATACGCAGCAGGAGGCCATCAAAATACTTCTCCAGGCCGAACAGATAGATCTGCCGTGTATTGGTCAGCAGCGACCCATAATAATAATCATAGTAGCCGTCGATGTCATACACCGTTGTGTACAACGATCCTGACGTGCGCAGGAGCTTCACCTTCGACGTATATCCCAGCTTCTGGAAGAGATCGATGGCGTCGTCGGTCGTCATCTCATGGCGGCGTATCGGCAGCCCCGCAGCGATATATTCCTCCATCTGTGCCTTCACGGCGGCCACATCCTCGATCGTCACCTGATGCCCGATCTTCAGATCGCAGAAGTAACCGTTAGATACCGGGATGTCGATCACCACCTCCGACTGAGGCCACAGCTGATGCACCGCCTTGCAGAGCACGAAGAAAAGCGTACGCGTGTAACAGCGCGAGGCTGAGGGATGGCGCATGTCGAGAAACTCCAGATCCTTATTATGATAGATGCGGTAGTGCATGCCTTCCGTCTTATTGTTCACACGCACACAGACGGGGCCGTGATCCATCGTCACGCCGCTCACCTTGTAAGCATCCTCTACCGTTGAACCGATAGGCACCTCAAACACTCCGCCATTGTTGCGACAGCGGATCTTCACCATCTGCCCGTTTCGCGTGGAAGCGGGCTTTATGACTGTTTCGTTCATTTCCATTTCATTTTAATGATATCCGGCAGTATGACAGACAGCAACCCTCCGACAGGGAGTCGGACGGCCACGACCCCGCACAAACACCGGTACGGCCGTTCAGGACGTCAATTTGCCGTCATCTATTTCCAGAGGTAAAGTTAGAAAAAAAAAACGGCAGTTGATACCATTAAAGAATATTTTTAGTATATTTGCAATCGAATAGTAATTCCACTTACATATATTTTATGGCAACAAGCGAATACGTGATGATCTTCTGTAAGATCGTGGGCTCCCTTGCCCTCTTGATCTACGGAATGAAGATTATGAGTGAGGCCCTGCAAAAGATGGCGGGCTCCCAACTGCGCCATATCCTGGCGGCAATGACCACTAATCGTTTCACCGGCATGCTCACCGGTACCTTTGTCACCTGCGCCGTACAATCATCCTCGGCAACGACAGTGATGACCGTGAGCTTCGTCAATGCCGGTCTACTAACTTTGGCGCAAGCCATCTCCGTAATCATGGGAGCGAACATCGGTACGACGCTCACCGCCTGGATCATGTCCTTAGGCTACAACATTGACCTGACGACCGTCGTCTTCCCCGCTTTCTTCATCGGAATCATCCTTATTTATAGTAAATCGAAACGCTACATCGGCGATTTCCTCTTCGGTATAGCCTTTCTCTTCTTTGCATTAGTCTTATTGAGCGCAGCGGGCAAAGAGCTTGATCTGGAGCACAATCCGGATGCCCTCAATTTCTTCGTGTCCTTCGACGTACACTCCCATCTCTCCATTATAGGCTTCGTACTCATCGGTACGGTGATCACGAGTATCGTGCAAAGCTCGGCAGCCGTGATGGCCATCACCATCCTGCTCTGCTCCACGGGCGTGCTTCCCATCTATCTGGGTATCGCCCTCGTGCTTGGTGAGAACATCGGAACGACAGCCACGGCCAACCTCGCGGCCCTCGGCGCCAACACGCAGGCACGGCGTGCCGCCCTCGCCCACCTCGTCTTCAACGTCTTTGGAGTGATCTGGGTGCTCTGCCTGTTCTATCCTTTCGTCAACTTCGTATGCAGCTTGGTAGGCTACAACCCCGACGGTACCGGCTACACGCCTGCCCAGAAAGCAGCCTTCCTGCCCATCGTGCTGGCAACCTTCCACACCTGCTTCAATGTCACGAACACGATCGTGCTCATCTGGTTCATCCCGCAGATCGAGAAATTCGTCTGCTGGATCATCAAGCCGAGAAAGGGTGCCGGCGAGGAGGAGGAGTTCCGTCTCCGCTTCATCCAGGTCGGTATCATGAAGACGCCGGAGCTCTCCGTACTCGAGGCCCAGAAGGAGGTGACCTGCTTCGGCGAGCGCATCCAACGTATGTTCAATATGGTGCGTGAGCTCTTGGGTGAGGAAGACGAGCAGAAGTTCACGAAGCTCTTCGCACGCATTGAGAAATACGAGCACATCTCCGACAACATGGAGATCGAGATCGCACGCTACCTCAACGACGTGAGCGATGCCCACCTCTCTGACGACACGAAGGGCAAGATCCGCTCCATGCTCCGCGAGATCTCCGAGATCGAGAGTATCGGTGACAGCTGCTACAACATGGCACGCACCATCTCGCGCAAGAAGAAGGGCAAGGAAGAGTTCACCGCCCAGCAGAACGAGAAGATCCACCAGATGTTCGAGCTCACTGACGATGCCCTCACACAGATGAACGTCCTCTTCTCCAATCCGCGTGAGATGGGCAACGTCAACCGCTCATTCAACATCGAGAACGAGATCAACAACTACCGCAACCAGCTGCGCACGGAAAACATCAACGCCGTCAACTCGCACCAGTACGACTATGCCATCGGCACCCTTTTCATGGACATCATCCAGGAGTGCGAGAAGCTCGGCGACTATGTTGTCAACGTGGTCGAGGCACGCATGGGCGTGCGACAGATCGACGAGGACGAGCACACCAAGAAGCCGTCTCAGGCTGTAAACGCATAAGCCACACGCCTGTGGCACCAATGGCTTGACAGCCATCATCAACGGAGAGG
>ULNJ01008735.1_pt1 | contig 11194 bp, 9 predicted proteins | sample 1951891 | NCBI WGS metagenome assembly ULNJ01 (sample SAMEA4835574, study PRJEB28245) | human gut metagenome | biome: gut microbiome; material: fecal sample | place: Denmark | collected 2008 | reverse complement strand
TAGCCGTAGAAGCGGCTACCTTCAATGTGGAAAGCCGATCCATCCTGGCAGATTCCGTCCTCTCCAATTCCATCACGGGCTACCTCGGAAAGGTGAAGGATCCGGAATCGGGCAACTACATTACGGGCGACTTCATGACCCAGTTCAACTGCCTAGAAGGCTTCAGCTTCCCAGAGAAGGACTCCATCCTGACCGTCGACTCCGAAGGCAAGAATCATTTCGGTGACATCAAGGCCGACTCATGCGTGCTCCGGCTTTTCTATACCGACTTCTACGGCGACTCCACACAGACGATGAAGCTCACGGCCTACGAGATGGGTAAGCCAATGAACGAGGACCGTAACTATTACAGCAATTTCTCACCTATCGAGAACGGATATATCCGTAAGGGCGGCATCCAGAAAAACAAGGTGTATAGCCTGACCGACTTCACCGTCGCAGAGAATGTCCGTGACACGACCACCTATACTGCCAGCATCCCCATCCGTCTCAACGAGCCCTATACAGACAAGGACGGCAAGACGTACAACAACTATGGTACGTATATCATGCAGCAGTATTACCAGCACCCTGAATACTTCAAGAACAGCTATGAGTTCCGCGAGAACCTCGTACCCGGTTTCTACTTCGAGTCGAAGAGCGGTCTCGGCAACATGGCCTACATCTTCGCTTCAGAGTTGGCCATATATTACAAACTGTGGTATGCCGACTCTGTCAACAGAGTAAGCACCGCGTTCTGGGGAACGGAGGAAGTGCTGCAGACCTCAAAGATCAGCAACAGCAAGACCGCCTTGCAGCGTCTGGTCGATGACAACTCCTGCACCTACCTGAAGACGCCGGCCGGCATCTTCACCGAGCTCACCCTCCCTGTGGAAGACATCATCAAGGGGCATGAGAACGATACGATCAGTACGGCGAAGGTCGTCATACAACGCATCAACAACACGAACAGCAGTGACTATCAGCTCGCCGTGCCGAAGACTGTGCTGATGATACCCAAGGACTCCATTTACTCTTTCTTCGAGAAACGGGAGATCTATAACAACATCAACTCTTATGTCGCCTCGTGGGGATACAGTTCCAGCAGCAATGACAACAACTATACGTTCAATAACATTGCCGGCATGATCACGACAATGAAGAACTGCGACCGCCGCTCCGCGAACTGGAACAAGGTGGTGCTCATCCCTGTGGAAGTAACCACCACGACCTCCTCCTCGACCTCCTCTGTCGTCACGACGAAGGTGACCCACAACATGGCACTGACGAGTACGAAGCTGGTGAGGGGAACAGCGACAGGCAATAGTCCTATACAGATCAGCGTCATCTATAGTAAATTCAAATAATGGCAGACAATTTTCTAGAGCGTCATCGCGAAGACTATGAGAAGCGGAAGGCCGCCTGGCTACGCAAGAAGCTGCACCAGCCCAAGCCCCGCAAGACGGGCATCACCTTTGTGGCCCGCTCCTCGCAGATGCCGCCGGTACGTAACATCAATAAGCCTGAAGACGAAAGTCTTTAGGCTTATTGCTTTTTTATGCCTCCGATTACAAGATCCGTCGGGCGAACCCACATCCGCATCCTACCCTCCTCTGCTGTTCCTTCTCGCGCTGTCGCCGGTGATTGGAAACGACAAACAACCTCTTCCAATAACCACTACGCGTGCTCAGGCAAGACAGACATCCTGTTACGAAACCGGTGACAAGCCCCATCTCTCCTATTGGCGTTGTCTTCCTATCCCTTTCATGACTATACTCCACGACAAAGAGAACTTGTCCGTAGGAGATTCGGCTTTGTCCGCAAGCTCAAAGCATCCTATACTGAGACACCCTATATGATCTCGGTCTCAAATCCTGTCGCTTACGACTTCTCTGCATCTCCCCTGTTGACGCATCAAGACGGTAAGGACAAAACTACTTTACCAGCATGACTATACTACCACATGTGATCAGCAACGCACCGATAATGACCCGCAGACTGACCGGTTCTCTCAACAACAGAAACGACAAGCAGATGGTGATGACCACGCTCAGCTTGTCTATCGGCGCCACACGTGACACGTCACCCGTCTGCAACGCCTTGAAATAGAACAGCCACGACAAGCCCGTGGCAGCCCCCGACAGAATGAGGAACAGCCATGTGTGCCGTCCTACATCGCGGATGCCCGCCCCCTGATGCTCAAACACGACAATCCCCCATGTGATGACCAGGATGATCAAGGTACGGATGGCCGTAGCCAGATCGGAATTGATGTCCTTCACTCCTATCTTCGCGAAAATGGCTGTCAGCGCAGCGAAGAAGGCTGACAGCAAGGCATAATACCTCCACATATAACAATTGATTTTACCGTTTGAATATCATATTTTATGAATGACCCATGCGCACTGCACGAGTCGGACCACTTCCCTGCAAAGCCTGTCAATCCAACAATTACAGATGGCCTGATCGCAGTCTTACCCCACTCGGTCAGTAGACCGTGACCATTCATATCCTTGGCAGGTCCGACATCTTCCGTCCTCATGACGGTGCTCCATCCGCCACTTTGCATCGATGAAGCCTACTAAGCCTTCGAAAAGGAGAGGCGGGTAGACCGCTCAATAATAGTACGACATCTTTCGAATCTCCAACGATCAGGAATTAATCCGGTTGACCGCCACATGCAAATGTACAAAACTAATCCGGACGTCATCCCTATCGTTAACTCGGGTTATACATATTAACAGACATTAGACTCACAGATACGAACCTCATAATCCGTCCGGTCACTCATTTCCAAGAATGACGCACATACCATACCATGATATTCCAGGAGTTAGAGACCAAACGGGGACTGATGCCCGTCAGCAATACACCGTCCATTACCCACAAGAGGCCTCAGCATCAATAGAATCCCTCTCTGCACAGACGGGCTTTCCAAACATCGCCTGCTTGCCGACACCGACAATACTAATCCTTATCTGCTGCCGGCGAACAACCGTCCTTTTCCTTATTACATTCTCTTGTAAGATCCGGTTCGTCCAGGCAATTTGTTGCCCACCGAAAAACAATACAGTCACGCAGAATCCTTTGACTCTGCGTGACTGCACTACTCTATATTGTCCGAAATGATCCTTCTGCCACGGCCGCACTCTGTCTACCTGCCGCGAAAGAGACCTGTCACTATCCTACAATGGTGAAGCGGGCAAACTTGAGCAACAGCTGCTTCGTGCCCGACCCATCAAAACAGATGCTTGCCTTGCAGTTCTCACCCGTACCCTCAATCTTCATCACCGTACCCCGGCCGAAGCGCTGGTGTTCTATGATCGACCCTACTTTCAGGCCGTTGGGTCCTGTTGTCTGTGCCGCACCTCTCGATCCGGTACGCTCACTCTCCGTCATACGGCGCATCCCGACAGGACGAGGACCGGCCGACACTCCGGTGCTTCGGCCACCGTTGGTCATCGCCTTTGCCACCTTCTGCCAGTTGCCGCTCTGCTGCAAGCGACGCTCAAATCCCTTTCCGAAAGGATTGACCGCTTCCTCCGGCTGTCTCGGCGAGGTGATCTTCGGCTTCGGATCGGCCATGAACTGCCCGGCCACGGGACGTGAGTTCTGCATCCGGCTGTCCAGCTGCCGATACTCCGATCCCCAGGGATGGCTCCCCGTGTAAGGACGGTCGCTCTCATAGTCGCGCTGCCGCCAGGAGGGCTGTCTGTCCTCCTCCCATGGACGACGGAACGGACGCTCCACAGGCTCATCGTTCCAGCCGTCTTCCAATCCACTGCCATGACGCATCGGACGCCTGCCACCGTCCTTGACGATGTGAAGATACTGGGGGTCAATGTCCTTGAGAAAACGGCTCGGCCTCACCATCATGTCCGGTGAGCCAAAACGCCAGCGCTGATGGGCCCAGGAAAGATAGCAGTGCTTCTCCGCCCGCGTAATGGCCACATAGCACAGACGACGCTCCTCCTCCAGCTCGCGCTGCGTAGAGACAGCCATCTGACTCGGAAACATGTTCTCCTCCATGCCTACGACAAAGACCGTCTTGAACTCCAGACCCTTCGCGGCATGGATCGTCATCAGCGAGATCTTATCGTCGGAGTCGTCACCATCGTCAATATCCGTCATCAATGACACGGTGGAGAGATAGTCCTCGATATGCGTGTGTTCCGGATCACCGTCCTCCTGCTGCGTCTGTACGAAGTTGGCGATGCCTGAGAAAAGCTCGTCCACATTCTCACGCCGGCTCTCGCCCTCGGGCGTGCGGTCGGACGACAGATCGGTGGCAATGCCACTCTTCGTAACGATGTCGCGTGCCAGCACAGACGCATCGTCCAGCTGACGGCGGTCGATGAACCCCTGTATGAGATCGCGGAAGGCTATCAGCTTTCCCATCGTCCCCCGGTTGAGGGGCAGGACAGACGGATCGGGATGCTCCAACAGTTCCCATACCCCTACTCCCGTGTCACGCGACGCCTGCGCCAACCGCTGCAAGGTCGTATTGCCGATGCCGCGCGACGGATAGTTCACGACACGATAGAACGCTTCCTCATCCTGTGGATTGACCACCAGACGGAAATAGGCTATGACATCCTTGATCTCCTTACGCTGATAGAACGACAGTCCGCCGAAGATACGATACTTGTCACCCAAACCGACAGAAGGCTTCCGCATCTCCTCCTCGAAAAGACGACTCTGCGCATTGGTACGATAGAGAATGGCAAAATCCTTCCATGCACAATCTTCCTCTTTCTTTAGCCGCTTGATCTCACGGCACACAGTCTCAGCCTCACGCTTGTCGGAAATATTCTCCAAGACCGTAATCCGTTCGCCCTCCTCATTCTTGGAATAGAGTTCCTTGGGGATCTGGTTACCATTGTGCTTCATCAGGGAGTTGGCAGCAAGCACGATAGACTGTGTCGAGCGGTAGTTCTGTTCGAGCTTGAAGAGCCGTGCATCATCATATATCTTCCTGAAAAGCAGGATATTGTCGATGTTCGCTCCACGAAAGGCATAGATACTCTGATAGTCATCGCCCACCACACAGATCTTACGGCGCTCCTGTGTGAGCTGCTCCATGATCTTCCGTTGCACCATATTCGTGTCCTGATACTCATCGACCAACACGAAGGCAAAACGGTCGGAATAGAGACGCCTCACATCCTCATTCTCCACCAAGAGCTGATAGGTGAGCACCAGCAGGTCGTCAAAGTCCATACAGTTGGCCTGACGCAGCCGCTGGTTATACGCCATATAGATCTTGCCCAGCTCAGGCATGTTGCGTTGCCGGTCGGCCTGGAGCTGCTCAAAGCTGTTCACATAGTCATCGGGCATATAGAGCCGGTTTTTCGCCTTTGAGATAACACCGTGGACGGTAGCCGGCTTATAGGTCTTATCGTCAAGTCCCATGTCCCTGATCACCTTCTTCAGCAGCGACCGGGAGTCGTTCTCGTCATAGATCGTATAGGCATGGCTGTAGCCGATACGGTCGGCCTGTGCACGCAGAATGCGTGAGAAAATGCTATGGAAAGTACCCATCTGCAACCCACGGGCCTGCTCCTCACCCACCAGCTGGGCTATGCGCTCCTTCATCTCGTTGGCAGCCTTATTGGTGAATGTCAGCGCCAGAATGTTCCACGGCTTCAGCCCTCGCTGCAGTAAATAAGCTATCTTATAAGTCAGTACGCGCGTCTTGCCCGATCCGGCACCGGCAATGATTAGCTCGGGACCGTCACAATATTCCACGGCCTCACGCTGGGCGGGGTTAAGGCCGCTGAGCAACTGTTCTTCGTTGATCATCTGATATGTCCTAACTCTTTAGTGAAAAAACTATTTGTATGTCCCTCCTACGGCCGTACTGGGATCGTAGTCCTCACCCTCCTTGGGGAATGAGGGGATATAGCGCATATTCTGTTCTATCTGACGTTGGCGCTTGCGCATGTACGGACCGGGATACTTGGACGAATATCTACGGGGATTGGGGAAGGTGGCGGCGATCAGGGCACAGTCCGCACGGGTGAGCTCATCGGCCTTCTTACCGAAATTGTATTCCGCACAGGCATCGGCACCATAGATATACGACCCCATCTCGATCGAATTGAGATATACCTCCATAATGCGCTGCTTGCTCCAGCACAGTTCGATCAACGCCGTGAAATACACCTCAAATCCCTTGCGCACCCACGAGCGACCCGGCCAGAGGAACACATTCTTGGCGGTCTGTTGCGAGATGGTGGAGGCACCAAATTTCTTTCCACCCCTACTGTTCCGCTTGGCCGCCTGCCCGATGGCATTGAAGTCGAAGCCATGATGCAACAGGAAGCGGGAGTCCTCACCCGCCATAGCTGCCACCGGCAGATGGGGGGACATCTCCTCAAGAGGGATCCAATGGTGATGCATCGTCAGCGTTCCTCCCTGAATACAACGGATCACCATAAGAGGGGTGACATAGACTGGCAGGAAACGATAGACGACCACAGCCAACAGTGTTGATGCGAAGAAAAGGGCCAATGCCCAACGAATGATTTTCTTAAAGAGTTCCATTTGACAGAACTGATATACAATGACTTACAATCTGTTTGCCCTTGAAGTTAAAGACCTGTAGCCTAAACCAAAAAGCGGGGATGAAGAACCCATCAAGAGTCTTCATCCCCTTTATGTCAGAAAGATCGAGGCAGGCGCAGACTACTCGCACCACTCTCTACTTACTTCAATGTACCGTTGTTGGCAGCTTCCACCATTGCCTTGCTGGCATAGAGATACACCTCTACACGACGGTTAGCCTTCTGGCCGGCTGCCGTAGAGTTGTCAGCCACAGGATTGGACTCGCCAAAGCCCTGTACGCTCTTGAACTGCGTAGCGGGAACGCCGAGGCTCTGCAGATAGCTCGATACAGCCGTAGCACGATCGAGTGACAGCTCCTGGTTCTTGGCCTGGCTCTGAGCTGCAGTGCAGTTCTTCCAGCCCTGATTGTCAGTATAACCCTGGATATCGATATCACAAGTGCTGTTGTTCTTCAGCACAGTGGCAAACTTAGCCAGATCATTCTTTGAGGCTGCTGCCAGTGTCGACTGACCCGTTGCGAAGAGCAGACCGGAATCGAAAGTCACCTTTACAGCCTGCAGACCATTGGCATCGGTCACCGTTTCTACCTTGGCATTCTCCACCTCGGCAGCCTCAGCAGCCACCTTATCCATGTGACGGCCGATCAATGCACCGGCGCCCGCACCTACTGCTCCACCGATAGCGGCACCAACACCCGTGTTGCCGGCAAGCTTACCAATCAGAGCGCCTACGGCGGCACCTGCACCTGTACCGATCAATGCACCTGTGCCCTGCTTAGTGGCACAACTCGTAACAGCCAATACACACAGCCCGGCTACGGCTATTTTCATATTCTTCATAGACTTATATATTTTTTTGTTCTATACTTTTTTGTCTTTGTTGCAAAGTTACTTCTTTTTTCAATAGTATATACCGTTTATACGGCCTTTTTTTCGTAACTTTGCCACAAAGTTAATATCCTTCCTGCAAGGAGCAAAGCGGAATTGCCTATTTATAATAGGAAAATCCCTATTTTGATAAAAACTATTAAAACGACAAAACATAAATGGCAAAAGAACTGAAAGAACTGACGAAGCGTGCTGACAATTACAGTCAGTGGTACAACGACTTGGTAGTCAAGGCCGACCTGGCCGAACAGGCTCCCGTCCGCGGTTGCATGATCATCAAGCCTTATGGCTTCGCCATCTGGGAGAAGATGAAAGAAGTGTTGGACAAGATGTTCAAGGAGACCGGCGTGCAGAACGCCTATTTCCCCATGCTCATCCCCAAGTCATTCCTCTCCCGTGAGGCCGAGCATGTGAAGGGCTTCGCCAAAGAGTGCGCCGTGGTGACCCACTACCGTCTGAAAGCCAGCGAGGACGGCAACAGCGTGGTAGTCGATCCTACAGCCCGTCTGGACGAGGAGCTCATCATCCGTCCTACTTCCGAGACTATCATCTGGAACACCTATAAAGGATGGATCCATTCGTGGCGCGACCTGCCCCTGATGTGCAACCAGTGGTGCAACGTGATGCGCTGGGAGATGCGTACCCGTCCATTCCTCCGCACCTCAGAGTTCCTCTGGCAGGAGGGCCACACAGCACATGCCACCCGTGAGGAGGCTGAAGCCGAGGCACAGCGCATGCTCCACGTATATGCCGATTTCGCAGAGAACTGGGCAGCCATTCCTATGATCCAGGGTGTGAAGAGTGAGACCGAGCGTTTTGCCGGTGCCCTCGACACCTACACCATCGAGGCCATGATGCAGGACGGCAAGGCGCTGCAGAGCGGTACGAGCCACTTCCTCGGCCAGAACTTTGCCAAGAGCTTCGACGTGACCTTCCTCAACAAGGAGAACAAGCCTGAATATGTATGGGCCACCTCTTGGGGCGTGTCAACACGTCTGATGGGTGCACTGATCATGGTACACTCCGACGACAACGGACTCGTGCTTCCTCCGAAGCTCGCTCCTATCCAGGTAGTGATCGTGCCCATCACCAAGGGCGGCGACCAGCTCGACAAGATCTCTGCCAAGCTGCAGCCCGTCATCGACCAGCTGCGTCAGCTCGGCATCTCCGTGAAGTACGATGACGCCGACAACAAACGTCCGGGCTTCAAGTTTGCCGACTACGAGCTCAAGGGTGTACCTGTACGTCTCGTCATGGGTGGCCGTGATCTCGAGAACAACACCATCGAGGTGATGCGTCGTGATACACTGGAGAAAGAGACCGTCAGCTTTGACGGCATCGTTGACTACGTGAAGAACCTGCTCGAGGACATCCAGAAGAACATCTTCGAGAAGGCCCGTAAGTTCCGCGATGAGCATATCTATGAGTGCGACAACTACGAGGAGTTCAAGGAGCGCATCAAGAACGGCGGCTTCTTCCTCTGCCACTGGGACGGCACACCCGAGACGGAAGCCAAGATCAAGGAGGATACGCAGGCTACCATCCGTTGCGTGCCCTTCGCCTTCGAGCAGACACCCGGTATCGACATGGTGAGCGGCAAGCCCGCCAAGCATCGTGTCATCATCGCACGCAGCTACTAAAACAGCAGATAGACGCTCCACCTATTATATATAAGGAGCACACGATAATCGAGTAGGAGGAAAACGAAGTGGTTTTCCTCCTACTTTCGTTTTCCAACCTCCCATACTACCGCATGTGCCATTCGACATACGACGTTCCCATTTCTAGATACCATTTGAGACAGTAGCCCATCAGTCCCCACCCATCCCCATACAACTTATCATTAGACACTGCTGAGGACAGCAAACGACTGTCTGCCATACGCTCATAGTCAAGACGAGCGTTCAATGCCTACCAATCAAGAAGCGCCACATTTCCTTAAATCATGAACCCTAGTCTTAACTTTCTTCCTTGAAATACGTATGACGTGCATACAAAAAAGGGCCAAGGCATTGATGCCGTACCTTGACCCGTTATTATTATTTCGCATATCTTTCCGCCATGGCCCGTATTCTCTTACACATCTGCTCACGTACATAGGCCGGACGGAGAACTTCCACCTCTTCACCATGGGACAATAATTCCCGAATGAAATCATAGGAAGGCATGACATGATACCTGAACACGGAATAGTTTCCAGTTGACTCTATCTCTTGTTGTGAGGAATGTAACGGTAACGTACGGAAATAATCACGCTTATGCATGTCATTGTAAACCTTCACGTCTATATCCTCCACATCGTACTCCTCGGGTTCCACAATTATTCCAAAGGCATCCTTGAAATACTCGTCAACGGACAGTTTATCCGGAAAGACGAAAGTCTGCTCCGAGACGGTCATGTCTTTAATACGGTCGAACGGATAGCGCTGGATATCTATCCCAGTGCCATCCGCCGTTCGGGCAGGACCGATAAGATACCATCGTTGACGAAACACACGCAGGAAATAAGGTGCTACCGACAGCTCCCACTCAACATCATCCGTAAAGTTTTGGAAACGGATATCTACACGCCGGCCATATCGCATTGCCTTAATAATAGGAATAAGCAACTTATCGCCCGAGGGAACGTCCTCAAACACCATCCGGCCTCTCAGCGCCCTACTCTCCCTCAAATCAGAATTGATGGCAAAAGCATTGAGCATCCACCCCTTTATACGATTGCCATACAGTTCCCCAAGATTGCTGATGCGATACACATATCCGTCGGAGGCATCACAGACGATAGAGATATCAAACATCATCTCTATATCATGGATATAATCAATGAACGTGCGTCGCGGCAGACGGGTATGAAGATCGTTGAGGGAGCTCTCTTCCCACCGTCTGCATAGTTCCTTATATGTACAACCGCCTGTTGAGACCAAGGTCTCAACGATCCACAGACATTTGCGAAACTGATCCTTCATAGGCTTCCTGACTTACATGAACAGACGGATAATCTTATGCCAGAAATTCCAGTCATAACCCGTAGAGGGATGATAGACATACGTTGCCAGTACCCGCTTGCCACTATCGAGGACGTAGTTGCCACTTTCCACCGTATATCCCTCAATGTCCTTATCGGGTAGAGGCTCCCACTGCCGGTCGCTCATCCTCTCCCACAACCGTCGTCCCCATACAATGGCGAGATCGGGCTGCAAGGCATCAAGCACTTCAGAGAACGCAGGGGCTGAGCTCTTGAAATCCATATCATCGGGCGACTGGCGTGCGGCGTTCATAGCACGCTGAACATAATTATAAAACGCCACCGACTGCCATATCCGCCGGCTCTCCTCCGGTGTGGTCGTATGGCCGACCAACGACCGCTCAAACTTCAAGAAAGTATTACGCCATCCATCAGTATCACCAAACTGAAGATAATTATTTACCGTATCAATTGTGAAACGAGTACACTTAGAGGTCTTATCCTTGCCACAATCCTCGCATGCGTCTTCGCAGTAATGGCTCTCACCAACGATGAGAATACGCTTTTTGAAAATACCGCCATCGGAATAATCCCGACCTATAAAAGGCTTGAAGAAAAGATGTGATTGCATAATAATAAGATTTTTACAGGTATATTATATTCTATTGGAGTGTCTGACACGACAGGCTTCCTACTGACCGAAGGCCTGCCTCCTTCTCCTCAGACTCCATTATGATTCTGGTACAAATATAAATGAAAACTGAACCAAAACCAATTCTTTAAAAACTTAATTGTT